>FKKE01018084.1_pt3 | contig 10679 bp, 16 predicted proteins | sample 1106331 | NCBI WGS metagenome assembly FKKE01 (sample SAMEA3931202, study PRJEB13176) | freshwater metagenome | biome: Drinking water system; feature: drinking water; material: freshwater | place: China | collected 2013-02-06 | reverse complement strand
CCTTCAATAGTAAAGGTCGCCCGCACGCGCAGCAGGTGATAGATATGTGCCATCGCCAGGTTGAGATGCTTGTGACGGTTTGAATCTGACAAATCCCTGATCCTCGGATTCACCACATCAAACGGGCTTTCGTAGGTAAGCCACAATGCACACTCATCGTCGGCCACACGAAACGCGGTCCACTGCGTCCAGTTCTCGCCGCCGTCGAAACTGATCTCGACGATGATGCCGACCGACTCGCCGTTGCGGTCCTGCGTCAGACAGGGCAGCATCGGGCGCCGCCGCGTCGGCCAGGCCCCGGCTCCCTGAATTGGAGTCATCAGCACGCCATAGCTGGACATGTCGCCCTGGTCCACTGCGTCGAAGTTAAGCGGCGAGTAGTCGGCATAATAGGTCGGATCGCCCAGTCCCTCCGCACGTGCGAATTCGTCGTGTGGATAGGAGCGGTCCAGCGGCAGACCCCACTTGCGACCGATGTCGTAGAACTTGTCCGCGTGCTTCCCGCGAGCCCAGAGCATACTGGCCAGATTCTTGCGGCGCTGCATCGGCATGGACGGTCCGGAGTCGTAAATCTCCGGATTCGCAATCGCCTGGAGAAACGCCCCGTGAATGTCGGCGGCGGCGACCTTCTGCTCGTTCTGAGCAGGGTTGCCGGGGTCGCTCACGTCTGCATTCGGATTAACATTGTCGAAATAGCCGTTTTGCTGGCTGTGCAGAGGCTTCCACAGCGGACGCAACTCGGCGGTGATTTCGTAGAGCGTCGGAGCCCGGTGGATGATCGGCGCATTGCAGACCGTCTTGCCGTCGCTGACGACGTGAATCGACTCGCAGGTGTTCTTCGACAGGATGTCGGCGGCCGTGCGGAGGTTGCCGGACCCGTCGCGGCTCGATGCGCTGTAGTCCTCCAGCTTAAGCTGGTAGATTTCGCCCAGCCCGTAGAAGTCGCTGTTGAGCCTTTCCGCCCGGCGACCAGACGCGGAAGATGTGCTCCAACGGGTCCGGCGGAACCGAATCGAACTGATCGAACTCGATAAACGTATCGATCCACCAGCCCAAGCCCGCGGCGTGCAGCAACGTTCCCAGTGCCTCGTACACGCTCATGCCCTGGATGTCGATATTGTTGCAGCGCCGGGCCAGCAGTTCGGCCGGCAGGAGCGAGAGCCCCTGCGGCGGCTGCTCGCCGCCGGTCGATTCGTCGTTCGCAGGAAGCTTGTAGATCGGCGAGCTGCGGTCGATGCCGATGATCGCGCCCCACAGCGTGTCCTCGTCCTGAGATCGCCGTCCCTCTCCGGGCGGATCGTTGCTCGGCGGATATCCAAACCACACCGCCACGCCGTTGCGGATTTCCGGATAGGTCCAGTTCGGCCGGGCACGCGACCAGGCGTGAAAGTGCAGCACGTAGGCGAGCGCTGACGCAAACGTCCAGTGTTCGCAACGTGCCCGCCGGAACGTGCCGTCATTATCGATCACCACGTCCCAGCCTTCGTCATCGACAAAATAATGCACGTCGCCGCGGGGAGCATCGCCGCTTTGGCTGTTGTCGGCAAAGATGGACTCGCCGTTCACGAGCGTGTCGGTCATGGTCTTGAGCGAGCGATTCGGCCGGCCGCGTGGATTGAACACCAGCGGCAGACCCGTCTCGTGGACGAGCGACGCCGAACCGGCGGAGTTGCCGCGCATGCGCGGTGCAAATCGCCCGCGGCAGATCGAGTACGTGTCGGCGTCCCACAGGTGAATCGCATGTCGCAGAATCGGAGAGCCGGCGTCATGTGTCGGTGACAATGAGCGCTCGCCGCGGTCGAGGTAGCCCTCGAAGATCAGCTTCTGCGATTCGTCCGGCACCTTGTAGGCGATGGCGATGAGACGGTCGGGAGGCCACTGCGCTTCCGGCGCATCACCGCGGATGATCGGGTCTCTGTTGAGCGCCAGCACGGCATAGCCGGATTCGTTGCGTGAGCCGACGCCGACCTCCATGACTGTGCGAAACGGTTTCCCTGTCGCGGCGTCAGAATCTTCTTCCCAATTCTCAGTCGGGTCGCGTTGCCAGACACGGGGAGCGCCGACGCGGGACGAATAATCCATCGGAGGCGGCATTACTCAAGCCTCCGAAGCGTCATCTGAAATCCCTGGAGACAGATGATCGATGGCGCGATGCCCGAGAACTCACGCCGCCCGATCTCGCGAAACTGCACGATGCAGACGTTTGTCAGGCTGGTGGCCGTGCCGGTGTACAGGTCCGCAATCCGCGTCGATTCAGCGGCGAACAGATTCATGAGCGTGCCGGCCAAGAATTTCGTGCGGATGTTGTCGATCAGCGTTTTCATCGCATCGCCGGCGGCAGCCGTCGTCGCCTGGGCCGACGTGCGAAGAATGCCCTCGATGGGCAGCATGCGCCCGCGTCCGCCCAGTGAGGTGACGAAGATGGAATCCAACCCGTTGAAGGCGAACTCCTGGACATCGACGAGATGATCCTCACCGACGCGGCTGACCTTCGAGTCGGCCCCGAACAGATCGGCGAACGTGGTGTCGGTCGCGGGCATTACGGGTGACTCTCCGCGTAGCGGCTGCTCTCGGCTGTGCCGGGCCGGGCACTATTGACGATGCTGTTGTTGTAATTTGTGACGCTGATAATCGGCTGCGCTTGATTCTGATTCGCGCCGCGTTCCGACAGCCGGCGCCGTGTCTCGCTCAAGTTCTTTGCAGCAGAAAACTCTTCGGATGATTCGCCCTGCGAAAAGAATCCGCGCCACAGAATGTTGCCGATGCTGCTGATGTCCTCTTCTTCAACTTTGGCCAGGTCCGCCTGCTGGAGCGCCTCAAGCCGACGCAAACGCATGATCTCCGGATCGCGTTCACGCTGCTGGCGACGCGACTCCTGGGCTTCCGCTTGGGTTGTTGTTCCCAATGCCGTCTGCCGAGCCTGATCCGCCGCTTCTCGTGCTCGACGAAGAACATCAGGATCATGCGCCTGCTGCAAGAGGCGATCGAACTCGTCCATGCCGCGAGGCATTTCGCCGGCAGCTGCTTTCGGCGTGATCGCCTGCACTGCCAGCAGGTCAGAAAGCGTATCGGCATCCAATTCGACACCGCGGCCCAGCGCCTNNCCAGCGCCTGTACGGCTGTTTCACGAGCCTGCTCCATCGACACCGCTGCCGTCTCGGCGGCTTTCTGCGCCATTGCTTCGACGGTAGCAGCCTGCCGCGGATCGGCGCCAGCGCCTCGTAATTTCGCCGCAAGATCGGCTTCGGTTTGTGTTCCCTGCTCGGCCTGTTGTGTTGCCGCCGCTTGTTGCTGTTCGATGGCGCGGGCGGCATCCTCATGAGCTTTTTTCACTTGCTGAACGGCTTCCGCCCACTGCTGAAAGATGATAACGAGTGCCGCCACTCCGGCGCCAATTGCCGCGAATCCAGCGACGGCCGTCGCGGCAAGTCCCTTGAACGCCTCTTTGATCGCACCGAACAGTCCCTGAAGTCCGTCGAGCGCCATTCCGAAGATACTGACTCCGCGAACGGCCTTGCCGATGTCCGCATCGAATTGCCCAATCGCCTGACCGACATCGTTGATGTCACGAACTGCACGTTTGATCCGAAATTCCCGTCCACCGTCATCAGCGCCAGCAGGCAGAATCGGCGAAATCGGCGAAGCCGATTTTTGGTTGGCGAGGGCCTGCTGATACAACTTCGTTGCCCGATCGGCTTCGCGGAGCGCATCCGACACGCTCTTCACGTCCCGAGCCGTCTGCTGCGCTCCGGTCTGTCCGATCTTGAGTTGTACCTGCGGCTGGTCAGCCATGACGCCCTCTACGTGATCGCCATGAAGTCGGAGAGCTGTGTGTCGGCCGAATTGAACACGCCCTCGAAGTTCAGGCGGTACCGCGCGACCTTGCCGCGGTCGTTGACGGCCGGAATCGGATAGTCCGGCGCTTCGGTGAAGATCGCCTTGTCGAGATTGATGTTGCCGGTCGTGCCGCCGGATTTGACGTACACGAGTTGCAGCGTCTTGTTGTCGAGAGTGAGGATGCGATCATACTCGTCCTCGTCTTCGAGCAGCAGGAAGCCCATCACGGCGACCGTGCGTTGATCCATCGAAGTTGGACCGACCTGGCCGTCCGACTGGCCCTGTGCGGCATTGCGTTCAATACGGAAGCCGCCCTGCACGACACCGGCGACCTGCACGGGGGTATCCGGCGTGAAGCCCGGATAGAACGCCTGCTTGATTGCGATATACCGTGCCATAATCTCTACTCCTGTGCCATTGCCCCGTCGCCGTCTTACACGATCGCGCCGCTGACGATCTCAGTCGCGCCCGCGGTTCCGGCTCCGAACAACCCTGTATTCGCCTCGGCGAAGATTCCAGTAAATCCGATCTGGTAACGACCCGTCTCACCCTCTTCGTCCACCGGCGGCAGCGTCACCTCGCCGGCCTCGTGGAAAAAGACGTTGTCGAACACACGGTGTTTCTTCGTGCCGCCGGAGACGATGTACTCGACTTTCAAGTTGGCGACGGTCGCTAGCGCCATGAACACCAACGCCTGGTCGATGTTGTTGAATTCGAGCACGCCGGTCACCTGCCACGACACCGTGTCGGCGGACGTGTTGCCGATCTCGCCATCGGAGATCCCGCGGCGGATCAGCTTGCGGGTATTCCATCCGGCTCGCGTGATGCCGGTGTAGAACGTGGCATCCACCTTCACGCGGCTGACTCGAACGATACGGGTTGGAAGCGCCATGGTGCTCTCCTATACGGCGGACTCGATTTCGGCGGTGTCGCCGGCGATCTGAATCCGCAGCGTCCACAGATCGTGAAAGTTGTCCGGCATGTCGTCCGGATCGCGCCGCACGCGCGTGCGCGAGATGCGGAACTTCTCGTAGCGGAACGGACTCGGGCTCGCCAGAACCGTCAAGCCGTCCGCTTTCAGGAAGCGGCGCATCAACAGCAGGGTTCGGAACACATTGAACTGAATCTGACGATAGAGGCTCTTGTCGAAATTCCCGGTGTACCAGCCGATGTCGTAACTGACCCAGAACATGGCCGTCTCGGGCGTATCGTTCAGATCCGGGTCGATGTCGCTGGGTACGACGTAAATGCGGGACCGTGAATCGGTCCGCTCCCCGATCTCACGGACGTCGACCACGCGGTCGAGCTGGTCGATGTCCGCCGACCCGCCGTCCAGGAGCGTCGTGAGCTTGGTGTAGTCGCTCAGTTGAGCGTACACGTCGTCGTCAATTGTTTTGAGAGGATTGGCCGGCATGGGTTATGTAGCGTATCGCCTCGTCCTGTAGAAATTTCGCTTCTACATGCGTCCAGTCGATGTACCTGCGTCCAATGATTGTAACACCCTTCACGAGCGCAAACAAAAGGGTTCCCTGCTTCACCCGCGGCGTCGGCCGCTTCGCGTTCGGTTTCCGACGTGCGGGCTTGGCGATCGATTCTTTCGCCGCCAGAGCCTTGCCAGTCCATGAGTGCGTACCAATCGTAATCTGGGCACGCAGGACGAGCTTCAGGTGGCCATGTGGGAAGTCCCGCGGCCACTGGCCTGACCGGGCGAGCCAGTCGGGAATCGGAATCGCCAGCATCTTGCCGTGCTTGGGCACGATCCGCCCGCCGCGTTGCTGAATACCCGCGTACTTGACCCGTGTCTCGACAAACGTCGTGCCGTCGCCCTCTTGCCGAACCGTAATAGAACGCGCCAGGATGCCCGTATGCGGGTGCCAGGAGCGAGGCCGCTTATTGAGACGTTCGCGGGCATTGCGGGCGGCAAAGTGACCCGTGCGTCGCAGCGGTGGCCGCATGTCGGTGATGCGGGCCGTGAATTGCTCGAATCGGTCGATGGCGTGCGTGACGCCCGTCACAGTGATGCTGACTGCAAAGCCCATCACAGCCCCAGTCGCACCGCTTCGGTGAATACTCGGGCATCGCCGCCGGCCGACGCCGAGGTGCCCAGCACCACACTGTCCGGAAGCGTTGAGGCGCCCGGCAGTTCGGCCTTGCCCTCAGAGATCTTGTCCAGCAGTTCCATCGCCTCGTCATACAACTCCCGCAGCCGATCGGGCATTTTGTTACGGCTCGGATGCGTGCGGAACAAATGAGCCGTCGCCAGACTGAGCGCCATGTCCTTCAGGTGAGCGGCTAGCGTTGAGGACGCGGAGAGACTCGTCGTTGACACGGGCGTCTCGTAGCGGCTCGCCAGGGTGGCGTTGATCCGCCCCTCGGCGGCGTCAAGGGCCTCTTGTGCGACAGGCGTGCTAGGCGTCACGCCGCCAGAACGATCTGTGACCTGGTTGTAGGTCGTCGTTCCAAGCCGCGTCAGCAGGTCGCTGGTCGTCGCGTAGTCGCTCACGAGTCACCATGAAAAAAGCGGCGGCACTCGCCTGGAGTCGTGCCGCCGCTACGTTGCTGTCCACATGCAACGCGAAAACCTATTATTCAGGCTTCTTCGGCGCTTTGGCGGGCTCCGGTTTAATGATTTCGCACTTGAGCAGCGGGTCGCGTTTCAAGTACTGGCCGATGACAACGCGATCGACGCCGAACTCATTCTCCAACGTGTCATCACTGACGATGACCGGCTTGTCGGTGAAAGTGATGCCGCACCGTCGCACTGGCTTGCCTGTTCTGCTTACAACCGAAAGAGCCATGTTTCGTACCTCACGCAGTCCGCAGACCGCGATTCAAATCACGTGATGGTTGTCAGGACCGCCCGCTGCCACATGCCGTACCCGACGCCGTATCGGGATCGGCCGGCGTAGTAGATGTCCTTCTTCATCGGATCGTCGATGACATCCGTCGTCACCGCCTCACGGTCCTGGAAGATGAACGGCCGGATCGGATCATCGGTCTTGAAGATCGCGACCTTGGTCTGATCGGTCGCCGCCCAGCGTCCGACCGACACACCGTCGATCGTGGTGTCCGCCACGGGCAGCCGCGGGTTCAGAATCAGCCGGGCCCGGCCCTTCAGGATGTTGGTCGTGTTGCTGATGATCTCCGCGGCATTGACGCCCAGCAGCTTCGCGAACGGCCGCACGAGGCCCGGCAGCGGATACATCATGACCGCGATACCGGACATGGCCGAGAGCGGATCGACGATCAGGTTGGCCGGCTGACCCTCGTCATCGAGGTACTGGCCCAGCTTGGTCACGGCGTTCCAGAAAATCTGCTCCGCTTCGGCGTCGGTCAACGCGTCCGGCGCCGCCGCGTTGTAGGTCAGATCGTTGGTCTGTGAGCCCGACTGGCCCTCGCTGTGATCGGTGTCGAAAAACGCCTGGCCGTCGTAGCACAGATTCGTCTCGCCCTTCAGAATTTCGTCCGTCAGGTACTTGTCGGGATGCTGGGCGAAACGTGTGCCCATCTCGGCGACACGCATACCAATGTGACCAGTCTGATCATCGTCGAATTCGGTCCGGGCGATGGCGAGCGTCTGTTCCCAGAGCCGGTTGACGATGGTCTGCCCGAAGTCACGCAGCGGCTTGGTCTTGCGATCTCCAATCCACTCTTGCGGCATCGGAACGGTGCCCAGCCACTTGTACGTCTCCTCGGCCTTGTCGCTGGGAATGACCGAGCAGACGTCGCGCCAAATCACGGGCGCAGACTGAATCGCCGGGAAGAACCGAGCGTTGAGGCCGGCTGCGGTGACGCCCGTATTGATCGTCGTCGCCGCTCGGTAGGTTTGTCGATTTCGCATGATCGATGCTCCTGGTATTCCAGCCCCGCAGGCTGTTTTAAGTCCCGTATTAGCTGATCGCACCGCCGGTGATGATCTCGACCCAGACGTAAGTCGCGTCGATTGCCGCAATGCGGCCGATGACGGGGTTATTAGTCGACGTCAGTGTGACGGTGTTCTCGTCCGAGGCGTAACAGACGGCACCGACGTCGCCGGCAACAAGCGAGCCGACCGGAAAGCCGAACACGCCCTGCGTGTACACCTCGACGGACTTACCGCCTTCGACGTGGCCAGTGAGCGTGTTGTCCACCTTCTCGCGAGCCACGCCGACGAACTGCTCCACGGTGGTCGCATTGGTCGCGGCGTTCTTGGCGTAGCCTTTGCCGGTTCCGGTCTGACGCCGGAGCGCGACGATCGCGCCGCGATAGATGACGATGTTGTCCGCCATCTTGTAAGCGCGGGTCTGGCCCTCGCCCAACGACGGAACGACTGCGTTTGCTGTCAGCGCCATGGTTCACACTCCGATCAGTCCAAAAAGTCTGCGTCGACCGTCAGCCGACCAACGCGAATTTCGATTCCTCGTCCTTCGACAACGCCGCCTCGTTCTCCTCACGGAGCCGCTGTGCGACATACTCTTTCTTCGACACGAACCGCAGATGATGCTCGTTTGCATCGTACTCAGCGCTTGCCTCGGCGATAATGTCGGCGCGAGTTCCGCCGGTGTTGCCGTTGCCGCCGGATGCGAAAATCGTTCCGGTCGCCACGATGACCGGAGCGGATTCGAGATCCTTCTTCGCCTGAGCCGCATCGGCGGCGTACAGGCGTCGCCACATGTCCCGAGTGCCGGCGACGATCTTCCCGGCCTTCATGCCGTCGGCTACGAACGCCTCGGCGTCGCGATCCGTATCGCGCTTCTTGAGTGCATCAAGTTCGGTCCGCATGGCGGTCACGACCTCGACCGGCACATACTTGGCCGGGTTCGGCTCACGCAGGCCCGCAATGGCCTTGACTAATCCATCACGGGTCTTGACCTCCGGCAGATTCGCCGCCTTGGCCACTTCGGCCGCAGCAGTGTCAGGATTGCACGTGCTCTTGAGCGAGGCAATCGCGTCGAGGCACTGCTGTTCGGTCGCTTCATCGGTCAGTCCGAGAGCGGTCAGAATTTGCTTGGGGATCATGGTTGCTGCTCCTGGTTTGTTTGCCGCCGCCAGCGGAACGGCGCGGATGGTTGCGGGGGTGTTTGTCAGAGCGACCGAATGCAATTCGACGATGCGGTTGCCGTCGTCCTTGTCCACCACAAAGACCGGCGAGTGATACTTGTACTCGCCCGCTTCGATGTACTGCTTGGCACGCTCGTTCCAACGCACCGTCGCGTACAAGCCGTCGTCCGGCTTCCACTCCAATCCGGTGATCCAGCCGGCGGCGGGGGCCAGGCCGTCCGGCGATGAATACGGCCCGCCCTCGCTCTGGTGCTCATAGTCAAACACCATCTCATGGCCCAAAGCCGCAAAGTTCGCGATGACTTTTCCGGCGGCGGATTCGTCCATGATCGCGGCGACGTAGCCGCCATCACGCCATTCGCACTCGACAATTCCGGCTCGAAAGATCAGAACCTGACTGGGGGCGGCGCCCTTGTCGGCGACGACCTCGATGACTCGGCGAGTTGTGCAGTAGGCGAGCGTCAACCCACGGTTTCCCAGTTATGCCGCTTCGCGTAATCGGCAAATGCTGACCGCAAGTGGACAGGAAGTTTCGCTATGTTAAACGGTTCCAGGCGTGCGAAACTTGCGGGATCGTAGGTAAAGGCCCCAGGTCTTGTCAAGGCCGCTTCGTATTCCGGATTGTCGAAGCTGTTTCCGGTAACCAGCTTGCCCGAGGCGTTGATCTCAGCGATCTCATGATCGAATGCCGGATCGGCGTAGCAGTCGCAGCCGAAATGAAGAGGCGGATAGTACCGGCGGGCTTGCATGCTGAACGTCTGGTCTGCCATCGGTGCACAAATCGTGCAGGAGTCACCGTACACGCGGAACGTCCAGTAGTGTACATCGGCGTCCGCCAGGAGCGAGAAGTTCCCCGACGCGAACGCCATCGCCGCATTCTGGCGGAACACCAGATTTGCATGCCAGGGATTCTCGCCTGTCCAGCCGTCCGTCTGCGGTAGCTTCTCCAACGCCAGTCGGAAGTCGCGAACCGTACCGCCGTCGGCCAGCGTCTGCGTGAGCGTGTCATAGGCATCCTGCACGATCCGCAGATTGAACTCGCCGGCGATGCGGCCGGCGCGTGAGCGTGCGGCACGATCGAGTGTTAGGAATGTGTCCGGATCAAGCTGCAAGCGTTCGACCAGAGCGTCGATTGCCTCGCGGAACGGCGCCGCGAATGCTTCGAGATTCTGCTGCGTTGTCTTGTCGTCCGCGATCTTCTTGCGACGTGCGGCGACGCGGCGTTGTCCAATCCAGCGACCGGCAAGCTGCGACGCCATGAGGTAGTCGCCGACAGCTCGCTCGAATGACTTGTACGGCATGGCGTAGATTGCCTGCACCAGAATCGGCTGAGCCATGCGGGCATCGAGATCATGAGGCAATGAATCCGAAATCGCATCGATGGCGGCATGGACCTGCGCCCGAGCCTCCTGTGTCGCTCGTGCAATCCATGCGTCGAGTACCCGCACCGGCGACGGCCGTGCTGCGCTCCTGGGAATCGGAACGGACCCGGCGCGGCGGGAGATTGCGCCGCGCTTTGCTCGCTCTGTCTTGGCGCGTTCATTATCGCGAGCGGGGCCCATCCCGGGCGGGTCCGGTTCTCCGCCGCCCCCGAACGGATCCGGCGCAGACGGCGCACCATCAATCGGATCGTCAGGATTTTCGTCCGGCGGCAGAGGAATTTTGAGCTGTTCGTGAGCCCAGCCCTTCAGTACGGTCATGCCGAGCCGATTCTTCGCCAGGTCGATGACCTCGCCTTCGGCCTTGCGATCCACCGGCGTTTCGATGACACGACGGAAGTATGGGATTGGAGCATCGGGCGG
>FKKE01000691.1_pt1 | contig 10680 bp, 13 predicted proteins | sample 1106331 | NCBI WGS metagenome assembly FKKE01 (sample SAMEA3931202, study PRJEB13176) | freshwater metagenome | biome: Drinking water system; feature: drinking water; material: freshwater | place: China | collected 2013-02-06 | reverse complement strand
AGTCCCAGCCGGCTCACCATTTCCGCTTCCTGACGCATATCGGGTTGTTCCCTACCACGTTCTCTTTTCCACTCGCGTGGTCTGACGCTCGCTCAGCATGGGCAAGGTCATGGTTTGCTGAGGGCTGTCGATGTCCTCCGTGGGGAGGGTGTCCCACAGCAGGCCCTTTGCGCTCTTCGTTCAGCTTCTGTATGCTGTAGCCTCTGACCGAGCGCGATGGTCTCACAGGAGGCTTTCTCTCCCGCTCATGTCCGCTCGTCCTGCGGCACAAATTCTGGCCAATGACTCGGGGGTTCGCTGCATCGGCCCCTGGACGTTGTTCCACGTGTCTCCCCTCGAAGAGCAGTGCGCGCGCCTGACGTGGCCTGGCGGGCAGGAGGTGCATTGGGATGCCCACGAGATCACGGCCATGGATACCGGCGGCGCCGTGGTGTTGCACCGGATCCTCGACCGCTTGCGCCGACGGGGGCAGCAGGTCGTGATCGAGGGCTTGCGCCAGGAGTTCGAGGAGCTGCTTCGGATGGTGGAGGCCGGTGTCGCCAAGACCGCGGCCGTATCCGGAGCCAGGCTGTCCTGGGAACGGCGCGTGGAGGAAGCGTTCGCCCATCGAACACAACGCCTCCTCGCGGGTCTCGCCTTTCTCGGCGAGAGTACCATGACCTGGGGGCGGCAGCTGTTCAGCCCGTCGGATATCCGATGGCGCATGACGCTCCAGAGTTTGGAGTTGGACGGCGTGCGGGCCCTGCCGATCGTGGGATTGTTGACGTTCTTGATGGGGGTGGTGATCGCCTACCAGGGTGCCGAGCAATTGCGGCAGTTCGGGGCCAATATTTTCGTAGTGGACCTCGTCGGGATCTCTCTCCTGCGCGAGATCGCTCCCATTATCGTGGCGATTCTGCTCGCCGGGCGTTCCGGGTCGGCCTATGCAGCGGAGATCGGTACCATGCGGGTGACCGAGGAACTCGATGCCATCCGGACCATGGGGCTCTCGCCGATCGAGTTGCTGGTCATGCCCCGGGCCTTGGCCTTGATGATCGCCGTCCCGCTACTCACCGTGTATGCCGATGTGCTGGGTGTCTTTGGAGGCATGCTCATCGCGACTAGTGAGCTGCGAGTCAGTTTCACGGAGTTTGTCACACGATTCGATGAGGCGGTGGCCTTGCGGCACTTTTTGATTGGGCTGGGGAAGGCGCCGTTTTTCGCCATGATCATCGCATTAGTCGGGTGTTACCAGGGGTTCCAGATTCAGGGCGGGGTGGACCAAGTCGGGCGGCGGACGACGTTGAGCGTGGTGCAGAGCATCTTTCTCGTGATCGTCTTTGACGCATTCTGCAGCATCTTGCTGAACTGGTGGGATCTCTAGTGACGGAACCGGAGGCGGGTGAGCCGGGCCGCGGGGGACGGGTGTCGTGATGGCGACGGTCGAGGCGCAGGCCACGAGTCCGATCATCGAGGTCGAACACGTGCGTACGCAGTTCGGGACGGCGGTGGTGCACGACGATGTCAGTCTGTCCATCCGCCGGGGCGAGATCTTCGCCATCGCGGGCGGCAGCGGGTGCGGCAAGTCCGTCTTGTTGCGCGAGATCATCGGCCTGCAACGGCAGACGGCCGGGCGGGTGCGGCTGTTCGGCATGGACAGCACGACGTTCGGCAACGGGCGCCCGCATCCCGTCTATCGGCGGTTCGGGGTGATGTTTCAGCACGGCGCGCTGTTCAGCGCCCTGACGCTGGCCGAAAACGTGGCGGTCCCGCTCAAGGAGTTCACGGCGCTTCGACCGGAGACCATCCAGGACATCGTGGCCCTGAAGGTGGCCGCGGTGGGGTTGCCGCCCGATAGCGTCGCCAAGTATCCCTCCGAATTGAGTGGCGGGATGCGGAAGCGGGGGGCCTTGGCGCGGGCGATCGTCATGGACCCGGAGTTGCTCTTTCTGGACGAGCCCACCGCCGGGCTCGATCCCATGAGTTCGGCGGGCATCGATGAGTTGATTCTCCACCTCAAGGCGTTGCTGGGCCTGACGGTGGTGATGGTCACGCATGACCTCGACCTGCTGTGGCGGGTGGCGGACCGCGTGGCCGTCCTGGGTGAAGGGCGCGTGCTTGGACTCGGGACGATGGCGGAGTTGGCCGCGTCGGAGTCGCCGGGCGTGCGCGAGTATTTTCAGGGGCCGCGTGGGCGTGCGGCCGCAGGACATTACGGATGGAACCCAAAGTCAATTACGTCCTCGTAGGCGCGTTTGTCGTCCTGCTGGGGGCTTCGATGCTCGGCGTGGTCATGTGGTTGGCGAAGTCCGACTATCGCGGCGCCTATGAGCGGTATTACGTGTATACACAGGAGTCCGTGTCCGGCCTCAGTGTGAACTCGACCGTGAAGTACCGCGGGGTGGATGTCGGACGGGTGAAGGAGATCGTGCTGAATCCGGAGAACCCCGAGGAGGTACGGCTCACGCTCGACATTCTCGGCGGCACGCCCATCAAGACCGACACGGTCGCCGTGCTGGTGACGCAAGGGTTGACGGGGCTGGTCACGCTGAATCTGAACGGCGGGAGCCGGGACGCGCCGTCCCTGACGCCGGAAGGGGGACAAGAGTACCCGGTCATCAAGAGCGCGCCCTCGTTGTTCGGCCGCCTGGACATGGCAATCTCCCGATTGTTGTCGGATCAGGGGGTGACGCGGTTGCTGACGAACCTCACCGATTTGAGCCAGAACGCCACCGCTGTCTTGGACGAAGAGAATCGCGCGGCGGTCAAGCAGATGCTCAAGGATCTCTCGGAGATGACGCGGACGGTGGCGGCTCGAAACGAATCGTTGGATCGCGGGGTGGTCAATGCCGCCAAGGCCGCAGAGAATTTGGCGGAGATGACGGACCGACTCACGAAAGAAATGCCGGCGCTGTTGGCTCGTATTGGCAAGAGCGCGGCCGCTGTCCAGACGATGACCGAGGAATTGGCCAAGACCAGTCACTCGGTCGGGGAAGTGGTTCGGGACAGCCGACCGGAGATTCAGCAATTCACGCGGCAAACGCTATCGGACACCGGCCAGTTGGTCGGCGAGTTGCGCCAGTTGACGAGCACCTTGCAGCAGGTTGCCCGGCAACTGGAACAGGAGCCCAATGCACTGGTGTTCGGGCGGCGGCCGTCAGGCCGGGGGCCGGGGGAATGAGGAGGAGGCATCGATGAGGGAGGGAGCGCGCCGAGGGTTCGCCCTGGCCGGGCTGGTGTTCCTGGGCGGCTGTGTGTCGGTCTCGCGGGAGAATCAGCAACCGATGCACACCTACCTGCTGAATCCCGAGCCGGCAGCCGTTGAGTCCGTCCTGGCCGTCCCTAAGCCCCCTGTGGGAGTCTTGCTGATCGCGGTGCCCCAAGCCCAGCCGGGGTTCGATTCTCCTCGCATGGCCTATGCGCAACGTCCCTTTGAAGTGCACTACTATTCGGCCAACCAGTGGGCTGATGCGCCGACCCGGTTGCTGGCGCCGTTGCTCGTTCGGATGGCGGAGCAGCGCGGCGTCGCACGGACCGTCGTGGCCCTGCCGAGTTCCGTGCGGGGAGACGTGCGCCTCGATATCGATCAACTGGCCTTGGTCCAGGAATTCTGGCAGCCGCCCAGCCGTGTGCGCGGGGCCTTTCGGGCGCAGTTGGTGAAACTGCCGGAGCAAATCGTCCTGGGCTCTCGACAATTCGAGGCGACCGAATCCGCTCCGAGCGACGATGCCTACGGGGGGGCCACCGCCGCCAACCGTGTTGTTGCCGCATTGCTGGAACACGTGTCGAATTGGGCTCTGGGCTGTCTCAAGGGCTCGTCGGCACCGTGCGCGTCGTCAATGCAGCCCTAGCTCCGTCCCCCTACAGCGTGATGGGCCGTTGAGCGGTGGTGCGGGGAGGGATCCGCGCCGGCCGACGCAGGGAGCCTAGAATTCCTGTGCGAGGAAGCGGGGTACGGGGGCGGGCGGCCGAGGTTCTTCCGCTTGAAACGTCGCCCGCATCAGGGCGCCGAAACCGAGAACGGTGGCCAGAAGCCCCGTCACCGTCCCGATCACCGGGATGAGGCGCAAGGCATAGTACACCACGATCCCGATTCCGAACGATGTGATCAACCGTGGGGTGGCGCCGGTTCGGCTCAGGAGCCACTGTCCGGCCCAGACCATTGTGACGATCCTTCCAAGGTACAGCAAGACGAGGAACAGGGCTCCAAGCACCAGGCCCAGGGGCGCGCCCACGAGGGTCACGAGCAATACCAGCGCGGCGATCGGGGTGACCAGGCACAGGAGGAATCCGAGTCCGGCCGTGCCTGCGGGGTGGGCGCCCAGCTGGAGCACACTCTGGGCCACCGCGCGCGGAAACAAAAAGACCATCCCCATACCGGCGATCAGCGTGGAGAGCGCGCTGATCAGCAGCAGACCCAGACCGAGCCAGTGCCAGGAAGGTTGGAGGTCGTCCGGCCATGGCCAGCGCAGGGTACGGAACGTGCGCGGTGTGACGGGACCGGCGATGTGGGCCCGTTCATGGATAGTGGGCGGTGCGTCGCCCAGGTAGCTCACGGTGCCGGCAATCTCGGCGGTGGATGCGATGTCCAGCGAACCGGCCGCCGCGTTGACGCTTCCGCCGACGGGCCCGGCCAGCGTCACGGTGCGGCCGCCGACGGTGACATTGCGCGCCACAGGGGCTTCGAGGTGAATCGTGGCCCCCCCTCCGACGAACGAGCCCTGAACTTGGGCGTCCCGCGCGATGTCAATGTCCGCGGCCGTGACTGTCAGGTTGCGCCCGACCTGTCCCGTCATCTTCAGGCGCCCGGCCAGGATCCGGGCGTTGTGCGCGACGTGTCCCGTCACGTGTACGGTGGCGCCGAAGGCCAGGAGGTCGCCGTTGATCTGGCCGGAGATCAGGATGTGGCGGGCGAGGATATGCGCATCGCCGTTGATCGTGCCCGCAATCTCCACGCGTTCGGCGGCGGCAAAATAATCGCGATCGACGGTGCGCCCGGCGGGAAGCACCACCTCGCTTCCCGTGGCGACCCCTTCGATTCCGCCCGAGTCCGCGGCCCCTGCGGAGGCCGTGAGCCCCAGGGCGCCGACCAGCAACGCAGCTGCGATGGCGAGGTGTCGTCCCATGAACCGGAGCGCTCCTTTGATGAAGAGACTGCACCCATTGCCCAGGCGAGTCAAGCCGTATGGCCGGGATGTCCGATGAGGAGAGGGTACCCCGACGGACGCCCATGAGTGCCACGGGGGCTGCTCACGATGTCTGGCGGGGATTCTTGCGGCCTTTCGTGTGGACCCGTTGGGGTTCCTCGAGTCGTGTCGGGCGCAAGGGGACGTGGTCTTCCTCCCTTACGGGCCAGAGGTCGATGTGTTGGTGTGGAGTTCCGGTAGCGGCGCCTTCCTGCTCATGCATCCGCAGGACATCAAGCATGTCCTCGTGACCAACCAGGAGAATTACGTCAAGTGGGCGGTCCCGCCGGCGGAAGCCGCTGAGTGTGGGCAGGGCCTGTTACGTGGTGAGGGCCTGCTGCACCAGCAGCGGCGACGGCTCATCATCCCCATGCTGGGTCCGCCGCATTATCGTCGCGTTCTCGATATCGTGGGCCGGTGCGCACAGTCGGCGCTGGAAGGATGGGTGGGGATGCCGCGATTCGAACTCAATCGCGCCATGACGGACGTGACGCTGGCGGTGATCTGGGAGGTCCTCTTCGATGGGCCGTTGGCCGGGCCAGCCGCGGACGTCTACGACGCGATCCAAGTCGCCCAGGAGACGTTGTCCGTGCAGTATCGGTCGGTCGGGACCCAACTGGCGCCTCTGTGGGTTTCGATCCTGCGGCATTGGCGCTTTGCCCGAGGCGTGCGGCGGCTCGACCACCTCATTGCGGAGGCGGTGCGTCGGACCAGGAAGCGGCCCGCGGGGAGTGGAGGGGTGCTGGGCGCGCTGCTTGCGGCTCGCGACGAGAACGGCCGTGCCTTGTCCAACCGCGAGATTCGCGATGACGTGGTGACGCTACTCCTCGCGGGGCAGGAAACCACCGCAAACGCGCTGGCCCGGGTCTGGATCCTGTCGGCCGGTCGGACCGAGATTCAGGAAAGGCTGCGCGAGGAGACGAGCTCCGCGAGTTGTCGGACGCGCGCAGTCCGTGGGATGAGGTGCTCCGGTTGTACCCGCCTGCCTGGATGCTGCACACCCGTCGGGCGCGGGCGGCTGATCGGTTGCCGGGGGGAACGCTGCTCCCGGCCGGCGCGGATGTCATGATCAGTCCCTACCAACTCACCGTGATCCCCGTTGGTTTTCCCACCCCGAGCAGTGTGATCCGGAGCGATGGGTGAATGGGGCAGAAGGCACGCGCCCGGCCTTTACCTATTTCCCGTTCGGTGGAGGGGCGAGGCATGGTGCGGGGGAAGGGCTTGCCCAACTCGAAGGCCCGGTGATCGTGGCGATCCTGGCACAACGGGCCGATCTTCAGGTGCTCCCGGGACAGACGGTCGTTCCACGCGCGCGCTTGACGCTCGGGCCAGGTGCGCCGCTGTGGGTACGGCTCTCCCCGCGGGAACCAGGTCCGCGCGCTTGAGGCGCCGGACAGTCCCGCGGGGGAAGAGGGGAGGATCAGGCTGCTTTTCTGAGCAGCGACGTCGATTCGCGATGGGACGCAGGGAAGGGGATGATGGCCGCCGGTTCGTCCCGGAGGCAGCGCACGACTACCTTCGAAAACAGGACGCTCAGGCCGGCCGAGACGCTGACAATAAACGCGATCGAGAGCAAGCTCTGGATCCACTCGACAAAGTTCCAGGCTGAAAACATACCGGGTTCCTTCCTTCTGTAGTTGAGCGCGGAACCATTCCGCGCCGTGTCCCTTCCCCACACTCACTCTGAAGTATAGCCGGGGATCCTTCTTTGGCTATGGGTCTGAAGCCCCATCCGCTTCGTCCCGTGGGGACGGGGCTTCTGGCCGCCCCGGCTGTCGGCAATTATTGGACAGCCCTGTGCAAGTCTATCCATTCTCCAAGGCCCAGCGACCGTGTCGGCCGAGTGAGCGGCAGTCCAATCCTAGTGAATTCATGCAGTTGCAACCGCCCTGGCTGTGGCAGTCGGCGGAGCGCGATCTGGCATGGGTTTTTGCACTACAGAGGGTAGGGCCAAATAAGGGGATGCGTTCGCCCTGGACCGGGCGGAGGGGGGCCCGCGGCTAATCCCGTGCAGTGTCCCGATTGTCGGACCTCAACAAGGAGTCATTGCGATGAGACAGCGTCGATCCGCACCGTGGGTGATGACCGTTGCCGGGGTGGCGCTCTTGGCCATGCCCGGATGTAGCGCGAAATGGTTGTCTGGAGGGGGGGAGTCGGGGGTGGACGGGGCGAGCCGTTCCGCGGCAGAGGGAAATGGAGGCGCGGTGGAGGGGCCGGGCGGATCCTCCCGGTCGGCCGGGATGACTGCGGATGGATCGCTCCCCAGTCTGTCGGCCGACGGTTCCCCGGGGAGCGCGGTGGATGGCGGACCGCTTCGCGGATTCGAGCGATTGGCGCCCGGCCAGACCCCAACCGAGGAGCGCCTGCGTGACGGTGCGATCCTGTCGCGCATGATGCCCGGCGATGCCGCGGACAAGCGGATGGCGGAATTGCGGCGTGAAGAAGAGGCCGCGATCGCGGCGGGACTCAAGGACGCCTTCTTCGGGTACGATCAGTATTCGATCGTGGCCGAGACGCGGGACTCCTTGTCTCTCGATGCGGATTGGATCAAGGAACATCCGAAGGCCGTTGTGAAAATCTCGGGGCACTGCGATGAGCGCGGCACGCACGACTACAATCTGGTGTTGGGCGACAAGCGGGCGAAGTCGGTCAAGCGGTACCTGCTTGATCTCGGCGTCAGTCCGAATCAGGTGACCACGATTTCGTTCGGAAAGAATCGTCCCTTCTGTGCCGAACACGATGAAGCATGTCATCGCCAGAATCGTCGGGGACACTTCCTGCTCAGCCAGTAGTTCGCCCTCGTGAGGCCGGCCGGCGCGGTTCCCGCGCCGGCCCGGCCAGTGCCGTTCCCCGTCCCATTCGACCTCCCTCTGCCGCTCTCTTGTTGCCCGGACACGGTGCCTTGTCGCATGATGACAATCGCGGTGCGCATGTGGTATCTGAGCAGAGTAGTGTGTGCGACAGGATGCGTGTCGGTATTACCAAGGAGCAGCCCGTGACTCAGCGTTATGGCGTGATCGTCAAGTTCCTCATCAGCGCGGATTCGCCGGAAGAGGCGGAAGAGTTGATCGAATCGGTCTGTGAAAAAGCCGCGAGCGCGATGCCCGAGGGCGATATCAGTTATGAAGGGATCGAGGATATCGAAGAAGCCGACGAGGACGAATAGGGAGCACCGCGGCGGCGGCCTCCCTGTGTGACGGGTTGGTTTCGAGGAGTCGAAGATCAGCGATGGTTCACACCGAGAACAGAGGAGTCGCCATGGCGGATGCACGCGAGTCGGACGAGCTCATCTCCAATGCGGCTGTCCAACCAGGGAGTGAATGGCTGGGAGGGGAAGCGTTTCCCGGTCAGGATTTTCAGATGCCCCGCACTAAGAAAAGCAGCCGGGCATTGACGAATGGCGAAGCCTTGGTCCTCTGCCTCGGGTCCCTGACCATTGGAACCGCGCTGGGCATCTTCTTTGGTCGGTCCTCCCGCTAGCGGCTGATTCCCCCCGAGTGGCTCTCCTGTCCGTGGTCGGCGCCGGTTTTCATTTGACCTGGGTGATCCCTGCCCTTGCGCTGTGTCCGGGCGTCAGCGTGAAGGGGTTGTGTCGGTGCCTCGTCCGGCCACCATCGGGAGGGCCAGGTGGACGTCCAGATGGGCATCACTCACTCCTGCAGGGAACGGTGGAAACGGTTGTGCCTTCGCCACGGACTGGACGAGGGCCTCGTCGAATGCCGTATCCCCCGACGCCGGGTCGAGGCGAATCGCATTGGCTGCGCCGTTGGAGAAGAGGCGAAAATGGACCGTGGGTGCCATGCGAGGGCGGTCGGCCGCGGGATCGGCCGCCTGTTCGCGCACACCCTGCAGGATGCGGGCCTTCACGGCACGCCAGTAGGCCGGGCTGGGCTTCGTCTGGGTGTCCGGTACCAGGGAGTGTTCCTTGATTCGGGCCGGAACCAGCGCAATGGCCTCCAGGGGCGGATCGACGACGCCCACGGGATCCGCGCTCGGTGCTTCGACTAGGGGTGTTTCGCCTGCCGGCATCGGCGTGGCACCGGAATTCGTCACGGCGGGGGGCGCGGCCTCAGGGACCCTCAGCGAGAGTGTCCGTGATGCCAGGGTGATGAGATGTCCGCCTCGGCGCTGGGCAATGACACAGGTGACGGGTGCCAGCCTGCGGCCCTCCGGGAGTCCCGAAAACTCCTGTGGGAAAAGATCGAGGGTGGCCGCTAGCTGCGAGGATCCCGTTTCCCCTTCCAGAGGCAGGAGGCGCGTCGAAAGAAATGGGCTGCGGATGATCGCGACGAGCTCCTCCAACGCCGAGGGCCCCTGCGCGTCGACGTGGATCACGAGTGTCATCTGTGAAGGGCTGTCGCCATTCACGGGCTGATCGGCGGGAGTCAGGTCGACTTCCAACGAGACTGGTGGTTGTGATGTGGCCATTCCGGGTGTGGGAATCCAGAGACACCAGGCCAGGCAGACGAGTCCGACCAACGCGCGGCGATGCGCGCGGTTATGCAAGGGGGACCATGTCGTCCTGCGAGGGCTCATCGGATCGCGCGCAGTATACGGCGGTCGCGTGGCGAAGCCAAGCGACGGGAGGCGGCCTCTTGAAGCGGCGTGGAGGCGCTTCGTATCATGGCCCTTCACGTCGGGGTCGATGGTTGGAAACGAGTGGAGGCGCATGGTGAACAACGGGGAGGGTGGTGTGGAGAGGAGCACGTGGGCGCAGGGGTGGAAGGGGATCAGGCTGCTTGTAGCCGGGATCGGCGTGATGCTTAGCGGGCCGCTTCTGGCAGGCGCGTACGAGGAAGTGCCGATCCCGCAGGGCGCGTCCCTGGTGGGCACGGTGAAGTTCAGCGGGACTCGACCGGAATCGCTGCGCTACAACGTCAAGATGGGTTCCAATCCTGAATACTGCAAGATTCGAGCGGACGAAAAGGGTGATGTCGTCGTTCCCCAGGTGCAAGTGTCGGCCGCGCACGAATTGGCCGAGGTCGTGGTCTTTCTTCAAGAAGTGGAAAAGGGAAAGGCCCTACCGCCGGAAGGGCCCAAGGTCGAGGTGGATCTGTGCCGCTTCGCTCCGCACGTGACCACGGGAGTGATGGGGCAATCGCTCCGCGTCGGCAGTCAGGACAGCATCCTGCATCAGGTCCGGGGATGGGAATATATGGGCAAGAATCGCCTGCCGACCTTCATGGCCTCGAACCTCAAGGCCGGGGCTGAGCAGGCGGTGCCGTTGCAGGTAAAGCGGAGCGGGATTCTACAGCTGACCTGCGACCAGCATCGGTTCATGGAAGGGTGGGTGTTGGTCACGGCCAATCCCTATGCGACGGTGACGGATCAGCAGGGGCGGTTCAGTCTGACGGACATTCCGCCCGGGACCCATACGCTGGGAGCGTGGCACCCGGTCTTGGGATACCAGGAGGCGAAAGTAACCGTGACGGCGGGGCATCAAACCTCCGTGACGCTGACAATGACGCCCGCGACGGCCCAAAAATGACAAAAGGCTCGCCGGTCGCGTATGACG
>FKKE01000537.1_pt1 | contig 10685 bp, 13 predicted proteins | sample 1106331 | NCBI WGS metagenome assembly FKKE01 (sample SAMEA3931202, study PRJEB13176) | freshwater metagenome | biome: Drinking water system; feature: drinking water; material: freshwater | place: China | collected 2013-02-06 | reverse complement strand
CCCTCCCTGCTTACTTTTCACCCAAGCTTTATAAAACAGATCGGATCTCCCACGAGTGCGGTGGGATAGTGTATTCGAGATACGCGATACGGCACCTTATGCCGATGGCACCAGTCTGCAATCCAGACTACTTCTTCTGTTGACGTCGTTATCAGACATGGGATTGTCAATTTCGCCAGACATCGATTAACGATCGTCTGAACAATCCGCCGTTCTTTCTGAAACTCAATAGGATTGAACGTCACCGGATTCGCCTGGCCGTACGACAGCGGGGAGAGGTGAGGAAACCGTTCTGGATCGTTCAGGACGCTGACCATCCAGAGATGATCGAACCGGCCTTGCGCTGATGCGGCATCGCGAGCCAGGAAGCACACCGGCAGGTCACGGCACGCGCGGTTCAGCACAACCACCTCTGCTTGCCGGAGGTTATAGGGCTCAACTTGTCGCTCACGGTCGACGGCTTCCGCGATCAGCACCGGCAGCTCCGCTACGCCAGCGCCGATGTAGAGGCTTCGACCGTCACGCGGCAACCTCGGGACGAGAGCCTCAGCCACCTTGGTGCCTAATCGCCGGCAGGGTTCCCGCTTCACCTGCCAGAATTCATCACCGCCTTCGTAGCAGTAGACGGACTCCAGGCGCTTGTAATCAAGGTGGGCAAAGACGTTGGCGATCGTCTGTCGAGTTGAAGGAGAAAGTCGTATTCTCATGGGTGACCGGCTAACTCAACGACGGTGGCTGTGAGGCCGGTGGCAACAGCAGCAATGAAGTCGAGATTCAAAGTCTCAACCGTATCGGTCGGTCGATGGTAATGGGGGTTACGGAAGTTAGCAGTATCCGTGAGCATAACAGCGGGGAACCCTTGTTCCCAGAATGAGGTGTGGTCGCTCCGTCTGGTGTCCGGGAGCTTTTCGCCGTTTCCCGGCACGATCAGCGGAACAATGGGAAGGTGCGGCTTCATGGCTTGGGCAACAGCACCGGTCAGATGGTGAGACCGTTCGTTACCGATGACGGCAAGAAAATTTCCCGTTGTGGGTACTGCGATCGGGACACCAGTCGGGATTTTCTGTGAATTGGGTAGATGGCTCGCATAGCCGACACATTCCAGCACGATGGCTCCTTGGATAGTTTCACCATTCTTTCGTAAGAGAGAGGTGTAGGCCTGGCTCCCAAGAAGGTTTTCTTCTTCCAGGTTAAAGGCAATGAAACGGATCGGTCTGGCCAATGTCATAGTTCTCACCTGACGAGCCACCTGGAGCATCACGGCGAGCGCGCTGGCATTATCGTCGGCGCCGGGAGATCCTTCAACGGTATCGAAGTGCGCGGCGATAATCAGGGGTGTTGTAGATTGGGATGATCTCTTTTCAGGACGTACTGTTCCGATCACATTGTGGAACGTGTTCCCCAAGGCAAGAAAAGGTTGCGTGGTTACGGACAGTTTTGCTTCAGAGAAACAATGGTGCAGGTAGGATTCCGTCTGTCGTAAGCGGTTCGGTGAGGTGATGGGATGGCGTTCCCCCACCAGGACCTGAAGATCTTCCCTGAGACGATTGTGATCGATGGGCACAGAACTGGTTTTCCAGCTACAAGGGGGTCAGGTCACGATTTCCGTGCCGATACCCTTCCTCGTGAAGATTTCAAGGAGGACAGCATGCGGAATACGCCCATCAATGATATGAGCTTTTCCAACCCCATCACCCAAGGCATCCAAGCAGGCATGGACTTTGGGGATCATCCCCTCTGTAATCGTCCCCTTCTTCATCATCCGCTGCACATCTTTGCGGGATACAGTCGAGAGGTGGCGCCCGTTGGCGTCGCGAATGCCTTTAATATCGGTCATCATCAGGAGTTTTTCCGCCCGCAACGCACCGGCTATGGCTCCAGCGACAAGATCGGCGTTAATGTTGTAGGTATTGCCCTCGCGATCTGTGCCGATGGGTGCGATAATCGGGATGTAGTGATCCTCTTGGAGGTTACGTAACAGGCCCGGATCGACCTTTTCGATATCCCCTACCAGTCCAAAATCGCCTTTCGCATCTTCTTCATCCAGGTCGCGATCGAGGCTTTCCGCCCAGGCTTTGGCTGTCAGCGGTTTGCTGAGGATGAGTCCTCCGTCCTTTCCGCTCAAGCCCACAGCGCTGCCTCCATGCCGGGTGATCAGGTCCGTGAGTTCCATGTTGATTTTCCCGGCCAGGACCATCTCCACAATTTCCATCGTGGCGGCGTCGGTAATCCGGACCCCATGGCGGAACTTCGCTTGAATGCCCAGTCGATCCAGCATCTTGTCGATTTGAGGCCCGCCACCGTGAATGATGACCGGATTGATACCGACATACTTCAACAGGACGACATCTTGCGCGAACCGCTCTTTGAGCGACGCGTCCGTCATCGCGTGGCCGCCGTATTTCACGACCACGGTTTTGCCACGGAACGTCCGGATGTATGGCAAGGCTTCGATCAAGACATCGGCTTTTTTAATGAGTTTATTCATGTCTTACTCCCGTTGCGAAAAACGCGCGACTCGCGCAAGTCTCGCCTAGAGAATATACCGGCTCAGATCTTGGTCCTTGACGATGTCCTTCAACCGATCCCGGACGTAGGCGGCAGTGATGTTGATCCGCTTGTCAGGCCAACCCGGTCCCTCAAAAGAAATTTCTTCCAACAACCGTTCCATGATGGTGAAGAGGCGCCGTGCGCCGATGTTCTCGGTCCGTTCATTCACCTGGACCGCGATCTCCGCGATCTCCTCCAGACCGTCTTTGGTGAACTCAATGGCCAGTCCTTCCGTTGCCATCAAGGCCTGATATTGCCGAACCAATGCCCCTTTTGGTTCAGTCAGAATGCGGACGAAATCCTCTTTCGACAAGGGACTGAGTTCGACGCGGATCGGGAAGCGTCCCTGGAGCTCCGGGATGAGGTCTGACGGCTTGGCGACATGGAAGGCTCCGGCGGCGATAAAGAGGATGTGATCCGTTATGACCGGGCCATGTTTGGTGTTGACGGTGCAGCCTTCTACGATGGGCAGCAAATCTCGTTGCACACCCTCTCGGGATACATCGGGTCCCGACGTGCGTTCGCGGCCAGCGATCTTATCAATCTCGTCGAGAAACACGATGCCGGTTTGCTCCACCTTATTGATCGCTTCACGCGTCGTGTCGTCCATATCGATCAATTTCTGGGCTTCTTCCTGCGCAAGGTGTTTCAGCGCTTCAGGCACTTTCATGAGCCGCTTCTTTTTTTTGCCCTGGAACATGCCACCTAGCATGTCGCGAAGATTGTTCTCGAGGTCATCCAACCCGCCCATATTGGAGATGACGCCGACCGGAACTCCACGCTCTTTGACTTCCATTTCAACGGTTCGTTCATCCAGTTTGCCTTCTCGCAGCTGGAGACGGAGTTTTGACCGGGTCGCTTCGTTGGAGTCAGGAAGGACTTGGGTGGACGTCTCCGTTGTGCTGTCCACAAATCCTGGCCGAGGCGGGGGCGGAGGTAAGAGGAGATCGAGCAAGCGCTCCTCAGCTTGTTGTTCGGCCTTTTGTTGAACGAAGGCCAGGCGCTGGGTCTTGACCATGTTAATCGCGAGCTCGGTGAGGTCGCGAATGATCGATTCCACATCGCGTCCGACATAGCCCACTTCGGTAAATTTTGACGCCTCGACCTTGATGAATGGCGCCTCGGCCAGCTTAGCCAGCCGCCGGGCGATCTCTGTTTTGCCCACGCCGGTTGGTCCGATCATGATGATGTTCTTCGGCATGACCTCATCACGCAGGTCGGGCGAGAGTTGCTGACGGCGCCAACGGTTGCGAAGGGCAATGGCCACCATGCGCTTCGCGTCCTTTTGCCCGATGACGTAGCGATTCAATTCTTCGACGATCTGACGGGGTGTGAGATTATTGAGATTCAATGCGACGGGCTCATTCGTGAGCGACTTCATCATTGTGGATTATCCTCGAAGTTCTTCAACAAGAATCTGTTGGTTGGTATAGATATCAATAGAGCCCGCGATGGTCAGGGCTTCAGTGATGATCACCGGGGCTTCCAGTTGTGAATGGCGGAGCAAGCCTCTGGCCGCGGCGAGCGCATAGGGGCCACCCGACCCGATAGCCAGGATGCCGTCTTCGGGCTCGACGACGTCACCGGTTCCGGTAATGATGAACGACTGCTCGCGCCCGGCGACGGCCAGGAGCGCTTCCAGGCGGCGAAGCACGCGATCCGTCCGCCAATCTTTTGCCAGCTCGACCGCGGCCCTGGTGAGATTCCCCCGGTACTCTTCCAGTTTGCTCTCGAATTTTTCAAAGAGCGTGAACGCGTCCGCCGTGGCCCCCGCAAATCCCGCCAAGATCTGGTCGTGATGCAAACGCCGAATCTTCTTGGCATTGTGCTTCATGACCGTGGTGCCGACGGTGACTTGGCCGTCACAGCCCATGGCGACCCGTCCGTCGCGACGGACACAGAGAACGGTCGTTGACCGGATTTTCATGATGACTTGGGATCCTTTCCATGTGGCAGACGAGTCGCCTGTGCGCGAGGATGGGCTCGGTCGTAGACCGCGAGCAGTTGGTCCATCGCCACATGCGTATATTTTTGAGTGGTGCTCAGGGAGGCATGGCCGAGTAGTTCCTGGATCGATCGTAGATCGGCTCCTTCGTCGAGAAGGTGGGTGGCATATGAATGCCGGAGGGCATGGGGACTGACCGCGCCACTTACGAGACGGCTGGAGTACCGGGAGACCATCTTGGCGACACTTCTGGTAGTCAACCGTCCACCACGATGATTCAGGAACATCGGAGACGACGGATGACGATTGCCAGGAGTCGGCTTCAAGGACCGGCGATACTCGCGGATGGCTTGCAACGCTACATCGCCGATCGGGACCAGCCGTTCCTTACGACCTTTCCCTTTTAAGCTCACGATGCCGTCTGCTTCGTCCAGGTCATTGAGATTGATCCCGACGACTTCACTCACCCGCGCGCCGGTCGAATACATGGTTTCCAGCAGGGCACGGTCACGGAGCGAGAGAGGCAAGGGGCCAGTGGGAAATGCCATGAGGGCTGCCGCATCATCCTTGGTGAGCACACGAGGGAGGCGTTTGGGGAGTCTCGGGCTCCTCAGCGTTTCAGTCGGATTGGTTTTTACGAGTTCTTCACGGAGGAGGAAGCGGAAGAAACTGCGCAGGCTCGCCAACTTTCTCGCCAGGGACGCCGCCTTCTCGCCTTGGCGATCCAGTGAGTGGAGATGGGCACGAATCTCGTCGCTGGTGATCGAGTCAACCGGAATGGATGAGCTGCCCTTCTTTGTGTTTCTGAGAAACCCGGTGAACTGCCGAAGATCTGAGCGATAGTTGCGGATCGTCTCAGAGGACGCATTGCGCTCGACCTGCAGGTACATTACGAAAGCCTTGATTGCGTCTTCCATGCGCCAAAATCCTCTAGGGCCCGCTGGCTTATTGCACGACGCTTCTTCTCCTTGTCCCTTGGATTGTTCGTCAAGGGTGGAAAGAGACCGAAATTGGTATTCATCGGTTGAAAGTGGCGAGGATCTGATGAGGCGACATGGGACACGAGACACCCATGCGCTGTCGTGGGTGGCGGTATAACCACGGGTTGTCCGGTGAGAGCCCGAGCAGCATTGATACCGGCGAGGCCACCCATCGCTGCCGACTCGGTATACCCTTCCACTCCGACGAGCTGCCCGGCAAAGAAGAGGGAGGCGCGGGCTTTGAATTGTAACGTGTTCATCAGCAACTGAGGCGAATTGATAAACGTGTTGCGATGCAGGCTGCCGTACCGGAGAAACTCGGCTTGTTCCAGACCAGGAATCATGCGAAACACACGCTTCTGTTCCGGATAGGTCAGTTTGGTTTGAAACCCCACCAGGTTGTAACAGGTGCGATGGATATTTTCTGTCCGCAATTGCACGACCGCCGCTGGTTCGATCCCTGTTCGAGGGTCTTTCAAGCCGACCGGCTTCATCGGGCCGAACTGCATAGTCTGACGGCCACGCTCAGCCAGCACTTCAATCGGTACACAGGCCTCAAAATAGGGCGTCTTCTCAAATTCTTTCGGTTGCACTTTTTCCGCCGCCGTTATGGCGTCGTAAAACGCATTGTACTGCTCTGCCGTCATGGGGCAATTTAAATAGTCATCCCCGCCCTTGTCGTATCGAGAGGCGCGAAAGACGATACTCATATCAATCGAGTCGGCATCGACGATTGGCGAGATGGCGTCATAAAAGTACAAATGCTGCGACCTCGTGGAGGCGCGGATGGCCTGGGAGAGTTTATCTGATGTTAAGGGTCCCGTTGCAATGATGCAGAAGCAGTCTGTTGGGATCTCAGCAATCTCCTCGTGGAGAATGCGGATGTTTGGATGGGCCTCGAGCGCACGGGTAATGTGCTGAGAGAACTGGTCACGATCGACAGCCAGGGCCGACCCAGCCGGTACACGGGCTTGCTCAGCGGCGGCGATGATCAACGAATTGAGCCGCCGCATCTCTTCTTTCAGAATGCCCGGCGCGTTCAGCGGATCTGCTGAGCCGAGCGAATTCGAGCAGACGAGCTCGGCTAGGTTCCCGGTCTTGTGCGCCTTGGTCATCTCTTTCGGGCGCATCTCATAGAGCGTGACCTTTGCGCCACGATTCGCCGCTTGCCAGGCCGCTTCCGACCCAGCCAGACCTCCGCCTACGATGACAATGTCGTCACGCATGTGATTGGAACATCCGATGATTGGAGAGTGAAGAGGCATTGTACGAATCGATTTTTTGCTCTGTCAAGGAAAAGGGCGGGTGAAAGCATGTTGTGCGTGAGGAGTCCATTTCTGGTGAGACCGTCAATTCACTCAGCGCAGCTTATCGAAATGGGCATGGAACCGAGTGCATGGTCCCTCTACAACTCTCAGTCCCCTGACGTTCTGGCTGGAGATCAAGCCAGGGGTGGAACTGCGGAACGCGTGAACACAGGGCTACATGGTTGACCGGCCATACCGGGTGCTACTCGTGGAGAGTGTTCTATACTATGGGAAGAGAAACTTCATCGACTGGTCGCTGAGTCGGGAAGGCGACCTCCGCGTTGACTGCCCCCAAGACACAGTGCTAGAGTTTGGCCGACCTTTGAATTCTCTCCTGGTCGGGCGATTAGCTCAGTGGTAGAGCGCTTCCTTCACACGGAAGAGGCCACAGGTTCGATACCTGTATCGCCCACCATCTCCTTACAAGACCATCTTGGCTCTCTGCTGCTGCAGTACAATGGTGACGGGCTTCTGCCAGCCAAACCTCTCGATTCCTGGACAGAAACCGGGTTGTCGGCTAGACTTCAGGTTGTCTTTTGTATGATGTCTCGGTCGAGATTTCGGTACGAGGCGTCGAAACCAGCGAGGTCATGCTATGAGAGGAACTGTAACGGGTATCGGAGTCCTAACGCTGCTGTTAATGGCATCTGGTTGCGGCACGACACACCAACAGAGTGCTGGAACGAATGATCGGGAATATATGCCCCCGACGAGTATTTATAACATTCTGGACAGCACTGCCCTCGTCTATTCTTCTCCTGCTGCGGGGTCGGCTGTCAACGACCATCCACTCCGGTGGTTAGGCTTTCTTGCTCATCCGATTGGCCACGCCTTCGATTACGGGATCAATCGGTCGATCTATCGAGTTGGTGCCAGTTCTCCCTATCTCCACGGGTATACGGCGGAAGATAGCATGTTGGATGCCCAACGCCAGTAGATCCATGAATCTGACCGCCTAGGGATGCAGCCCGCTCTTCACAGGAAGAGCGGGCTTTTTTATATCTGCCTCGCTCGAATCCGTTCCAATCGTGGTATTGTTTCGCTCGATGCGTCCTTTCCCGATGTCGACCCGAAACTGGCTTTCGGTTGGCCTGCTCATACCAGTGGGGCTTGTGTTGGGATGTGCGAGTTCGGATGCCCCTGTACGGCCCCCGCTCCCTCCCTCCAAGAGCGATCTTGTGTTGTTGGTCTCGACGACACTCTGTCAACACAAAGCCGACTTTCTGAACAAGCATCTCTCCGCGACGCAAGCGCCGAAAACCTGGGGGAGTGGTGAGGAATGGATAATTTCTGAAGACAGGAGTGCCTCACATAGCCACGAATCCTATTTTTTTGATGAGGATGGCCTGTTGGTTGGAGCACTCTTTACATTTCCCAGGGGACTCGACATGGGTCCCTATCCTGTTCTGCGCGATACGCTGTCACGGTTGAAACCCTCCCTCGAGTTTTATCTGAACGTGGCCCAGCTGGAAACGAAAACCAGTATGGAGAGCAGCTCGCTTCTGGAGACCGGTGACGAGAAAAGCACCACGCAATATCTCGTGATCGGATTGCGCGATCGACCAATCCTACTCCAGGCCTCCTTCACCATTGACCCCTATGTTCGACTCTTTTCTCCTTACCGACGTGAATTTCTTGATCGACTTCGCCATTCGGCTGAGGGGGGCGGAGGCCAGACTATGGAAAGTCAGGGGACCGAGGATAAGGAACCATTCCCTTCGTTGCAGCAATTCGCGCGTGGTCAGACGGCGCAACTCGCCTATTGCGGTGAGAAAAATTACGACATTGCCCTTGATGCGTACAAGCGAGCCATTGCGAGTGGGTTCACGAACAAGGTTTGGCTGGCTGAAGCGCGGCATAAGCTCGGTGTGGCCTTTCTGATTAAGGGCCAGGTGGAACAGGCGAAAGCCGAGTTGCTCCAGTCACTTGCGCTTAGGCCAAATGTTCCCGAGGTGCTGAATAACCTAGGCACTGTCCAGGTCAAACTCGGCGACAAGGTCGCCGGCTTGATGTCGTTTGAGCGAGCGATCGTTCTTCGTCCCAACTATGCGTTGGCCCGCTACAACTTGGCGGAGACCTCTGAGGCGACGAATCCCAAACGTGCGTTGTCGGAATACGAGACCTATGTCGCGATTGTGGAAGGCATTCCAGAGGAAGCCGACCGGATTGTGCATGCCAAAGAACGCATCAAGGTTTTGAAGCAGTAGGGCAGTTTTTATTTGTCAGCGGTTTGATTGGTTGGAGGGTTTGTCGTCGGCTCCGAGGAGGAGCAGACATCAATCTCAGCTTCGAGCTTGCTCTTCCTGTTCCTGAAGGGTTTTGCACTCGATGCAAAAGGTGGTGACCGGTCTGGCTTTGAGCCGCTTGTACGGAATCTCTCCACCGCAGCCTTCGCAAATCCCATAAGTCTCGGTCGTCATCCGCTCGAGCGCCTCGTCAATCTTTTTCAGTAACTTTCGCTCCCGATCGCGAATGCGCATGGAGAAGCCTTGATCAACTTCGGCGGAGGCTTGATCACTGACATCGGGAAATGCTTCGGGGTTCTCGCGGTGTGTCAGCACCTCGCCTGTTTCATTGAGGATTGCCGCTCGTTGGCGCTCAAGATCCTGACGGATATCGGAATACTTCACGCTTGCGGAACTCGGTTCTCGATGCGTGGCCGGAGCAGGTTGTTTCTTAGAGGGAGGCGTTTTCATAACTAGGGCTCGCTGTAAGATGGGTTTGGATATCTTGATGGATACGGAAACTATATCAACCTCAATGAGAGAGGGTCAACGAGAGTTGGGCGGTATTCAAGGGCTATAAATCTCGCCGTCCCTCGATTGATTTCAGCAGGGTCACTTCATCTGCGTACTCAATATCCATGCCTACGGGAATGCCATAGGCGATGCGGGACACGCGTACGCCGAAGGGCTTGAGCATTCGGGTGAGATAAATGGCTGTGGCCTCTCCTTCGATGGTAGGATTCGTTGCCAGGATGACCTCCTCGACCCCGCCAAGCTTGACCCGCTCGAGGAGCTCCTCAGCCCGGATATCTCCGGGCCCTACACCGTCCAGCGGAGAGAGCGCACCTAATAAGACATGATAGAGCCCACGATAGGCTCCTGCGCGTTCCACAGCATAAAGGGTGCTTGGTTCCTCGACCACGAAAATCTTGCTGCGATCGCGTTTCGGATCACGGCAAAACTCGCAGAGCTCTCCCTCGGCGATATTTCGGCATTGGCTGCAAAACGCCAACCCATCTTTGACCGCTCGGATGGCATCGGCGAGCCGTAAGGCATCCTCCCGCTCCATTTTCATGAGATGAAAGGCCAGCCGTTGCGCGCTCTTGTGCCCAATCCCTGGGAGGCGGACCAACTCTTTGATGAGCCGTGCCAGCAGGCCCTGCTGATCGACGGCCATTGTTAGAACAGACCTGGGATCTTCATCCCACCCGTCAGTGCCTTCATCTCACCTTCCATCAATTCCTTGGCTTTACGGAGGGCCTCATTGGTGGCGGCTACGACCAGATCCTGGAGCATGTCGACATCGCCGCTCTTAACGATCTCCGGGTCGATGGCCACACTGACGATCTGCATGGCCCCATTTGCTGTGACGGTGACGATCCCGCCTCCGGCGGTTCCACAGGCGGTTTTGGATGCGGCCTGCTCTTGGATTTTGGCCATCTGCTCTTGCATGGCCTGCGCTTGTTTAAGGATGTTGTTCATATTGCCGAATGGATTCTTCATTCGCTTGTCTCCTGTTGGGCGATGCTGCGGACTTCTGCTAACTCCACGCCGAATATCTCCAGCGCTTGTTTCACGGTGGGATTGGTTTTCGCCTGTTCAAACAGCGCGGCTCGATGTTCTTGTTCCTTGGCCGCCCGTGCTTGGGCCATCGTCAGTCCTTGAGGGTGCGTCTCCG
>FKKE01004578.1_pt5 | contig 10692 bp, 12 predicted proteins | sample 1106331 | NCBI WGS metagenome assembly FKKE01 (sample SAMEA3931202, study PRJEB13176) | freshwater metagenome | biome: Drinking water system; feature: drinking water; material: freshwater | place: China | collected 2013-02-06 | reverse complement strand
CTCACGCATTCGCTCGAGGTCGGGCAGATCGGCCGGGGGATCGCCATCGGTCTCGGCGCCGAACCCGACCTCGTCGAACTCGCCGGACTCGCCCACGACATCGGGCATCCGCCCTACGGACACAACGGCGAACGCGCGCTCGACGAAGTGGCGGCGGACCACGGTGGTTTCGAGGGCAACGCCCAGAACCTGCGCATCCTGACGCGGCTCGAACCCAAGCTGCTCGATGCCGACGGGCGCAGCGCCGGCCTCAACCTCACCCGCGCGTCGTTGGACGCGACCCTGAAGTATCCGTGGACCCGACGCACACCCGGAGGCAAGTTCGGCGCCTACGACGACGATGCCGCCATGCTGGCGTGGATTCGTCGGGAGGCGCCCGGGACCCGACAGTGCGTCGAGGCCCAGATCATGGACTGGTCCGACGACGTGGCGTACTCCGTGCACGACCTCGAGGACGGCGTCATCGGTGGCCGGATCGACCTGCGGACCCTCGGCGATCCGCAGGACCAACGCGCGCTCGCCGACATCGGCGCCAAGGAATTCCCGGGTCTCGACCCCGAGGCCCTCGTCGACGCCGCCGCCCGCCTGCACCGCATGGACATCGTGCGGTCGGTGGGTGTCTTCGACGGCACGCTCGACTCCTACGTCGCACTCAAGAGGTTGACCAGTGAGTTCATCGGCCGCTTCGCGTCGGCCGCGATCACCGGCACCCGCGAGGTGGTCGGCGACCGGCCGGTCTCGCGCTACGACGCCGACCTCGAGGTGCCGGAACTCATCGCCGCCGAGGTGTCGATGCTCAAGACCCTGGCACTGCGCTTCATCTTCTCCAACGAGCGGCACAAGGCGACGCAGCGTCGTCAGCGGGAACGCATCCACCGGGTCGCGAACTGGTTCGCCGAGGCGGCGCCCGGGGGCCTGGACCCGATCTTCGTGCCGTGGTGGAACGCCGCGTCCGACGATGCCGCCCGCATGCGCGTCATCGTCGACCAGATCGCGTCCATGACCGAAGGCCGGCTCGAGCGCACCGACAAGCACAATTCGGGGGCCCAGGCGCATCTGGGGTAGGCCGGGCGTGGTCGACGAAGTACCCGGCCGGGCGGCCTCACCGGCGTCACTACACTGGTCGCGTGGCAGGCCGAATTCCCGATCGCGACATCACGGCGATCCGTGAGCAGACGAGGATCGAGGACATCGTCGGCGACTACGTCGCCCTCCGGCGCGCCGGTGCCGACAGCCTCAAGGGTCTGTGCCCCTTCCACGACGAGAAGTCGCCGTCATTCCACGTCCGTCCCAATCACGGCCACTTCCACTGCTTCGGCTGCGGCGAGGGCGGCGACGTCTACAGCTTCTTGCAGAAGCAGGAGCACATCAGCTTCGTCGAGGCGGTCGAGCAGCTCGCCGATCGGATCGGCTACCAGATCAACTACGAGGGCGGCGGTACCGCCATCAAGCGGGACCGCGGCACCCGCGCGCGATTGGTGGCCGCCAACGCCGCCGCGGCCAAGTTCTACGCGGCCGCGCTGCAGTCACCCGAGGCGCAGGCGGCGCGCGACTACCTCAAGGAACGCGACTTCGACGCGGTGGCGGCCGTCCAATTCGGTTGCGGTTACGCACCTGCCGGCTGGGACACGATGACCAAGGCGCTGCTGTCGCAGGGCTTCGAGTTCAGCGAACTCGAGGCCGCCGGCCTGTCCAAACAAGGACGCAAGGGGCCGATCGACCGCTTCCATCGCCGTCTCCTGTGGCCGATCCGCAACCTCGGCGGGGACATCATCGGCTTCGGCGCCCGCAAACTGTTCGACGACGACAACCTCGGCAAGTACATGAACACGCCGGAAACCATGCTGTACAAGAAGTCTCAGGTGCTGTTCGGTCTCGATCACGCGAAGAAGAGCATCGCCAAGGGGCATCAGGTGGTGGTCGTCGAGGGCTACACCGACGTCATGGCGATGCATCTGGCCGGCGTCACCACCGCGGTCGCCTCGTGTGGCACCGCCTTCGGTGAGGACCACCTCGCGCTCATCCGGCGGCTGATGATGGACGACTCGTACTTCCGCGGCGAGGTGATCTACACCTTCGACGGGGACGATGCCGGAAAAGCAGCCGCACTCAAGGCCTTCGAGGGCGAACAGTCCATCTCGGGGCAGACGTTCGTGGCGATCGCGCCCGACGGCATGGACCCCTGCGAACTCCGGCAGGAGAAGGGCGACGCCGCCGTCCGAGACCTGGTCGCGCGTCGGGTGCCGATGTTCGAGTTCGCGATCAAGGCCCTCCTCGCCGGCCACGACCTCGACACCGCCGAGGGCCGCGTCCACGCGTTGCGCGACACCGTCCCGGTGGTCGCCCGGATCAAGGACATCGCGCTGCGTGACGAGTACGCCCGCCAGCTGGCGGGTTGGGTCGGTTGGGAGGAGGTCTCCCAGGTTCTCGGCAGAGTCCGCGAAGAAGGCGCGAGAATTCGAAAGGCGCAGGGCGTCAGTAACTCCGGCAGTCGGGGGAGCGGTCGCGGTGCTCGTAATCGGCCGGAGGCGGAGGCCGCGCCGACGTCCGCCCGCCCCCAGCCCAACGACCCGCGCCTGTGGCCGCAGCGGGAAGCACTGAAGGCGGCGCTGCAGTATCCGGCGATCGCCGGCACGGTCTTCGACTCGCTGCCCGTCGAGTGCTTCAACGAGCCGGCCTACGCCATCATCCGGCAGGCGATGACCGGCCTCGGGGGCACGTCGGCCGGGCTGGGTGGCGCGGCCTGGGTCGACGCCGTGCGCAATGCCGTCGACGACCCCGTCATCGACCCGCTGGTGACCGAACTGGCGGTCGAGTCGATGCCGGTCGACGAGGACAACATCGCGCGCTACATCACGAGCGTGCTCGCCCGGCTGCAAGAGGTGTGGGTCGGTTCCCAGATCGCCGACATCAAGTCGCGTCTACGCCGGATGGCACCCAGCGACGACCCGGACGGGTACAACGCGGTCTTCGGCGATCTCGTCGCCCTCGAGGCCTACCGTCGGAGCCTGCTGGAACAGGCGGTCGACCCCATCGTCGACGCGGGCTGAGTCCTGCGAGTCGCGCCGGCTCTGCGGGTTGAGCCGAGTCGAAGCCCCTGCCGGGCCGATGAGTTCGCGTGGTGGCGCTGGTCTATCTGTCGACACCGCTACGAAGGGCACTGATCATGGCGACCACCATCTATTCGGCGACCGCATCGCTCGACGGGTACATCGCGGGCCCCGGCGGGGACATGTCGTGGCTGACCCGGTTCTTCGACGTCCCCGCGGACGGACAGAACCGGGCAGCCGACGACGCGGCCGACCGGTTGATGCGTGGTACCGGCGCGGTGTTGGTCGGCAATCGGTCGTTCCGCGGCGACGACCCCAACAAGGGCACCGACCGCGAAGGTGCGTTCGGTGGCGAATACGACGGTCCCGCCGTCGTTCTCACGCACAACCCGCCGGCGGACCCCGTCGACGGCGTCACGTTCGTCTCGGATCTGCACGAGGCGGTCGACCTCGCCGCACGAATGGCCGGCGATGGTTACGTCACCGTCATCGGCGCCGACGTCGCGCGACAGATGATCGATCACGGGCTGCTCGACGAGGTGCTCGTGTTCTTCGTCCCGGTGTTCCTGGGGGCGGGTGTCCGGCTGTTCGACCGTCCCGAGGGCGGCGAGGTCAGACTCACGCCCATTCCCGGTGAGACCGAATACTGGTGTCGCGTCGAACGATGAGCCGGTGCCACCCGGCGACGAACTCGAGCTGAACAGTCGACGACGGTTCGTTCTCCCACGCTGCGAGGGCGACCGGCGGCTGCCTAGCGTGGGACCGTGGACGCGTATGACGAGCGCCGGCAGGTCACCGAGGTGCAGCACCGCCTGATCGGGATGTACGGCGACCGAAAACCCGAGGAAGTGGCCGACGCGGTCGAAACCGCGTATCGACACTTCGACGGCACCGACGTGCGCGATTTCGTGCCGCTACTGGTCGAGCGCCGCGCCAACGAGGCACTCAGCGGGTCCTCGGTGGTGGCCGATTCAGCCGAGGTGCCCCCGGCGCTGGATGGCTGACATCGGGGAACTCGTGCACGAGTACCGTGCCTCATGAGTGGGGAGTGCGGGGCTCGAACCCGCGACCTACGGATTATGAGTCCGCGGCTCTAACCGACTGAGCTAACTCCCCGCGCAGTTTCTGCGTCCTGCGGGACACTACCGCACGCCCGGGCAACGGTCGGAGACGCGTGCGTGCACAGGCGTCGACCGTCTGGCCCGGCGGGCCACGGGGCTCACGAGCGGCCTGCGACGGACACTCAGATGAAGGGGTCGCGCGTTCGTCCCAGCGTGATCGACGGTCAGTCGGTCACCGCCACGCTAGACGGCTGACCGCGCGTTTTGTTCTCCGGCGCGACCATGCGCTAGAGTCTGACCTCGGTTCTGATGACGCATCGCAGGGTGCCGAACGGGGCCGGAGCAATCCCCCATAGCTCAATTGGCAGAGCATTCGACTGTTAATCGAACGGTTACTGGTTCGAGTCCAGTTGGGGGAGCTCAAAGACCCAGGTCATAGAGGTTTACACCTCGACGGCCTGGGTCTTTTTTGTTGTTTCGGGCACGGATTGGGCACTGATTGGGTTTGCGAAGGCCTCTAGATGCTCGGTGACGTCAGGGGCCAGCAGAGGCTTCGCGGTGTAGTGCTGTTCCGTGGTGGACAACCGCGAATGACCCATCAGGCGCGACGCGTCTTGAACGCTGGCGGAGTCGGCAGCAACCGTAGCGACCGTCCGTCGAAGCGTCCGAAAATCTACCTCCACACTTCCCCTTGCCGCCCTCAGCGACCGTCGCAGATTGCCAGGATCACGCACATTGCCGTTGAGGTCGGGGAACACGAGTTCACTGATCACATCGAGGCCGCGTTCCCTTTGGCGCCGGAGGGCTGTGACCGTGAAGTCGGGTAGCGGGATGGTTCGCACGCTGCCCTCGGTCTTACCGAACGGTTGCCGCACGTAGCGGTTTCCGTCACGAACGATCGTCCCCGCGACAGTCATTGTCCGCCGATCCAAGTCGATGTCGGTCCATCGCAGTGCCAAGCATTCGCCGAGCCTCACGCCGGTTCCAAGGATGACGTCAACGGCTTCGAGGAGGTCGACGCCCCGCGCGGGTCCGTACTGCTGGGCATCCCGCCACAACGTGATGTTGTGGCGCAGAACCTGGACCCGTTCGACGGGCAGCGCTGTGATGGTTCGGTGTTGGCGTTGGCCTGATGTTGTTTCTCGCGCTGGGTTGACTGTGAGTGCTCCGTCGATGACAGCCGATTGGAACGCGGCCCTCAGGATGGCGCGACACCACTTGCGGTACACGGTCGACTCGATACCTCCCAGGAACGCTTCGAGGTGGCTCGTGCGTGTTTCGGCGATAGTCAGGTCACCGACCGAGGGTGCGATGACGTTCGTGATCATCCGCCGATACGTTGCGATCGTCTGCGGGCGTGCCTCATGCTGTCCAATCCACGTCTCGCACAGCGCTGTGATCGTTGTTGTGCGTTCCAGTGTTTCGCTACCGGGCGTGCGTGTTTCGGCCTCCAGGGCGTCTTTGAGGGCGCGTTTTGCGGCTGTGGCGGACCGTCCGGTTGCTTTGCGTTGCACTGTGGTTCCAGCGAGTGTCCGGTAGCGGCATCGTGCTTGAACCTTGCCGGCTGCGAGGGTTGTGGTGGTGATGTCGCCCCACTCTCCGGGGCGGAGACGTGGCCTAGGCATCGCTTGAACCGTTCGAACTTGTGGGTTCTGGCTCGCTACGAAGGGTTGTTAACTGGTCAAGGAATACTCCAACCGCCTGGTCCACGTAAGGACGGAGCGACGGAGCCACAGAAACCGTGCGTTGGTCGCTAGTTAGGGCGCGTATCGACTCCTCAGCCAGGTCAATGGCTTTGCGTGCCGCTTCCTCGACCGTCGCTACTCCTGTCATCTGTTCCAGCGAGTAGTACCCATCGTGGTCCACAGGGGTCTCAAGGATCGAAAGAAGAGCATCAAGCGCCATCACTAAACTCTCACGCGCACTGGTCATTACGTCTCGGACGAACGTCTGCGAAACCGCTACCTCAACCGCGGGACTCCTGAACAACGTGTCTTCGAGATTGAGGCCGCATGCGGCGGAAAGTGCGACGGCTTCACCCAATTTCGGTTCGCGCTTGCCCTGCTCGATTCGCGCGATTGCGGTGTGATCCAAGGTCACGTCGAAAGCCTGAAGCCGCTCGGACACTGCCCGCTGAGAGAGACCCTTGCCTTCCCTCGCTTCCCGCAGCTTCTTGCCGAACTGCTCAGAGACCGGCGGACGAACCTTCCCAGGAATTTGCATATTCCGCACCATAGTTGTTGACATGCACCAAAGCAAGGCTTACATTGTGTTGCACCACTGCACCAAAAGGTGCCATTGGACAACACGGGAGTAAGAATGGACGACCTAACGAGACAGTTGACAGTCGATGTTCCGACCGCCGCGAAGGCGATCGGAATCAGTAGAGCAACGGCTTTCAAATTGATCGCGACGGACGAGTTTCCGGTGCGGGTTATCCGCGCTGGACGCCGCATCGTCGTGCCGACTGCCGGCCTTCGGGCGCTGCTAGGCATCGAGGAGGTGCCGGCATGAACACCACCGACACGCATTCGGAAGAGGCTGCGAACGGCAAGCCGACCGTCTTCTTCGAGGACCACCTCTCTAACGAATCGGATGCGTGGCCGCAGATGGTGTTCAGCGGCGACTACTACTCCGACTATCTCGAAAGAGTGATGCCAGGTCAGTGGACCTACTTCAGCGGCGACCGCAACAGCAACGATGGGTGCGAAGTGTACGAGACGGGGATTCGTGGGGCACGGAACGTCCTGGACGCGCTAGAGACCGTCGACAGCCTCTCCTACTTCGACAATGCTGAGCGCGCCGAACTCATCTCTCGTGCAACGGAGTTGAAGGCGACCGAAACTCTCATCCGCCACGCGTGGGACCTGTACGAACAGGAACCCAACGGCCCCTACGCAGACTCACTGCGTACCGCCGTGTGGGAGTTGGAAGAGGCCGTCGACCACGGCTCTGATGCTCTTCCCCGGCTTGGTCGTGAGGTCGTCCAGGCACTCACTCTCGCGACTGGCGATGAGGTCGACGAACTACTGGCACCGATGCCTGGCGTTGCCACTTGGCTCGGACTCTGATCACCCCACTTCACAGAAGGAATCACAAATCATGACCACTCTCACCGCTCTTGCCGCCCTCTCAGAGACGAACCGACGTAATGCGGAAACGTTCGCAGCCGTCGCCCGACAGCTCGACATCACACCGCAGCCGCTCATCGACCGCGAAACAGTGACCATGTACTGGTCAACCCGCGAGGTCGGCGCGATCACTGTCGTGGTCGAATCCTCGTACAGGCTTACGGACGGCAGCACGGAACACGGCATCTCCATCGACGGCAACACCGATGGGCAGTTCATGGACGCGGAGGGGGCCGGCGAATATGTCGCCGCTTTCGCCGACGCCCAGCACCTCCTTCAACAGGTCACCAAGGCGGCGCGGGAGTGGCTAGAAGCTGAGCAGAATGAGGCGGCAATCGAACTGGTGGGAGTGCAGACACCACAGTCCAAGCGGAACAACGGATGACGACTCCCATTGAGACCCCGGTCAGCACGCAAGCCTATCCAGGGACCACGTACTCAACCGCACGCCGACTCACCGAGGACGGACACCTTGACGGGTGGACCGAGCGCGACGGATCTTACTGGCAGTGGACTGGTCGGGCGTACGAACGGCGCGACGAGCGGGCGCTAAACAACTACCTAGGGTCGCTGCTCGAAGACCCGAACGTAACCGGGTGCGAGTGGAAGCCAACGCGGTCGAAGGTGCGCGACGTGATCCGGTCACTCACATTGCCGGAGGTGCCGGACCCTGATGCCGATGTACTCGCCCTAGACAACGGTCTGTTCGACCCGATTAGCGGAACCCTCGTGCCACCGACACCTACCCGGTTCATCACCAACGCCTTGCCCTACCCCTACAACCCCGACGCGACGTGTCCACAGTGGATGCAGTTTTTGGACTCGGTGTGGTCGGACGAGCCGGAGTGCATCTCCATGTTGCAGGAGTGGGCGGGTTACCTGGTGTCTGGGAGAACGAACGAACAGAAGGCTCTGCTCATGATTGGTCCGACACGGGCGGGCAAGGGCGTGATCCTGCGGGTGGTCGAGTCGCTGATGGGCTCCGAAGCTGTTGGAGCACTGTCGATGAACAACCTGTCATCGTGGTTCGGGATGCAGACCGTCATCGGTAAGCGGCTCGCAGTCATAGGTGATCTGCGTATTGGCCGATCTTTGTCAGCGGTGGCACAGGAGCGCCTACTGTCCACTACAGGTGAAGACGTCCAGAACATCCAACGTAAGGGCGCAGGGCTCGAACCTATCGATGTTCGGCTGCGATGCAGGATCATGGGGGCGACGAACGTTGAACCGCAGTTCCATGACGCGGCTGGTGTCCTACCCCAGCGGTTTCTCTACCTGAGGTTCACTCGGTCCTTCTCGGATCACGTCGACAAGTCTCTTGGGGACAAGCTCGGTGCCGAGCTACCGGGCATTTTGAACTGGGCACTGTCGGGGTGGCGCCGGTTAGCCGATCAGGGTGGCTTCACCCTGCCGGCCTCGCACCATCGGGTTCTGAGCGATGTGGCGGCGTCGTCCTCACCGGAGGCACGATTCATTGAGGAGTGCTGCGACGTAGCCGACCCGGAAGCTACAACGGCCAAGCAACTGCTGTACCTGGCGTGGCGAGAGTGGGCCAAGGAACGCGGGCACCACCCCGGCACTGATTCCCAGTTCGGTGCCGCCCTCAAAGCTCAGTTCAACTTCCGGGTGGCCCGACCACGTCAGTCAAACGGGGGCCGTACGTGGTTGTGGGTCGGAGTGCGTCTCAGGTAGGAGATGGTCCAGCCGGTCCAGCCGGTCTGGGTGCTGAGTGCGGATGCCGTGGCAGAGAGATTCGGCCTTCTGAGACTTCAAAAAGGTCGTTGTACGCACGACTACTAGAGTCATGTGTGTCTAAGAAATTCGCCTTTGGTCCGCTTATGGCATTCGAGTGATCGAGTCTAAGGGACTTTACGCGTGCGCGCGCGTTTCCTTATAGTGCAGACATTTTACTTGCATATCCAAGGAACTTGTGCGGTCCGTTTTTTCGAACACTCACGGAAGACCACACTGACTCCAGGAAACCATGATGCTCTCTATTTCTCAAGCCGCCGCCCTTCTAGGGGTAAGCACTCGAACAATTCGACGGTGGATCGCTGCCGGCGAACTCCCAGCGACACGAATCGGACCGAAACTACTCCGAATCCACACTGAGGACCTTGAACGCCTCGGCACACCAATCAACTAACTGGAGGACCTTTCGTGACCGCGCCACACAACATCCAATCGGAAAACACCCGCGTCACCTGGACCTGCCCCAAATGCGGAGCAACCGAAGTACCGGGAAGCGCGAACAACATGTTTCGTCTCTGGAATCACGCCGCTGGTGTGCCGTTCAGTCGTCGCACAGCGGCTCAGGCTGCGCGTTCTGCGCACGGCCTCACCCAGTGTCGTGCCGAGGTGTTCGATTACCTGCTGCGTAATGCGCGTCTGGCGGTGACCACTCCAGGCCGGCGACTGATGACCGACCGGGAAATGACGGCCTGGCGGCTGGAGCAGGCTCAGGCGGAAGGACGGCTGTTCTGATGACAAAGCGCGAGGAGGAGAAGCGGGCGCGTCGAAAGCACCGCCAGCTAGCGAAGAAAGTCAACCGACCAGTCTTCTACGCGTTGGCCGTGGATGGGAATCCCATACGCAACGAGAACGGCGAAATGATCGGGGTGTGGATCGCGTGACGTTCTCAAAGTTCGAATGGCTAAAGGCAGCCACGGGCAAAGGGTTGACCGGCTCGCAGTGGGAGGTACTCGTGTGGGTGTGGAACCACACCGACGCTAATGGTGCCAATGCGTTCGCGGGTGCGGAACGAGTCGCCGCCGATACAGCCAAGAACGAGAAGACTGTGCGACGTGCTCTCGCCGATCTGACAAAGCGAGGAATCCTGATCCGCGACACGACTGGTGGGCGTCGAGGAGATGCGAGGTTTGCTTCTCGTTATCGCCTCGGGAGCTTTGACCCTAACCGGACATCTACATTCCCAACCGGACATTCCCATTCCCAACCGGGCGTACAGACCCCCCCAACAGATCCAACTACAACATATCCGACTACAACAAACCCTTGTTTAGATATGTCCTCGACCGGAGTCGAGGGTGTGGATTCCCCTTCGGGGCAAACCAGCGTCGAAGATTCTGACTTGTCTTTGTCGATGCAGGGGCCGAAGGCCCAAAACAATTATGATGCCACCCCCCAAGCCCCCCTCCGCGATTTCCCGGACTACGAGCTGAGACCGCTGCCTCAAGGCTGGCACATCAACGGTGCCCACGTTTCGCTGGCAGACAAGTATGGCATCAACTGTCGAGAGCTTGCAGAAATTTGGCGTCGGTGGGTTGAGGGGACTCCCTCGGACTCGGGTCCACGTCAGTCTACGAATTGGGACAGGTTCTTTGCTCACGTCATTTCGGCGATCGGTGATGATGATTTTGATCCGGATGGACGACATTTCATGTTGGAAGAATTCGGGGATGTCGATGGTTGGTGGGATCGCGGCTCTGA
>FKKE01014869.1_pt2 | contig 10697 bp, 9 predicted proteins | sample 1106331 | NCBI WGS metagenome assembly FKKE01 (sample SAMEA3931202, study PRJEB13176) | freshwater metagenome | biome: Drinking water system; feature: drinking water; material: freshwater | place: China | collected 2013-02-06 | reverse complement strand
CAGGATGCGCGACACCGCGAGTCCGCGTGCGAGTTCGATGGAGAGTTCGAGTTCCGCGGCGGTGTACCGGTCGCCGAACAACTCGGCACAACCGACGGCGAGGGCGTCGGAGACCTGTTGTTCGAGCGGGATGATCGCGGTCCGTAGCCCGACGTCGCAGCGGGCGGCGACCCACAACTCGAGAGCGGCGTCGAACAGTGGGCCGCTGAACGCCTCGACGAGGATCTCGAGTCCCTCGTCGCCCGTGCGGGGCCGCGACAGGATCTCTGCCAGTCGCCGTTCGACGAGGTGCCCGACCGCGGCGACCACCAGTGATTCCCGGGTGGGGAAGTGATGCAGGAGCGCCCCGCGGGAGATGCCGGCGCGGCGGTTCACCTCTTGCGTGGTGGTGGCTGCGTAGCCGACGTCGACGAGGGCGTCGACGGTCGCGTCGAGGATGAGCGCACGGGTGGTCGCGGTGCGTTCGGCCTGCGTACGACGACGTGGGGCTCGGGTGGGCTCGGTCACATCAGCGACGATAGCACAAACAGTCCGGACTGCTTGTAAGTTTCGGAATCGCCTCCCAAATAGTGAACGATCCGCCCGACGTCGGACGCCGAGCGGATCGTTGAACTGGGAGAACGAAGGTCAGTGCATATGGCTTCCGCCGTTGATGTCGATCGTGGTGCCGGTGAGGTATGCGGCGTCGTCGGAGCTCAGGAACGTGATGACCGAGGCGACCTCGCGGGTCGTGGCGACGCGGCCGAGCGGGATGCTCGCGGCGATGGCCGCTTCCTGCTCGGCTGTGCTGCCGACCCGGATCGCGGTGTCGGCGGCGCCCGGCGCCACGGCGTTGACGGTGACACCGCAGTCGCCCAGCTCGCGGGCGAGGCTCTTGGTGAACCCGAGGACCGCGGCCTTGGCCGACGAGTAGGGCACCTTGCCGAAGACGCCGCCACCGCGCTCGGCGGAGACCGACGACATGTTGACGATCCGTCCCCAGCCGTTCGCGATCATGCCCGGCAGGAACGCCTTCGTGACGAGGTAGGTGCCGGTCGCGTTGACGGCCATCACCTTGTTCCAGAGATCCAGGGTGGTCTCGAGGAACGGGACGGGGGAGGTGATCCCGGCGATGTTGGCCAGAGCGCCGACCGCCGGCAGTGCGCCCGAGGCGACCTCGGCCGCGATGGCTTCGTGGGCCCGGGCGACCGAGGCCTCGTCGGCGACGTCGATGGCGGTACCGAAGGCGGGGACGTCGTAGGTGTTGCCGATCTCGGCGGCGACCTTGGCCGAAGCCTCGCCGTCGAGGTCGAGAACGACGATGGCCCAACCGTCTTCGGCGTACCGGGCGGCGGTCGCGCGGCCCAGTCCGGTCTCGGATGCGGCGCCGGTGATGACGGCGGTGCGCTGCGTGCTCATGATGAATCTCCTTGCTGTGGGCGGGGTTCAGGTGGTGGCGGGATGCCGGTTCAGGAGCGACTCCATCGTGTCGGCGGCCGCCGCGGCGGCTGACGGCCGATCAGCGTCGTCGACGTCGTGCGTCTCGAGCTCCAGGGTGAAGTGACCGTCGAAGGCATTGCGCTGCAGGGCGATCACCGTCTCGTCGAAGTCCACGACGCCGCGTCCGATGCTGAGGTTGATGTTGCCCGGCATCAGGGGGTCGGACAGATCGGTGACATGTCCAGGCGTGGCGTCGCGGAGATGAACATGGGCGGTGCGTGGGCCGAAGGCGTCGATCGTCCCGGCGAGATCGGCTCCGGCGGCGACGACGTGGCTGACGTCGACGACGTGCCGGACCGTGCTGCCGTCCAGACGCGCGGCCAGTGCCAGCGCGCGGTCGGCGGTACAGCACAGCCGATGGACGTGCAGGGACTCCGTCCAGAGTTCGATCCCGAACGTGGCGGTCAACCCGGCCGCCTCGATCAGCCGGCCGGCGACTCGGTCGAGATCGGAGTCCAACGTCTCGGCCGGCTCATGTGACAGGGCTCCGTTCGGCAGGACCACCGCGACCGAACCGACTTCGGCGGCGAGCGCCGACAACTCGTGCAGGTGGGCACGTGACGCGTCGAGTTCCGCTTCGGTGGCGGGCCGGTTCAGGTCGCCGATGTCGGCGTTGATCGAGCGCACCGCCAGTCCGCTGTTGCGAACGGCGCGGAGCACCCGGGAACGGGCCCGGTCGTCCAGGTCGAGCGGGACGTGTTCGCAGACATTCGGCAGCGACCCGAGGTCGACCTCGCGAAAACCCAGGTCGGCGATGGTCTCGAGGGCCCGGTCCAGGTCGAGTCGGCGGAACGTGATCGTCGAGCAGCCGAGTCGTGGGTGACGCATCGCCTACATCCTTCGTCGTGATGCGGACCACACTAAGCGTCGACGAATCAACAGTCAACCGGCGACCGTTGATTGTTGACAATGAAAGTGCGTCGGGTCACACTCGTGGTTGTTGAGGCCCAACGCTCACTGAGAAACTTGACCCATCTACTCGAAGGAGGGGTGCGCGATGACGACAGCAGCACTCCAGATGCGCGGCCCGATCGAGGGCACGCCGGACGCTCGTCGCGTGGCCGTCGGCTCCTCGGTCGGCGCCGTGATCGAGACCTACGACTTCATCGGCTTCGGTACGGCTGCGGCCCTGTACTTCGGCACGGCGTTCTTCCCCGGACAGAGTTCGGTGGCCGGCACGCTCGCCGCGTTCGCCACGCTGGGCGTGGGATTCGCCGCCCGTCCGATCGGCGGCATCATCGGCGGACACCTCGGTGACCGGGTCGGCCGCAAGCCTGTCCTGGTCGCCTCGCTGATCGTGATGGGCCTGGCGACCTTCGTCATCGGCCTGCTCCCGACCTACGCCCAGGTCGGTGTGATCGCGCCGATCCTCCTTGTCGTCGTGCGAATCGTGCAGGGACTCGCCTTCGGTGCCGAGTGGGGTGGCGCGATCCTGATGAGCTACGAACACGCGCCATGGCGGTCGAAAGGCAAGTACACCGGCATCGTGCAGGCCGGCTTCCCCGTGGGACTGCTGCTGGCGAACCTGGTGTTCCTGGGCAGCGTCCACCTCGGTGGCGACTGGGCGTGGCGGGTGCCATTCCTGGCCAGCATCGTGTTGGTCGCGGTCGGGCTGATCATCCGCGCCAAGGTTCCCGAATCGCCGGTTTTCGACGAGGTCAAGGAGTCGGGCCGGGTCGAGAAGTCCCCGGTGATCGAGTCGATCAAGCACGATTGGCGAGACATCCTGCGCGGCATCGGACTCCGCGTCGCCGAGACCGCCGGTTACGCCGTGTCGATCACGTACATGATCTCGTACCTGCACAGCGAGGAACTGGCCACCAAGAGCGAGACCCTCACCGCGCTCTGCATTGCCTCCGCCATAGGCGTAGGAGCCACCGTCGGGTGGGCCGCGCTGACCGACAAGGTCGGACGCCGCCCCGTGTACATCGGCGTGTGTGCCTTCGCTGTACTCTTCGCCATCCCGATGTTCCTGCTCGTCAACACCGGACTCATGCTGTTCATCGCGGCGACCATCATCCTCTCGTACGCGGTCTGCCAGAACGCACTCGCCGGTGCTCAGGGCGCGTGGTTCCCCGAACTGTTCGACGCTGCGCGCCGCGCCTCGGGAGCCTCGCTCGCCTACCAGATCTCGGCCATGGTCTCGGGGTTCACGCCGTTCATCACGACCCTGCTCTTCCTCTGGCTCGGCTGGGTCGGACCCGCTCTGCTGTTCGCCGCCTACGCCGCGATCGGCCTCGTCGCCGCACTGCTGACCCGCGAGACATGGGGGCCCGAACAGCGCCGCCTGGTCGCCGATGCGCACCGCACTGACGCGGCCTGCGATTCGGGCGAGCACGACGTCGTCGCCGACCGCCCTTCCACCCTTCGTCCCACCAAGGAACTGCTGTGACTCTCACCTCCACCTCCGTCGCCGACTCCGGCACCACCGACCGACTGTCGGCGATCACCGACTTCGCCTACCGGATGCGCCACCATGTCATCGACATGGGCGAGGTCCAGGGCCAGGGATATGTGGGCCAGGCGCTCGGTGCCGCCGACATCCTCGCCACCGTCTACGCGAGTCAGCTTCGCCATCGCGCCGACGACCCGGAATGGGCCGAACGAGACCGGTTCCTGCTCTCCACCGGTCACTACGCCATCGGGCTCTACGCCGCGCTGGCCGCCGCGGGCATCATCGAGACCGACGAGCTGCTGACCTACGCGGCCGACGATTCCCGACTCCCGATGTCCGGGATGGCCTCGTACACACCGGGTATGGAGATCTCCGGTGGTTCGCTCGGCCACGGTCTCACGGTCGCGGTCGGGATGGCGCTGGGGCTGCGGCACCAGGGTTCCGGGTCCCGCGTCTTCAACTTCCTCTCCGACGGCGAGCTCGACGAGGGATCGACGTGGGAGGCCGCCATGGGCGCCCATCACCACCAGCTGGGCAACCTCATCGCGATGGTCGACATGAATGCCCTGCAGGCCGACGGCCCCACCGCCGGAATCCTGAACATCGAACCCGTCGAACAGAAGTGGGAGGCGGCCGGCTGGTATGTGCGGCGCGTCAACGGCAACGATCCCGCCGCACTGCTCGACGCCTTCGACGACGTGACCTCGCGAGCCACGCCACGCGGCGCACCGGCGATCGTCATCTGCGACACCCGGGTCGGCTACGGCGCGGCGATTCTCGAGGAGCGCGAGAAGGCGCACTTCATGCGCATCGAAGACCACGAGTGGCAGATCTGCCGCGACCAGCTGACCGACCGCTTCTCACCGAACAATCACGAAGGCCTGACATGACCACCACCGCACCGAAACTCAAGACCTCGGCGATGATCGCCTCGTTCGTCGACCCCGGGCAGCGGACCGTCTCCGCCCCGTTCGGCCACGCACTCGTGCGGGCCGCGGAAGCCGATCCGCGGATCGTCGGCCTCAGTGCCGACCTCGCGAAGTACACCGACATGCACATCCTCGCGCAGGCGATGCCCGATCGGTTCTTCCAGATGGGCATGGCCGAGCAGCTCCTGTTCGGCGCCGCCGCGGGCATGGCCGAGACCGGCCTGATCCCGTTCGCGTCGACCTACTCGGTCTTCGCCGCGCGCCGCGCCTATGACTTCCTCTGTCTCGACATCGCCGAGCCGAATCTGAATGTCAACATCGTCGGCGGGCTGCCCGGCCTCACCACCGGTTACGGCCCGAGTCACCAGGCCACCGAGGACATGGCGATCTTCCGCGGCATGCCCAACCTGACGATCGTCGACCCGTGCGACTCGGTCGACCTCGAACAGGCGGTGCCGCAACTGGCGGCCGCACCCGGGCCGTCGTATCTGCGACTGTTGCGCGGCAAGGTCGCCACCGTTCTCGACGAGTACGACTACACCTTCGAGCTCGGCAAGGCGAAGGTGCTGCGTCCCGGCAACGATGTCGTGTTCATCTCGTCCGGGCTGATGACGATGCGCGCACTCCAGGCAGCCGAACGACTCGAGCGCCACAACGTGGATGTGAGCGTCGTGCACACGCCGACGATCAAACCGTTCGACTCCGCCACCGTTCTCGCCGAACTGGCGAAGGGGCGACGTGCCTACACGCTGGAGAACCACACCCGAGTGGGTGGGCTCTTCGAGACCGTGGCCTCTGCCGTGGTCGAACGCGGACTCGGCGTGCAGGTCGGGGCCATCGCACTGCCCGACGAGTTCCTCGACGCCGGCGCGCTGCCGACGCTGCACCACCGCTACGGCCTGTCCACCGACAGCATCGAGGCGCGGGTCCTCGCCGAACTCTGAGGTCTCCGCGCCGTCCGCCCTTCTGGAATCGCCGTGCACGTACACTCATGTCAACAAACAGCAGTCAACATCGGTGTTGTCGACAGGAGGACGGCCATGGCGGACCAGAAGGGCGCGCTGCTCGGTCTGCAACGCACCAATTTGCGTGAACAGGCCGTCGCGGCTCTGCGCACGGCCATCACCAGCGGCGAGTTGCGTCCGCGCAGTGCCCTCGTCGAGACGGAACTGTCCGAGCGCCTCGGTATCAGTCGCGGCACGCTGCGGGAGGCGTTGCGCCAACTTCAGCAGGAGGGGCTGGTGGTGTCGGGGGCGCGCGGCCGGCTGTCGGTGCGCAGCCTCGATCAGAAGGAGATCCGCGACATCTTCGCGGTACGCGGGGCGCTCGAATCCCTCGCCGCGTCGGAGCTCGCGGGGCAGCCGGAGCGCGCATCGATGGTCGCCGAACTCCGGGAGACGCTCGCCCGGATGGAGAGCGCCGGCACCGAACGGCTCGACGACCGCATCGAGGCCGACCTGGACTTCCATCGTGCGCTGTGCCGGCTCACCGGCAACGACACACTCGTGCACTCCTGGACGTCCCTCGAAGGGTCGATCCGGATGTCGATCATGTATGCCGGCACCGAACGGGCCGTCGGCAACATGGACGTGGCACGTCACTCGGTCATCATCGACGCCGTCGACGCGGGTGATCCGGCGGCAGCGCGCGATGCCGTTGTCGCGCATCTGAACTGGGCCGCCGACAACCTGATCGCGACGGCTGTCTGACGTACCCCCGCCGCTCCGGCGTAAGTTGGACCGCATGCGATTCGGACTCTTCATTCCCCAGGGCTGGCGTCTCGATCTCGTGGGTGTGGAACCCGCGGACCAGTGGGGGGTGATGTCGTCGGTCGCCAACCGCGCCGAGTCGGGCGGCTGGGACTCGATCTGGGTGTACGACCACTTCCACACCGTCCCGCTGCCCACCGACGAGGCCACGCATGAGGCGTGGACCCTGGTCGCCGCCCTCGCCGCCACCACCAGCCGGGTCGACATCGGACAGATGTGCACCGCGATGGGTTATCGCAACCCGATGTACCTCGCGAAGGTCGCCGCCACCGCGGACCTGATCTCCGGCGGTCGCGTGCAGATGGGCATCGGTGGCGGCTGGTACGAACACGAATGGCGTGCATACGGTTACGGATTCCCGTCGGCGGGTGAGCGGCTGGCGCGGCTCGACGAGGGAGTGCAGATCATGAAGCAGGCCTGGGAGACCGGACGGGCGACGCTCGACGGCAAGCACTACACCGTCGACGACGCCATCTGCGCTCCGCAGCCCACGGCTGGGCAGCTGCCACTATGGATCGCCGGCGGCGGGGAGAAGAAGACGTTGCGGATCGCGGCGAAGTACGCCGACTACACCAACTTCGACGGCACGCCGGACGGGTTCGCGCACAAATCGTCGGTCCTGCAACAACATTGCGCCGACCTCGGACGCGACTTCGAGTCGATCACCCGCTCGGCCAATTACAACGTGATGCTCGGCGAGACCGAGGCCGACGTGGAGCGCAAGCTCACCGACCTCGAAGCCCGGCTGAGCAAGATCGTCGGACCCGACGCGGCGTCCGGTAGTTTGGGCGCGTTCCGGGGGATGCCCGCGGTCGGGACGCCCGAGCAGGTCGCCGATAACCTTCGCGGGCTCGCCGACGCCGGAATGTCTTACGGGATCTGCTACTTCCCGAACATCGCCGCGGACCGCGAGGACCTCGAGATGTTCGAAGAGCGGGTGATCCCGGCGTTGCGCTGAGCCGCACTGCCCCGCCCGCTGGCCGAGCCTCCTTCCGCTGGCCGAGCTTGTCGAGGTCACCAAGTGGCTTCGACTCGGCGCCTCGCTGCGCTCGGGGCCGGCTCAACCAGCGGAGGGGTCGGTGCCGGCTCAACCAGCGGGTGTCGGGGCCGGCTCAAGCAGCGGGGGGCGGGGCCGGCTCAACCAGCGGGAATCAGAGCCGGCGGAGTCGCTCGGCGGCTTCGGCGATCACCTCGTCGCGTTTGGCGAAGGCGAACCGGAGCATGTGGTGCCAGGGTTCGCGGTCGTCGGTGAACACACTGACCGGCACCGCGGCCACGCCGATGCGTTCGGGCAGCGATCGGCAGAACTCGATGCCGTCGTCGACGCCGAGGGGACGAGGGTCGGCGCAGACGAAATAGGTTGCCTCGCTGCGGTGTACGGCGAAACCGGCGTCGGACAGCGCGGTCGAGATCAGGTCGCGTTTGGCCTGCAGCCCCCGCGCCGACTCGCGGACCCAGTCCAACTCATGCTCCAGCGCGTGCGCCACCGCGGGTTGGAACGGCCCGGAGCCGACATAGGACATGTATTGCTTCGCCGTCCGCGCCGCGGCGACGAGTTCGGGCGGACCGCTCACCCAGCCGACCTTCCAACCGGTGCAGTTGAAGGTCTTGCCGGAGCTGGAGATACGCAGCGTGCGTTCCCGCATACCCGGCAGCGCCGCGAGCGGAGTGTGCGTCCGTCCATCGAAGACGAGGTATTCGTAGACCTCGTCGGTGACGGCGATGACGTCGTGCGCGACGCACAGCCGTGCGATCTCGGCGAGGTCGTCGGTCGACAGCACGGTCCCCGTCGGATTGTGTGGGCTGTTCACCACCACCATCGACGTCTTCGGTCCGAAGGCCGTGGCGAGACGGTCGCGATCCAAGCGGAAGCCGTCGCCGTCGGGGACCAGCGGCACGACGCGCCGCACACCCCCGGCCATCGCGACAGCGGCGGCGTAGGCGTCGTAGTAGGGCTCGATCATGATGACCTCGTCACCCGGCTCCACCAGACCGACGACGGCACCGGCGATCGCCTCGGTCGCGCCGACCGTGATCAACACCTCGCGGTCGGGGTCATAGTCCAGGCCATACCGGTCACGCTGCTGCCGAGCGACCGCGTGCCGCAACTCCGGCACACCGATACCCGGCGGGTACTGATTGCGACCGTCGCTGATGGCTTCGCGCGCGGCATCGAGCATCGATGCCGGCCCGTCGGTGTCGGGAAAGCCCTGTCCGAGGTTCACGGCGTCGTGCTCGACGGCCAGCGCCGACATCTCGGCGAAAATCGTCGTGGTGAACGGACGCAGGCGGTCGACTGTCCGGTTCGCGGATGACATGTTCCCACAGTGGCACAGGTCCTCTCTTCAACGGTCGCGGTGGGCGCTGCGGGGGTGACAGACTGACCCCAGTCGCCGACACGGATGAGGAGGAGCGATGCCGCGCAATCCCGGCGAGCACTTCGCCGGCTACACCATCATCCGACTCGTCGGCCGGGGTGGCATGGGCGAGATCTACCTCGCGCGGCATCCCCACCTGCCGCGGAACGAGGCACTGAAGGTGTTGCCCGCCGATCTCAGTCGCGACCCGATGTACCGGCAGCGGTTCGTCAAAGAGGCCGAGCACGCCTCGAGCGTCGTCCACCCGTCGATCGTGACGATCTTCAATTCCGGTGAGTACGACGGCCACCTGTGGATCGCGATGGAGTACATCGACGGCATCGATGCGCTGAAGCTGCTTCGGCAGAACCCGCGGGGACTCGACACCGCAACGGTGATCGCGATCGTGCGCGCGGTGGGCGCCGCGCTCGACCGGGCCCACGCGACGGGGTTGCTCCATCGCGACGTCAAGCCGGCCAACATCCTGCTGCAGGGCGCGGGTGGTCCGGAACCGCGAGTGTTGCTCGCGGACTTCGGGATCGCCAAGTCGGAGCAGGACGTCAGTCATCTCACCTCGACCAACGTCTTTCTCGGCACCGTCGCGTATGCCTCACCCGAACAGCTGCTGGGCGATCCGGTCGACGGCCGCGCCGACCAGTACGCGCTCGCGGCCACCGTCTTCGAACTGCTCACCGGGCGGCCGCCGTTCCAGGGTGCCGGCACCGCGTCGATCATCGCCGGCCACCTGCAGGCGATGCCGCCGCGACCGTCGGCTCTGCGCCCGGGTATCTCGGGCGACGTCGACGCGGTGTTCGGTCGCGCCCTCGCGAAAGAGCCGGACCGCCGGTACGGGTCGTGCCGCGACTTCGCCGTCGACCTCGAACGCGCGCTCACCGTTCCTCAGCTGTCCAAGGAGCCGACGGTGCGCGCGCCGTCGCCCGTGCCACCGGTTCCGGTGGCCCCGCCCGTTCCGGTGAACCCCCTGTCCTATCCACAAGGGCCGCAGCAGTATTCGCCGTACCAGTCGCAGCCGGGGACCTACCCCGGCGGGTTCCCCTCGCAGGGTGGCTACGCACCACCACCACCGCCGAAGAAGCGGTCCGGGCTGCTGATCGCACTGGGGTCACTCGCGGCCGTCCTCGTGCTCGCGATCGTGGCCGGGGTCGTCTACGTCGCGACGCAGGTGTCGAGCGCCCCGACCGCGAGCGACACCTCCACATCGCGGTCCACCACGGCCGCTGGACCGCAGACCCCGACCTCCGGCGCCGGCACGTCTGCTTCCCGCACCACCGACTCCTCCACGTCGCCGGTCAACGGACCGGGTGACGTGCAGGTCGGCGAGTGCATCGGCATCGCGACCGACTCCGGGTCGGCGACGAGCGTGAACGCGTCGAAAGTCGACTGCGACTCGGCCGGTCTCAACTTCTACACCGCGTCGAAGATCGCCGCGTCGTCGTCGTGCGCGAGCCCGCAGAACTCGACGCTCACCTTCCCGGGTAGCTCCGACAAGGTCTGTCTCACACCGAATTTCTACGAGAATCTGTGCTACCTGGTGCCGCTGTCGGGCGGCTCCCTCGCCGACTACCGGGAAGCCCCCTGCACGAGCGCCGCAACGGCGCAGACCGTCCTCGCCCGTGTCACGACACGGTCGGATGCGTCGGTGACTTGCACGGGCGGGGAGACGACATGGGTCTTCTACGAGCCGGAGTCGATCGGGTACTGCCTCGTCGAGATCTGACCCTTCGAGGCTCGTCGCTATCGCTCCTCG
>FKKE01000089.1_pt2 | contig 10697 bp, 9 predicted proteins | sample 1106331 | NCBI WGS metagenome assembly FKKE01 (sample SAMEA3931202, study PRJEB13176) | freshwater metagenome | biome: Drinking water system; feature: drinking water; material: freshwater | place: China | collected 2013-02-06 | reverse complement strand
AAGTATGCTTCCATTTTTTGTTTTTGGGGGTATTGGAGCGCTAGCCGCGTTCTTACTTATTATTATTTCACCGTACAGACGTGCAAGGTTGGAAACTTTTCTTTTACAAACCACTGACCCGCTTGGGGGCTCATATCATATAAAGCAAATACTTTTAGCCCTCGGTTCTGGTGGTTTGTGGGGTGTGGGTCTTGGTCAATCCAGGCAAAAACATCTTTTTTTACCAGAAACAGCAACCGATTCTATTTTTGCTATCTTTGCCGAAGAGGTGGGCTTTTTTGGGTCGGTTTCTTTCGTCATTCTTTTTGGACTTTTAATTTACCGGGGTTATAGAATTGCACTTCATGCACCCAATGAGTTTTCACAGGTTTTGGCTAGTGGTCTAGTTACCTGGATAGCTGTACAAGTCTTTTTGAATATCGGCTCGATGGTTGCAATTATTCCGCTGACCGGGGTACCATTGCCTTTTGTATCCTATGGAGGTAGCGCTATAGTTGCTTTATTAATGGCTTGCGGTATTCTTTTGAATATTTCCAAGGAGGCACAAAATGCTAAACGATCAAGATAGCGTGCGACTAATTTTAGCTGGTGGCCACGCCAGGGCAACAGCTGTAGCTGTTTTTGAAGAGATAAGAAAAAGGCACAAAAACTGGCAGGTCTTTTTTGCTGGCGGGACACGCGTATTTCCTGGCAAAAACATAAAAGCTTTTGAGGCCGACATTTTTCCTAAGCTTAAAGTGCCGTATTTACCTCTTTTTGCCGGCAGGCTGCAACGTAAGTTCACCTGGTGGACCGTTCCTGAACTTTTGAAACTACCCTTGGGATTTTTACAAGCCTTTTATTATGTATTAAAAATTCGTCCTAAGTTTATAGTTTCCTTTGGAGGATACGCCGGATTTCCCTTGGTAGTTGCCGGCCGAGCTTTGGGAGTAAGTGTCGTTATTCACGAACAAACGGCGGTTTACGGTAGGGCAAACTTGTTTTCGGCGCCTTTTGCCAAGAAAATTTTACTGGCTAGATCCTCAAGCCTGCCATTTTTTAGTAAAACAAAAGCTGTAGTAATTGGCAATCCGATTACCAGTGGTGTACGCAAAGTTAAAGAGACTAAATCGTTTGCAAAGTTCCCTACACTTTTTGTAACGGGTGGAGCAAGTGGGTCGCTAATAATAAATAAAGCGCTTCGCCCTATTCTGCCGATGCTTTTAGAGGATTATTACATAGTTCATCAAGTGGGCGAGCTTTCATATAACGACTTTTTGGAATTTCGTAACAAGTTGCCAGAAGAGTTACAAAAACGCTACCAAGTATTTCCCACAATTTACCCTTGGGATTGGCCTGCCTATCTTAAAAAGGCCGATATTGTTATTTCAAGGGCGGGAGCCAATATTACTTCTGAGATTATTTATACAAGAAGGCCAGCAATTTTAATTCCCCTTAAAATTGCTTACAAAGATGAACAGCAAAAAAATGCGGCATTTGCGCAAGGCTTTGGTATCGTTAAGATAATTGATGAAGCAGTTTTAACCCCGGAAATACTTCTCAAAAACATAGAGGAAGTTAAAGTAAGTTGGCAAACAATGGTAACTAATGCACGCAAAATGGTTTCGCCAGACAGCTTGGCACACATAAAGTTTGTTGATATGCTTGATAGCTTACTTGCCAAATGATTGTGCGCATAGTTAGACCAATAGTTTTAGTAGCTTTAGTTGGTGGGGCTATATATGCTATTGCCAACGCACCTGTTAGCAATATAACTTGTAGTTCACAATTTGGTCAGTGCAGCAGGCCAATTGAGGAAGCACTCGCCAAAAATATTGGCACAAAAACTATAAATCTTTCGGGTGGTATTGCAAGTTCGTTATCGACGTCTTTGTTCGTTAAAGATTATAGTTTGGAATTTTTTTCACCTGGCAAAATTAATGTGCATGTTGTTGAGAAGAGGCCGGTTTTTGGCGTTAAACCCCACGACGCAAAACTTTACCAGGTAGATGCAGAGGGTGTAGTTTTAGCAGAAGGCACAACCGACCTGCCTGTTCTAATGACAGATAATGCAAGTTTTACCTTGGGCGACAAACTAGATGCAAAAACACGCTTTAGTGGCGAGATCATTGAAGGGCTTGCCCAAATTTATGCGTTTGAATCAGCCGTACTTAACGGCGACATTTTGACAGTTAACTTTCCGGGATTAGTGGCTATCTTTCCTACCCAGGGTGATAGAGAATATTTGGCTGGTGCATTTACCCTAATTTACAGCCAGTTGAATAAAGACAGCGGTGAATTTAGAATTGATAATAGTAGTATCGAGATTATAGACTTAAGGTTTAAAAACCCTGTACTTAAAAAGCGTGCCATTTAAGTACGGATTTGGAAACTGACAATATGACTAAAAGTAAAATTATTTCAGCCATTGATTTAGGGTCTTCAAAAGTTACAACTCTTATTGCGCAAGTGGCTATTGACCCGGTGAGTTTGGAAAGCTCCATTAATGTTATCGGAGTATCTTCTGTTGATTCAAAGGGTGTGAGAAAGGGTCAAATTGTTGATATCGACGAAGCTGTTGAATCAATCATTCAGGGTGTTGAGGCTGCTGAGCGCATGGCTGGCTACAATTTAGACCAAGCATATATTGGTTTGGGTGGAGCCCATCTCATGTCGCAAAATTCGCATGGTGTTGTTGCTGTTTCCAATCCAGAAGGCGAAATAACAGCTAGCGATGTTGATAGAGTGGTTGAGGCAGCAAGCGCTGTTTCGCTACCTTCGTCACGTGAACTTGTGCACGTCTTGCCTCGCGAGTATGTAGTTGATGGGGAAAGCGGCATAAAAGACCCTATTGGTATGAGTGGTGTGCGTCTTGAGGTTGAGACTCACTTAGTTACAGCAGCACAAGCCTCACTCAAAAATTTACGAAAGGCGATGCATGAAGTTGGTGTCAATGTGACTGAATTTGTTTATAGTGGTTTGGCATCCGGGGAAGCAGTCTTGACTAAAACCGAAAAAGAACTGGGTTGTGTATTAATTGATATAGGAGCGGGCACGACTTCAGTTGCTGCCTATATAGATGGGTCAATTGCCTACTCATGCGTTATTCCCATTGGTGCAAAAAATGTCACTAACGATCTTGCAATTGGTCTTCGAGTATCACTCGAGTCTGCAGAAAAAATAAAGCAAGCGCTTTCTAAAGATGAAGACGGCAAGAAAAGACTCAAAGAGGACAAAAGCGGTGATGAGTTTGATTTGCAAGCACTCAATATCCCGGAGGTTAAGAAAGTGTCAAAAAAGACATTAGTTGAAGGCATTATTCGGCCAAGACTAAATGAAATTTTTACTATGTGTCGTATTGCTCTTGAGCGGGATGGTTTACTTACTAAAATTCCATCAGGAGCCGTTTTAACTGGTGGTGGTGCCGAAACGGTGGGTACTGTTGATTGTGCTAAAAGGACGCTACCTTTGCCGGTCAGGATTGGTAAACCAAAAGGCGTTGGTGGTTTAACTGACGATATCATTTTTCCTTCGTATGCAACAGCTGTTGGCTTATTACTATATGCAGCAGGTAGATCACAGGAGGTCGGTACATTGACTTCTTTTTCAAAGAAGTTTAAACTGCCGGGAAAGGGTTTGTTTGGTAAAATTATAGGAATGCTAAGAGATCTTCTGCCCTAGCCCAAAAAGGTTTACCCCATTACCCTGTAATTTTTACTAATAGCAAAAAAGATGGCACTTGTTAAACCAGACGCAGCAAGATTGGCAAAAATAAAAGTTGTCGGTGTTGGTGGAGGAGGTAGTAATGCCGTTTCTTCCATGATTGAAACCGGTGAGCTAAACGGTGTTGAGTTTATAATCGTTAATACAGATGCGCAGGTGCTTTTGCAAAATAAAGTGCCAACAAAACTTCAAATAGGTGAGAAACTTACACGTGGCTTGGGTTCCGGTGGCGATCCTGACGTTGGTTTACAAGCTGCAGAAGAATCTAAAGAAAAACTTAAAGAACTACTGATTGACTCGGATATGGTTTTCGTAACTGCAGGTATGGGTGGTGGTACGGGCACGGGCGCTGCCCCTGTTATTGCGCAAATTGCGAAAGAAGCGGGTGCTTTGACGGTAGGTGTTGTTACTAAACCATTTCACTTCGAGGGCACTAGGCGGTCGGTTGCTGCTGATGAAGGTATTGAAAAACTTAGAGAAGCGGTTGATACGCTTATTGTAATACCCAATCAGCGTTTAATGGATGTCATAGATCGTAAAATGACACTTTTGGAAGCTTTCCGAGTTGTTGACTCAGTACTTTCACAAGCAGTTTCTGGCATTTCAGACATTATTACAACACCCGGACTTATTAATGTTGACTTTGCTGACGTTAAAACCGTTATGCAAAACGCCGGCACCGCACTTTTAGGTATTGGCACAGGCGTTGGTGAAAACAGAGCTCAAATGGCCGCAAGAGCTGCCATATCCTCGCCTCTTCTGGACCTATCTATCGAAGGTGCAACGGGTGTGCTTTTCAATATAACTGGTGGGCGTGACCTTACCATGTACGAAGTTGATGAAGCAGCCAAAATTATGGCTTCGTCAGCTGATGCCGACGCTAACATCATTTTTGGAGCAGTCATAAAAGAAGACTTGGCAGATCAAATAAGAATAACTGTTGTTGCAACTGGCTTTGATGAAACTAGAGCAAGAATAGCCCAATTTGCTAAGAATGCACCCAAATCAGTAGTACAGGGGGTTGTCAGTGAAGCACCGAAAGAAACGGCAAATAGTGACACTTCCGAGAATTCCGAAGATGGGGATGACGAAACTCCGAAAGACGAGGATGTATTTGGTGAAAAATTCGAAATACCTGCTTTTCTTCGCAAGATTCACCGGTAGGAAGGTAAATTAGCTTCGAATAGTAAACTTTTCATTGCAAAAGCGCACTTTTCAAGTGTAAAATAGCTTCATATGGCCAAAAAGAAGGCTAAAAGTAGCAGGTTAAAAAAGACTTTTTTTGAACCCGTAGACCTGAATGTAAATTTTCCAGAGATGGAGAAAGCATTGCTTATCAAGTGGTATAAAAAGGGTGTCCACAAAAAATATTTAACACGCAATAAAAAATCCAAAAAATATTTTTCTTTTTTGGACGGACCAATAACAGCAAATAACCCCATGGGTGTGCATCATGCCTGGGGACGAACTTACAAAGACTTGTGGCCACGTTTTTACAACATGCGCGGTTATCGCCAAAGGTTTCAGAATGGTTTTGACTGTCAGGGTCTTTGGGTAGAAGTTGAGGTGGAAAAAGAACTTGGTTTTAAAACGAAAAAAGATATTGAGCAATTCGGGGTAGCCAAATTTGTAGATCTTTGTAAAGCGCGCGTAAAAAAATATTCGCAAATTCAAACAGAACAAAGCAAGCGCCTTGGCTATTTTGCCGACTGGGATCACTCTTACTACACACTAAGTGACGATAATAACTATATGATTTGGCATTTTTTGAAAGTTTGTCATGAAGCTGGTTGGCTTTACAAAGGTAACGACTCAGTTCCTTGGTGTCCGAGATGTGAAACAGCTATTTCACAACACGAAATGCTTACTGAAGATTACAAAGAAATCACTCACGAGTCGGTCTACTTGGCATTTCCAATAGTAGGCAGAAACGATGAATATCTGATGGTCTGGACGACTACACCTTGGACCGTGCCTGCCAATATTTCTATTGCTGTTGATAATAACTTAGTCTATAGTCTTGTTGAAATTGATGATTCAATCAAAAAAATCAACAGAAAATACTGGCTGGCAAAAGACACCCTACCACGAGTTCTTAAGGACATCACACATAAAGTATTAAAAGAAGAACGAGGCGAAAAACTAGTAGGTCTTAAATATCACGCCGCTTTTGACGATTTACCCGCAGTTAGTGAAGTTTACAAAAAGGCTGAAAGTAAATTTCACACAGTTATAGCTACTGACAATCTTATTTTGCCTGTTACAACATCTGAAGGGACTGGATTGGTGCATACGGCAGTTTCTGCCGGTGTTGAGGATTTTAAGCTCGGCAAAAAGTTGGAGCTTCCCATGATTCCCGTAATTCACGACGATGCATCCTACCTTGATGGTTTCGGATTTCTGTCTGGTAAAAACGCAAAAAAACACCCGGAACTTATTTTGGACTACCTTAGAAAGCTCGATAGTAGCGGCAGACACTTCTTTTTCAAAGTAGAAAATTACAAACATCGCTATCCAGCTTGTTGGCGCTGTAAAACAGAACTTGTTTGGAAAGTAACTGATGAGTGGTATATTGCCATGGATAAAAAACCAGTGGCTGTGGGTAAAGACACAAAGGTTGGTGGTGATACAGTTAGCTCTAAAACACTGCGTGAGCGCATGATTGCTGTTGCTCAAAAAATTAGTTGGCTGCCTGCCTTTGGTTTGGAAAGAGAAGTTGATTGGTTAAATAATATGCACGATTGGCTTATTTCCAAAAAGAATCGGTATTGGGGTTTGGCGCTTCCGATATGGGAGTGTGCAAAATGCGGCAACTTTGAGGTTATTGGAAGTAAAAGTGAGTTGCAAAAAAAAGCAACTAGTGGTTGGCAAGAATTTGAGGGTAAGTCACCACACAAGCCACAGGTGGATGCTATAAAAATAAATTGTTCAAAGTGTGGTAATTTAGTAAGTCGTATAGAAGCAGTCGGCAATCCTTGGCTCGATGCTGGTATAGTGCCTTTTTCAACTATAAGTGATGACAATAAAGCAAGCAATTTCGAGTACACAAAGACAACCCCGCTTTATCTCAAAGACCGCACAAAGTGGCTTAATTGGTATCCAGTCAACTTTATAACTGAAAGTTTTCCTGGCCAATTTAAAAACTGGTTTTATTCGCTCATTGCCATGAGCACTGTTTTAGAAGACAGAAATCCTTTTAAGACTGTATTGGGTTATGGCACACTTTTGGGTGAGGACGGCAGGCCAATGCACAAGAGTTGGGGTAATTCGATTGAGTTTAATGAAGCTGCAGATAAAATAGGCGCGGACGTTATGCGTCTTATGTTTGTAAAGCAAAATCCTGCAGAGAATATGCTTTTTGGATATAAATTAGCAGATGAAGTAAGAAGGAGATTTTATCTTAAGCTGTGGAACACTTATAACTATTTTGTAAGCTATGCAAATCTTGATTACTTTAGACCAATTGCACCAACTAAACTACTTACAGGAAGCTCAGAAATGTCAGTACTTGATCGCTGGATTTTGATTCGCTTAAATCAAGTAGTTGATAAAGTTACTTTGGCCTTTGAGCGTTTTGACCCCCAAGCAGTTTATGTTGAGTACGAGACATTTTTAGAGGACTTATCAAATTGGTATATTAGACGCTCGCATGATCGCACTGGTTTTTCATCAAGCGATAAAAAGGACAAAAAAGACTTTTATAACACTGCACTTTCCTGTCTAGTGAACTTTGCAAAAATTATTGCACCTGTTGCCCCTTTTCTCGCTGATACGCTTTATACCAATTTAACAAAAGAAAATTCGGTACATTTAGCTAATTGGCCAGTTGCCTTACAAGTAAATAAAAAAGACTTCGCCTTATTAAGTGAAATGGCCAGTGCACGCCTTATTGTCGAAGAAATTCATAAAGCAAGAAAGTTTAGCCAAATTGCAGTTCGGCAACCATTAAGCTCGGTTGAAGTGACTTGTCCTGGCTATGAAAAAATACGGCATGAAGTTATTGCCCTCATTGCCTCCGAGGTAAATATTAAAAAAGTGAACATTAAGGCTGGTAAAAGTCTTAATGTTGGGTTAGATACAACTATAACAGCCGATCTTAAAGAAGAGGCACAAACCCGCGAACTTATAAGAAGTATTCAAGAAGCTAGAAAAGAGTTGGGTGTTGGTTTGCAAGAGTTTGTTGATGTTGCCTCCCCTTGGCTGCCTAAAAATAAAGAGCTCCTAAGTAAGTTGACGAAGCAAACTCTTACAAAAAACTTAGTAGAGGGCAAATTCACTGTGAAGTCTGCTTCTTAGTTTTAATCTCATTTTATAATGCTTGCTATTGGCAGGAGTGAAAGTTTCGAAAGTCGAGTGGTTATTGTAAGCGTACTAATATTAACGCTTGTTAGCTTATTTACACTCCAGTCGGTAGCGACAAACGCTTTCTTTGGTTATTTGGTTTTGGTTGCTTTTGCATTTTTGGCTTTTTATATCTTTTTAAAATTTGGTTTTGAGATTTTTTTTGTATTTTCCAAACACATTTATTTTTTATGCCTGTTTTTACTTCTGGCTAACTTAATTTTAGGACAAGTAACTAGGGGAGCTGTTCGTTGGCTGCCACTTGGAGCTTTGAGTTTTCAACCGTCTGAGGTTGTTAGACCTTTCTTGCTTTTATATTTTGCACGTATTTTGGGGGATAAAAGTATTACCACTAAGTCCATAATGACGTCACTCGTTTTTTTTGCAATACCTTTTGTCTTTATACTGGTACAGCCTTCTTTTGGGGTTGCGGTTCTTACCGCCGTGGGTTATTTGGGTGTGCTTTTGTCCTCCAATGTTAATAAAAAACGTTTATTTGCCATTTTTTGCGTAGTACTAGTTGCTTTGCCTATTGGCTATGGGCTTTTAAGGCCATTCCAAAAAGAACGTTTAGCCAGTTTTTTAAATCCTTGGGAAAACCCGCAAGGAGCAGGCTACAACTCAATTCAGTCGATGATTTCTGTTGGCTCTGGCGGACTTTTTGGACGTGGGCTTGGAGAGGGTGTTGGTACACAACTTAAATTTTTACCCGAAAAGCACAATGATTTTATTTTTGCAGCAATTTCTGAAGAGATGGGTTTTTTGGGTGCTTCGATAGTTCTTTTTGCCTTTTTGGCTCTTTTTTGGGCAATTGCTGATATTTTTGCCAAGCAAACCGACACTGTTGCCAGGGGGTTTGTTGGTGGTGTGTTTTTAAGTTTACTTGCTCAAGTCTTTATTAATATTGGCATGAATACTGGTATTGTACCTATTACTGGTGTGCCTTTGCCATTTGTTTCCATGGGTGGGTCATCGCTTTTGGCTAGTTTAATATCTATTGCACTTATTTTGCGCACGCAAAAAAAAGTATTGTTTTGAATTCAAACTCACTGTACAATATGGCATTAGTAAACTATGGTGGATAAAAAGGTAGGCAAATTAGCTGTTGTAAGGCTTGGTGGCAAGCAATATAAGGTACAAGAAGGCCAAGAATTTTTAGTTGATAAGCTGAGTGATAAGGCAGCACCTGAAGTGCTTTTGGTTTTTGATGGTGAAAAGACACAAGTTGGCAAGCCATTGGTTGATAAAGCGAAGGTGCAAGTAAGTGTTGTGAGCGAACTTGAAAAGGGCGAAAAAGTAAGTGGTTTTAAATATAAAGCCAAGTCACGTTATCGCAAAAGGTTTGGTTTTAGAGCTCAATATACAAGGCTAAAAGTTGATAAGATAACTAGCTAGTGGATACTCTTCAAGTATATCAAACCACATCGTAGTATTTGCTTGACAGTCGTGAAAAGTTCTAATATAGTAGTCTAACTATGTCTTCAAAAAAGCAAGGAGGCAAACTTACACAAAACAAAAGAGCAAACCCTAAGTTTTTGGGTGTAAAAGTTGTTCATGGTCAGGCAGTTGGAGCTGGCTCTGTTTTGGTAAGACAAAAAGGTACTGAATTTTCTGCCGGTCAGGGTGTTAAGGTGGGTCGTGACCACACGCTCTTTGCTAAGGTTTCGGGAAAAGTTAAGTTTGTCACCAAATTGGGTAAGCGTTATTTAAGCGTTGCTGGTTAGTTTTAACCATATGGTTGAAGAGGTAATTGAGATAGATATTCACGAACTTCAGGCAAACCCCCTGCAGCCTCGGGGAGCAATCACTCCTGAGAGCTTGGTTGATTTGGTAGACTCCATTAAAGAACATGGTATATTGGAACCTTTGGTGGTTGCCAAAACTCCAGCCGGTTATCAAATTATTGCAGGTGAGCGTAGATGGCGCGCTTCCAAGTTGGCCGGCCTTCTTAAGGTGCCCGTAATTATTCGTGAGACAACACCTAAGGGCATGCTCGAGATGGCACTAGTCGAAAATGTCCAGAGAATTGATTTAAATGCTTTAGACCGCGCAAAAGGTTTTGAACGGTTGCAGGCCGAGTTTGGCCTATCAACTTCCGAAATTTCAGTACGCATAGGCAAGTCAGTTGCCTTTGTGTCAAATAGTATTCGTTTATTAACACTACCAGACGCTTTAAAAGACGGCTTATTGTCTAGTCAAATTTCCGAAGGTCACGCAAGAGCCCTCTCTGCTATTGATGACCAAAGTCTCATGGTTGAAGCTTATAAGATTATTCTGCGTGAATCTGGTTCAGTCCGCCGGGCCGAGGATTTGGCTCGTCGTATGAAACAAAAGTCCAAGCAGCCAGTAGAAAAGCACGGTGTTAATCTTAATAAATTGCATATTCTCTCGAAAGAAATTGATGCTATGCAGGCGCGTATGGAAAAAGCGCTGCAACCAAAAGGTGGCGACCCTACAAAACGTACATTTGTTAAGCTTACGCGCTCAAGGCGTGAAACGAGACTAACTTTTGTTTTTAAGGGTGGTTTAGAAGAAACCGAAGACCGCTTGAAAAAAGTATACAAGGCTGCCAGTTCCTAATTACTTCTTAGGGTAAATTTAGTTGAAACGTTGGCTTAATGTATAAATTGGTGGCTTTATCGTGCCCATTTTGT
>FKKE01018878.1_pt1 | contig 10705 bp, 10 predicted proteins | sample 1106331 | NCBI WGS metagenome assembly FKKE01 (sample SAMEA3931202, study PRJEB13176) | freshwater metagenome | biome: Drinking water system; feature: drinking water; material: freshwater | place: China | collected 2013-02-06 | reverse complement strand
CGTTTTGCACCATCGAGCCGAATGTCGGCGTGGTGGAAGTGCCGGACGAACGCGTGCGGAAGCTCGCGGGATTTTTCCATTCAAAAAAAGTCGTTCCGGCCATCGTTGAGTTCGTCGATATCGCCGGCCTCGTACGCGGCGCTTCGACTGGCGAAGGGCTCGGGAACCAGTTCCTCTCCCATATCCGGGACGTTGATGCGATTCTCTATGTTGTCCGGCTGTTTGAAGATGCGAATATCATCCATGTCGAGAAGACCATCGACCCTATACGCGATATCGATATCATCACGACCGAACTATTGCTGAAGGATCTCGACTCGGTCCAGAAGCGGAAAGAAAAAACGTCCAAAGAGGCCCGTTCGGGGAATAAGGATAGCGTATTTGAACTCTCCGTTCTTGAGGGACTCGAGAAGGCGATCCAGGACCAGATGAGCGCGTATCGTTTTCTGCAGGGAAAAGACGAGAAGACGGCTCTTGCCGTGAAGTCGCTTCACCTGCTGACTGCCAAGCCGCAGATGTTCGCCATCAACTCCCATAATGACACCGTGCCTGAGGCACTACGGACAAAAATCGCCGATATGGGCGGGACGTTCGTCGTACTTGATATAAAATCAGAGCTTGATTCGAGAAGTTTTTCTCCTGAGGAGCGGAAGGAGCTCGGCATTCCCGATTCGCGTCTCGATATTCTTATCAAATCAGGATACGAGCTTTTGAATCTCATCACCTTTCTCACCACGGGGGAGGATGAGACGCGAGCCTGGACGATCACAAACGGCATGAAGGCGCCGGAGGCGGCGGGCGTTATCCATAGCGACTTCGAGAAAAAATTCATCCGGGCGGAGACGATCCGGTGGGACGCGTTGCTGGAGGCGGGCGGCTGGCCGGAAGCCCGCGCCAAGGGCCTGGTGCGCGCCGAAGGGAAGGAATATGTGGTACAGGATGGTGACGTGCTTGAAATCAAGCATTCGTAAGGTTTGCAAACTCCCAGTTTGTGTGCATATGTATATAAATAGCTGCGAGTCAAAGTACATTTCCAATATACGATAATTACAGAGAGAAGGAGGTGATCGGCATGGGAGAGGTCGCATTGGTTTTCAGTGGATTTGAATCGGGATGGCGCACGCGCATTAAGGAAAAGGCATGGGCAAAGATCTACGCGTCGCCACTAATGCAGGGATGTACGCGCGGGGATATCCGATACGTGCGAGCTCTCTTGGCCGGTTACTGGAATTTCGTTGAACGGTTTCCGGAAATTATCGAAGGGACGTTCAGTACGATTCCCTCCGATATACCGGGACAGGCGGAGACGCGGCCAAATAAGTTTTTGCGCCGTGCTGCGAGAATTTTGGCCGGGACGCTCGAAAGCATGCAAAACGATGAACGCCAGCATCGAGTTCTCTGGCTCAAATCGGCAGCCAAGGCGGGCCTTGGCTATAGTGATCTCACTGGCTGGAGAGTTCTTTCCGAAGTCGAAGATATCTCAAGCGTCATCGGAGCCGCGAATGTCCGGACAAAGCTTCTGTACTTTGCGGCAGTGGAGATCGTCGCCGAGGGGATTAGTAAGTGCCTTTCCGAGTCAGATCGGTTCAGGGGCATAATGGAAAACGAGGGCATGCGCTGGTTCGACGTGCACCTTCGGCATCCGGAAAACGTGACGACTCACGAAGATCTCGCCTATCAGGCCGTCGAGCGCCTGTTTCAGGAAGAGGGTATTGAGCCCACGGAACAGGGTATTGATGAAGACATTCAGGTGGGCGTTGATCTGTTCATTCGGGCGGCTCAGGCGTGCGCTACGCAATTTGCTGGCTCGCGTGTGCCGGTGTCGGAGTGATTCGAAGGACGGTGTTGCGTTTTACGACGCATGCACCGTCCTTTTTTCTTTTTACCGAGGAATTTTGATGCTATACTTTCTATCAATAGACAACGCGCATGAGCACATTCGAGGGCATTGTTTTGACATTCGGTATCGTAAACCTAGCGTTTGCGGGATTGGTATATTTTCACAGTACGAGAAGCATTATGGTCGCTTTCTATTCGGCCATTTCCGTCTTTGCAAGTCTCTGGTCGGTAGCGACCCTTGCGACCGGCATTCCGAATCTTTCCGATTCATCGTTTCTGTTGGCGATGAATCTGCATTACATATTCGGCAATCTCGCATATCTTTCTTTCTTTTGGTTTAGCGTCTACTATCCCGAGCGGACCGTCCGTTCTTTGAAATGGCCGATCATTCTTACTTCGATCAACATAGCGGTTCTCGCTTCGGTAGCTGTGCTTGGTTTGTTCTTCGAAGGAATAGTGCCGACGGCGAATGGCGGGCATGACGTTTTCTTTAACGCCTATGGGTACAGTGCATTCATTCTGGCGCTGACAAGCGTTTTTGTTGCCGGTCTTTTCATGCTTCTCGGGAAGTTGAAGCGTTATTCTTCCCAGGAACAGCGCCAGCTTTTTTATGCGATCCTTGCCAATTTCGTGGCAGGGAATCTCGGTATCTATCTCAATCTTATTTTTCCGTTTTTCGGAGATTTCCGGTTCTTTTACGTCAATCCGGTGTTGGTCACGATCGCGCTTACCGGTATCGGACTCTATAATCTAGTCCGCAATAAGCTTTTCAATATGAAGGTGATTTTGGCCGAATTGTTCATGGTTGGGATTTTAATATCGTTGCTTTTTCAGTTTTTAAATGAGACGGATGCACAGCAAAAGGGCATTCAGTTCGTTATCTTCGCGATTATTTTTATCTTTGGGATGTTTCTCATCAAAAGCGTTTTTACCGAAGTACGGCAGCGGGAGCAGCTTGAAATTATTTCCGCGGAGCTGAAAGCGGCCAACGAGGAATTGAAGCGCCTTGATGAGCAGAAATCGGACTTTATTACCATTGCGTCGCACCAGCTCCGTACGCCGCTTTCGATCGTGAAAGGATATATCTCCATGATTTTCGAAAAATCGTTTGGCGCTGTTCCGGGTAATCTCGTCGAACCCTTAAACCGCGTGAATGTTTCCAATAATCGTCTCATTAATCTGGTGAATGATTTATTGGATCTCTCACGTATTGAGCGTGGCAAGATGACCTACGTGTTCCAATCAGGTTCAGTTACTGATGTCGTTGAGGAGGTATATAAGGAAATGGGGGAGGCTGCCAAGCAAAAACGCCTTGAATTTTATTTCAAAAAGCCGGATCATCCGATTCCGCAATGCAATATTGATCCGAAAAAAATCAAAGAAGTACTTATTAATTTCATCGACAATGCACTCCACTATACAAACGAGGGTTCAGTCACGCTCCACGTCATGCATATTCCTGAGCGGAAGGTAGTACGCGTTTCTGTGGCGGATACGGGCATCGGTATGACGGCGCATGATATCGCACATATCTTTGTCAAATTCTCACGTATGGAAAATGCCAAGCATATAAGTTCCGAAGGAACGGGACTTGGATTATATGTCGCAAAACTGATTATTGAAGATCATAAGGGGACCATCTGGGCTGAGTCGGACGGACCGGGCAAGGGTTCGACGTTCGCCTTTGAATTGCCGGTCATTTCGTAGGTTTATCCCGCAGTTTTGGGGTTTACAGCGTCTTTTTCACCCGCTACACTACCATGTATGCAACGAACACTGATTATCGATACGCTGGGGAAGAAAGGGGAGACTGTTTTGCTTCAAGGCTGGATTTCGGTCCGGCGCGATCACGGGAAAATAACGTTTTTCGACCTGCGCGATCGCACGGGCATGGTGCAGGTGGTATGCGTGCCGTCTGAAAAAGAAGCATACGCTGTCGCGGCGAATCTCCGTCCCGAATGGGTAGTGGAAATCGAGGGTGTGGTTCAGGAACGGCCGGCAAATATGGTGAATACCGAACAGCCGACGGGAACCGTCGAATTTTTGGCCAAGAAAATCACCGTGCTCAATGAGGCAAAGACCCCGCCGATTCCATTGGACAGCGACGGCAGGGAGATCGATGAGGAGCTGCGCCTCAAATACCGGTATCTTGATCTTCGCCGCGGTCGTCTCCAGAAGAATATCCGGCTGCGGAACGATATCATCCTTTTTCTCCGCGAGTATCTCTCGGATCGCGGGTTCACTGAGATCGAGACCCCGATTCTTACCAAAGGGACGCCGGAGGGCGCCCGCGAATTCGCAGTCCCATCGCGCCTCTATCATGGCATGTTCTATGTGCTGCCGCAGTCTCCCCAGCAGTTCAAGCAGCTTCTGATGGTGTCTGGATTCGAGCGGTATTTTCAGATCGCACGCTGCTTCCGCGACGAGGATCAGCGCGGCGACCGCCAGCCTGAATTCACCCAGCTCGACATCGAAATGAGCTTCGTGAAGCAGGAGGATGTCCTGCAGCTCGGCGAGGAACTTCTGACTTCGCTGATCCGGGAACGGTTTCCCGATAAGCATCTTTCGAGCTCTCCATGGCCTCGGCTTACATACGCCGAGTGCATGGAAAAGTACGGGACGGACAAGCCTGATCTCCGCAAGGACAAGAACGATCCGAACGAGCTCGCGTTTGCATGGGTAGTCGATTTCCCGATGTTTGAGAAGAAAGAAGACGGCTCGCTCGATGCCGCGCATCATCCGTTCACCATGCCGAATCCGGAGGATCTCGGGAAGCTGGATTCCGATCCGGCATCCGTTCGCGCCTGGGCGTACGATATCGTCCTAAACGGCTACGAGATCTCTTCCGGGTCCATCCGCATCCATCAGCGCGATCTGCAGAATAAGATCTTCAAGATTCTCGGTCTTTCGGATGATGAGATTGCGGAAAAATTCAGCCACATGCTGGAAGCGTTCGAGTACGGCGCGCCGCCGCACGGAGGATTCGCGCCTGGCATTGATCGTTTGGTTATGATCCTCGCGGGCGAGAAGAGTATTGCCGAAGTGATTGCATTCCCGAAGACGGGAAATGCCCGCGATCCGATGATGGGCGCCCCGGCCGAAGTGCCGGCCAAGCAGCTTCGCGAACTCGGTATCCGCATCGATTAATATATGCCCCGTAGGAAATGAATTATGTTCTATACCTATGTCCTGCTGAGCAAGAAAGATGATGATTTCTATATCGGTTGTACCGATAATCTGACTAAACGGCTGAAAGAACATAATTCGGGAAAAGTATTTTCCACCAAATCCCGTTTGCCGATGGTATGTATCTATACTGAAGTATGTCTTGATGATCGGGATGCAAAACAACGAGAAAAATACTTTAAGACTGGCATCGGCAAACGTTTCCTAAAGCAACGGCTATATCGCTATTTTAGTAGAACCGGTCTAAGATAATTATTCATTAATCTGGAAAATACTATTTTCTACGGGGTATGGCATTTGCCGTCGAGCACGAAAAATTCCAGGGCCCGCTCGATTTTCTATTGCAGGAGATCGAGCGCGAAAAACTTTCGATCAACGAGGTTTCTTTAGGCCGCATCACCGATCATTTTCTCGCGTATTTGAAGTCCCTGCCGGCGTCCGCCCAGCACGAGATTGCCGAATTTATCGTGGTGGCATCGCAGCTTTTGCTGATCAAATCACGCTCGCTGCTGCCGTCCTTGGAACTGACGCAGGAAGAGGAGGTCTCGATTGAAGAGCTTGAAAGCCGCTTGAAGCTCCTGCAGAAGATCCGCGAACGGGCGAAGGAACTTGAAGAGCTTCTACAAAAGAACCATATGCTCTTTGCCCGGGAGGGCATGCAGGGAATGGAGGTAGTTTTCTATCCGCCGCCCAAACTCTCGCCCGATGATCTTGCGGAGACGTTCCGCGAGGTGCTTGCCGCGATTCCGAAGCCCAAAGCGCTTGAGAAAGATGAGATCAAGAAAGTCATTTCGCTTGAAGAGAAAATCATCGAGCTGCAGGACAGTCTCCGCACTCGCGTGGAGCGGCTTTTTTCTGATATCATCAAGACCAGCCACGACAAGACCGAGATCATCGTGAACTTCCTGGCGATCCTCGAGCTTGCCAAGCAGAAGATCGTCGATCTTCATCAGGAAGACCGTTTCGGCGAAATCAGGATCCGCTCATACGGGGAAGGGAAGACGGAAGAGGAAAACAATGGAAACGAATAACATCAAAAACCAGGCGGAGGCGATCCTCTTTTTTTATGGGGATCCTATTTCCGCAAAGAAGCTCGCGAAGCTGACAGGCGCCAAAGAAGCCGCCGTGGTAGCTGCGCTTCTAGAGCTTGAGCGGGAGTATTCAGGGCGTGGCCTGCGGCTCGTGAAAAACGGCGATGAGTGGCAGCTTGCGACGGCTCCGGAGGCAGCTCCGATTCTCACAGAACTGACCAAGTCGGAATATTCACAGAATCTTTCCCGCGCGGCGCTTGAGACGCTTTCCATCGTCGCCTATAAGGGGCCGCTCACGCACGCGGAGCTTGAGTTTATCCGCGGCGTGAATTCGGTCTATTCTCTGCGCAATCTTCTCATGCGTGGTCTCATAGAAAAGAAGGAGAACCCCTCAGACGGCCGTTCGCATATCTATTCAGTTACCTTCGATTTTCTCCGCCATTTCGGTTTCTCTGAGATCGCGGAACTTCCCCGCTATGACGAATTCCATGCGGCCGAGGTGCCCAAAGCTCCAACAGAGGAATCAGAGTCATAATTTTCTATGTATATTACGCGAAACTTCTGGTATCTTTTTTCATTGCTGCTTCTGACGATAGCGATCTCGCCCCAGATACGTGATTTAGCCGATTCCTGGACGAATAGCGAGGTAAAAAATGTACACAGCGCATTCGTGGCTGCGGCTCCTGTCATACCAAAAATAAGGGAGTCTACCATTCCGTTTCCGACCATATCCGCTGAAGGAGTTCTTGTCGAGAATATTAAAGGGACCGAAATCTATTACGAGCGTGCGCCTGAAGCAACGTTCTCTATCGCAAGTCTTACAAAGCTTCTTACAAGCGTACTGTTTGTCGAACGGATTCCTCAAAATGAGGAATATGTGATTTCGGCCGAGGCGAAGAAGACCGAACCGAATATCAGCAAGGTTCCCGCAGGCTCCCTGGTTGCGGCTCCTGACATCGTCAAGCTTATGATGGTGGAATCTGCAAACGATGCCGCACGCGTAGCTGCTGAGAAGATAGGGAAGCTCGTGAATTTTAATCGAAGCACAGAAATAAGCTTTCAGAATTCGCTTGATGCTGCAATCTCAGCCATGAACATGCGAGCGTTTGAGATTGGCATGGCAAACACAAATATCGCCAATCCAGTCGGCTTTGATGATGCACTTCACTATTCAACCGCCAAAGACCTGTTCGTGCTTATGAAATATATCCGTGAGCGGCATCCGTCGATCTGGAATTATTCCCGCGATGCGGAAACGGCCATCTCATTCCGGAAAACTCCTGGCGGTACCGTCGAGCATGTTACAATTAAGAATACCAATCCGCTTACCGGAAAGCATGAGCGCATTGTCGGCTCCAAGACAGGGCTAACCGATGAGGCCGGGCAGGCGGTCGTCATGCTGTATCGGCTGGAGACGGGGGAGACGGTTGCGATCATCCTTTTGAAATCAAAAGATCGCTTCGGAGACGCGGAAAAGATTATCCAATGGCTTGATACGCAAAACTAATGGACGGCGAACTGATCCAGAATGTCATGAAGGTCACTATCGTTTCGCTCGCAAGCTTCGCGGGTGCCGTTTTAGTGACCCCGCTTCTTACGCATTATCTCTACAAATACAAGATGTGGAGAAAGGAGGCGCGAACATTGACGCCCGATGGCCAACCGGCAACGATCTTCAACCAGCTTCACAAGGAAAACGAGACTTCAAAGCCGCGCCTCGGGGGTCTGCTGATCTGGATCGTGCCCCTTGCCATCGCGTACGTCTTTTGGGGCCTCGCCAAGACGACCGATGTCGAGTGGTTCGACAAGCTCAATTTCGTGAGCCGCAATCAGACGTGGATTCTCCTCGCAACGCTCTTTGCCGGCTCGCTTCTCGGGCTTGCCGATGATCTCATGCAGATATTTGGTTTCGGTAAATATCGCGCCGGAGGCATCCGCTTCACGCGCCGCGTATTTTTCGTGCTTCTTATTGCCGCTGCTTCGGCATACTGGTTCTATGTAAAACTCGGTGTCAATGCGATTTACATACCAGGCGTGGGCGATCTCTACCTCGGTCTCTGGTTCATTCCGCTTTTTATTCTCACGATGCTTGCGGTCTTTTCGGGGGGTGTTATCGACGGTCTGGACGGTCTCTCGGGCGGGGCGTTTGCAGCCATTATCGGGGCCTACGGCGGCATCGCGTTTTTCCTGAACCAGATCGATATTGCGGCGTTCTGCGGCGTGCTTCTTGGGGCGATTCTCGGCTTTCTCTGGTTCAATATCCCGCCCGCGCGGTTTTACATGGGAGAATCCGGCATGATCGGGCTTACCACGACGCTTACGGCAATCGCCTTCCTTACGGATTCGGCGGTCGTTCTTCCGATCATCGGAATCCTTCTTGTCGTCGAATCCGGGTCGGTTCTCATTCAGCTTCTCTCGAAGCGGTATCGGGGAAAAAAAGTTTTCCTGGTCGCTCCTATCCATCATCATTTCGAGGCGATTGGCTGGCCGGCATATAAGGTCGTCATGCGCTTCTGGATCGTGGGATTCGTATTTGCGATCGTCGGCATGGTGGTCGCGCTCATTGGCCGTTAAGTTTTTAAAAAAAAACAAATATCCCCGATTCCGGGGATTTTTTAATTCGGTTAGTTTTGGGCGAATGCTTCTACGATCGGCTCCATTGCTCCTTCCAGGATCTTTTCGATGTTGTGCCATGACTGGTTGATGCGGTGATCGGTAATGCGATCCTGAGGGAAGTTATAGGTACGTATTTTCTCCGATCGGTCTGCAGTTCCGATCTGCTCTTTCCGCTCGGATGCTCGCTTATCAGCTTCTTTCTGTTTTTCAGCGTCTAAAAGGCGAGTTCGGAGGAGCGTCATGGCCCGCTCGCGGTTTTTGAGTTGGCTGCGCCCTTCCTGGGATGTGACAATAACGCCGGTCGGCTTGTGGATGATGCGTACAGCCGTTTCCACTTTGTTCACATTCTGGCCGCCGGGACCCGATGAACGGAAAAATTCGACCGTGATGTCCTGCGGTTTGATTTCGATATCAACTTCTTCAGCTTCCGGCATGATAGCGACGGAAACGGTCGAGGTATGCACGCGGCCGTTCTTCTCGGTTTCCGGCACTCGCTGCACGCGATGCACGCCCATTTCATGGCGAAGGATGCTGTAAACCTTTTGCCCCTCGATTTCAGCGACGACTTCCTTGAAGCCCCCGATGGTAGTAGGGGAGGAGTCGATAACATCGAATTGCCAGCCGCGCGAATCAGCATATCGCTGATACATGCGGAAAAGCTGGCCGGCAAAAAGCGCGGCTTCGTCCCCGCCCGCTCCGGCGCGGATCTCAAGAATGACTTTCTTGATAGCCGTGTTCGGATCGGGATGAAGTATGTCCTTGATTTCACGCTCAAGTACGGCGATGCGTGCGCCGAGCTCTGCCGCATCCGCCTGAGCGAGTTCCTTCATTTCGCCAGACTGCTCCTTGGAAAGCATATCCTCGGTCGATGCGAGGTTTTTGTGTGCGACAGCCAGTTGATCGATTTTGATCTTTGCCGACTGCAGCGTCGAAAAACGCTCGCCGAGCTTTTTCAGCTCGGCCTGCGAGGTACCGGAAAGAAACGCCGGATCTCCGAGTTTTGATTCGAGTTCCGCGTATTCGGTTAGTACGTGCGAATAATCCTGTGTCATTTGGGAAAAGAAAAAAGCGTTAGTGCCATTGTATGCTCTGCAGGCGCAGAGAACAATCCCGATTTCCGTTCGGGATTGAGGCAGCTAACGCTTTTTTGCGAGTCGCTTCTTGAAGCGTTCAACGCGTCCTGCGGTGTCGATCATCTTGTCCTTGCCGGTGTAGAACGGATGGCAGTTCGAGCAGATTTCAACCTCAATTACCTCCTTCGTGGAAGGGACATGAATGATATTCCCGCAAGCGCATTTGATGCTTGCTTTTGCGTGATATGTCGGGTGAATATCCTTTTTCATAGCTAAAAGAGTATATCACGACATATGAATATTGCAAGATATTAGGACATTAATGTGAAATTAGTGGGTAGTAAAACAGCCAATAAAATAAGCTCTTTGGTATCGAATAGGGTTAAATTTTGATATCGAATATGAGAATTGCCTCTAAAAAATTTTCATTCTCCAGCGAAAGGAAGTTTTCGAACTGGAGAATTTTGTAGTTATCCACATCCTAATTTTTCCTTATTAATTTTGTATTCGATATACTACCTGAAGACATGGATCTGGTATCGAATACGGAATCGGAGATCGAATATATAAGTCTTGCTGAAGCAGGGAAGCGTATTTCTGTTAGTAAAGACTATCTTCGTATTTGTATTCAGAAGGGGTATCTCCGCGGGGTTAAGTTCGGGCGCAATTGGGTCACAAAGGATGAGTGGCTCGGGGAGTATGTTCAAAAATATCGGACCCAAAAACCACCCGCTCAAAAATCCACCGATTCAATTTCTGAATTAGAACAGGGAACGCCCGTGCATTTGGATGTGCCGGCATTGCGAGCTACGCTTGCCGCGAGCCATGATGAGCTTTTGAATAAACTGAAGGCGCAGCTTATTCCTCGAATTGAAAACCTTGAGGAGAAAGTTCATCAGATCCAACCTCCCCCCTCCTTCGACTCCACCTTCCTCGGTCTCCCCGATCTTCCTGCATCAG
>FKKE01000599.1_pt1 | contig 10711 bp, 16 predicted proteins | sample 1106331 | NCBI WGS metagenome assembly FKKE01 (sample SAMEA3931202, study PRJEB13176) | freshwater metagenome | biome: Drinking water system; feature: drinking water; material: freshwater | place: China | collected 2013-02-06 | reverse complement strand
GACAGAGGCGACGCTCTTCACGGCGCGCGACGAGCGCGCACTAGACGGCTTCCGCGATGTCATGGGCGTGGATGTACGGCATCTGCGCCCGGAGAGCATTCAGACCGTGATTGCGGCGTACTGCGCGGCGACGGTTGGGCCGCGCTGTCCGACGTGCGACGGCAGAGGGCGCGCGGGAGCAGGCGGGCGGCGCCGGGTAGCGCGGCGCGGGCGCACACAGGATATTTCTCGCTCTTACCTTTTGAAATCGGCCAGTTCTTTCCCGTAACTGACCGTCAATCTGGTGCCCTAAACGACAGGTCTAACGACTTGGAGGACGGAAGTGTCTCTGCACGGACGTGCCCGCGCTTGCCGGATGCAAGCCCATACCAATCACGCCAATAGGTGTCCTCGTGGCAATAGAATTCATTACCGTAATTTGGCAAATGTCACCCTACCGGGCGGAAAAATTACTGGTACATCTCGCCTGCGCCGACTGGTCGAACCTGGACGGCGAATTCCATCCTACATACGAAGAAATAGCAGAGAAAGCCCGCGTTACGAAGCCTGGAGCTATCGGCATCGTGCAATCCATGATCGAAGAAGGCGAGATCGAATTGCTCGCTCACGGGCGCGGACGAGGCAATCGCAACCAGTACCGATTCCCGGATAACTACCGTCTGGCCGTCCAGGAATTGATGCAGAAATGGGCAGCTAAGCGGCAGGAAAAGAGTAAACGAGGTTTATCAATTAAGCCCGCGCAAAGAGTAAACGAGGGCGACCCTTTTGACGGCCAAATGGTAAACGGAGGCGACCTTTTAAAACCGGAAAAGGTAAACGAGGACGATGAAAAAGGTAAACGAGGAATGACGCATATAAGGAATAACCGTCATGTACCGTCAGCAGGAGAGGCTCCGCCTCTTGCTCACCCGTTTGATAATTTCTCCGATCCTGAAACCGAGATGGCTTTGGCTGTCGCTTCCGTGATGGGCTATAGCTCCCTCCCTGAAGGCCGGTATGCCGACCCGATTAAGGCCGCCGCCCGCGAGTTTTTAACCGCTCAGATTTCACCCGGCTGGGTGGTTGAGTTCGAGCGCGAGTGGTACAGCCGAAAAATTGCTCAAGGCAAGCGATACGCGCTCACCTTAAAAATCCTGCTCGAAGATTTTCCCGGATGGGCGCGTTCGCGGCGGATCAACGACACCGCCGGTTCGGCCACTGTCCGCGCTAAGGCGCAATTCTGCGGCCAGTGCAATGCTGGCTGGTTGCTCCCTGCTCCGGGTGAAACCGGAGCGCAACGCTGTCCCTGCGTGGAGGCGCAAGCCTGATGCTTTACCCGGTTGATGTTTTGCCCGCGAACCTTGAAGCCGAACGGTTGACGCTCGGCTGCGTGATTCTCGACAACGGCGTCGCCCCACAGGTTATTCCGGTTCTGGACGTAGACGCCTATTCCTTCGAGGCGAATCGTCTGATCTTCACGGCGATGCGCAACCTCTACCGCGACAACCGGGCAATCAACCCGCTCACGCTGCAAGAGGAGTTGCGGCGAACGGGAGAAATTGAATCCGTCGGCGGCGCGGCTTACCTGGCGTCGCTCTTCGATGGCGCGCCGCGCTTCAGCGACGTGACGAGCTATGTGTGCATAGTTCAGGAAAAAGCTACGCGACGGCGGGCGATGCGTTTGGCTAATTGGCTTTTCAACGAGGCGCAGGGCGTTGACGTTCGCGTGGAAGACTTGCTCGCGTCGCTCTCCGGCAAGGTGGCGGAGTTGCAAGAAGGGCAAGCAGCGGACGATCTGATTTCCAGCCAATCAGCCGTCGAGCGGACGATGGAAGAGATTGAGCTTCGCTGGACGACCGGACGCGAGATCATCGGCTTGCCGACCGGCTTCCCCGACTTGGACAGGACATTGCGTGGTTTGCGCGGAGGCAAGTATTACACCGTCGCCGCCTGCACGGGCTTGGGCAAAACCACGCTTGCGCTCAATTTTGCGGACAACATCGCGCGTAACCCGGGGCCGGATGGCGGGCGAGTGGGATTGATTATCTCGCTCGAAATGTCGGTGGACGAATTGACGGTGAAGCAGCTTTCGACGGCGACGCGGATTGACGCCGATGCGATTGAGACCGGCAAGTTAAACGAGACAGCGAAGGCGTCAGTCAGAGAAGCGGCGGAATTGCTCAAGCGCATTCCGATTGAGTACGTCGAGGGCTTTGCCAAAGTGACCGCAGGCAGTTTGATGGCGCGCGTCGAGAAGGTGCGGCGCAAGCACAAGCGGCTTGATTTTCTGGTGGTGGATTACCTGCAATTGCTCGACGCGGATGAGCGCAAAGAGAACGAGCATCAGAAGCTATCCGAGATCAGCCGGACGCTGAAGCGTATCGCGCGAATGTATAACATTCCGGTGATCGTGCTCAGTCAGTTGAACCGCGAATACGCGAAGCGTGCGAACAAAGATCATCAGCTTTCCGACCTGCGTGGCTCCGGCTCGGTTGAGCAGGATAGCGATGTGGTGATGTTCCTGATGCCGCAGGATTGGGCGGACGAAGAGAATCCGGGTCGGCGGTTATTTATCGCCAAACATCGGGGCGGCAAGAAAAACGTGACGATTCCGCTGGTGTTTTTCGGCGCGCAGTCGAGATTTGAGAGTGCGGCGATTACGCCGACGGCAGAGCCTGACGGTTTAGGCGGTTGGAACGAATGGCCGCCGGTGATAGCGGTAAGTGGCAATGGTAACGGGAGCGGTAAGAGACCGAAGAATCGAAGCGATTATAAGTCTATCGAGAGAGAGATTGATGAATACTGTGAGTTAATGTAATGCAATCGGCGGTAGCGAAATTAAAACTTAGATTTGCCCTGCGCGACGGGTTGGTGGTGCACGTTAGTGACTTTGACGCTCTGCGCGGGCGCTCAGGTAGGCCAAAAGATTTACGGTGCCCTGAATGCGAGTTGCCTGTAACGGTAAAGCTGTCACCGGAACATAAAATCCGCGATCACTTCGCTCACTACCCGGATAGTGAATGCCCTTTGCGCGGTGAAGGCGAAAGCGCGTTTCACTTAAACGCTAAGATCGCGCTGGCGCGAAAGCTGACCATGTTTCATAAGGCTTCGCTGGCTTTTCAGTGTGAGCACTGCCGTCACTGGTATCCCTATCTTGAGATCAATGACTACGATGAGGTTATACCGGAACTAAAACTCGGCAAGCGTAGGCCGGACATTACCTGTCTCAGCGCGAAGCAGGCTATCGGCGCCGCTGAGGTATATCACACGCATGCGGTCACTGCGGAGAAAAAGCAGGACTTACAGCAGATGAGCTTGCCCTGGTTTGAGATTCCCGCACTGAGCGTTCATCCGAGGCATTTTAAGCACATCTTCGCCGCCGACGTGATCTCGTTTGATGCTCGCGCGGCGGGCGTCACTTATCCGCTGGCCCCGCAGATTTGCGAGGCGTGCGCTGAGCGGGCAAGGCGGGCGGAGTATCAGCGATACCTTGACCGAGTTCAGCGAGAGCAGGAGCGGTTAAGGCGTGAGCAGGCGGAGCGATTACGGCATGAGCAGGAAGATGCGCGCCGGGAAGAATTGCGGCGCGAACAGGAACGCCAACGTGAAGCTCTTGAGCAGCAGCGACGGGTTGAATACGAGGAGTGGAAGCGGCGGCAAGAAGAGGCTAGGCGTTTAGAAGCGGAGAAGCGCGCCAGAGAACAGGCCGAGCGAGAGGAGGCGGAGCGGAGAACGAAAGCCGAGCAAGAGGAAGTAGAGCGGCGGGCGAGAGCGGCGCGAGCAAAAGCTGACAGCGAGCGGCGGGCGATGCTGGAACGGGAATGGGCGAGATTTCCACCGTTATTGCTGGCCACGGGCGATTTGTCGGTTGGCGCGCATCCGCGCCGCCATTGGTGGAATAGCGGGCAGTCCGTAGTTGCCACGCTCGCTGAATTGGACGCGCCGGTGACAGTTTGGGCGCTGTACGCTACTCGCAATGACGATTTGCTAACCGGTAAGCATTCGGAGCGATGCCAGGGCAAAGTGAAGCAGACCGCGAGCGTGATCTGGTGTGGCGAGTGCAGATATTTCGCTCCAATGGAGGGCTTGAAATGAACGCCGGAGAACTGCCATCAAGCGGCGGATGGGATTCGTTGGAACAGATGTGGCGCGAGATGTCGAAAGATTTCGAGGCGCAAATTTGCCGCGAGCGCCGCGAAGCCGGAACCGCCGGTATCTTCGTCGCCGGCGAGCCGCGCCGCTTCACGGACGCAGAGTTGATCGAGAAGGGCCGGGAGCTTATCGCCGCCGGTTACCCGCCCGCCGCGATCTCGTATTCGCCGGACACGAACGCGGCGATAACGGCGGTGCATTGGTATGACGAACAGCACGCGGCTTTCGTCGAGCAACAGCGTCCCGCCGTCGCGGGCGCGCAAGAATAAATAACGCAGCAACGCGCGAGGGCGCAGTAAGGAGAGCGATGATGACCAGCACGGCGACGATTGAACACATTGAGCGGCTTGAACACGAGGCCGACGAACTGCGCGACCAGCGCGCGATGGACGAGGCGGGTATTGAGTCGCTTAACCGGCAGTTGGACGCGCTCCGCGCCGAACTCGCCGACGCCAACGCCGAGCTAAAAGCGAGCGCCGAGCGGCACGCGAAGGTGACGGGCCAGTTGGACGATGCCCGATCCCAGGTTGTGGATTTGCGCGTCGAAATCGTCAAGGCGCAGGATGACGCCGAGTATTACCGCGCTGATCGGGATCGCGCGGTCGCGTGGAAAGAAACATATGCGGCTGAAGTGGATCGGGCGTTGCCATTGCTAAAGGCCGCCCTCCGCGCCGTTGACGCCGCGAACGAGGCGAACCGTGGCGGCGATGATTGGGACACGCGGCAGGACGCGAGCACGGTGGCGTTCGACGCGCTGATTATGGCGGCGCGGGAGTACCGGGGCGAGGCGAAGGAGGGCGAAGAAAGCGATGCGAATTGAAGACGCTCTGGAACAGCTTAAGCCGATAGAGGCCGCCTGCGAGTGCGACGATGACGCGATGCTGTTTTGCTACTTTTCGCGCGAGCAGGACGAGTTCAGGGCTGTGCTGCTCAATATGGACGCAGGCGACGCCCTGATCGTGATCAATGGGCTGATCGAACAGTTTGGGCTTGACCCGGCGCTCGTTGGGGAGTCGGTGGGTTCGGTCGGCGCGCTCAACTGCGAGACGCAAGCGGAGGCGGCCTGATGCCTAAAACAAAACCAGCCCCACAACAAGGAGAGAACATGCATTTCACCATCGGAAAATCCGCCCTGCTCGCCGAACTTGGCTTGCTGGCCGGGATTGCGGACAAGAAGAGCACGATTCCCGTACTCGGCAATCTGCTCATTGAGGCGTTAGGTGACGCGCTCACGCTTAAGGCTACCGACCTGGACGTGTCGCTTTCAACGCGCGTGAACGCCGAAGTCGAACAACCCGGCGCGTTCTGCCTGTCGGCGAAGAAACTGTTTGACATTGTGCGGCGGTTGCCGGACGCGGAGGTCGCGATCAAGGCCGACGGCGACTACGCGAAGCTGACGTGCGGGGGTTCCAGGTTCAAACTGCTGAGTCTGCCGAAGGACAATTTCCCGGAAATCAAGTCGCACGACGGGACGTTCATCGCCGTCCCGTCCGCGACGCTGCGGGCGATGATTGCGCGGACGATATTCGCGATCACGGCGGAAGAGAGCCGCTACTCGCTGAACGGCGCGAAGCTGGAAATCGGCGATGGTCGCTTGCGGATGGTGGCCACTGACGGACATCGGCTGTCGTTCGTCGAGGCTGAGAGTGGCCCATTGGACGCCGCGATTGACGCGCTTATTCCGAAGAAGGCGCTGGTCGAGTTGGCCAAGCTCACGGCTGAGACCGAGACGGTGGAGATGGCGCTGTCTGACAATCACGCCTATTTCCGCTTCGGCCCGCGCGAGATGTCTTCCCGCCTGCTGACGGGCCAGTTCCCGAACTACGACCTGGTGCTGCCGAAAGAGAACCACAACCGCGTGACCGTCGAAGCCGCGCAGCTTGCCGCCGCCGTGCGTCGCGTGGCGCTGATGGCGGATGAACGGTCGCATTCGATCAAGATGGAGCTTGGCGACGGGCAAATCGCCCTAAGCGCGGTTTCGAGCGAGGCGGGCGAGGCGCAGGAGACGCTGAGCGCGGATTACGCGGGGCCGCAGATCGTGGCCGGGTTTAACGCGCAGTACGTACTCGACGCGCTGAGCGTGATCGAAGGCGATGCCGTGATTGCGTTCAAGGATGGCAACGCGCAAGTTGAGTTCCGGGCGAAAGAGGAAAGCGGGATGCTCAATCGGCTGATCGTGATGCCCATGAGAGTGTGACCATGAAAAACCTATTGCTGCTCATCGCCGGCGCAATCGTCGCCGGGTTCGTCTACGAGGCCGGCTACCAGCGCGCCCGCGCCGACGCATTGGAAGACGACCTGGAAGGGGCGCTTGCGCTGGCGGACGCGGCCAATCACGAATTGGGGACGTGGCGCGATGGCGGGGATGACTTTCCGAGCGAGGTAGACGGGTGATGCGATATTTCAGCGTCTTTTCGGGGCTTGGGGCGATGGATTACGGATTGGAGATGGCCGGTTGGCGCTGCGCCGGCCAGTGCGAGATTGACGCCTTCTGCTCGCGCGCCCTGGCGACGCATTGGCCGGATTTGTGGAGATGGAGCGATGTCAAAACGCTTACGGGTAAAGCAATCATCGAGCGATGCGGGCCAGTTGACGCTCTTGTCGGCGGCCCTCCCTGCCAGCCACCCTCAGTCGCCGGAGAGCGACGAGGTAGCGCGGATGACCGCTGGCTGTGGCCTGACTTTTTGCGCCTGGTGCGTGAGATCAATCCCGTGTGGCTGCTTTGCGAGAACCCTCCTGACGTACTTAGCCTCGACGTTGAGGGAGTACGGTTCGGCGAATGGCTTGCGTTACGGCTTTACGATCTCGGATTCACGCTCTTCCCGATCCTGCTTAGTGCTGAAGACGTTGGCGCGCCGCACGAACGAGAGCGGGTCTGGCTTGTGGCCTACTCCGACCGTCTGCGGCAACCACAACCGCAAGGGCGCGTCGGCGCACAGCGGCGACGGTTTGAGCACGGCGGTGAAGAACTGGAACACGCCGATAGCGGGCGACGCGGACGGGAGCCGAAAGGGCAAGGGCAAGGGCAGGCCGAACGAGGGCGGCCTATCGTTCCAGGTGAAGAACTGGACAACGCTCACTGCGCGGGACTGGCGCAGCATTCGCGCGAGCGAGGCCACTCACAATCACAATACGCGACCTTTAGGCGAGCAGGTTGGCCTATGGGTCAGGGATACGAACAGTACGAATGGGAGCAGCCGCGAGACATCTCAATCGCGGAGCTTGAATCCGCGCTGGGAGCTTCAGCTAATGGGACTGCCCGCCGACTGGCTCGATGGCGTCGAGCCGGAGTGAAGGCGATTGGAAACGCGGTGGTGCCGCAGTGCGTCGCGCTGATCGGGCGCGCGATCATGGACGCTCAAGCGGTGTTGGAGGGCAACCAATGAAACCCGCCCGCGCCAAATCGCCCACCCCTGCCCCGTCCGCCGTCGCCACAGTTCCCGAACTGTTGACCGCGCAGTCCGTCTGCCGCATCAGCGTCGGCTATTGGGAGCGGCGCGGTTGGATCGCAAACCGCCTCGTGCGAATCGGCAGCGAGTCCCGGTATTTTGAGGCGCATGGCAAGACGCCGCTCGCGGCAATCGCGGCGCTGCTGCTGAAGATGACGGAGGCGGCTGAGATGGCTGCTGCTGAAGCAGGCGCGGGCGCTGTTAGGCGAAAAGACGGCAAAAGACCCTACGCCCTGCCCTGGCCTGTGAAACGCGCGCTACGGGGCGTTTCTGGCGCAAGAATCACGGCGAAATTGAACTAAATCTATGAGTCACAAGCAATTAGACCCAATGACGCGCCGCGACAACGAAATCGCCGCGCTGAAAGCCGAAATTGAGCGCCTAAAACGCGCCGCCGCTCAAGAGTCCCACGAAATCGAGCAGATATTAGGCCCCGCGCTCGGCTATCCGCCATACAGCGGCGATCAAAAGAACTTCCCCGGCGCGACGGAGGCTGACGGCGTGTGCGTCGGTGAGCACGTCGCGGCGTCGCTGGCGGCTGAGGCGGCGGACAAGATCAGGGCGCTGCTGGCCGAAGTGGAGCTTTTGCGCGCCGAGCGCGAGGCCGCGAAAGCCGTGTGCAACAGCCAACCCGTGCCGGATGCGTTCAGGAATGAGCCAAACTCCCTGCCCTGCCGGATCGCGGAGCATTTTCGCGCGTCATCCGCCTACCAAGCCGCTAACCCGCTCGGCGGTTACGCTCACGCGCTGCGGTGCGCGGCTGAGCGGATCGAGGCGGGAGAGGGAGAGGATGCGGTGTTGCGGGATTACGGGCTGATGCGCGATACGGAGGCGCTGGCGACGGAGGCGAAGCTTACCGCGCTACGGATGCTGGCCGGCGCGTTCATCGGCGACGCGCAACGCTACCTGGCCGACACGGGCAACCCGCTGGCGAGCGCGGCGCAGCGGGAGAGATGGCAAAGGCAGTTCGAGCGGGCGATTGAGGCGTTCGAGAAGGAGACGGAGCGATGAGGCGGAAATCGAAGCGCGCAGCCTGCCGCCCCGGTAAATGCCGCTGGTCGTGGGTCGAATCTGAGCGCGTTGCGAAATGCGATGTGTGCGGGTTTTGTGTGCATTTTTTGAAGGAGCAATGAGCAATGATTGACGACGACTTGCGGTATCAACTCTGGCAACAGATGCACAGCGGCGGCGCGGCGCCTACCAGCACGGAACCCGGCCCGCCGCTCACCCTCGACGCGCTGCGCGAGATCAAGCGGCAATACGTAGCCGAGCGCATCCCCGTTGGCGTGGTCGTGCGCGCGGACGTGTACCCGGCGCTTCTGCGCGAGATCGAGCAGCTAAAGCCGGACGTGTCGCGGGATGGCGCCGTTGGCGGCCTCGGTTCGGCGTTCGGGTTGCCGATTTACACCGATGTTGACCAGCAGGAGGGCGCGCTCTTGTTCTATAACGACCGGTACTTGCGCGCATACCTGAACCGGTGGGAGAAGCCGAAGGAGTGGTTTGATTGCCTGATGGAGATGGCGCGGAAGGCGATGGAGGCAGCACGATGAACGATCAATCTTACGAGGTCGCATTACTTATCGGTTACAGCGAGCCGGACAGGTTCGGCGATCTTGAGCGGGCCAAGCGCAAAGCGATTGAGCGCAGCCTTGATGATGACGCATGGGGCGTCTGGCAGGAAGGCGATGGCAATCACGAAGAGCGGTTACTGTTCATCGTCTTCGATCAGGTCGTGTTTAAGCCGGAGGTCAAATGAGTAAACGCCGCGCCACACAACTGCCTACTGCGCAACCGCCAGCTAAGCCCTTGTCCGCTTCCGACGCCTGCTATCTCGGCGCCGCTGAAGCGATGAAGTTTGGCGCTTTGCCGGAGAGTCGGAGCGTGACGCGAGCGCAGTTGAAGGCGGCGCGAACGGCGCTGAGTCTGTTTGAGGATTTCACTGATGACGAAATGGCTCTTTCTCTGCTCCTGGCGATGGTCACGCTTGGGCGTCGCGTGGAGCGGAGAGAGGCGGAAGCAAAGGAGAAAAACACATGATCACCGTAAAGGATATTCGCGCAATCGCAGGGCCGGAATGCGCGGATCAGATGATAGCCGACACTCTGGCTAATGTGTCACAAAGAGCGGCGCAGCAAGCCTATATCAATACGCTGATGGGCGAGCAGATGACGGACTTCTGCCGCCTCTTAGCGGAAGGTGCATTTCCGCTATTGCCGCAAGCGACACCGGGCAGATTCAATCTACTTCCGTTTGCGTCAGCCGCGCTTGAGCGAGTTGATGAAGTATGGAGGGCGACATGCATGACTGCCTAGATTGCGGCCAAGCCTGCGACTGTGACGGCGAGGATACGTGGTTTGACGACCCGCCGGATGATTGCGCGCACGGCTGTGATGACGATTTCGAGGATGAGGATGAGTGGTAAAAAAAAGAGGCGGGTAAGTCGCCCGTCTTACCCGCCTCAATTGCCGCCGCCCGCTTCCTGGCTTATGCCAGCTTGAAAGAGAAGCTATTGAACCCGTTATTACCGCTCGCAATGATCTTGCCCTCATCGGCTAAACGATGCACTGGCGCAAACGCCGTGGACAACCGATCCGACTGGCGAAGGCCGTTGGAAGAAGATTGAGGTCGCGGCGGACTTCGGGACTGTCTGGATTTTTCAACTGGAACCGATGAACGAGAAAGAAAAGGGACACTGATATGCCTAAGTTGATCAACATGCTGCGTGCCAATGATTTCAACTTTCACTCCAAAGCTGAATATGCGCTGCCTGACTACCTGGGCGCGATATGTGATTTGGATTTACCTGTCTTTGATGTCAGCAATGTGGCTGACTATATGGCTGTCAACGTATCTCGGTTTAAGGAATCTATTCGAGATGTCGTTACTTTCGCGTTACCGCCATTCCCACTGTGCTGGATGGAGTGCAAGGTTACAGAGCGCGGGTATCTGCCGTCGGCTCTCGTTCGGGCAGGCGCATTGCTCACGACGTTGGACATAAGGGAGTACTCCGAGTCGCAGAAGAGTGAGGTTGCGGGGCGACTACGGGTTCCGCCTGAGCGTCGCTATGACATGTCAAAAGCGTCATGGCTGGTGCGCGGCGAGTTCTCATCCTTGACGGACAACGGCGTTCT
>FKKE01000160.1_pt1 | contig 10722 bp, 9 predicted proteins | sample 1106331 | NCBI WGS metagenome assembly FKKE01 (sample SAMEA3931202, study PRJEB13176) | freshwater metagenome | biome: Drinking water system; feature: drinking water; material: freshwater | place: China | collected 2013-02-06 | reverse complement strand
CGGGAATCATGTCGGACATGGCCAGTAGCATCACCAGCGCCGCCGGTCCCAAACAGGCCCAAAACCGCCGGCTCATATCCTCAAGTTCCGGGTTGCCGGTTTCTTCTGCCAAAATGACCTTTGGTTCCAGCGCCATACCACAGATACGGCAGGCACCCGGCTGAGTCTCCAGCACCTCGGGGTCCATCGGACAGATGTACTCACCGACGCCGCCGGTCGGTACCGGCATCACCAGGGGGGCCCTCTGCTCGGGAGGCAGCAAGTAATAGGCGGGGTCCTTCTGGAATTTCGTCAAACAGCTCGTCGCGCAGAAGTAATAGGTCTTCCCCTGAAACTCATGTCGGCCTGCTGCAGTGGACGGCTGGACGGTCATGCCGCACACCGGATCGGTCTCGCCCTGCGACACTGGCATCATCATTGGCAGCGGCTTGCGCGATGACGAGGTGGGAGGAGGAGTGAGAGGACTGGTGATGTGCGTCGCGGGTTTCCTGCTGAGAGCACGTTCGGGGTCAGCACGGAAACGTTCCAGACAGGAGACACCGCAAAACAAGTAGGTCTCCCCCTTGTAGTGATGCCGGCCCGCTGCCTTGTCCGGCTCGACAGTCATGCCGCAAATGGGATCGATCGCCATAGCAACCAGTGAAACGTAAAAGGTGAAAAGTGAAAGGTGTCAATGAACCTCTATCTCGATACAACTTCTTGATGACACGCTAAAAAGTTACCCCGCCATCACCTCTCTTTTACGTTTTACGTTAAACGTTTCACGTCCCGTTACCGTTTCGCGTCATTCTCCAGGATGCTCCGAATGATCGTGATGACATTTTCCGGTGTCATGTTCGCACCATCGACTTTGATATTGCCGTCGAGCAGCAGCGACGGAGTGGACGATACCTTAATCCGTTCCCCCAACCGCCGGCCATCTTCGAAGGCCCTTGCCGGTTTACCGCTCTCCAGTCCGGCTTCGAACGCCGCAACATCCAATCCCACCTCCCGAATCAGCAACGAGCGAATCGACCGGTCCAGGATGCCGCTCATCTTGTCTTTATGGATCGTGCGGAACAAGGCCGCCTTCATCTCGTTGCCCTTGCCCATCATCTTCGCCTGCTCATACATGTCGAAGGCAGTCGGGAGCTTGCCTGGAATGACCGGGAATCCGGCCATTGTGACCTCGATCTTGTCCCCGAACTCTTTGACCAGCAGCGGCAACCCCGTTTCTTCGAAGTGATGGCAATGCGGGCAATAGAAATCGGCAAACTCGACGATCTTCACTTTGCCCCGCTGGTGGGTTGAAGGTTCGCTTTTCAGCAGCTCGAAGTTGCCCTTCAACTCAGGATTCGCTGCTTGTGTGCCGGAGGGCACGGTCAGTGCCACCGCCACCCCCATGACGACGAGGGCAAGCCTCCAGAGGAAACTCCGTTCACCTTTCATCACACGCTCCTTTCGAGGTAAGAGTCCAGGCCCCATTATATCTCGTCTCGCATAATTGACCGCCCCGCTGTCAGTTCTTTGTTATAATGCCGCCATGATGACACAACGGTGGTTGCCGGTCCTTGCGATGCTGGTGGTTGCAACCGGTTGTGCGACGGAGGATGTCCTCGAATCCGGCTCGCCGCATATTACCTACGCCCAAGTGAAAGCCTCTCCGGAGCCCTACCTGGGACAAACGATCACCTTGGGCGGCAAAGTCCTCGACGCCAAGCGGCTCAAAGATAGAACCCGGATTGAAATTCTTCAGTTACCTCTGGCGTCCTCCCTCAAGCCGACCTTGGACTTGAGCAAATCTCAAGGCCGTTTCGTGGCTACGAAGGCAGAGTTCCTCGACCCAGCCACGGTCCCCTCCGGCACATTCGTGACCATCACCGGAGCAGTTGCCGGCTCCGTCATCCTACCGCTCGATGAAATGGACTANNCCGGTCGTGGAGATCAAGACGCTGCGTGTGTGGCCGAAAGAAGAAGAACCGCCCCGCATTCGACCGTACATCGGTCCCAGTCCCTACTGGGGACCCTATTGGTCGCCCTATTGGAGGCCTTGGCCGTATTATTGGTAAAGGTTGAGGCTAAGGTCGAGGTTGAGATTCAGATAAAGAGTATTTCTTCACGGTTCCCTTAGCCTCAGCCTAAACCGTAGCCTGTTTAAGGAATCCCCGCTCCCACGATCCGCTCGACTCGTTCATCACGACCGCCTAGCTCCCGGTATTTCCGATACTGCACAAGTGCGCGTGGCATGTCCTTTCGAGAGAGTTCATAGAACACGCCGAAATTGTACCGCGCCTCGGCGTAATCAGGCTTGAGTGTGATGGCCTTCTCATAGGCCTGCTCCGCATCCTCCAGCCTGTTCATACCGGTGTAGATCGCGCCGAGACTAATGTATGCCTCCGCGTATTCCGGACGATAGCGGAGCACCTCCAGGAACTCCCGCTCCGCTTCTTTCGGCTTGTCTTGGCTCCGATAGATGAATCCGAGGTTGTAGTGGGCGGCGACGAGATCGGGCTTGGCGGCCACGGCTTGTTGATACGCTGAGGCCGCTTCGAGGAGATCACCGTTCTTCTCGGCAATCCGCCCCCTCAAATACCACCCCTCGGCGTGCTTGGGGCTCACCGTCGTGAGACGGTCCACAACTTCACGCGCGTCTTTGGATTCCCCGTGACTGTCATGAAGCGTCGCGAGGCCGAACAGCGCCTCGACGTGCTTCGGCTCAATCCCCAACACATGCTGATAGGCCTGTTTCGCAGCCGCAGGATCTCGCCGCCGCTCGTAGAGTTTCGCCAAAGAAAGATACGATGCCAGATCGGTGGGGCCTACCTTGGTTGCACGCAACAGCGTCTGCTCGGCGTCTGTCAGTTTGCCTTGTAACACATAGACACCGGCCATATCCCTCAATACGCCAGGAGAGGCGGGCTGAAGTGTGAGGGAGCGGGTGAATTCTTCCAGGGCTTTCTCCGGCTTGCGGTCGCTGAGAAACACTCTCCCAAGGAGATAGTGTCCCTCCGCCGATGTCGGATGCTGCTCAAGCACTCGTCGTGCCGCCTCGGCCGCCCCCTTGAGATTGCCTTGACGCAGCAGCGCTTCACCGCGTTCCAGGTGCTGCCGTACCTCATCCTGTCTGGTCATCTGCGAGGTAGCCTGGCACAAGGGTGGTGAAGCAACCGCGAGGAGCAGAATGCCCAACACGCAGACGGTGTGTACAACAAACCGGTTTCCTATCGGACCCCGCATGGTTGCCCTCGCCTGTACCAGTATCTATCGTAAAGAGAGTGACCTGGCAAATCAACGTGCGGGCAACGCCAAGAACCCGTAAAGCGTTCAATTACAGAGCGGGGCATAGATCAACGGATGCCGATCTATGCCCCACTCCGGTCCGAGAAGGGAGGCTGCCGACTCGGACCCTGCACGATTCGAAAATGTCTTTCGCCGGTTATGCTTATGCCCTCCGCCACACGGTGCCTGCGCTAGAGGTTCTATTATTGTGACGAAGGGGGCAGGTACCCTGTCCCCTTCTCACTCGCGTGAATAGCAAGGTTGTGAGTTGCGTACTCTGGTATGGCGCGGTCATCGAGCCACTCGAGTAACCCTCGCGTTGAGGTTCCCCCTCTGTCCACTAAGACGTAGCCTGATTACCGGTTGCGGCCATGCCTGGATAGTAGAACATCACCGTCCCCGGATTAACCCCAACAAGCTGGCTATCTGTGATTTGGTGATTGGCGTTGATGAGTGACACGGAGCCGAAACTGCCTGCTCCGCCATTTGATACCAATACCGCACTTGCCTGCCCAGATCCCTGCACCAGCACATCGAAATTGTGCGTAGCGGCTTGGGGCAAGGTTATCTCGGCCAGTGGCTGGGGAGCACCGGGGAAGGTCGACGGGTTGAATACAAAGAGCCGATTCTTCTTTTGATTCACAAGTTGATTTCCCGTTCCCGTCGCAGCATCCGAAGCCAACAAATACATGCGCTGACCGTCCGGGGTGAATCTAAACGTCGAGGGAACGATATCTAAAAGATCAGGCAGAGGTGTAAGGACAAGGCGGGTAGCGTCATTAGGATCCACCGCATCGAGATCGACCAGGGCAAGCTTGCCGATGATGTGATCGGAATTGGTGGTAATGTCTCTCCCACGGAGGAAAAGGAATCGTCCGTTTGGAGTGATCCCATATGAGGTGTAGGGGGTACCAGCTAAACTGAGTCTCCTCGTTATCGCAGTCTGATTATGGCCTGGGCCTGGCACGATGCGCTTGGGATCGACTTCTATAATCTCCTGATACCCTTCCTGATAGCTGTAAATCTTTCCGGCCGATTGGGACCAGCGGATACCGTGGGGTTTGGAACCATTCGCCGTAAAGGCGGCACTGAGGACCGTGCCACTTTCGTCGTCGCAGCTCGCCCCAATCGGATTTAATCCTGCCTGCCCGGCATCCGTACAAAGATCGAGTCTGGCAACCAATTGCCGATACGTCCCGGAAGTCTGATTGTTGTCAAGAAATGCCATCTGACCGCCTTTTTCATTCGTCACTACTGCATACCGAGGGATAACCTGATCCGCTGCTGTGGGCCGAGAGAATGCGGTCACTGCGTGACCAGACGCAAGCGTGCAGGTTGTACCAACTACGGACGGAGGGTTCCCTCCTGCGCCAATGTGCGAATTGTGCAAAACAGTGACTGATGTGCCTCCCGCCGGACAGAGAATATCGTTCCCATTTGTTGCATCACCATCATTCATCGACCAGATGACTTCTCCATCAGTCGGATCACGATAGATATGAACGGGACGAGTCCTGGTGGACAGATTGTCCTCATGAATCGGCGTGGCTCCGCTGAGAGGATCAATCGTGGCAACCCGGTTACCGGCCGTGAGATTCACAAAAACCCATTCACCGTTGGATACCTGCATATCCCCCAGCGCACCATTCCCGAATTCGCCTGCGGCTCCCATTGTTGAAACGAGCCTCAGATTGCCTTGGCTGTCAACACCGACAACCGACAGCGAATTTTCACTGCCAATACCACTATTCTTGACAAAAGCCATCGGCCCCTGCAATGCGGCGCTGCCGCCTGGTGCCACAGTCCCAGTGGTAGATGTCGTTTCTCCCTGTAGGCAGCCAACAAGTACGGCGAATCCCAATCCCAATAATCCAATTGAGCCGTGTTTCATGACGTGATATCGAATGTCGATAAATTGCATGGTCATTCTTCCTTTTATTCTTTTGGTCATGCTCGTGGGCTCATGAACCTCCCAATAGTTGGAAAGATTTCGAGAGCCCGAAGACATAACTAATCTGTTGTTCTAGATTGCCGTTGAAATCTCGATAGACGGGAATCTGCGCAATGAAATAGAACGATGCATAATTCAAGAGGTTCAGGTTGATGCCCGGTGAATAGGCGAGGTATCTCGAACCGGTCGTGGGAACCGACCGGAATCGAATGCTTGGATCGAGCAGTATGGGCCGCCCCAGCGCAGAGTCAAACTGGTAGAGTGCCGCATCCATAGCATCGTTTTGCATCCAACGGAAGTTGAATTGCTGGATCAGCGTCAACCACGGCGTACTCTCCAAGGGGATGATATTGAGCCCGGCACTCACATTGACTTCGTCGCCGAATTGGTACCCGTCGCTGTTCTTGAACGTGTGCCGGTAACTGGCCAAGGCGAACTGGTTGACCCGATGGGGTATCAGTTCATAGGTCTGATAGATCATGGGAATGACGCCGAAATCCCCACGACCGATTTGCAACGTCGATTCCGCCAGGGTGGTTCCCTGCGCAAACCGCCCATAACTGCCGGTCGGGAAATCGGCGCCGACCCCCAGCACCACCATGCTCCGTAAGGTAGGCAGTACGTTATATTTCAACGTAGCCCGTATGTCGCCAAGACCACGCTCGCTGTAGGGTACCGTTGAGAGGCCTCCAATCTGCGCATCAGACTCCACATGCTTGTATGGAATCGCCACCTGAATGCCCAATCGTTCGGTCACCCCATAATTGAGGTCCAAAGTGGCCGTGCGGGTCGTCGTGTTGATACGATTCACATTCAAGTTCGCCAAGGTCAGAGTCTTCTCGCCCTGATTGGCAAACGGGATGTTTCCTCCCGCCCCCGACGGCGACTCCATCGGCGTGTAGTTGTAGATCAGGTTGACCGTCAGCGCCCCGGCCATCGGTACTTGTTGTTGTGATCCGATGACGACAAAGCAACTGACCGAGCCGCAGGATGCATCCACAGGAAGAGGCCCAGTCAACACAGCTACCGTAGCGAACACACAAAGTGCAGTCCCCACACGGGGAGTTCGTTTTCTAGCCATTGCAAACTGATCCTTCTCGTCTTACGACGTCAGCGCACACGGAGCAGTTCACACACGCCCCCCGTGCTTACGACTACAAGAACGATTAGTTGTTAGAGGGAGATGATTGGAGGACCGCGAGCGAAACGGTTCGTCGAGAAGAGTTGGAGAATGGGGTTGGCGGAAGGAGACTCCGTGAGTCCGATCAACTGAAGTGATGACTCAAATTCGACCGATGAAGACTCGACCTCTTGTCCTGCCGCGCAGAGCCATGCGCAGATACTTGTCGTATGAGTGCCGGCCTGATGATGCCCGTGATGCTCCGCATGGGCCACACTGGGCGCAGCCATGGACCCGTTCACCAGAACGAGGCAGAGCAACGACGCCCATACAAGCTTGGAATTGTTGATTCCGAGCAACATACTGATTTGGTCTATCGCAGTGCCGCAGCCTTGATCGGTGCCTGTTTCTGAATCTTGGCGACCACATCGAGAATCAATTGCTCGGTCAGCAATCCGCCCTTGATGTATTCCTGCACGACACCTTTTTCATCGATGAAGACGCTGACCGGCAATCCGAATACGCCGAACTGATTCGCCACCTTATTATCCCGGTCCAAAAGAACCGGGAAGGTATGGCTGTACTGCTTGATGTGCTCACGGACTTTCGCCTCATCTTCCAGTTCGTTGATGGCCAGCACGATAAACCCTTTGTCCCGCAGTTTGTCGTAGGTCGTTTGCATCGCCGGCATCTCGGTCGTACAGGGTTTGCACCAGCTGGCCCAGAAGTTCACGAGTACGACCTTCCCCCGATACTGGCTGAGACTCTGCTGCTTCCCCTCCAGGTCAACGAGGCGAAAATCTTCGGCCGGCGTGCCGACCGCCGGCACGCGCGAACCCATCGACCAGCCTACTCCCACAGCGGAGACGATCATGAGGCCCATGACCATCAGCCCCACCAAGGTCTTTCGGAACATCGCTTTCATAGCGTCCTCCCTCATGGCACGCGTTCGTTCACATCACTTGGAACGACCGGGTCACCCCGAAAATGTAACTTGTTCCCTGCGCTAGATTATTATTGGAATCCCGTTGGATCGGCAATTGCGCATAGAAGTACACGGAGCTCATCTTTGTGAGCGGTGAATCGATCACTCCATCCACATTGACCTGGAACCCTGGTGAAAAAGCAAAGTAAGTCGAGCCGGTATTGGGGATGCTGCGGTTTAAGATCATCGGATCGAGCACGATCGTTTCCCCCGGAAAACCTCCATCGCTTGGGACTCTGGATCGCTCTAACGACGCACTCATATTGTCATGGACCATGTACCGCCACTGAAACTGGCCCGTCAAGACCAACCAGGGTACGCTGGTCATTGGCACGCCGCTGGCTCCAAGATTCAGGTTGTATTCGTCGCCGAATTGATAGCCGTCGTTGTTGCGAAACGTATGGCGATAGCTGCCGTAGAAGAATTGGCTCAGACGCTGGGGGATGATTTCGTAGCTTTGATAGAGCGACCCGATGAGACCCACTTGCCCCTTGCCCAGTTGGCCCGGTGCCTCCATGATGAGACCCGCTTCATCCCTGGCGCTCGTGCTGCCGGTTGGCACCTGCACTCCGAATCCCGCGACCATCGTGCCTCTGAGCATGGGCAGAATGTTGTACTTCCCCGTGAAGGTGACATCACCAACTCCGGTATCCTTGAAAGGAACCAGTTCCCCAGTTCCGTTGGGGCCGTCCTCCCCCAATCCATCGATATGCTTGTGTGTCCGCCACAGATAGGGAATTGTCACCTGGATGCCTAATCGGTCGGTAATGCCGTAATTTAGATCGAATGTGACCGTCTGTGAGATAGTCCTTACTTCTCTGTGATGGTTGAGGATCATTCGTTGGTCGGCTTGATCGATTGCAGGGATCACCCCACTCGTACCATCGAGCAATCGCATCGGCGTGTAATTGTAGATCGTGTTGAACGTCAGCAGGCCTGCTTGCGGCACCTGCTGCTGCGAGCCCACGACGACGAAACAAGTCACCGAGCCACAGGCGGCCTGGGCCGCCTGGCTATTGAACCATGAACAGAAGCTGATCGTAATACCCAGAAAGTAGGTGAAAATGATGCGATGCCTTGCCACGATGTTTACAATCCTTTCTCCTCTGATAAACCGTCACCACCAACCCCCTTTCGCACCCCTTAGAGGGGTCGAATAATAAAGGAATGGTGGTCTTGATGATTATGACGCGCGACGGAACTTACAGAGAAAAGGATGGCGGAGCACGACTGGAAGATACGTGGCACGCCTCAATGGAAAGATCTATCGAGAGGGATACCGGAACGGTTGCGATTGGGTTCCGTTCGGATTGGATAAGTATGACGGAACTATCGAGCACGGTCCCGGCTGCGCACATCCATGAGCAGAGCACGGTGCCGTGAGTCGCTGCCTGATGGTGCGCATGGTGTCCGGCATGCTCGACCGATTGCGCCTGAGCAAGTCCGCCGACGGACAAGACACAGAGCACAAGCAGAATCGACAGAACTTTGAGGAGTCGGTGGTTCATCGAAAGACGGCTACCAATACTTTGAAAGTGATGATAATGGGCCTGGGCAAACCCTGTCAAGCTGCTGGCTGGGCTACCAGGTCCGGTTAGATTATAGGATTCATCGGAGAGATGCTGTATACTGCGCGGATTATTATTTGAACCTCGCAGCTTGTTACACACGACACCACTATGGTTACGCAATTTCTCAACCTGATCTTCGGCAGCAAGAACGACCGGGAAATCAAGGCACTCCTCCCGATCGTGGAGCACATCAACAGCCTGGAATCGGGCCTGACGCCTCTGACAGACCAGGCGCTAGCGGACAAGACCCAAGAATTCAAGAAGCGCCTGGAGGCCGGATCGACCCTTGACGATATCCTCCCGGAGGCCTTCGCCGTCTGCCGGGAGATGTCCCGCCGCAAACTCAATATGCGGCATTTTGATGTGCAGCTCATCGGCGGGATGATCCTGAACAAGGGCCGCATCGCGGAAATGAAAACCGGCGAAGGAAAGACCCTCGTCGCAACGCTGCCGGTCTACTTGAATGCCCTGGAAGGCAAGGGGGCCCATCTCGTCACCGTCAACGACTATCTTGCCAAGCGGGACGCACAATGGATGGCTCAGCTGTACCATGCGTTGGGGCTGTCCACCGGCGTCATTCAGCACGACGCCTCGTTTCTCTTCGACCCCACGTATGAGTCGTCGGACAAACGGCTCCAGCACCTGCGCCCCTGCACCAGGTCGGAGGCCTATCGCGCCGACATCACGTACGGAACGAACAACGAGTACGGGTTCGATTACCTGCGAGACAACCTCGTGGTCACCGCGTTGGACCAATGCGTACAGCGCGAGTTGAACTTCGCCATCGTCGACGAAGTCGATAGCATCCTGATTGACGAGGCCCGTACGCCGCTCATCATTTCCGGTCCGACGGATCAAACCACCGACCTCTATTACCGGATCAACGCGATCATTCCGCAGCTGAAGCCCGAACAGGATTACACCATCGAGGAAAAAACCAAGACCGCAGCGCTGACCGAAGACGGGAACGTGCGCGTCGAAAAGCTGCTCGGGGTGGACAACCTGTACGACCCGGGCAACATGGACCTGGTGCACCACGTGGTCAAAGCGCTGCAGGCCTACGCGCTCTATAAGCGTGACGTGGATTACGTGGTGAAAGACGGCGAAGTCATCATCGTGGACGAATTCACCGGCCGGCTCATGCCGGGCCGCCGATGGAGCGACGGCCTGCATCAAGCGGTCGAGGCCAAGGAAGGGGTGAAGATCGCGAACGAGAATCAGACCCTCGCGTCCGTCACATTCCAGAACTACTTCCGGATGTACAAGAAGCTCAGTGGGATGACCGGCACCGCCGACACCGAAGCCGCGGAGTTTGCCAAGATCTACAACCTCGACGTCAATGTGGTACCGACCAACCGCAAGATGATCCGGCTGGACTACGCCGATGTGGTCTACCGGACAGAGAAGGAAAAGTTCGCGGCCATCGTCGAAGAGATCAAGGAATGTCACCAACGAGGGCAGCCGGTGCTGGTCGGCACCATCTCGATCGAAAAATCCGAGAAACTCGCCGGGCTGCTCAGCCGCAATGGCATCAAGCACAATGTCCTCAATGCCAAGCAGCACGAGCGAGAGGCGGAGATCGTCGCCCAGGCAGGCCGCAAGAGCGCCGTCACCATCGCCACAAACATGGCGGGACGCGGCACCGACATTCTGTTAGGCGGGAATCCCGATTTCATGTACAAGCAGGTGCTCTATCGGGAGGAGAATCTGCCGGACGCCCGCAAGCTCGAAATCTACGAGGAAATCCGTTCCGATTGCGACAAGGACAAGCAGGAAGTCGTAGCCTTGGGCGGCCTGCACATCCTCGGCACTGAACGGCACGAGAGCCGCCGCATCG
>FKKE01002941.1_pt2 | contig 10725 bp, 10 predicted proteins | sample 1106331 | NCBI WGS metagenome assembly FKKE01 (sample SAMEA3931202, study PRJEB13176) | freshwater metagenome | biome: Drinking water system; feature: drinking water; material: freshwater | place: China | collected 2013-02-06 | reverse complement strand
GTGATGCAAGAGATGTTCGAGAATGTAATAAAGCCAATGGCGGACCGAATATTTCGTTGGGTTATAGGGAATTTCGACTATCCGGTTTAGATCGTCCTCAGTCATTTTGTCGAGTCGTTCGAAAGTCCGTTCTCTCACGGAAGAAACAGAATCCTTTATCGTTTCTCGCGTCAATGGCTCGTCGGGAAACTTGAAGGCATTCTGGTAGTCCCACTTGTTTTCGGTAATGCCTTCCATATAGAAGTTTTCGGCCTGCATGATGTGAAAGAACTGCTCGCCGAGGCTGCGGAAGTTATCGAAGGGTTTCCAGTCGAGCTTGTCGTCGGGAACGAGGTCCAGGGCCTGTATCATGACATCGGTATATGTTTGCAGTTTCGCCTTGAGCGTTTCTGTTTCCTGGTTCATGTTTGCGGGGTCTCCGTTGAAAAGTTTTCGAGTTCTTGACGGTATCACTGAAAATAACCCGCATCAATAACGCGCAATAGAACCGAATTAACCGGCTTGGATGAAATTAACTTGTGAGAGTTCGAGAAGAAAACTAGTTGTCGGACATGATTTGCCGATAGTCGGAAGGCGTGAGGTTATACATCTTCTTGAAAATTCGGGTGAAATGGCTTTGATCGGAGAATCCGCATTGGTGCGCAATATCGGTAAGAGAGAGAGCTGCCTCGCTCATCAAAGAAACAGCCTGTCTGACCTTGATGCGGCGAATGTATTCGCTAAGGGAACATTGAAAATAGCGGGGAAACTCTCTCGATAAATGAACCGGATGAACGCCTAATTCCTTGCTCAACAATTCCAATGTATATTTGTCGGTGCGTTGCTCTCGGATGATCGCTTTGATCGCGCTTACCCACTTGGGCGTCCTGATCCCTTCTCTTTTACGCTCGCGCAATAGAACCGCCATTAGCTGAAGAAATATTCCCTGAACGGCCATTGGCGAGAACTCATCGTTGATCATGTATTCCTGCCAGAGCATGTGATAGACATTGTTCGTAAATGTGTTGTCGGGAATTGAGTGCGTAGGGAGTTCGGGCATGGTAACGTCAAACCGTGCCAGCCAGTCTGGTTTTATTTCGATGGCAAATGTCTTGGCCGAAGGGTTGATGAACTTGGCTTCAAATGTCTGCTCCTCTTTGACGTATAGAAGAAGTCCATTTTTGCAGGGATAGCTCTTCTTGCTATCAATCGCCACATAGTTTCCTCTTATAACCAACTCTAAGATCGGATTCTTTGCTTTGCTAAGTGGAATGTAGTCGACGTCCGAATAGTCAAGCTCCGTCAGGACAAGACCGTTTGCATCAAGAGTCGTGATACAAAGATTATCGTTGAGTTTGTTCGTCTGTTTGACCATGAAGAACCTTCACATTCTCTCGCACGTGGATTATCATTACAAGTAGTCGCCATTCAGTTTATGACCTACGTCAGATCAACATTTCGACATCCCGCATTGCCGAAGAACGACCTTGGCTACACGGTGGATTATTACGAGGGCTCGCTTTCGACGCTGTGTGCGGGGTGCGGGCATGATTCGATCAACGCGGCGATCGTCGAGGCGTGTTGGGAGATGAATATCGAGCCGCACAAGGTGGCGAAGCTTTCGGGCATTGGGTGTTCGTCGAAATCACCGGCTTACTTTTTGTCGAATTCGCATGGTTTCAATTCGGTGCACGGACGAATGCCGAGCGTGGCGACGGGAGCCAATCTTGCGAATTGCGACCTGATATATTTCGGCGTCTCGGGCGACGGCGACACGGCCTCGATCGGGATGGGGCAGTTTGTGCACGTCGTGAGGCGAAACCTGAATATGGTTTATCTCGTGATGAATAACGGCTGCTACGGGCTGACGAAGGGGCAGGATTCGGCTACGGCAGACGTCGGTTCAAAGAACAAGTCGGGCAACGTAAATCTTTTTGAGGCGATCGATCTCGCGGGATTGGCGATCGAACTGGGTGCGACCTTTGTGGCGCAGAGTTTTTCGGGTGACAAGGAACAGCTCACGCCTTTGCTCAAAGCCGCGATGAAGCACAACGGCTTCGCACTGCTCAATGTCATCTCGCCGTGTGTGACTTTCAACAACAACGAAGGCTCGACAAAATCCTACGACTACGTCCGCGAGCATATGGAAGCGACGGCGATGGTCGATTTTGTGCCAATCTCAAAAGAGATCCTCGCGACATACGAGGCCGGCTCGATCAAAGAGCTGACAATGCACGACGGCTCGACGATCCACCTGCACAAGCTCGCCAAGGACTGGGACCCGCTCAACCGCCTGTCCGCGATCAACGCGATCCACAACGCAAAGGAAAAGGGCGAGATCCTGACGGGCCTGCTTTACATCGACGAGAATTCGAGCGATCTTCACTCGATGCTCGAGACGAGCGACACACCGCTCAACGCGCTCGGGAAAGATGCCCTTTGCCCGGGCTCGGAGGCGTTGGCCAAACTCAATTCTTCGTTACGATAAAGCATTTGCCCGCGAAACACGCGAAACATACGAAATAGCAAGGAATTAGCTTTCTGTTTCGTGTCTTTCGTGTGTTTCGCGGGTAAACTGCTTTCTAATGAACTACGGCTTCATCATCGACAACCGAAAGTGTATCGGCTGCCACGCTTGCACCGTTGCGTGTAAGGCAGAGCATGAGGTGCCGGTCGGCGTTAATCGAACGTGGGTCAAGTACATCGAGAAGGGCGAGTTTCCCGATACGCGGCGGCTGTTCAGCGTGATGCGGTGCAATCACTGCGCCGATGCGCCGTGCGTCGAGATATGCCCCGTGACGGCTCTGTTCACACGCAAGGACGGCATTGTCGATTTTGACGACCGTCGCTGCATCGGCTGCAAAGCGTGCACGCAGGCCTGCCCCTACGACGCGATCTATATGCACCCCGACGATCACACGTCGGCGAAATGCAACTACTGCACGCACCGCGTCGATATCGGCCTCGAACCCGCGTGCGTCAACGTCTGCCCCGAACACGCGATCATCTCGGGCGATATGGATAATCCAATGTCTGAGATCTCGCAGCTATTAGCGCGCGAAACCGTCTCAGTCCGCAAGCCTGAAAAGGGAACCAACCCAAAACTCTTTTACATCGACGGCGACAAATCCTCACTCGACCCGACGGCCGCCCATCCTGACAGCGATTACATGTGGTCTAGCCAACGCTACGGCGTCGGGCACTATGCAAAGTTTGCCGAGGCAAAGGTCGCCGGAAAACAGATCTCACAGCCGGTTCAGATCGAACCGCGTGAGAAAAAACCGCGACGCGTTTACGACGCACCCGGCAAAGGCGTGCTCTGGGGATGGGAGGTTTCGGCATATGTATGGACAAAAGCGATCTCGGCGGGCGTCTTCATGATCGTTAACTTCCTTCTAACGCCCACTGAGGTACCGATCCTGTTGAAAATGGTCGGTAACGGGTTGGCGCTGTTCTTCCTGGCTCTCACAGGCGTTCTGTTGATCAAAGACCTAGGGCGGCCGGAGAGATTTGTTTATACTCTGCTGCGACCGCAGTGGCGATCGTGGCTGACGCGTGGAAGCTACATCATTACGGCGTACGGAGCCGTGTTGACGGCCTGGTGGGCGGCGGTCTTGCTCAAGCAGTTCCACTGGCTCAACCTGATCGAATGGCTCGGCCTCGTGCCCGCGCTAATGACGGCGGTTTATACGGCGTTCCTTTTTGCTCAGGCGAAAGGGCGCGACTTCTGGCAATCACCGATGCTCTCAAGCCATATGGTCCTGCATTCGCTCATCGCCGGCGGCGCGGCGATCATCATCTCGGACGTGTGGTTCGACTGGAATAAAGCATGGACGGGCCCCACGAAGGCGCTCACAGGGCTCTTTATCATCCTAAACATCCTAACCATCGCCATCGAGCTAACGACAACGCACGCCACGAACGACGCCGCGACAGTCGCCAAGATGATCACCCGCGGAGGGTTTAGCCGCCATTTCTGGCTCGGCGTGATCTTGCTCGGCAACCTGCTGCCGCTCTTGATCTTTATTCTTGGCCCTGCTACTGCCGCTGCGCCTGCCGCTGTTTTGATCTTGATCGGCCTCTACATCGGCGAACACATCTGGGTAAAAGCCCCGCAACTGGTTCCGTTGAGTTAGGAGGATGTGCGAAATATTAAGGCGAAGCGGTGTAAGTTCGATGCGAGAGTTTGAAAGTTCAATACGAGGGCAGAAAAGTTCGATACGAAGCGGTGAGAGTTTGATGCGAAGCGGTGCAAATCGGAGACGAAGCGGCTAAAATGGCTTACGAAGCCCTTTCAGTTCGATCCGAAGCACGAAAAGTTGTTTACGAAGCAGAACAAATGTTTTCCGAAGGCCACAAAATGCCTTCCGAAGCCCATAAAACCTGATACGAAGGAGGAAAAATGAGAAATGAATGATAGCGACAGACGGCGTTACGAGATGCTTGTCCGCGTGAAGCAGTTTGGGATAGACAATGCGGGCGACTTCTCCGGTATCGCTACAACTAAATTCAACCTTGTCGGCACACTTGTTGACGATACGGAGTCACAGGCTGCGGCGCAGCAATCGGGCTTTTCCGAGGCCGCACAGCAGTTCGAGGTAAAGGACACGGCCCGCGAAAACCTGCGCGACCTAATGTCCGACACGGCCCGAACAGCCCGCTCGATGGAATACGAGTTCGACGGCATTGCCGACAAGTTCCGTTTCCAGCGCAATATGAACGACGCCGACCTGCTCGCACGGGCGCGAGCCTTCATCATCGAAGCCGCTCCATACAACGCGAACTTTAAGGATTACGGACTTTCCAACGATCTCGTTGCCGAATTGACTCCGTTGGCCGACGCATTTGAGGCGAGCTTTTCGACTACAGCTTCCGCAACAGCAGAACACGTAGCGGCCACAGCCGAAACCTCGTCGAAAATTCGTGAGGGAATGGTCGCGGTTCGTGTCCTCGACGGAATTGTCCAAAACAAGTATTCGAGTGATCCCGGAAAACTTGCTGCTTGGTTATCGGCGAAACACGTTGAGAAAGCGCCGAAGAAGCAAACTCCAACACCGTGATGTGCGTTGTCGTATCTTGATTTTCCCGAAGGGCAGTTAGCCACGTGCTTCAGCACGTGGTAAGCGATTGAAATGATTTTTCAGGGCGTTTTAACGTCCTTCCATTTTTAGGTCGATCACAAATGTCAGATAGCGTTTATTCCGAAATCAATTTCCACATCACTTGGCACACGAAGAGCAGTCTGCCGATGATCACGCCGAAAATCGAGGAACGTCTTTATCACTATTTAACTCATAAGATCATCGAAACGCCGGGCGTCTATCTTCACGCGATCGGCGGCATTGAGACGCACCTACACATAGCGGCCAGTTTAGAACCTACCATTTTAGTTTCGGATTGGATCGGTAAGCTGAAAGGCGGCAGCTCGTATTACATCAATCACGAGGTGCAGCCCAAAGCGCTGGAATGGCAACGCGGTTATGGGATCGTGAGTTTCGGGACGAAGGATTTGAAATGGGTAGTTGACTACATCAAGAATCAGAAGGAACGTCACCGACGAGGCTCGATTCAGGAGCGACTGGAGAGAATTACGAGCGACGATGCTAAAGCTGTGGGAGAAGGACGTTAAAACGCCCTTAGATAGATAATTCACAACCTAACCACGCCGTGAACGGCGTGGCTAATTGCCGCGAAACGCGGTGTGGGCAAGCCCTCGACGATTTGAACAATGGCAAAGACGAACGCGAAAGATCTAACCTACTCCGACGCCATCGAGAAGGTGATGCTCGAAAATGGATATTACGCGCCGTTGAAGCTGATCTATCGAGAGATTTGGAAATATAAATCGAAAGAAGGAATCCGTGGTAAGACGCCGGACTATACAATTCAAGAAAGAGTTCAGCGCGATAAACGGTTTACGAGAATCGGTCTCGGCGTTTATGCGCTAACTGATTTTCTTCATAAACTTCCAAAAGAGATCGAACCCAAGACGAAGCAAGACGCAAAAGAACGGACGCACGCCCGGATTCAGGGCATGCTTCTAGAGATTGGCAATCAGCGCGCCGAAGTTGCTGAAACCTACACAAACGATAAGAAATTTGTCTTCGAGAACAAGTGTCTCGGCAACCTTGCTACCCTGCCAACGATTCCGCCATTTACTTACGAAAAGCTGATTAAAGACACCGTTCGCTTCTTTGATGTAATTTGGTTCAACAATCGCGGATTTCCCCATACGATTTTTGAAGTCGAGGATTCTTCGAACTTTCGCGATGCCTTCGTGAAGTTTAGCGAGACTCGGGATTTTCGTGCGGAATTCTATTGTGTTGCGGAAGAAGAGAGGCAAACGAAGTTCAAATTGGAGATCGGAAAGAGCGCGTTTCGAGATATTGCGTCGAGGGTGAAGTTCGCCACGTACGAAATGGTTGAAAACGACTACAAGAATTTATTGGTTACAAACTACTTCTAAGAGGCATTATGAGATTGTACTACCACGAGATTAAAGAGTATTTAGCGGCGCGGTTTGATGACCTAGATGTTGACGTCCGCGACAATACAACATTTGAACATCTCGCGAACGGCTTTGCTTCCTATTGTGCCGGCAATTTTCGAGAAAGTGTTGAAAAGCAGTTTAAGGCGTTCTTCGTCGGTCGGAACGATGTTCCGCTGTCGGTAGAGCAAATGACCTCGAAGGCCGATTACGAACTAAATGTAACCTGAATAAAGCAATGACGAACGACGAAAAACTAAAGCAGGCTCGTGAACTCGTCTTCGAGGTTTGGGACGACCTTGTACCGGATAGACCTGATGCCGACGACCGTTACGATGACATAAACCGGATCGCTGAACGAACGATATATGATCTTCAGGAGATACAAGTTTACGTAGACGATTCGAACCATCCCACGGTCTAGTAACGCGATCATCGCCGATGCCAAAACACACACCATCATTCATCGAACGGCTCGCGGAGACGCTTCATCTGATACCGAACCTTCATGGTGCGGATGGGGATGAGCTGCCGCCGATACGGGAGGCGGGTAATTTGACCGATTATCCACCGCCGGAGAGGTGGGACGATTGGGTCGAGTATGAGGCGACGAGTGGGCAGCGGCGGGAGAAGAGGGAATATCAGATCGTCCCGACAACCTGTTTTAACTGCGAGGCGGGCTGCGGGCTGTTGGCGTATGTCGACAAGGAGAGCCAGAAGGTAAGGAAGTTCGAGGGCAATCCCTATCATCCGGGCAGCCGCGGGCGAAACTGTGCGAAGGGGCCGGCGACGATCAATCAGATCAACGACCAGGACCGCATACTTTATCCGATGCGGCGAAAAGGGAAACGCGGTGACGGCGATTGGGAACGCGTGACGTGGGACGAGGCGCTCGACGACATTGCGGCCCGGATACGCAAGGCATTGGTCGAGGACCGACGCAACGAGGTCGTCTATCACGTCGGGCGGCCGGGGCACGAGGGCTTTATCGACCGCATCCTGCAGGCGTGGGGCGTCGACGGGCACAACAGCCATACCAATATTTGCTCGGCGGGCGCGCGGTTTGGCTACGCGATATGGCAGGGCTACGACAGGCCTTCACCGGACCACGCGAATGCGCAGTTTATCTTATTGATCTCTTCGCACCTCGAGTCAGGCCACTATTTCAACCCCCACGCCCAGCGCATCATCGAGGGCATGATGAACGGCGCCAAGCTCGCCGTCATGGACACCAGATTGTCCAACACCGCCTCGATGGCCGATTACTGGATGGCAACGTATCCGGGCTCAGAGGCCGCGGTGTTACTCGCGATGGCGTCGGTGATAATCCGCGAGCGGTTGTACAACGAGAAGTTCTTGCGGGATTGGGTGAATTGGCAGGATTCGTTGGAGGAGCTGCGACGGAGCACGGACGCCCGCGTCCGTAATGGCCGCAACGCGGCCAGAGCACGGCAGGAAGATACAATGTCAACGGCCGCCACGAGCGATGAAGCATCGCTCGTTCCGGACGAGGGCGTCCGGGCTCCGTTCGATCGGACTCCGTCGTTTGAGGAGTTTATTGTCGAACTTGAAAAGTTCTACGCCGAATACACTCCCGAATTCGCCGAAAAAGAGAGCGGCGTTGCGGCCGATACGATAGTCGAGATCGCTCGGCAGATCGGGAAGGCCGGAACACGGTTCTCCTGTCATAACTGGAGAAGCGCGGGAGCAGGGAATCTAGGTGGTTGGGCGGTTGGGAGGTGTTTGCATTTTCTAAATGTCCTGACCGGCAGTGTTGGAACCGAGGGTGGAACGTTGCCGAGCGCGTGGAACAAATTTAAACCGGCGAGTTTTTCCACGCCGCCCGCGCAGAAGTTTTGGAATGAGCTGCATTTCCCGAACGAGTACCCGCTCGCGCATTACGAGATGAGTTTCCTGCTGCCGCATTTCCTGAAAGAGGGAAGAGGGAAGCTGCAAGTCTATTTCACGCGCGTTTTTAATCCGGTGTGGACGTACCCGGACGGATTTACCTGGATCGAAAGCCTGAGCGATGAAAATCGTGTCGGTCTTCACTGCGCGCTCACGCCCACCTGGAATGAGACCGCTTATTTCGCCGATTACGTACTGCCGATGGGCCACGGCAGCGAGCGCCACGATCTGACGAGCTACGAAACGCATTCAGGCATGTGGATCAGTTTTCGCCAGCCCGTGTTGCGCGAAGCAGCCCGACGACAAGGGCGTGAGACGACCTATACCTACGAGACAAATCCGGGCGAGGTTTGGGAAGAGGACGAGTTTTGGTTCGAGCTGTCGTGGCGGATCGATCCGGATGGCAGCTTGGGTATCAGGCAGCATTTCATGTCGCCATATCGACCGGGCGAGAAGATAACGATCGACGAGTATTACCGATACATCTTCGAGAATACAAAGGGTCTGCCTGAGACAGCCGCAAAAGAAGGACTCACTCCGCTCGATTACATGCGCAAATACGGGGCTTTCGAGGTCGAAAAGGCGGTACTCGAAAAGCACATGGACCTCGCAACGCAATCGGAGGTGGCCGACGGCGAGATAGACGCGACGCGCGGCGAGGTGCGCAAAAACGGGAAGGTCGTGGCGGCGATCGTCGATGGAAAAGCGAGAGTCGGCTTTAACACTCCTTCAAAGAAGCAGGAACTGTTCTCGCAGACGACTGTCGACTGGGGCTGGCCTGAATACGCATTCCCGACTTACGTCAAGAGTCACATTCACACCGATCATTTCAATGAGAACGAGATGGTGCTCGTGCCGACATTCCGGCTGCCGACACTCATTCATACACGGAGCGGGCAAGCAAAATACCTCGCCGAGATCTCAAACCGCAACCCTTTGTGGATGCATACGTCCGATGGTGAACGGCTCGGTATCAAGACGGGCGATCTGGTTCGCATTGCGACAGACATTGGTTACTTTGTAAACCGAGCCTGGGTCACGGAAGGAATGCGACCCTCAGTTGTTGCGTGTTCGCATCACATCGGCCGCTGGCGCCGCGCGCAGGATGCCAAATCGAACCGCTGGTCGACAAACCAGGTCAAGGTGTACGAAGAAGAGCCGGGGAAATGGAAGATGCACGTTGTCGAGGGCATCGGACCTTATAAGAGCGATGATCCCGACACGTCACGCATCTTCTGGACCGACGGCGGTGTGCATCAGAACATCACGTTTCCGGTTCACCCCGATCCGGTGAGCGGAATGCACTGCTGGCACCAAAAGGTCACCGTCGAGCCTGCGAAAGAGGGCGACGAGCACGGCGATGTTTTTGTCGATACGAACCGATCCTTCGAGATCTACAAAGAGTGGCTCGCGATGACGCGTCCTGCACCCGGACCTGATGGACTGAGAAGGCCGCTATGGCTTGCGAGACCACTTCGCCCCGCGGAAGAAATGTTCTATTTGGAGAAGGAAAGATAGATTGGAGGCGGCGATCGGAATCGAACCGATGAATAAAGGTTTTGCAGACCTCTGCCTTACCACTTGGCTACGCCGCCCGGCGTAAAGGAGAAAGGATGAAGGATAAAGGATGAAGATAAAGATCGACTTTATCCTTTATCCCTTATCCTTCATCCTTTCAATCTGGAGCGGGAGACGAGGGTCGAACTCGCGACTTCGACCTTGGCAAGGTCGCGCTCTACCACTGAGCTACTCCCGCTCGATCGAAGAAATTCGATTCTAATGATTAGCGAGTTGTTGTCAAGGCGATGAGTCGGCAGGTAGTGTCCTAATTTCAGTCCTCTCTCTAGCGGAGACTCTGCGATCTCTGCGACTCCTCGGTGAATAGTGCCGGGAAAACTCACCGCAGAGACGCAGAGAACGCGGAGCAAGCCGCAGAGAATTTTCAAATTGGGACACTACGAGTCAGTAACGCCCATCTTCACTTTGCGACACTTGGCGACTTTGCGCCTTTTGCGTGAAATGAACCTGGTGCGAACAGATTCTGGTTCACGTCGGGGCGATAAGTCACTAGACACGGAAAGCGGGACGCTACCGACAGCGCTGCCGTCAGGATGACGGCGACCCGCAGGCAAGATGCCTGCGCTCCGATGCATTACTGTGGCAACGGCTTCGACAACACGCCCGCGATTAGCTCGGTCAATCCCGCATCCGAATTGTTGTTGCGAAACTTGTAGAAGTTCGTGAGCTGCGCCATCCACTGGGCTTTCGCCGTCTGATTTTGCGGATTGGTTCCGGCCAAAGCGACCGCGCGCGCGTAAGCGTCGATCATCTTATCCACAACTTTGTTGATG
>FKKE01014791.1_pt1 | contig 10731 bp, 10 predicted proteins | sample 1106331 | NCBI WGS metagenome assembly FKKE01 (sample SAMEA3931202, study PRJEB13176) | freshwater metagenome | biome: Drinking water system; feature: drinking water; material: freshwater | place: China | collected 2013-02-06 | reverse complement strand
CCAAGGACTATAAGGGTCAGTTGATGCCGAATACCCCCTGGAACCCGTAATGAATGAGCGGGGGACAGTGGTTTTGCACTCAATTCATTCTCACACAAAGGAGTAGATGACATGTCGCTTAGTAAGAAGATTATAGGTATCACAGTTGCCGTTGCAGCGACGTGGACGCTGAGCGGCGCCACGTCCTTTGCCGCAGATGCCTCGCTCTACGAGCGGCTGGGTGGAAAGGGCGCGATTCAGGCTGTAGTCACCAAGTTCATCAGCAATGTGGGTGGCGACTCCCGGATCAATGGGTATTTCGCCAAGACTGACCTCAAGAAGCTCAACTCTCTGCTGGTCGAACAGGTGTGCCAGGCAACCGGCGGGCCCTGCACCTATCCGGGCCGTTCCATGAAGGATGCCCACAAGGGCATGAAGGTGACCGGCGCCGCATTCAACGCCCTCGTGGAAGATCTGATCAGCGCATTGGACACCTTCAACGTTCCGCAGAAGGAAAAGGACGAACTGATCGGTGCCTTGGGCGGAATGAAGGGTGACATTGTCGAGGTTCCGTAACGTTTCATCGCGGAGGCCGTCCTGACCAATATCTGGTCGAATGGAATCCGCAAGGTGTTCCGGCCCGGACCACTTAGGTCCGGGCCGGTCGACCGTTCCCCTTCTCCCTTCAAATCCCGGTCTTACTTCCCCTCCACGTGAATCCATCACCTTACACACCTGCTGAAATTGCACGGCTTTCCGGGCCAGTCGATATTGTTCTGCCAAATCTCGTGTTATCATGGGGCACAAAGGGTGCAGTCCATGTGCCCGCCACCAATGAATATCAGGCACTCATGTCAGTAGCCATCACCAAGGAGGAATAGATGAGAGGAACGCATTTGACTGTCATGTGTTGCAGCATCCTGGCTGTATCCTTGTGGAGTACGGCAGGTTGGGCTGGCCCCGAGTCCGATCCACTGAAGCCGCGGGTCCCGGATGCCGAACGGGGTGAGGCACGAAAACTGAAGAGTCCGATAACCGTGACACCCGAGGTACTCGCCAAGGGCAAGGAACTGTATGAGGGCAAAGGTACCTGTGCCAACTGTCATCATCCAGAAGGCAATGGTGAAGGTGCTGGCGGGATGCTGTTAACCCCCGGCCCCCGAAATTTTACGAACTGCAAATTTCATAAGAAGCGGAACGATGGCGAATTGTTCTGGGTCGTAAAGAATGGAAGCCCGGGAACCGGTATGCCAGCTCTGGTTAAAGGCAACATCATCACTGAAGAAGAAGCTTGGCAAATCATCGCGTACGAGCGAACCTTCTGTAAGGACGAATAGCGAAAAGAACCGGTTTCTCCTTGTGCATTTATGGCTGGCTGGGAGTGATACCACGAAATCGCTGCCCAGCCAGCCATTATTGAACGCCCTCCTCTCCTTCCACGGCTTTTCCCGATCCTCGGTAGTGGGTCAGTTTGAATCGGTCAACCCTGCCAATTCTTCCAAGCTCCACACGTGATCGGCAACTCCAGCCTGCATCGCCGGTGTGACTCGAAGTGTTTGGTGAATCCGGCAAAAGTTATAGTGCATGAAATGCAGGGCGACAGCATGAGCCTGATTCTCCAGTTTCTTACTGAAGGCATTGGTTAGGCGCGTCATCCGACGCATGCTCATACGCATGGTCAGATTCTGCCGTTCTACATAGCTGGTAGAAACCTTGGCAAGATCAGGATTGCCTACGACCTTCATTTTCCGTGCTCCACAGCACTCTGCAGGGCTATAGCGGGCTTGGCCTTCACGCGGAGGAGCCGCATAGATCTTTTCGAGCATGGCGTAGTCCACATCAGCACCGAACGCACCCTCCACGGCTCGCAGATAGGCTTTGTGGCCATCAGTAGTCAGTTGAATCCGATGGGAGAGCCGAGATGCCAAGTCATCAATGAACTTGGCCGCATAGCCTGCGCTACGTCCGCCGACTAGATAAGAGACAATCAGCTTCGTGTCGGCATCAATCGCCACCCAGGTCCAGGTGTCGCCAAATCCGAGCTTGCCCTTGTACTCCTCAGGGACATTCTTTTCTTTCGCATAGCAGAATGACCAAATCTCATCGCACTGAATACGCTGGCAGGTGAGATTCCGAAGGACACGATCTTGATAGGCCGCGCACGCTGTGCCGAGTTCGACCAATAGCTTCAGTACCGTGCCTTTCGCTGCGCCAGTCATACGGCACGTCGCACGCACGCTGTTACCCTCGACTAGTGCGGCGATCACCTGAACTCGTTTGGCTTGCGTCAGTTTATTCATGGCTTCCTCCAAGCTATGGAGGCATTATGCATGACCGCTCAAGCATTATCAAGCAGTAAATCTCGACTGCCTGGCAGTATTGAGCTGCCAGTTTTCAAACCCTACCTTGCAAAACGGATTGGGGTTAAGCGATAATTGAATTGTGTTTTGTGCCCACCAAGGGGGCCTTCCCTGCTGCCGGTCAAAGCTTAGGGGAAGACCCCCTTCTCTTTTTCATTTTGGCCTTCGCGTCGGTGAGCGGGATCGCGAAGGCTATGGGTTAATAGTTTCAGTTGCATTGCAACCTCCCGTGGTTAAGACGGCCCTTCGTGATCGTTTGTTTTCTCGGGCTCAATTGCATCGAGAAGCTTTTTCAACTTTTCCCATGCCTGCCTAGACAATTTTTCTGGAACAATAATTTTGGCCATACCGCTAGGCGTCGGGACAGGATATGTGAGCCATCCTTGTCTAGCTTCATCTCCTCCATGGAAATTTTCTGCAATTGGTTGTTTCTGCGGAGCGGGAGACTGAGGAACAATTTTTTCGTTGAAGATTTCACTAAACACCTGTCCAGACTTAAATACCCCGGCGTATTTAGAAGACCGCAGGAAAACATCTGCCCACTTGGAGGCATCTTCCTTTTTCCCGCCTGCAACCAGTGAGTTCTCAATGAATTGCTTTTCGGGTATTGTCGCCTTGCCCTTGTACCGATCAACAAGGGCTTTGAATGGTGAGAAGTGAGATATTGCAGCGAGAAGTGCAACAGATCGCTCTTCGGCATCTGTTGGAGTAGTTATTTTTTCACCCACGCTTGTGAGTGTGATCTTGCCGTCTTTATAGTCGAGCAGTCCATAGGCGCGCATTGAATTAAGTTGAAGATTGAAGTAACTGCTACTAAGGCTAATGTCGGTCAACTTGGCAAACTCTTCCTCTGAACAAGAGCCGCCGAAATTCATAGAGACTTTTTCCGCAATGCGAATGCAGTCTTCCAGGTCACTAAATTTTGGTTTCAGCCATGTTGGGGTTGCCATAAACACCTCATTCGCTACACGGAGCAGCATAACTCACTGTTAGTGGAAAAGTAAACACTCATTTTGATAGTACAAAAGCATTATATTTCAATGCGTTACTAATTTTTTGTCGCGACATATCCTCGATTATTATCAAATAATGTGTGTTTTGAGTTGCCAGACTCACAAAACACTTAAACATTAATGTGCTAAAAATTAGTTGATATGTTAATGAGATTATCGAGAGTCTTTGTTAACCTTTGTACATGGTTACAAAGTCTTCTCCTAAGAAAGCCCCTATTAGAAGTCTCACCCGGTCAGAGGCAAGGGACTTTTTTAACCGACAAGCGAAGAAATACCTTAGAATTAGCGGTCCTACGTTTATTAAGAAGTGGGATAGTGGTGAGTTTAATGGTAGTTCAGATACGCCTGCCGTAATGCGAATCGCTATGCTTCTACCACTTGGCCGGTAACACCCCATACCAAGCACTTCAGAACTTTTTAGACCCCATTAGGCGTGTTGTTGCCTGCATTTCTACGTGCCCCATAGTTCAAGGTGCAGTGTCCGACGGCTGTCAGTTAAACAAACAATATAATCTATTCATTGGTAATGACGAAGCCATTATCTTCAAGGTTTCTTCTCAACCCAAGCTTTACGCTGAAATTAGTATGAACTACGTGATCGTAGAGGTTGCAAAGAAAGACCGACCAAGACTTGGTAAATACAAGGTATCTACCCGATGGTATCGCTATGGAATCCTTGATCACCGCCAACGCGAGATATTGTCCTATCAATGGCATCCGGGAACAGAAATAGATTTCCCTCATTTGCATGTTCACTCTTTGGAAAAATGTCATTTGCCCACTGGCCGGGTTTCAATCGAGCAATTTGTGCGGCTTTTGATAGACGATTTTGACGTGAAACCAAAGAAGGGATGCGACTGGAAAGTGGTGTTAAAAGAGACGGAGGACAAATTTAAGTCATATCGCACTTGGCCATAGAGTTCTAAGACCATCTACTTTTGGCTGCTTTCCTTGCTATCTCAGCCCTCTTTTTGGCTGAAAGCTTGGCAGCCCTTGCCTTCCCGCCCTTCAGTCCTCCTAGACGGCCTAGCGCGACAGCAGCAGGGTTCTTTTCTGGCTGGTCCGGCTTCTTCTTGGCGGTTTTCCCATTACGGGAATCGTCGGCAGGCACGCCGGTCACGGTTTGCAGGATCTCGAACGCTGTGACATTCACATCGGTGGAAGATTGTTTCTTTTTCATGCGGCCATCCTACCTGACCGCTTAAGCATAGGCAAGATACCTATGCTTTGTTCGCGCAATTTTGCGCTTTCAAACTGACCCACTACCCGATCCTCTCCCCTCTTTCTTTCATCAGGGAAGAGGTGTAGGCTATACATAGTTCCGATGGTTCTGCTGGAGGCTACACCTATGAGCACTCCGATGAACCCTCAGACAGTCCTCCTGATTTCCAAGGATTCCGACCTGCGACTGCTTCTCCAAGCAGCCGTCTCTCATGCAAACATTCATGTGGTACCCTCTGTACCAGAGGGACTATCCCTCTGGTCCAAGATTTCTCCCGATCTGATCATCGGCGAAGGCCCTCCACAGACGCTGACACCCCTCTTAGACTATGCACACCGCACACCCCAATCTCCGCCCATCCTCGCGATTGGAGATCGCTACTCCCTTCAAGATGTCGTGACAGTCATGCGGGCCGGCGCCGCCGATTACTTGGCCAAACCGATTCTGCTAAATGACCTCCGTGCCGCGATCAGCCGAGTGACCAGCCAACCTGGTCTAGCTCCCACTACTCCACCCCCCGATCCCTTCGCCCCGATTGTCAGTATTTCTCCACAGATGAATCTCATGAAACGCCTGGCCATGGAAGTGGCCGTGACCGACGCAACGGTCCTTATCACGGGAGAAAGCGGAACCGGTAAGGAACTGTTCGCCCAGGCCATTCATGCCGCAAGCACACGGGCAGAGGGACCTCTGGTTGCTCTCAATTGCGCCGGCATTCCGGAGAACCTATTGGAAGCGGAACTTTTTGGCTATCAACCAGGCGCCTTCACAGACGCCAAACAGGCCAAGCCGGGAAAATTCCAAATCGCGGAAGGTGGCACGCTCTTCCTCGATGAAATCGGTGAACTGAGCGCGACGGCTCAGGCAAAACTCCTCCGCGTGCTGGAAGACCATACCATCGATCCGTTGGGGGCAACACAGAGCCGCAGGGTGAACATCCGTGTCATCGCCGCCACCAACGAAGATCTCTTGGCCCACATCAAGTCCGGCCGGTTCCGTCTCGATCTCTACTATCGGCTCAACGTCTATCAATTGCGGATCCCCCCTCTGCGCGAACGGCGGGAAGATATCGAACCGATTCTATTGTTGTTTCTGGAGCGGGCCAGACAGGAGCATGGGTGCCGCATTACATGCATCGCACCGGATGCGCTGACCATGCTCCAGCGCCACAATTGGCCCGGGAACGTCCGTGAACTGCATAATGTCGTGGAGTGGCTGACCATCACGTGCAAACACTCGGTCATCCAGCCCGATCACCTGCCACAATCGGTGCGGATCCCCCCACGGACCGAACAATTCAATTCTGAGCCCAAGATGTCTCTCCTGGCCTTCGGCCTCTCATTCCAGGAGATGGAAAAAAAGATATTGGAAGAAGCGCTCCATAAAACATCGGGCAATGTCTCCGAAGCCAGCCGTCTCTTGAAATTGACCCGTAACACCCTCCGCTACCGGATGGCGAAATATCATCTGCAATAGCACGAACCCGTGAGTTGCATTGGCAACATGATCCCGAATTTACCGCAGTTTCGCCACAGTCACCCCATCGCCGCCTTCGGCTCGATCGCCGGGGCGAAAGTTCTCCACGTAGGGCGAGTCTTTGAGGTATTCACGCAAGGCGGATTTGAGCCGGCCGGTGCCGTGGCCGTGGATGATGCGGAGATACGGGGCTCCAGATAACGCGGCACGATCCAATGCCGCCACAACGTGATCCAACGCGTCGTCTGCCGCCTGGCCTCGCACATCCACCACCGTCTGTTCGTCAAGCCCCAAACCGCCCCCGATGGGAAACCGACGGGTGCTGTCCGTTGGCGCTAAGGGCGATGGTGCAGAACTCGATCCACGAGCTAGACCGACCAAGTTCGAAACGGTCGCCAGTACCTCCCCTTCGCCCACTTTGACGCGCACGCGCTTTTTCCCCTGTGGCGCCTCAAGCAAACTTCCACTCATTCCAAGCCCCGCAATCTCCACAAGGTCACCGACGCTCAACTGCTCGACTGGAATCGGCTCGCCTGCCGGGACCAGCTCTTGTCGGGTTTGTTGCTCCAGCTCACTGAGCCGTTGCTTGGCCTCTCTGGCCTTCATGAGTTTCTGCTCGCGCTTGACGGCTTCCACGGTGGCCTGTACCTCGGCGCGGGCGCGTTGGAATTGTTCGCCGAGTTTCTTCTTGAGCCCCTTGCGGGCCTCCTGTTCGGCCTCCTCGAGCTTCGCTTGCAGCGCTGTGGCCTCTACTGCCGCCAGTTCGGCTTGTGCTCTCGCCTGATGCGTCCGCTCTACATCCTCGGCCAACTGCCGCTGCTTGTGTTGTAAATCCGCCATCAACTGCTCAAGACGCCGATTCTCGTGGCGTAATCGCCGCCGCGCGTCGTTCACAATCGCGTTATCCATGCCGAGGCGCCCTGCGATCTCCAAGGCAGACGAGCCGCCTGGAATGCCCATGAACAATCGATACGTCGGCGCCAACCGTGCCACGTCGAACTCCACGCTGGCATTGGCAAATCCGGGCGTGGTTTGCGCTAACTCTTTCAAGGGCCCATAATGCGTCGTGACAACGACCTTCATATTGAGCGATGCCAGCCGGCAGAGTACCGCCTCGGCCAACGCTGCCCCTTCCTGCGGATCAGTCGAGGTCACCGGTTCATCAAGCAACACCAGTGATTGAGGCGCTGCCGATTTGCCCGCTTCAGCCCTCTCGCCAGCATCCGACAGGAGGTGAACCATTTGCGTGATGTGCGCAGAAAAGCTGGAGAGATCCCGACTTAAGTCCTGCGCATCACCGATGTCCGCGTAGCACTGAGTGAACAAGGCCATCTCGGATTCCGGCGCGCAAGGCAGATGCAGGCCCGCCCGTATCATAAGCGCATAGAGCCCGACGATCTTCAGTGTGACCGTCTTCCCTCCGGTATTCGGCCCCGAAATCACCAACACACGCACGTGCTCATCTGCCATAATGTCATTCGGCACTACCTGGTCTTTGGCGACCATGAGCAATGGATGCCGGGCCCCCTTCAATACAACGCGTCCGCACTCATTCACGTTCACAGGGTTACACTTCAACTTACGACTCAGCTCTGCCTTGGCTTTAACACAATCGAACTCCGCCAAAACCTCGATGCCGTGGCCAATCTGGTCCGACCTTTCCGAGACCAAGGCGGTGAGTTCGCGCAAAATGCGGCGAACCTCGCGTTCGATCTCCAGATCGGCCACTTTGATGGAATTATTCAATTCCACTAATTCGCGCGGTTCCAGAAACACGGTCGCCCCGCTGGCCGAGACATCATGCACGATGCCGGGCATTTTGCCTCGCATGTCGGCCTTCACCGGCACAACATAGCGGCCCTCCCGCTGCGCAAAATACGATTCTTGAAGTATCTCTTCATACCGTCGCGAATGCAGAATCTGTTCGAGCTGCTCCCGCATCTGCTGCTTTAACTCTTGGGCATGGTGCGTCAGGCGCCTCAATTCCGGCGTCGCCGACTCCTTGATGGCGCCATCCGGCTGAATTGCGGCATCGATGGCCGACCGAACCGGCCTCAGCCACTTGATCCCGTGCAGAGGCCCCGCCAGCTGCACCAACATCTGCGTCTCGACTCGATCCAGCGCCATGTACTGTTCAAGGTCTTCCATGAGCGCCACCACCAGGGCGCACTCCCTCAATTCCTGCGCCTCCAAGACCCCTCCCTTACCCGCGCGGGCCACATACTCTCGAATATCGGGGAATGACAAGGTCGGCATTGGCTCGGCTCCCGCGAGCAACCTCACCATCTCTGTTGTTTCCTGCTGACGCCGGTGCACCACAACCAATTCCTCGGACAGCGGAAGGGACCGACAACGCGCCGCCCCAAGTACCGATTGGGCCTGCTGCGCCAGCAGGTCCAGCAATCGCGGCCATTCCAAGGTCTGCAAAGCGTTCGAAACCGTGTCAGACATCGAAGACTCCTGGACTCGTCCCGTACCGAACTGTAGACAACAGGCCCGTAAGGAAGCAAGTTGGCCGTGCAGAAATACACAAGTTCCCTGCTGAAATCTCCTGCGCAACAGCTCAATTCTGTCCCCCAATTTCCCCAATCGGTAAGCCTTGACATAGCAGGAGGTCACCGATAGTATCGCTTTCCATAGCGTCATTGCCGGCTGCGGGCGGCCGGCATAAATTGGTATCCAGTTATTACCAGAGGATCGGGAGATTATGGCTATTCGAGTCGGCATCAATGGGTTCGGACGCATCGGGCGTAACGTCTTTCGGGCATCCTTGGGTGATCCCGACATTAACATCGTGGCGATCAATGACTTAACCGACGCCAAGACCCTTGCCTATTTGCTCAAGTACGACTCCGTACATGGCACGCTCAAGGAAGAGGTCGAGGCCAAGGATGACCAGATCCTGGTCGATGGCAAGCCCATTAAAGTCCTTGCGATGAAAGATCCCAAGGAGTTGCCGTGGAAATCACTCCATGTCGACATCGTTATTGAATCGACAGGACGCTTTACGGAGCGGGACGGCGCGGGGAAACATCTCTCGGCTGGCGCCAAACAGGTCATCATTTCAGCCCCGTCCAAAGACCCGGATGTGACGATCGTACTCGGCGTGAACGACCAGACCCTCGACCCTAAGTCTCATGCGATCGTATCCAATGCCTCCTGCACGACGAACTGCTTGGCCCCGGTTGCCAAAGTGCTGTTGGAAAATTTCGGCATCAAGCACGGGATCATGACGACGATCCACTCCTATACGAACGACCAGCAATTGTTGGATCTTCCCCATAAAGATCTCCGCCGTGCCCGCGCCGCAGGTATGTCGATGATCCCGACGAGCACCGGCGCCGCCAAAGCCCTGCACCTCGTCATTCCCGAGCTGAAAGGAAAGTTGGACGGACTGGCCATACGTGTCCCCACCCCAAATGTGTCGTTAGTGGACCTGACCGTGGAAACAGAGAAAGATTGCGATGTCGCCGCGGTCAATGCCGCATTCAAGAAGGCCGCGGATGGGCGACTGAAAGGCATTCTCAAATACTCCGAAGATCCCATCGTTTCGGTTGATCAAAAGGGAGATGCGCACTCCGCCACAGTCGATGCCCCGTTGACCAACGTCGTAGACAAACGCCTCGTCAAAGTGACAGCGTGGTACGACAACGAGTGGGGCTACTCGTGCCGCGTCCGCGACTTGATCAAAGTTCTCGCAGGAAAGGCCGCCGCCCGTTGAGCTGCGCATGACCCGACGACATCGCCTACTCCACCCACAACCCTGTGCCCGCCGGTATGCCATGATGCACCACCCTGAGGAGCAGTCATGAACCTGCACAAAAAAACCGTCGACGATGTGCCGCTCCGTGGCAAACGGGTGATCATCCGGGCGGACTTCAACGTCCCGCTCGACGAAGCACTGCAAATCACCGACGATACCCGTATTCGGTCCACCCTGCCGACCATCAACCGCGTCGTGGATGAAGGCGCCAAAGTCATTCTCTGCTCCCACCTCGGCAGGCCCAAAGGCGCCTTCGATCCCAAATACAGCCTGGCGCCGGTGGCCAAACGATTGGGACGGCTATTGGGGAAGGAAGTCATCTTCGCTCCCGATTGTATCGGCCCGGCCGTCGAGAAACTGGTCGCCAAGATGACTGCAGGTGACGTACTCCTCTTGGAAAATCTGCGTTTCCATGCTGGCGAAGAGAAAAACGATGAGGCTTTTTCCAAGGCCCTCGCCTCCCTGGGCGACGTGTTCATCAACGACGCCTTCGGAGCCGCCCATCGCGCTCATGCCTCGACCGTCGGCATCACCAAGTTCATCAAAGACTCCGCGGCAGGTGCGTTGCTCAAGAAAGAAATCGAGTATCTCGAAGGTGCGGTCGCGAACCCCGTGCGCCCATTTGCCGCTGTGTTGGGCGGCGCGAAGGTCTCCGGAAAGATCGGTGTCATCGAAAACCTCGGCAAGAAAGTTGACAAAGTCATTATCGGCGGCGGGATGGCCTTCACCTTCTTGAAGGCAAAGGGAATGGAGATCGGCAACTCGTTGGTTGAAAACGACATGTTGGACTTCGCCAAAGGCATCGAAGAGCATGCGATGTCCCGCGGCGTCAAGTTCTACCTCCCGGTCGATTGCGTTGTCGCGGCCAGCCGTGAGGCGGGCGCGGAATCGAAGATCGTCCCCGTTCAGGAAATCCCC
>FKKE01000129.1_pt1 | contig 10736 bp, 11 predicted proteins | sample 1106331 | NCBI WGS metagenome assembly FKKE01 (sample SAMEA3931202, study PRJEB13176) | freshwater metagenome | biome: Drinking water system; feature: drinking water; material: freshwater | place: China | collected 2013-02-06 | reverse complement strand
ACAGGACACTAGCGACGCATGGATGAAAAGGCTAGATCCGATGCGAGCATGACCGGCTGTGTCAGGTGCGGTAAGATGGAATCGTGAGTCGTCGTCGAGAGGGAATCACCGACCGGGGCCTGCCTTCCCGCCCGTTGCCCTACGGGTCGAAGCGCAGCAAGGCGATCCTCCGGGCCGTCCTTTGGCTCTCGCTGATCGCTGCCTGCAGCCCGAATCCCTACAAGCCGACGTTGCACTTGGACGAGACGCGCGAGACGCTGGGCATCGTGGTGTTCCAGGAGCCCCTGCGTGATCTCACGCCGCCGGACGACCGGGTTCCCGCAAGCACGCAGCATCTGGTGATCACCGCCCCTGATCGGGTGGAAGGGGAATTATCGGCGCTGGTCGCGCGGGCGATCCGCTCGGACTTCAGCGCGACCTCGGTGTTCTCGTATTTCGCGTCGACGCGCGAGCAGGCCGATCTCATCCTGTCGGGTACCCTGTATCGGTTCTTCGGCGAGATCACATTGCCGTCTTGGCAACTGGTGCCGGGGATGCGAACGGCCGTCGAGACTCTGTTCAGCGACAAGGAGCAGTGGCGGGGAGAGGTGAATCTCGAATTGACGCTGACCACAAGGGACGGGCGCCGTGTGGGCGTCTATCACGGCCAGTCCCGCTACCAGGAGGCGGCCACCACCGGCGCGAACGCCTGGTCCGCGCCGCTCTATCCCGCGCACGCCCGGCTCAATCAAGCCTTCACCGACGTGATGGTGCAGATCCGCACGCAACTCTTCCAGGACCGTGAGCTCATTCGGCAGCACGCGCTGGATCACGGCCGCCCGACTCCGATGACACCTCAGGCCCGTACACCCTAAGCAACTGCTCCAACACCTTCGGAGCGTTCCTGAGCAGCGTCTCCTGACGCTGGCGATCGGGGCAGGCGGCGCCCAGCAACCACCCAAAGGCGTACTCATGGTCGCCCTCCCGATACTTGACGATCGCGTTCACAAGACAGTCGTGCGGCGAGGTGCGCCCGCGGTAGTGGTGGTAAGGCCAGGCTTTCACGATGAAGGCGAGACAACCTCCGGCCGGGACCGGGTTGCGATCCTGCCACAGAGCCTCGAGATCGTTGACGAAGCCGAACAAGACCGGCGGGTAGGTCGGCGAGGCGAAGAGGCACAGTGCTGCGACCGCCGCCTTCCAGCGCATCGAAGGACTAACTCGCTTCAAGGAGGGTCTGCAATCTCGGATAGTCGAGCTGGTCGCGGACAGCGGCACGGATACGGAGCAGGGCGCGGAAGAATCGGCGCTGATTCAACTGGGGGGCCGAGATGAACAGCGTCTGGAGCGAGGTGCGGCCGAGACCACGGTCAAAGTACCCCGGATTCGGGGTCACCAGGCGCCGGGATTCCGAACCGGGTTCGGACAGCAGCGAGGCCCGATCGGTCGGACCGCCGAGGTACGCGGGCGCCTGCCGCGCTTCCGGGGAGAGAGCGGCGAGTTCCTGTTCGAGGCGCTGGATGCGTTTAGTGAAACTCTCGACGCCGGCTTGCGTGTCGATGTGGTAGGAGGCGCCTTCTTGTTGTTTGACCAATGTCGTCGCGTCGAGGCGTGCAAGAAAATCCTTGCGCAACTCGTCGGCATGGGCCGGATCGCGCTTCGCGACGCTCCGCAGACTTTTTTCGAAAACCCGGATGGCCTCGTCTTTTTCTTCCGCCCAGGTGCCTTCGGGAGTCCCGTGCGCGCGGGCGCCCTGGTAGTCACTCAACCCTTGCCGCGCGGCCTCAATCTGGCTGAGCAGAAAGCGCTCCTGTGTCACCGGCAGAAACATCGGCCGGACAATTCTGGTCACGAGCACCGCGCCGCCCTCATACACGGAAGCGCCGGCGAGTTCGCCCACCACGGTCGGTTCGAGATACATGGGGCCCTCGCGATCTTCCGCGTACGGGAGCCCCAGCGGGAGGGTGTTCACAGACACTTCGACCGGCGCCTCGCGTCGGCTTTGCCAGACGTCGCCAGTGGTGCGATTGCGGACATAGGCCCGCAGACCCACGATCACTTTGGCGGCGAGAGGCTGGTCGAGGTCCGGGGCGAGCAGTGGCGGCGGAGCGACCATCAGCGACGAGCGGACGTGGATGCCTTTCGGGGGATTCAGCGAGGGGTGCGCGCGGAAGACGTCCACGATGCTTTGCAGCTTCCGGCCGAACTCGGAGGCCTCTTCCGGTGAGAGCTGCACCGTGCCGCGCTGAAGGGTCTTGGCCCGTGCCCACCCGCCGGCGACATTCCGCGCGAAGTCGACGGGGTCGGCGGCCGCCGCGGCGTGGGAGAGCGCGACCAGGAGAAGCGCGAGGCCGAGCGCCACGGAAGGAATCAGCCGCGTGCCACAGAATCTGGAAACGCAAATCTTCATGGCACCAGGGGGAGAGTATACACCAACTCCTGGTGCATCTGCAGGGAGGGGCAATCCGGCAGGGAACGGCGCGATGGGGGCCCTTACCGGGATGATAGGGCTGCAGAGGGGGCAGCCGCCGGGCCCGGCTAGTCGGCGATGAATTTCAAGGCCACCGCATTGATGCAGTAGCGGAGTCCGGTCGGCGGCGGGCCGTCTTTGAAGACGTGACCCTGGTGCCCCTCGCAACGGGCGCAGTGCACTTCCGTGCGGGGATAGATCAACTTGAAGTCGGTCGTGGTGCCGACGACCTGGGGCGCGATCGGCTGCCAAAAGCTGGGCCAGCCGGTGCCGCTGTCGAACTTATGCTCCGAAGAGAAGAGCGGCAGGTCGCATCCGGCGCACACATAGATCCCGGGCGTCTTGTTCTCGTGCATGGGATTGGAAAAGGCCCGTTCCGTGGCCTCATGCCGCAGCACCTGATAGGCCTCGGGGCTCAGCAGCCTTTTCCACTCCGCATCCGTCTTGGTGACCTTCACGATCGGGGCGATCTCTATTGTCTGTTTCATGGCGGCATCTCCTTGATCCGGGTGTCCTCTTCCGTCTTGAGAGCGGGCCCGATGCTACAGTCTCCTCGAAAGCCGTTGTGTCACCATACGCGGGTATGTGCCTCTCTGGCAAGACGGGTCAGAGTCAGTCTTTATCCAGAAATAGACCGCCGGGCTCGCGGCGGAGCAAGGCCCCGTTGCCTGCCCGGTCGGCCCTCGACGAATCGTCCGGCTGGCCGTAGGCATCGAAGCCGGCCAGGTCGAAGAACCCGGCAAGGCTCTGCGTGAGTCCGACTCCCAAGCCGGTTGGGACCAGATACAGATCCCGGCCGCCCTCGTCGATGAACACGCTCCATGATCGATGGTCCGCGACGGCCAATCCCGTCGAACGCGTCAGATCATAGAAGTCATCATCCGGACCTGCGTCGATCGCCAGCGTGACGCTCACGTCCCAGGCCGCGGCCCCGGTGTACAGGGGACCGTTGGAGACATAGCGGTCGCGCCCGCGCCGGTCGAGGAACAGACCGGCGCCGAAATGGGCCCCCGCAGCCAGTCCGTAGCGTGCCGCGTGATGCTCGTCCTGCCCGTCGAAGTCACAGGCGAGGCCCACTCCGAAGAAATAGCCGGCTCCCTGCGAAAAATTGGCGCTGCGATAGCGATCATCGCCCGACAGGTCGAGCAGGAGCCCAAATCCGCCTGCAAGGCTGTACAAGAGCCGGTCTCGTTGCGGACTAAAGATGCGCTTGCCGGACCCAACGCCGAGTCCGAAACAATCGTACTGATAGACCGGATCACCGGGCGCGGCGGTCGGAGCGTCGATTTGATTGTAGGAGCTGGGAAGCGTCCCGCAGGTATAGCCGTCGTTCCCGCCGACATCGATGAGCGCGCCGGTGCCGAGCGGACCGCCGAAGCCGATCACATAGCCGCCGCCCGCATAGGTATCGGCTCCCGCAAAGTCCACGACGGCCCCGAGACCGCCGAGGGCCGCGCCGAGCACGAGCCGTTCACCCCTGTACCGATCGTCACCCGTCTCGTCGTACAGCAAGCCAATGCCCGCGAAGCCGGTCCCACCTGAGCCGTCGGCCAAGGCATAGTCATCGTTTCCCGACAGATCGGCGACGAGACCGATGCCGAGCCGACCGGTGGCGAGCCCCAGCGGCGACGACCGGTACGAATCGTCGCCGCCTAGATCGATCACGATGCTGACCCCCTGTTCAGCCGAGGCCGTGGCGCCGATCTGTCCGCGATAGAGGTCATCGCCGCCCACGTCGATCACCAGGGCGAAGCGATGATCCAGATCATAGGAATTGCGGTCGGGGCCGCCGATGACGATCAGGCCGAGCGGCGTCTCGCGCACCGCCAGCACCTCGCCGGTCACGCCGCTGGGCGGAGAAAGCGCGACGGTTGGTTGCAGGGCCGCGATCCGTCGCACCCACGCGTGATCGAGCAGTTGCAACAGCGTCTGCGCGGAGGTCAGCAATGCGGCCTCATCCACGTTGTCTTGCAACAATCCGACAAATCGGCGGTCGGCCTCGGCTTCGGCCTGCACGCGGTCGTTCCAGGGCGCAATGTGCGGGATGAACAGGTCGACCATCGCGCCGCCATGCTCGAAGAGAAACCGGCGATCGGATGAGGAAAGCTGTCGCAAGGCCTGCTCGCGATGGCGGGCGGCCTGCTCAAGCACCAGGGCCATCGCGTCCAAGCAGGCGTCGAGCGACGCAGGGGGAACGGGCGAAGGCGCGAACGACGCGGGGCCAGGCCGATCCATCGCGGTTGCCAATTCGGTCAAGAGTCTCGCCAGCCCCGGCCGACCTTGTCGTGCAGCCTCGGCGACCGCAAGGCCTCTCACCTCAATGGCCGTCAAACCGGCCCAGGGATCGTTCAAGGTCTGGAGCGCCAACGAGATCTTGGCCACGGCCGGAAAGCCGGTCGCGCTGGCGAGGCCGCGCCTCGTGATCTCTTGCGGACCGGAGCGTTCCTGATCGAGCAGAGGCTGCACGTAGCTCTGGAACCGCGGGACGATCGGTTCGGGCAAGGGCGCCGCAGGGCCGGGCGGCGGTGCGATCGACTGAGGCGGACGCACCGGCAAGCCGGGACAGCCTGCCAACGCCATCATGGCGGCGAGTGCCGTCAGAGATTTCCTCGACAAGGCGCGGAGGTCCCGTGTAGAACAGAATGCAAATCGCGACATCGGCTGCGCAGTATAGCACCCCCATGAATTTTCACACGTTCATCCTCCAGCTCGCGCTGATCTATATCGCGGCCCGCGTCATGGGCGAGATGGCCGTGCGGCTCGGCCAGTCGGTCGTGCTGGGCGAATTACTGGCCGGCGTGATCGTGGGCGGCAGCGTCCTCGGCTGGATCGAGCAGACCGAAGTCCTCACACTGTTGGGCCAGGTCGGGGTGCTGCTGCTGCTGTTCGAGGTCGGCCTCGAATCCGACTTGAAATCGTTTCTCAAGGTCGGCGGGTCGGCGACCCTGGTGGCCGTTCTCGGCGTCGCCACGCCCTTCGCCTTGGGCTATGGCGCGGCCATGCTGCTGCACCTCTCGCCGCTTCAGGCGATTTTCCTGGGCGCCACGCTCACCGCCACGAGCGTGGCCATCACGGCGCGGGTCTTTCAGGAAATGGGACGGCTCGACAGCCCCGAAGGCCGGATCATTCTCGGGGCGGCGGTGCTGGACGATATTCTCGGACTTGTGATCCTCTCGGTCGTGGTCGCGCTCGCCGAGTCGGGCTCGGTCTCCTGGCTGAAAGTCGGCGCCACGGCGGGCGCCGCGCTGGTCTTCTTGGCGGCGGCCATGGTGGTGGGCTTCCGCTACACGCACCTCTTTACTCGGATCGTCGACAACATGAAGACGCGGGGGCGGCTGATCATCGCCGCCACCACGTTCGCATTACTGGCGGGCTATGCGGCCGAGTCGGTCGGGGTGGCGGCCCTCGTCGGCGCTTTCGCGGCAGGACTCATTCTCGAACGAACTGAGAACCAGGCGCGCATCCATGAGCAACTCCGGCCGGTCGCCGATGTCTTTGTCCCGATCTTTTTCGTGATGGTCGGGGTCGCGGTGGATCTCTCGAAGCTGAACCCCTTCAACGCCGCCAACTGGCCGGTGCTGGGCCTCGCGGGCGCGCTCGCGGCCGCCGCGATCGGAGGGAAGCTCGTGTCAGGCTGGGGGGCTGGGGGGCCGTCGGTGAATCGGCTGGCGATCGGGGTCGGGATGCTGCCGCGCGGCGAGGTCGGCTTGATCTTCGCGGGCGTCGGCCTCTCGCATCAGGTCATCGCGCCCGGTGAATACAGCGCCCTGCTGCTGGTGATCGTGCTGACGACCTTCCTCGCGCCCATTCTGCTGAAGCGAATCTACAAGACTCAAGCGACGAAAACTTAGCCCTTGGGCCCGTTCTGATGCCGACTGATTCGAATGCGGCCGGGGCTGAGCACTACAAAGCTGCTGGCCAGCTCAGTCTGCACCTCTATCGCGAGGCTCACCACAGCTTTCGGGAGTGCAGTGCGCGCGCTCGCGGGGTAACGGATCAAGATGACGCCGCCGGTTTGATGGGAGTGGGCAAAGACAAGCTGACCGAAATCTTTGTCTTCGGTCAGGAGAATACGCTGCTCGCGAACAGCCAGGTCCATGACCGTTGCGTCATCCGAACCGGATGTCAGCTCTGCGACCGCGCGCACATCATGGCCCGCGGCGCGGAGCGCACGAACGACCGAAAAATCGCAGCTTTCGTCGGCAAGGAAGCGCACAGATTAGCGTCTAGTCCGTTTCCGGAGGGCAGGAGGGCCGACGAGGACCGTTTCTTCATGCGCCACGGTGTCGGCGGCATATCCGATGGCGGCTTGGATGTCGGCCTTGGTCAGTCGGGGGTAGGCATCGAGTAAGTCGGTCTCGGTCGCGCCCTCACCAAGTTTTCGAAGGATCAGCTCAACTGGGATGCGCGTACCGCGGATGACGGGTTTTCCCATCATCACCTTCGGGTTCATCTCAATTCGATTCGTTGCAGCCATTATGAAACTCCCATGGGCTCAGGACGCCATAGCCTAGCATAGTGAGGCTGTCCCTGGCAGCAAAACCGTCGTAGGGCCCACGCGGTGCAGGTTGTGCGAGACAAGATCACGGTACCTTGTCGGCTCTCACCCATGAGGTTACGGAACTCCGAGAATCCATCCTTCGATCCGAGCCTGCGCGCGTTCAGCCGGATTCAGGTTGGGATGAAAGAATTCGTCCAGACGCCCCTCGCGATCCATGTTCCGCATCCAGGCGGCCACGGCATAGGCGTCATGCTGATCCAGAGTACGCCCCTCGACCGGGAAGTTCCTCCGCCATAACGAAGGATACACTTCCGCCACGACCGAGACTCCCTCCGGCACCTCCCAGCCGTCGAACGGCCAGACATGCGCTCTCCCCGCCGTGCGGCGGCGGATATGAAGGAGCCAGGGGAGGCCGGCGTGCGTGGACTTGGCCACTGCCCCATGCACGTCGAACCGAAAGACGGATTTAGCCGTCCGTACCCGTTGCTCGGTCAGCCGCAACCATCGCGGATTGCCGGCACGGGCCGCGCCCTGTCCCAGAGCGCCCTCCCGCACAAAATCCACATACACATGGTCCTGATCGGTCGGCCAATGTCGATGAAAGTCTTCGAGGAAGGCTGGCCAATCGAGCGGCAGTTCGTACTGCGTGAAATACGGGATCGGGAACGAAAAGCCATGATCGATTCCGACCAGCGTCCTGTCCGGTTCGATCAGTCGGTCGATCAGCCATTCGGCGATGCCCTTGCGTGTCCAGTACTTGCGCGGGCTCGGCAGCGGGGGCACCTCGGCAGGTGGCTTGTCCTGGCCGGCGAGATAGATGCGCAAGCCCTTCAAACTCGCGGTTGGGGTTTCCGCGCCGGAGTAGTCGATCCCGATATAGCGGTTGAAAACCGGGCCATGCAGGCTCACGGCGACTATAGTTCCCCGTTGAAGGCGCGGTGGAGCATCGAGTGGAAGAGATCGTCAAGACGGCGGCGGGAGGCGGCTTGCTGGGCTTCCATCGCCCGAATCTCGGCGACGCGGGCGGCGAATTCATCTTGAAGGCCAATAGGCGGAACTGGGAATTCGATCGATTTGAGTTCTTTTGAGTTAATGTTTGCTTGACCGACAGCACCACGGGCCATATCTGCAAGGCGGCGCTTCATAGAAGGCAGGTTCATAAGCGTGGTGAAATGCTGTGGATGCTCTATGTCAGGTCGGAAGCGCACCCGAATAAAGTACGATGCTGCCACTGCTTCGTAGCGACCATCCCACATTCCAGTTTTGCCGACCAACTCTCGGCTGTTAGTCCGATTGAAAAGGACGTCTCCAGCCTGTAAACGTTGCTTGGCCAATTCGCTGTCCGTCAGTTCAACTGTTTTCAATTCTCGGAGGTCTAGGCCCCCCTCGATCGTGATATTGCCCATCCTTAGAACTGGAACGCCTCGTCCTTCTTCATTTGCCTTCCGACTAGTGCCGTAGTCGCAGGCATCCATCAGATCGCCAGCGCTCGATACAGACCAGCCAAGGGGGTTGGCTTCCGGGTCGCCGAACATGTCGTGGAAGAGGGCAGAGATGAGGTCGGCGGTGCGGCGATCGGCTTGGGCGCGCAGCTTCCGCAACGCATCCGCCTCGTCCAGCAGCTTCACAATCCGCTCCTGCTCCGCCAAAGGCGGGACGGGAATCTTGTAGGAGAGCAGTAGTTCCTCGGTTATCCGTTGCCGGTTGGTAGTTCCGAAGCTGGATGCCTGAAGTTGAGTAAAGAATTGCTCGGTGCTAAGAAATCGAGTGAGAAAGCCAGGGTGAACTCGATCTCGATGGATAGTGAAAGATGGGAAGTCCTTTGAGACTACCGCTCCGTTGAGTTCTCTCGGCACCAGGGCGAAGGCTCCATTTCTGGCGTCGATCCGTGAATACACCAAATCTCCAGATCGAAGTCTATAGCCTGTCGTCATCAAGGGCGTTTTGCCGTCGCCAATCTTGCGCGGTATGGCACCCTTTCCATAAAGGCGAACTGTAACAAAGGTTTCTTTGGACCCGTCAGTAATCCGGCATTCTTCCAGCCGCTGCGAAAGAACCTCTCGCAGCGGACTTGTCGGCCAGCGTGTCATTTCTTCCTGCTCGGTTTCTGCCCCTCACCCTGACCCTCTCCCCTTAAAAGGGCGAGGGAAGTCATAAGGGCGTTGCCACGTTTGATGATGTCGTCTTCAAGCTTCAGGATGTCGCCGAGAATGTCTTGCGGCCTGTCGTGGTTGGCGGATTCGACGGTGACGGGTTTATAGCGGCCCCCGGCGAGACTCCAGTCATTCTCCCGAATCTTCTCGATCGACGCGCGGTAGCTGTTTGGGCCTTCGTCGCGCTTCTCCCACTTGGCCAGCAGGTCGGGAATGTCGTTGGCCTCAATCTGTGTGCGTTTGTCGTCGAGAGAAAAGCCATCGGCGGTGAGGTCATAAAACCAAACGAAGCGGCCATCGGCCTTCAGCTTTCGGCTCTCAGCTTTTTCAAAGATGAGCGCGGCGGTGCTGACGCCGGAGTAAGGTTTGAAGACGCCGGAGGGCATATTGACCACCGCTTGCAAGTCGCACTCGGTCAGCAACAACTCGCGGACTTTGCGCGCTGCCTTGTTGCCCCCGAAGAGCACACCGGCCGGGACAATCACCCCGGCTCGTCCGCCCGGCGTGAGGTGGTCGATGAACCACTTCACAAAGAGCAGCTCCGTATCGCGCGTGGGCAGGTTGATGTCGGCGAGAATGCTCTCTTTCTGAATCTTTCCGGCAAAGGGTGGATTAGCCAAAATCACATCGAACGATTCGCCATGGTGCCGGCTGTCAGTCAACGGGTTGTAGAGTTCGATGTGCGCTTTGGCCAAGGCGTGCAGATAGAGGTTCAAGATGGCGATCTTCACCATGTTGGCGTCGTTGTCGTAGCCGGTGAAGGCCCGCTCTTCGAGGAACTTCCATTGCCGCGGGTCCAGCTTCTGGCCATCCAGGAGGCCTTTCGCGAGCGACGCTTTGCCGGTGTGGTTCCTGAGAATGTACTGATAGGCGGCAATGAGAAACCCGGCCGTGCCGCAGGCCGGATCGCAGATGCGCCGGCCCGGCTGCGGATTCACGAGAGAGACAATCATCTGAATGATGTGGCGCGGAGTTCTGAACTGCCCGTTTGTGCCGGAGAGGGCCAGCTTGCTGAGCAGATACTCATACATGTCGCCCTTGAGGTCGTGGCCGTCGTGGGCGGCGAGGTCCATCTCCTGAATGGCCTGGATGACAGCGCGAAGCGTCGGGCGGTCGTAGATTTTCAGCGTGGCGCGATTGAAGAGGAGTTTGCCGGTCTCGCTCAGCCCTGGCAGTTCGTACAGGCTTTCGATGGCGGCGCGCACGGCGTCGAAGAGTTGATCGCCCGTCAGCGTGACGAAGTTGCCCCAGGCGTAGCGCGAGAACTTGCCTGAAAATCGTTTGGCGTATTTCTTATCCAGCCGCGCGAGGCGCTCGTCGTCCTCCGTGAGTAGGCGGAGGAAGAGCAGATAGGAAATCTGCTCGATGGAGTCCATGGGGTTGTTGACCCCGCCCGCCCAGAGGATGTCCATGAGCTGATCGACCTTCTGCCGCAGTCCGGAAGAGTGGAAGTTGCCGTTGGGTGTGCCGTTGGTCATCGGTTAGGTTCCCAGCGCGGATTGGCGAAAGAGCGACGTATTCCGCAGGGCGTTAAAGACCTGGTCCCGTTCCGTGAATCGTTCCAGCGCGGCCAGCCCCCCGAGGGCATTGAACTGGCTGGTGGTGAAGAGGGTCATGTCGCCGTCGAGGAACC
>FKKE01004306.1_pt2 | contig 10752 bp, 10 predicted proteins | sample 1106331 | NCBI WGS metagenome assembly FKKE01 (sample SAMEA3931202, study PRJEB13176) | freshwater metagenome | biome: Drinking water system; feature: drinking water; material: freshwater | place: China | collected 2013-02-06 | reverse complement strand
CGATGCGCGCGACACGCCGGAAAAACTCGACGAGCATCGAGGAGAAGAGGGCGGCGGCGAATGCGCCGGTAAGCATGACCCAGGTCGCGGTCGTTCCGGCGAGCACGAATGCGATCACGATGCCGGGCAACACCACATGCCCCATCGCGTCGCCGAGCATGCTCTGGCGCGTAAGCACCAGAAAGTTTCCGATCAGGGCGCAGACGAGCGCTGCGAGCGTGCCGACCAGCATCGCAGGGAGATCGATCTGGAAAAGCGAGATCATGTGGCGCGCCTCAGGTTTCTCGCGCCGATGGCGCGGACGAGAAGGCCTCGCGCGGTGCCGAAGCAGATGCTTGCGAGGAGGAGAGTGAAGGCGACCAGCACGATCACCGCGCCGGTCGGCGTATCGGGACTGATCGCGGAGATCGCGGCGCCGAAATAAGCGGAGAACGCGCCGATCGCGCCGGACACGACGGTCATGCGGCCGGCGTGGTCGCTCCAGAATCGCGCGGCAGCCGGAGGCGTGATCAGGAGCGCCACGATCAAGACGAGGCCCACGATCCGGAGCCCGATCACGACGACCACGAGAACGAGCGCGAGGATCGCAAGATCGAGCAGCCGCACCGGAAAGCCGTGCGCGCGGGCATAATCCGCATCGAAGGAAATGAGCGTCAGTTCCTTGAACAGAAGCGCCACGATGACTGCGACGGCAACCGCGAAGAGCGCGAGCGTGATCGCTTCCTCGCGCAGCATTCCCGCGGTCGCGCCGAGGAGGTAGATGTCGAGACCGGCCTGGCCGCCTGTCTTCAGCGTCTGGATCACCGTGAGCAGCACGATGCCGAGCGCGAAGAAGGTCGCGAGCACGGATGCGATCGCCGTGTCTTCGGTGAGGCGCGCGCGGTTCGCGATCCACTGAATCGAAAGGGCGGCGAGAACGGCCGTGAGCGCCGCGCCCGAGAGCAGAAACGAGAGATTTTTCCCGGAGAAGCCGAGTGCGACCGCGACGATGAACCCGAGTGCGACACCGGGCAGGGTTGCGTGCGCGACGGCATCGGCGACCAGCGCGCGGCGACGCAGCATCGCGAATACGCCGACGACGCCGGTCGCGGCTCCCAGCGCGGCTGCGCCGAGCATTACCACAACAGTATTATAGCCTGCCTGCAACAGCAGAACCTGAAGCAGAGGATTCAGTTCAGCCATTGCCGGGATTCAATGCGAGCGGCACGCCGTAAGTGCGGGCGATGTTTTCGGGCGTGAACGCGGCTGCGACCGGGCCGCTTGCGATCAACTCGCGGTTCAGGAGCACGACGTGATCGAAGATTTCCCTCACGCTGGAAAGATCGTGATGCACGCAGACAACGAGCGAACCGGCGTCGCGCAGTTCGCGGAATACGCCGGTCATGACGCCTTCGGTGACGGCATCGACGCCGGCGAAGGGTTCGTCCAGCAGGATGAAGCGCGGCTCGGTCGCGAGGGCGCGCGCGATTTCGACCCGCCGGCNNACGCGCTGCTGCTGCCCGCCGGAGAGGGCGCCGATCTGGCGATCAGCAAAGTCGCCGAGGCGCACCATGTCGAGATACTTTTTGGCAGCGGCATGATCCGCGGCCCGCACCGGCCTCAGCCAGCCGATCTTGCGGTAGAGCCCCATGGCGACGACATCGGCGGCGGTAGCGGGGAAATCCCAGTCGACGCTCGCGCGCTGCGGCACATAGGCGATCAGGTCGCGCTGTTCGGAAACCGGCTTGCCGAAGATTTCGGCGTGACCCGCCGCTTTCGGCACGAGACCGAGTACGGCCTTGAGCAACGACGACTTGCCCGCGCCATTCGGTCCTACGATGGCGGCGAGGCCGCGCTCGGGGGCATCCCACGAGAAATTATCGAGCGCCGCGCGGCCGCCATAGCGAACGGTGAGGTTTCTGACCGACAGCGGAGGAATCGTCATTGCTTGCGACGATATACGCCCGGAAGGGGAAGGAGCCAGCACCTCAGGTCCCGGCTTTTAGTTTTCCGTTCAGTCCGCGCAGCGGCGTCTCCCCGCCGAGCGCGCGGGAGATCGTGGTCACGTTGTGGTCGAGCATGCCGATCAGCGTGCCTTCGTAAGTGCCGGGTGCGCCAAGCGCGTCGGAATAGAGTTCGCCGCCGACCACGACCTGATGGCCGCGCGCTCGCGCGCCTTCCACGAGTGCGCGCACGTTGCGTTCCGGAACGGAGCTTTCGACGAAAACCGCGCGGACTTTCCGCGTGACCAGCAGCGTCACGAGTTCCTCGATGCGCTTCAGGCCGGCTTCGCTTTCGGTGGAAAGGCCCTGAATGCCCTCGACATCGAAACCGTAGGCGCGGCCGAAATAGCCGAAGGCGTCGTGCGCGGTGATGAGGACGCGCGCTTCCTTCGGAACCGTGTTCAGGATTTTCTGGCTGTAGTCCGCAAGCCGGGAAAGTTCGGCAAGATAGGCAGCCGCTCCGGCCTGATATGCCGCGCGGCCCGCGGGGTCGCGCTCGATCAGCGTGTCGCGCACCGCTTCGACGACGATCGACCAAAGCTTCGGGTCCATCCAGACGTGCGGGTCCTTGCGGTCCTTGTAGTCTTCGTCGGCGAGCAGTTGCGACTGCGGGATCTTCTCCGCCGCGAACAGCACCGGTTTCGAGCGCGCGAGCGCCTTCAGCGTTTCGTCGAGCTGCGCTTCGAGATGCAGGCCGTTCGCGATCACGAGATCGGCAGAGGAGAGCCGCGCGATGTCTGCGCGGGTGGGGCGGTAGGTATGCGGATCGACGCCCTCGCCAAGCAGGCTCGCAACCTCGACCCGGCTGCCGCCTACGGCGCGGACGGTGTCGGCGAGCATCGAAACCGTCGCGACCACGCGAAGCGGCTTCTGCTGTGCCTGTGCGGCCGAATGATACGCGCCGGTGATCGAGAGCGCGGCAATTGCGAGAACCGAGAGAATACGGCGCACGGGAAGCCCCTGATGCTATTGCGAACTATTCGCAAAAGCATGCTTCAGGGGCTGGCTGTTGTCAAGTTTATTGCGAATAATTCGCAACTGTGACTGCTGCCGATAGCGAAAAGCGAAGGCCGGCGCCCTTTCGAGCGCCGGCCTGCAATCCGTTGCCGCTGCTCTTACGAGCCGTAGTGGATCGTGCAGCCGTAGGGCCGCGTCGAGGGGTTCGGCACCGGCTTGTTCGCGACGACCGCCTGAAGGGTTTCGCGGACGTAGTTCACGGCCTTGGGCAGCGAGTCCGCGCGCGCGGAGGGAATGCTGTCGATGCCGCCCTTGTAGACCAGCGTGCCCTTGGCATCGATGACATACATATGCGGCGTGGTCTGCGCGCCGTAGAGCATGCCGACTTTGCCCTGCGGATCGAGCACCGTGTTCGCGGGCGCGGCCTTGCGATCGGCGTTCAGCTTGATCGCGGTCAGTCCGTCGACGTAGCCCTGCCTGCCGGGCGGCGACGAAATCACCTGGAGCCACACGACACCTTTTTCGGCGGCTTCCTTTTGCAGCGTCTGCATGTTGTTCGCGCCATAGTGCATCCGCACATAGGGGCAATCGTGGTTGGTCCATTCGAGCACGACGATCTTGCCGCGCAGCGACTTCAGATCGACGGTCTTTCCGTCGGCGGTCTGTGCGGTGAAAGAGGGCGCTTCCTTGCCGACCTCGGGCGAGGCCGCGGCGGGAAGCGCGAGAACCGCAGCAAGGGCCGCAGTGGCGATCAGCTTCTTCATCATGATTTTCTCCCTTTCTAGTTTTCGATGCGGGCGGTTTTAGCCTGCCCGATTTCACGCAACACGATTTCCGGTGTGAGGATTTGCGGCAGCACGACGGGCTCTGCGTTCGCGCCTGCCGGATAGAAGACATAAAGCGGCACGCCGTTGCGGCCGAAATTCGCGAGCATCTGCGTGATCGCCGGATCGCGGTGCGTCCAGTCGCCCTTGAGATAGGCGACGTTCGCAGCCTCGAAGGCCGAAATCACGTTCGCGCGGTCGAGCGCCACGCGCTCGTTGACGAGACAGGTGATGCACCACGCAGCGGTAAGGTTTACGAACACGGGGCGGTTCTGCGCGCGCAATTCGGCGAGGCGCACGGGGGTGTAGGCTTCGTAGCGCGCGTTCGTGCCGGATGCCTGTGCGGGCGCGGCCGCACCGTTTACGAAATAGACGCCGAGCAGGATTGCCGCGGCGAGGGACGCGGCGGATAGCGTGTAGTTTGCGGCGCGCCAGTTCTTGCCGGACGAGGCGAAGATCCACGCGCCGAATGCGATCAACAGCATGCCGCCGAGCGCTGCCGCGACAGCGTTCGCGCCCGCCTGCTGCGCGAGCACCCAGACCAGCCAGATCGCGGTCGCGTACATCGGAAATGCCAGCGCCTGTTTGAGCCGCTCCATCCACGCCCCCGGCTTGGGCAGGAAGCGTAGCAACGCCGGCCAGTAGCAGAGCAAGAGATAAGGAAGTGCCAGACCGAGGCCGAGCGCGAGAAAGATCGCGAGCAGCACCAAAGCGGGCTGGCTCACCGCGAAGCCGAGTGCCGCTCCCATGAAAGGCGCGGTGCAGGGGGTCGCGACAACAGCCGCGAGCCCGCCCGCAAGAAAGCTCATGCCGTAGCCGTCGTTGCCGCCGTAAGCGCCGAGCCGCGAAAGCGACGAGCCGAAGGCGATCAGGCCCGATTGGCTCAGCCCAACAACGAACATCAGATAGGCGAGAAAGAGCACGAACAGCGGCGACTGGAACTGGAAGCCCCAGCCGAGCTCCGCGCCGCCGGCCTTGAAGCCGATCACGATCGCCGCGAAGGCGCCGAAACATGCGAGCACACCGGCCGTGTAGGCGAGGCCGTGCATGTGCCGTTGCCGGTAACCCATGCGCGCATGGTTCAGGAGCGAAAGCACCTTGATCGAGAGCACCGGAAAAACGCAGGGCATCAAATTGAGAATGATGCCGCCGAGAAAGGCGAAGACGAGTGCCGTCAGAAATCCGATTTCGGGGACCGCCAAGCTGTTGCGGATTCCGAGCGTACCGGTGATTTTCGTTTCGACCGCATAGGCTGTCTGCCTGCCGTCTTTGGCATCTTCGAGCACAAGCACGCCGCGCAAGGTCTCGGGCAGCTTCTGCTCATAAGGGGAGAGCGTGAGCGCAAGCTCGCCCTCCTTCATGCGAAGCGGCTGATTGGCGGCATGGGCAACCACGCCCCACTCGGATGCGAAGAAGTGCGCGCTCCTGAACTTCGCCGGCGCAATGTCGCCGGAGGCGGCGAGGAGTTCGATCTTTCCGTCCTTCGCATGCGCGGTGAACGGCCAGGCATTCTCGACCGGAAGTTTCGCGCGGGCGCTTTCGATCTCGCGGATGCTGATGCCGGCGGCAGCGCCTTTTGCGACCACAGGAAGGGAAAGTTCGAGCGTGACCTGTTCGGGGATGCAGATTTCTTCGCACACGAGCCAGTCGACGACGGCTTTGATAGGCACCGTGTCGCCCGCTCGCAGGGTTTCCGGAAGCTTGATCTTCGTCAGCAACGTGACTTCGTCTTCGTAGCCGTAGTTCGCGACCGGGCCGACCATGATGCGCTTCGGCGCGGGCCAGAGAATTTCTCCGGCGCTCGCACCTTGCGGCAGGGTCCAGGCGATCGTGGTCGCCATACCGGCGTCGCCGGGATTGCCCCAATAGGTGTGCCAGTTCGGCTTGATGTGCTGGTGAATCCCGACAGTGATCGTGCTGCCCGCCTCGACGCTGCGCGCTTCGGTGACAAGACGCGCGGTGACTTGCCCGGTCTTCGCCATTTCCGCGCCGTTCGACACGGTCAGAGCGACAGCGAATGCTGCCGCGGCGAGGAGCGCGATCAGGAGGGTGCGTTGCAGGTTCATGCTGCCGGCGTTCGATCTTTTTGTTGCTGCGAATTCTACGTCACTAGCGTCTCAATTTGGCGAAAGAACAGCCCTTGCGACTCTGCATCGATGCAAGTGGGCAATGGCCCCGCGTATTCGGCAAAACCTAAGGTACCGGAGAGTGGGCAAAGTTGGTCTCTAGTCGACTCCAATCTATAGTATTGAAAAAACTAGTATAAACTAGTGGGCATATCGCCCACCTGTTTTGCCCACGATTCTGTTGGGACCGATTGAGGTTGACCAAGACGGCTTCCGGGCGTCTGCTTCAGCCAGCGAAAGAGGCGGCAAACGGCCTCGCGCGGGGTGGAATCGATCAAGGCGGAAGAACCGTTCATGCAGGCCGAAGAAATACTCCAGGAAATCTCCGACTATTGCCGCCGCGCAGGCTTGGCGGAGTCGACGTTCGGCAGGCGGGCGGTCAACGACGGCAAACTGGTCAGCCGTCTTCGCGACGGCGGCCGGATCACGACCGTGACGCTCGACCGCATCCGCTCGTTCATGCACGACAGCACGTCGGAACCGCGCGGCGCGATCATCGAGCGGCCGATGCCGCCCCGGCCGATCTCATCGATCCCGCCCGCGCCCCCCTCAGGCGACGAGGGCGACGACCCGCAACGCAACTTCCGCTTCTTCGACAACCGTCAGAAATATCTCCTGTTCGTGAACACCTGCGGCGAGAAGTCGGTGATCGCGAACCGGGTCGGCATGGAGCTCGGCAACATCCATCCGCGTCCGCCGGCCTTGCGTGTGTTCGACGCCGGCGTCGGCGATGCCACCGTGCTGTCGCGCGTGATGCGCGCGATGCATGAGCGCTTTTCGACGCTGCCGTTCTATATCGTCGGCAAGGAAATCAGCCTCGAGGACGTGCGGCTTGCGCTCGACAAGATGGCCGACCGCTTCTTCGAGCATCCGTCCACGGTGCTAGTGCTCACCAATATGTATTATTCGGAAGCGCCGTGGCTAACGACGCATTCGCGCGAGGCCGCATCCAGCATGGTCTGGCACGAGCTCGCGCTGACCGGAAATTCGGCGTTCTCGTTCGAGTCGCAGATCTCCGCGCTCCAGCCGTTCCTCGCCGACAACTGGAAGGCGCGCGTTTCGCCGAAGAGCGGCAATCCGGTTTACGAGCGGCCGGTGGTGCTCGTGATCTATCGTCAGGATCACAAGTTTCTCCTGGACAACATCATTCCGAAGCGGGGCGCGACCGACGCAAACTACGATCTCGTGATGGCCTCGCAGCCATACCGGCTTCGCTCGTCCGTCGAGTTCAAGGCGAAGAAAGTGATCGCGCCGCTTGCGCGGGCGCTCGGGCCGGGCGGACGGATGATCGGCATTCACTCCCGCGGCGGCGATCCGGGACAGGAAATCATCCAGAAGGTCTGGCCGGGAGACAATCCGTTCACGCAGGACCGCCACGCGATTCTGAAAGCGGTGAAGAACGAACTCGGCGCCGCGGGCCGCGACCTCAATTTCAACGCCTACGCCGACAACCGCTCGATCTTCCGCTACGACATGCACACGCTTCCGTCCGAAATTTCGGCGGAAAGCGGTTCCTCGATCGGAACGTCCACGCTGTTCGCGGCATGGAACGCGGCGATCTACGTCGCGCAGGTCGAGGACGACCGGCTTTCGAAAGTCGTGACCGACGACCGCTACCTTCAGGCGACCCGGGAGGTGCTGCAACAGCACGGCGGTCTGTGGTTCAGCGACGAGTCCTACGTCATCTCGAGAAAGCGGGACTAGACCATGCTCAATCCGCACAGGCTGGAAAGCATCGCAGACGCGCCGGACTTCAACGCGATCCTCGGCGAGGTTTCGCTCGAGGCGGTGATGCCCACGGAGGCCGAACTGCACGAGGCGGCCTCCGTGTTGCCGACAGGTACCGCGATCTATCTCACGGACCTTCCAAACCGGAGCGGCGAGAAACTCTTGCATACGGCGCGCGGCGTGTTCATGCGCGGGCTCAAGCCGGTGCCGCACGTTGCCGCGCGCAATGTGGCGTCGGAACAGGATCTCGGGAATCTGCTTTCGCGGCTCGTGTCTTCCGCGGGCGTGAGCAAGGTCATGCTCATCGGGGGCGACCGCGGACGAAGCGCCGGGCCTTTCGAAAACGCGCTGCAAGTGCTCGAAAGCGGCGTGCTCGAAGCGAGTGGTATCCGGGAGATCGGTATCGCGGCCTATCCGGAGGGCCATCCCGGCATTTCTGAGGATGTGCTGCGCGTCTCGCTTCGCGACAAGCTGGAGGCGGCGGAACGCGCCGGGCTAGCGGCGGATATCGTCACGCAATTCGCTTTCGACGCATGGCCGGTCGTGACGTGGCTTCGCGCTTTGCGCGCGAGCGGCATTCGAAACCGTGTGCGGATCGGGATGGCGGGGCCGGCGAGTATCCCGGCACTCCTGAAGTTCGCGCAGCGTTGCGGCGTGCGGGCCTCTGCAAACGGCTTCGCGCGTCATGCGGCTTCGATCGGCAGACTCCTTACCCGCGCGACGCCGGCGGAAGCCGTGAACGATCTGGCCGAAGCGGCCGCCTCCGAAAATCTCGGCGAGATCGCTTCGCACTTCTATTCGTTCGGCGGGCTCGTACAGGCCTCGAAATGGGTGCGCGATGCGAAGAACGGGAAAATCGGCTAGCAACACTTGGGTCGCAAACCAATTTCAGTCAGTTCCCCGCTAACCACGCATCCACTTCGCGGGTTGGAATGCTGCCTCGTAGTTTCAGCGTAAAGACAAGCGAGCCGCCGAATGACCGGTGGAGTCCTGGTGCTTCGTCTATTCTCGGGCGGAACCGCATGAGTCCTCTGCTTTCAAGAGAATTCAGTTGAGTTCGCAGAACGGCGACGTTCAGCTTCTCGATTGCACGTGCCAAGGCCTGGCGAAGCCGTTCCCTGCCCACGCTTTCAAGAAAGCCTGCGATATAGTCCGCGAACCAGGACTTTGAACTAACGTCGAGCGTTCCAGTGGCTTGAAGCGCGAAGTAGTGACCCCGCATCAAAAGGCTCACAGGAATTGAAATTGTGAGGTTCACATCGCTGACACGATTCAAGATAGGGACCCGATAGCAGCCGGTGACGTCGGCTGACAATGTGAGACTCTGCGCTTGGAAACTCTGCATAAAGCGCGGGTTCTCGATTTTGTAGCCAGCACGAGCTCCGGTGCTGCAATCGTGAAAGCGGATTTGCGAGATGAAGGTCTGCATCAGCGCGTCGATTTGACCGATAGTCAGCGTTGTCGTGGCTTCGAGTTCGAGATTGGGGCCGTTTCGAACAATGCTCGCGTCGACTTTCGCGTTGATATCGATGGGTGCGTTACTTACTGAAAACGGCTGAGCTTGGGTCTCTGCAATCCAGAACAGCAGCAAGCAAAGCGGTATGGTCCTGCGTATAAATCTCATGTGCTTATCCCAATTCCTGATAGGCAATTTGCCAAGCTGAGCACGGCCAAGGGCATCTAGAAATCGGGTTTCGATTTGGAAGGTAACTTATTACAGCGCTATGAACAGAATGCTTTTGGCTAGGCGTCGAAACGCTTCCAGCCGTCCTGCATGAGCCGCTCCTGCGGCAGGAAGCGCTTCTTGTAATCCATCTTCTTCGCGCCATCGACCCAGTAGCCGAGATAGACGTAGGGCAGGCCCATCCGACGCGCGCGTTCGATGTGGTCGAGGATCAGGAAGGTGCCGAGCGAGCGCTCGCGCGCGATTTCGGGATCGTAGAACGAATAGACCATCGACAGGCCGTCCGAGAGCACGTCGGTCAGCGCGACCGCGATCAGCGGGCCTTCGCCGCGGCCGGTGAGGAAAGTGTCCGGTCCGCGCGGGCGGTACTCGATCAGCCGCGAGCGCACGTGGCTGTCTTCGACCATCATCGAATAGTCGAGCACGGTCATGTCCACCATGCCGCCGTCAGCGTGGCGGCTGTCCAGATAATGACGAAACAAGGAATACTGCTCGGCTGTGGGGACAGGCTGCCGGGCGTTGCCGATCATGTCAGCGTTCGTTTTCAGGACACGCTTGAAGGTGCGAGCGGGCGTGAAGTCATTGACCACCACCCGCACGGAAATGCAGGCGCGGCAGGCCTCGCAGGCCGGACGATAGGCGATCGACTGCGAGCGGCGGAACCCGCCGTTCGTGAGGATGTCGTTGATTTCGGGCGCGCGGTCGCCGACGAGGTGGGTGAATACCTTGCGCTCTTTCTTGCCCGGCAGATAAGGGCAGGCGGAAGGGCTCGTCAGGAAGAACTGAGGGGTATCGCGCGAATGCTTGGTCACAGGACCGGAATCGCCCCTGGCATGTTGCGTGGATGAATCATCGCGCTTTCATTCTGCCTCGTCAAAGGGCGATTTCGTGACACTTTGTTTCAGAGTCTAACGGCGCAGCGAGGCGGCGCGTGCCTCATCGTTGATCATGACAGTGCCTGTAAGAAAGTCGTGCAGCGTGCGCCGGCGCGAATTGAACAGCGCAACCAGCAGGACCAGCGGCGTCAGCGCGGTCGAAAGCACCCAGAAGAAGATGGCGTGCACCGCGCCGAGCAGGAAATACATCGGCGCGCCGTACCAGGTCCGCATCTGGAGGCCCATGAGGCGCATGCCGTAGGTCGCCGAGTGCGGCGAGCCGAGCGTCACGCCGACATAAAGCACCGCCCAGACCGCCGCGACCGGGCCGAGGAGGGCGAATATGACGACGCCGAGGCCGAGCGTCACGACCGTGAACATCAGCATAAAGAGCGCGAGGATTGCGATCGGGACCAGCACGATGACGGCGTCGAACAGGAACGCGAACATGCGGCGGGCAAGTACGCCCTCGAACAGCTCCGGCTGGGTAGCCGGATCATAAGCGTGGGGGCGGGGCTCGTTCGAGGTACCGATCTGGGCGGACATTGCTTTGCTCCTGCTCGCGCTAAACTTGGG
>FKKE01003003.1_pt2 | contig 10792 bp, 8 predicted proteins | sample 1106331 | NCBI WGS metagenome assembly FKKE01 (sample SAMEA3931202, study PRJEB13176) | freshwater metagenome | biome: Drinking water system; feature: drinking water; material: freshwater | place: China | collected 2013-02-06 | reverse complement strand
TGAAGAAAAATTATCAATTATTAATCATAAGGTATTAGTTTCAGAAGTATTTCCCTGGAAGAATGAATTAAGCGAAGGAATAGAGCATGAAAAATTTTGTATATCATTTTTTATACAACCCAACCTTTTTTTGAGGGTCAGGCCCGGGAAAATGGAGATCGTAGTGAAGAAATTGCAATCCCGGTTATCAGCGGGAGAAGACCTCAGGTTTCGGATCGTAAGTGAAAATTGTATTTCACTATCAAATGCAACAAAGGTTGACCAGGTTCTGGATATCGATCAGGAAGTGGTCATCCAGGATCACAATTCACAACAAACTGGCAGATTACTCAACTACGCTTTCACTTCGTTGGGGGATACGAGCCCTTCGGTTTGGGATTGCTGCACTGCCAGTGGTGGAAAATCTATTTTAGCTTATGATATTGATCCCGGAATAGAACTTACTGTATCTGATGTAAGAGAAAGTATTCTTGCCAATCTTAAAAAGAGATTTCAAAAGGCGGGCATTAAAAAATATAGATCATTTGTTATTGATCTTGAAAAAACCAATATTCAACATCCTGTACTCAATGATCAACAATCAATGATCATAGCAGATGTTCCCTGCACAGGTTCCGGCACATGGTCCCGTACACCAGAGCAGCTTTATTTTTTTGATGAAAAAAAGATTGATGAGTATGCAGCGCTGCAAAAAAGGATCGTCTCAACGGTTATTCCGCAGCTAAAAAGCGGCGGTTATTTTATTTATATCACTTGTTCTGTTTTTAAAAAAGAGAATGAAGAAGTTGTTGAGTTTATAGAACAAAACTTTCATTTAAAACTGCAACTAAGGGAAATTCTTAAAGGGTATGATAAAAAGGCTGATTCGATGTTTGCTGCCCTTTTTAAAAAATTATAATCTTATGAACTCAGCTGTGCCGATCAATACATTCTTATTATAAATGTTGATGAAGTATTTTCCTTTGGGCAGCTTGCTTACTGAAAGGTCAATAATTTTTTTGCCTGAACCTTTTGACTCCTGTATTCTTTGCACCAATCTTCCATCCATATTATAAACAAGTACCGGCATATTTACTATGGCGTCATTTGTTTCAACGATCAAAGTAGCAGTACTTCCGGTAGAGGGATTGGGTCGAACGGTGACATAATTTCCATTTACACCGGGATTAACAACACCTGTTACAACACAAGGCGATGAAACATTGGCAACTGTTGTGTCAACATACACGGAGGTCAATGTAGCAGAGGAAGTATCAATGATCTGTTTAATGCGGTAAGAAAAACTACCAGAGGCACCTGTTACTAATGTATTTTCAAATTGATAACTATGAATAGTAAGTAATTCACCAGCCAGGGGGTTTACTTCACCTATTTTGCTGAAGTTTGTTTCACCGGGTGCTTTTCTTTCAATTTCATATTTCATGGCTCTTACATCTTTACTGGTCCAGCTTACCGTTACCTTGCATCCATTAATAATATTGCCTGAAGTAGCAAAATCAGTTAATAAGGATCCGAATGCTAGTTTCATATTAGGAATACCATAACCGATCCTGTCGTTGGGGGAAGAAGCAATGCTGCCTGCTTCACGTAAAGCTCTTACAATTCTCATATTATTTACTTCAGGAAAACCCTGCCACAGAATGGTTGAAAGTCCGGCCATATTCGGGCAGGCAAAAGAAGTTCCATTACTTGTTCCAATGGTATTGTTTGTAGCTTGTACCATTGCCCCTACACCAATTGATGCTACATCTGGTTTTATTTGTCCATCACTTGAAGGACCATAACTTGAAAAGCTACCCACAGTACCACTTGTATTTACGGCACCAACCGCCAATACACTATCTCCATCGGCGGGTGTAATTATAAAATGCCAGGCACTGTTGCCTTCATTACCGGCAGCATTTACAAACAATATTCCTTTTTTGGCTGCAAGATCAGCGCCAATAGCCGAAAGAGTTGTATTGCCATTCATATCAGCATACACATGATTAAAAGTAGCATTGTCAAAATCAAAATATCCCAGGGATGCAGAAATAACATCGGCGCCGGCACTATCTGCTCTTTCCATTCCGCAAACCATATTGAACTCTTCTATAGGGTATTCAGTAGCTGTTTCTTCAGTACGATATAAAAAGAAATTTGCTTTGGGGGCTTTGCCAATAAACTGGCCCGGAATATTGGCGGCAATAGTTGATAAACATTGCATGCCGTGCTGATGATCATCAGCAACATTTGAATTGCTGGAATAAAAATCCCAGGTATCAAGCACCTGGTTATTCAGTATGATGCTGTCCATAGCATCAAGTGTATTATAATTTAAAAAACCACCATCAAGCATGGCAATGATCATTCCTTGCCCACGTAAGCCAATGTTATGAAGAAACTGCCCTTTGTGAAGATTGATCTCATTAAACGAACCGCTGCCATAATTAAAATAATCGGCTTCAATTCTTGTTTCTCTTGTTGCAGGAGTGTAAGGTTGCAAAGTAACATCAAGCTTATTAACGGGATTATTTTGTGTTCTTGCTGCTATCGGTACTACTGATTGTACAAAGGCAAACCCATTGATGGTTGTTATGGCATTGGGATCAGATGTTTGAATAGAAACACTATTATGCCACCGGGAAATATTTAAAACAGTTACATTGGCAACATTTCTTATCTGTGTAACATAAGATGGAGTAACCGGCAGATCCGTGCTGTCAATAGCAATACCATATCTTGTTCTCCTGTCAATTGCTCTTTGTGAAAGATAAGCAGCCGGTGCGTTAATTGTGTAGGGACCGTTTCCCTTGTTCTTAAGTTTTACAACATAACGGGTAAACTGTGCATGGGTCTCAGTGATCAACAAACAGCTTCCAATAAGTACTACGATCAATTTGTTCACAAGGATGATTTTTTGATCATCAAAAATAACAAAAGAAATGAAGTCAAAGGCCGGAGTTGTAAGTGTTTTGGCTTGAAATTATAGCAAACTTCAAAGGCCAAAGAGTGCAGGAGCACAGAGTTTTTTTCAGATTATGTGCTAAAAATAAAATCACATTATGGGCTTCATACTTACTATCTCAATTATGATCAATCATCCACATCTTAATGCCAAAACCGGTATAATGAGCCGCCTGGCTACTGGGTGGCTGATACTCCCAAAGAATAAAATCACGGCTTACAAGCCCGATATTTTTTGCGTATTGTTCCTGTGCAAGAGTTCTTGAGCCGATCGAATTTGGATTAGTAACCGGGGCATTGAAAGATTCATCAATCTGGAAAACAGTAAACACATCTTTTACAGGGGTACCCGCTATCGTAATAGAAGGTTCATAACTTTCAATATCATAATCCCAGTTATTCATATCATCATCATTATTGAAAGTGTATAGTGAAGCAAACGGATCGCCGGAGAGATATTTATTGCCTTTCCAAACTGTATTAACTTTTAAGGGTAAATGTAATTTTATATAGCGAAGATTATCTTCTATTACTTCTGCCTGGTCTGTAAGAGGAGTAATAAAATAAGTTCCATTTTCTACCCATGGTGATGTGCCTGCTTCATTACGGAGATAACGTAGAATGCGAAAGCTTGCCCGGCCAAGATTATCGGTAACCTGTGCATCTACTACATGCTTTACCTGGTATTTATGAGTTTCTATTACAGTTCCAAAATTTGTAAATACGGTAGAGTCAATCCTGTAGGTGATATACTTGCCTACTTTCAATGGCAGGTAATCTGTGATTGCTTCAGAAGTGAATTCTTCTGTCTTCTTTTCGCAAGAGCTTAATGAAAAGACGAAAGCAAAAGCAGCTAAACAAAGTATTAGGTTCTTCATTCTCATAAGTTTCATCATCAAGAGGTACATCAGATCTTTATTGATTTGGTAAAGCTAAAAACAAATGGCGGGAATGGCAATCCCGATTCTTAAACGGGATTTAAGCAGGATTATTGCCTGAAACTCAGGGTATAACATACAAAAGAACAACAATCAATAGTATTCATTAATAATTATTGATTATTAAGGTTTCCGGAGCGAATGATGCCCCCGCCTAACACATCATCTCCTTCATAAAATACGGCACTTTGACCCGGAGCAATGCCTTTTACATGTGCATAGAACTTCACCTTCATAGAATCATTTTCGGGATAAATATTTGACAAGGCTCCTTTGTCCTTATATCGGATCTTGGTAGTTGCTTCCATTCCCGGTGTTATTGAATCATATTTAATCAAATTCAATTTGCCCACCATCATTTCGTTTTGTTCCAGATCTTCCTCATCACCAAGTACAACAGTATTTGTACCCGGATCGATCTTTGTTACAAACACAGGACGGCCTAATGCAATTTCCAAACCTTTACGTTGGCCAATTGTATAAAATGGATAGCCTTTGTGCTTACCTAAAATATTTCCATTTTTATCAACAAAATTCCCGCCCTCCACTCTTGCTTCCAATCCTTCTACATTTCTTTTCAGGAAACCACGATAATCATTATCAGGAACAAAACAAATTTCATAACTCTCACTTTTCTTTGCAAGTTCAGGATAGCCATAATCAAATGCCATTTGACGTATCTCGGTTTTGCGATACCCGCCGAGTGGCAGTAAAGTTCTGCTTAACAGATCCTGCTGCAATCCCCACAATACATAGCTCTGATCTTTTGTATCATCAACGGCTTTACTTACCACATATCTTTCGTTATCGTGTTGACGAATTTTTGCATAATGACCTGTTGCAATAAAATCACAATTCAATGCATCCGCTCTTTTCAGCAATGCTCTCCATTTAATATGTGTATTGCATAGCACACAGGGATTTGGTGTTCGGCCTGCCAAATATTCTTCAACAAAATTCTCTATCACAAACCCTCCGAACTCTTCACGTATATCAAGAATATAATGAGCAAAGCCATGCTCTACCGCTGCTTGACGTGCATCATTGAATGAATCGAGATTGCAACAGCCGGTTTCCTTTTTACTGCCTCCGCTTTGTGCATAATCCCATGTTTTCATAGTAATGCCCACTACCTCATAACCCTGGTCATGAAGCATCAATGCGGTCACGGTACTGTCAATACCGCCACTCATTGCTACCAACACTTTTCCTTGTTTACTCATAAAAAATGAAGCTGCAAATATACAATGATTGTAAAGCAGAATAGCTTCGAGATATGTAATTTAAATCCAGGGGTCAAATAGCAGAAATAGGGAGCACAGGGGGTTAAAAAAGCAAATTTTTACAGAATTGATGAGTACATGGGTTGAAAATTAAATTGCAGGGAGCCTATCAGCCTGTTGTTGAATTTTTATAAGTTATTTTATTGAAAAGTGAACTTTTATCTGAACTTTTTCGGCATTCGGGTTGGTCATTATTTCTACGGTAACTTTATCTTGCTCACCATAATACTTTGCAATGCCCCTGATTATTCCCATTGCCAAACTACTCATTTTACGTTGGGAAAAATAATCAATCATCAATAGCTCTTTACTGACTTTCGAAACATTTATTACAGGCGGATGGGCAGTACTATTTAATTTTCTGACAGCTCCATGCATAACCTCTTCTGTATTCAGTAGTATCTCATATGTTTTCCATTCTGGCCTCAGGTAGTAGCGATACATGTGAAAAAGATCAGGGACCATATGCTCACCAAATTTTTCTTTTAATTCCTCAACGGGTAATCCTGTTTTTTCAGAAACCCTATTCATAATAGCTTCCAATGTTTTCAATGGATATGCTTTAGTTAGTTCAAAGTAATTATTTTCTATACCCATTTCTGCCAATAGTTGATCCCAGGTTCCCGGCGAACAAATATGATTGATAAATTTCTTTAATAAAAAGATAATAGAACCATGTACGGTAACCTCTTCATTCATTAGTATCAGATTTCCTGGATTTTTTATGTAGTAATAACTGAATAGAAGTTTTACAAATTATCTTAAGTTATAAAATCAGTTTTCTGGATTGGTCTTTTGGGTCGTTTCAGCAATATCTTCAATAATTGCATTGGTTCTATGTAATGAGGATTTTTATGAATTCTTCCATTCAAAATAACATGCGAATGACTTGCCAGAATATCTGCAACTGCTCGACCACTGAACTTATTAATATCATAAATACAGATTATGCTGCAATCATATTGTGGGGTAAGAAAATTCAGACGAGCTTCATACTCCATCAGTTGATCAGTGCCTGGAAGATTTTTCAATGCCCATTGCATTTCTCCGCATCCACGAAACATACTGTATGGCCCATTTTGAGCATCTATCAATGCTTGCTCAACAATATGAAACATTCTATCCACAGCAAAAGCTCCCCCTTGCAGGTATGTATCTTCTGTGGAAGCTATTTTCAGCTGTCCGTTTTTTAATGATTCCTGTACAGGAATATTTTCTTTCGATAGCCTGGAACAATGATCAAAATGTAAATTGGTTTCCAAAATGTTCAATACTTCATCTTTATTTGCAAGCCCTTCTTTTATCCATGGTAATAGTATTTCATACTGTTCCTCCCTCGAATCGAAAAAGGCGCAAATATGTAATGGTCCTGTTAGCGTCTCACCGCACAGTGTAACAGAGTGATGTTCTTTGATATTCATTTTGAATGATTAGGTATAACGTTATAAAAGATTAAACATAAATCGTGAAAAAACAAGCTATTCCCCTGTATAAATTTTAAAATCGTATATGGCTTTATTTATTCCGTTTTATTGTTAGAGATAATTTGCCGTACAGCAAATTTTGTGCTCAATGTTCATTGTGTGTGTTTAGCTGATGAATTGCACAAATAATGGGTTTAAATTTTTCATTTCAGAAAGCATGAATGAGAACCCGAAAAAGGCAATAGCGGAAAGAAGAATTTAAAATAATATCGATTGTGATGGGGTTAGTTCATGGGACAAACATTGATAGTTAAACTTATTCCGGCCACTTCAATTTACTTTCAGGATTTAAGAATGATTGTAATGAAGCATAAGGAATAACTGACCACTCAGGGCTATCGCAAACCCTTGCAACACGAGCAAATACTGCCCCGAGATACAATCCTTGTTTTGTAAAATACCAATTGGGAAAATTCCAGGAAACAGTCTCTGTATAATCGCAAGTCTCATCACTTTCTGCAGGCTTTTTCATTTCACCAGGATATAACTTCTTAAATAGCTCCACAACTTTGGGTGCAAAAACATTATCCCGATATTCATACCAGGCATCTGAATTTTTTTCCGGTGGTTTAGTTTTATCAAACCATAAAATATGGTCTAGATCTAAAAGTTCTCCCGTATATCCATCAAAGCTTAATCCTTCAGATGCAAAATCAGGATGAGCACCTCCACAATAATAACCTACTGTCCTGTTCATGCTGAAGATATTCTTATGAATAAAAAGATTGGCTACATTAAATTCATACTCGCCATATGGAAACCCTGTGCATTCCAGCATATTTTTACTTTCCATCAGATGTTTTTCCAGCAATACAGCATTTATTTTTTTCAAAACGATGGAATCATAACCGCTTTTTAACCGCGGCATTTTAATTCCTGAAAATTTTTCTTTGTACCATTCTGTTTCTGCAGGTTGATCTTTTTGAATTGGTTCTTTTGTAAAAACAAAACCTGTTGTACGTATATAATCAAATGGAGATTCCTCTTTTAATTCTTTTATTCCCGGTAAGAATGCATAAGGACTGGTAAACCTGGCGGCCGAAGTTTGCTTAAGTGTTATAGCCAAAGATTTTTTATTACCCATCCATGTGCCTGAATAACCTGTTGGTGTTTTTTTAAGTGACATTTTTTCCGCTGGCATCTTACTATCACCCAAATCACGGGTGGCAGCTTTTATTCCACCATTTTTAGCAACAGTTCCTTCCAGCCTGATATCTTTTCTTTGATTAAGATAAAAATAGCGGATATCGCAAAGGGTATCTTCATATACTATTAGTTCCATTACAATAGGATAATTACCGATCTTGCCATCGAGTATCAATGGTTTTTCCTGGGCCGAAGCAATACCGGAAATAAATAAGCAGCAACAAGAAAGGAATAGCTTACTCATTATGTCAATTTTGATTTAAAGTATGTATTTTTTCGCATTCCGCATTGTGCTTATCTTCCCCAATAATTTCAAATTTTTACACATGAGAAAGATATTATTTGTTTTCATTTCACTTTTTACATTTCACATTTCGCTTATAGCCCAGGATCTCAAATACTATCTGCCCGATTCGGTCACTTATGATCCCGCTATACCTAAACCAAAAAATATTATTTATCATGAAGTAGGGGAATGGCATATCACTCATGACCGTTTGGTGAATTATATGAAGGCAATTGCAGCAGCAGCACCGGGTAGAGTAAAACTGGAAACAATGGGTTTTAGTTATGAAAACCGTCCGCAGGTATTACTGATCATCACTTCGCCAAAAAATCAGCAACGATTGGAAGAAATAAGACAACAGCATGTAAAGCTTACGGATCCTTCTCAATCCTCATCATTGAATATTGATAACATGCCGGTGGTTGTCTGGATCGGGCATTCAATTCATGGTAATGAATCAAGCGGTTCCAATGCAAGTTTGCTCACCGCTTATTACCTGGCCGCAGCGCAGGGAAAACAAATTGATGAATTGCTGGATAATGTTGTAGTGTTGTTTGACCCATCATTTAATCCCGATGGCTTGCAACGTTTTTCTACATGGGTCAACCAGCACAAAAGTAAAAACCTGGTTAGTGATCCAAATTCAAGAGAGTATAATGAAGTATGGCCGGGTGGACGTTTCAACCATTACTGGTTTGATCTGAATCGTGACTGGCTGCCGGCTGTACATGTTGAAAGCCAGAATAGATTAAAATGGTTCCATCTATGGAAACCAAATATCCTGACGGATCATCATGAGCAGGGAAGCAATGCCACTTTCTTTTTTCAGCCGGGTGTGGCTTCAAGAGTAAATCCGTTAACACCTGATAAGAACCAGGAATTAACAGCAAAGTTGGGAAAGTTTCATGCTGCTTTTCTTGATCGTATCGGTTCCATGTATTTTACAAAGGAGAATTATGATGATTTTTATTATGGCAAAGGTTCCACTTATCCTGATGTGCAGGGATGTATCGGCATTTTATTTGAGCAAGCAAGTTCAAGAGGTCATTTGCAACAAACAGCAAATGGTTTATTAAGTTTTCCCTTTACAATAAGAAATCAGTTTGTAACTGCACTGTCAACTTTAGAAGGAGCAAAAGCATTGCGAAAAGAATTTTTAGAATACCAAAGAGATTTTTTCAAACAATCAACAAACCGGGCTGCTGCATTTGCCACCAAGGCATATGTGTTTGGAGATAAAAACGATAAGGCAAAAACATTCGAGTTTGCTACAATGCTAAAGCGTCATCAGATTGAAATAAATGAATTGCCTGATAATTGGAGCGATAAAGATTTCGAGAAAGGTTCTGCATTTATTGTTTCATTAAACCAGCCCCAGCATAGTTTGATAAGAGGAATATTTGATAAAACACTTGATTACAAAGACAGTTTATTCTATGACATTACAGCATGGACAATGCCGCTTGCTTTTGGTTTGCCTTCAAAAGAATTAAGTACGATGCCATCGCCTGGTGCCAAAACGGGAATATTGCATTTTCCCAAAGGTGAAGTGATCGGACGATCCTCAAATTATGCTTACCTGCTGGAATGGGATGATCTATATGCGCCGGCTGCAGTAAATGAAATGTTCGAGTCAGGTCTTCTATTAAAAGTGGCTACAAATGTTTTTGAAATCGGAAACAAAAGCTATGACAGGGGTACCATCATGTTACCAGTAAAACTGCAACAGGATGATGCCGAAACTGTGGCAATTAAATTAAATGCATTAGCAGAAAAATATCGTTTAAAGATATATGCCGTGAACACCGGAAATGCTACTTCCGGAATTGACCTGGGAAGCAGCAGGTTTGTTACCCTTACAAAACCTAACATTGCAATGATCGTTGGTCCGGGTGTAAATGCAACCGATGCCGGTGAGGTTTGGCATTTGCTTGATCAGCGAATGAATATTCCTGCTTCTCATCTTGAAATTTCTGCTTTCAATCGTGTTGATCTGAACAGGTATAATACCATCATCATGGTGGGTGGCACTTATCCCGATATGAATAAGGATAAATTAAGATCATGGGTTCAGTCGGGGGGTACATTGGTATTAACAGAAGAAGCGGTTAGCTGGGCTTCGCAGAATGGAGTTACAGATGTAAAATTCAAAAAAGCAAAAGCTCCTGTTGATAGCATACAAAAACTAACCTATACAGAACGGGAGCAGTTGGATGGAGCACAGCAAATGAATGGCGCCATCTTTGGAGCCGAAGCCGATCTTGCTCATCCGTTAGCATATGGTTATAATCAAAGAGCCATAAGCTTATTCAAAGCGAATAAAGTTTTTATGGAGAAAAGCAAAAACCCTTATGCTACACCTTTTTATTATGGAAGCAAGCCATTGCAAAGTGGATGGGCAAGCAGGGAAAACCTGGATGCGATAAAAAATTCGGCAGCAGTTGTTGTTAATACGGTGGGCAATGGACGGGTGATAAACATTGCTGATAATCCCAATTTCCGTGCTTTCTGGTTAGGCGGAAGCAAACTTTTTATGAATGCAATTTTCTTTGGAAGAATAATTGATGCAGCATCGGCCCGTACTGAAGAATAGCCTATACGTCAAATGTGAAAGGTGAAATTATTTTTCATGTTTGACGTTTCACTTTTCACAAAAGCTGAATACCTGCCTGCCGGCAGGCTGGGAATTACCGGACGTACAGGTGAGTG
>FKKE01001711.1_pt2 | contig 10794 bp, 12 predicted proteins | sample 1106331 | NCBI WGS metagenome assembly FKKE01 (sample SAMEA3931202, study PRJEB13176) | freshwater metagenome | biome: Drinking water system; feature: drinking water; material: freshwater | place: China | collected 2013-02-06 | reverse complement strand
ATGGGGCCTGACCCCTTGAATCATAGGATTTTCGCTCTCACTGTATTATTGTAGTCAGCGAATGAAGAACGATCCGGCGACACTTGTTCAGGCACTAAGAGTGGGTGATGCTCGTGCACTCGCTCGAGTGATCTCTCTCATTGAAGATGAAGCGAGCATCGCCGCGAAATGTGTTGAGCTGATCTTTCCGTTTACAGGAGTGTCTCAAGTAATCGGAGTCACTGGCGCACCTGGAGCTGGAAAGTCGACCCTCGTGAACGAGCTCGTTAACCACCTAGTCGGGGTGGGAAAACGGGTAGCCGTCGTTGCGGTTGATCCGAGTAGCCCCTTCAGTGGAGGGGCAGTGCTCGGCGATCGGATTCGAATGGCACAGGCGTCCGAACGCGATGGCGTCTTTATCCGTTCGATGGCGAACCGCGGGGCACTAGGTGGTGTTGCCCCGAAAACTAATGAGGTGATATTCGCTCTTGAAGCAGCACGGTTTGACTATGTAATTGTCGAAACTGTCGGTGTTGGCCAGGGCGAGGTCGAGATCGTCCGGATGTGTGACACCTGTCTCGTCGTGCTCGTTCCTGGCATGGGCGATAGCGTGCAAGCTCTCAAGGCCGGCGTACTCGAAATAGCCGACCTGTTTGTGATCAATAAGGCAGATCGGAGCGAGGCGAACCAACTAAAACAAGAGATCGTATCGATGCTCGGGCTTGCAAACACCACTGCTCGACAACCAGAGATTATTATGACGACCGCAACAAAGGGCGAGGGTATCGGAGAGCTCGCCTCAGCCATTGCACGTTACTATGATTGGGCGAAAGATCAGGGGCGGGTTGCCGAACGTAGGCGCGTGCTGCTTCGAGAAGCAGTCTATCGTGAGATTTCAGGTCGTAGTTTAAAGCTCGTCCTCGAACGTGCAACAACGGATAATTTGCTCGAGCGTGCACTTGATGAGGTGTACTCTCGGCACAAGTCACCCCGCGCGGTGGCCGAGGGCTTAATCGAATTAGTCAGACGCTAGAGTTCTATGGAAGAATCGACTGCAACACGCGAGCAAGTGATTGAAGTTCTAAAATCCGTGGTCGATCCTGAGCTCTTCATCGATATTTGGACGTTGGGACTCATTTACACAGTAGACTTGGAAGGAACGGCACTCCAGATTAAAATGACATTTACTTCAATGATGTGCCCAGCGGGACCACAGTTGGTGGAAGAGGTAAAAGAGAAGACCTCTGCCATCCCTGGGATCAGTTCAGTTTCGGTCGAGGTCGTGTTTGAACCACTGTGGCAGCCAACAGAGGAACTGAAGGCCTTACTGGGAATCGGGTAAACAGCGCTCATATGAACTTCCTCCTCTCTCCAGAACTTATCGAATTCGGCTCAGTGCTCCGGAAGTTTTTTGAGACGAACGTCGACTCTCGTCTCTTACGAGCGCAATTCGAACCGGCCGCGAGCCATCAAAACCGAACGGCTGATCTGCAGCAATTATGGTTAAGATTGTCTGAAATCGGCGCTCTCTCTGCTCACCTGGATGAAGAATATGGGGGCCTGAATTTCGGCTTCACTGCGCTCCACCTCATCCTCGAGGAGAGTGCGCGAGTGCTTGCACCGTTACCTCTGTTTGAGACCCTTGTTCTTGGTGCAGTACCCATTCGAATCCTCGGGAATGACGAGTCGAAGCGAACGCTTCTTACCGACATTGTTGCTGGAAAGCTGAGGGTTACTGGCGCGTTCGGCGCGTCTTTCCCCTGTTCACCTGAGAAAACGACGATCAGTGCCGTTTCTTCAACGGGGAATGGTTCGTCCGAGTATGTGATCGATGGTCAGGTCGGACTGGTTCCCTCAGTCGAGGCAGTAAATGGTATCATCGTGCCGGCAACTGTTTCGCACACGGGTGAGCTCGCTCTATTCCTTGTTTCAGGCTCCGAGGTAGAAAACGGAAGAATCACTATCGAACGTCAGCAAACGTTTGACCTCGTGCGACATTTTTCTCAACTGACCTTCTCGCATTGTCCTGCGATCAAGGTGAGTGTTACGCGCGGCGCAGCCGCGGACTGGAAACTGTGTCGGGATATCATCAGCGCTATGGCCGTAGCAGAGCTTACGGCAGCCGGCGAAAAGGTGCTCGAGATGACGATCGCCCACACGAAAACCCGGAATCAATTCGGCCGACCGATCGCCTCATTCCAGGCAGTCGCCCATCGACTCGCTGATATGAAAGTGGAGCTCGAGAGTGCTCAGGCGCTCAGTCGTTTCGCTGTATGGGCGCTTGAGGGCTCCTCAGCGCAGGCAAAAGACGCTATTGCAGCGAGTAAGGGTTATGCGAGTGAACAGATTCCGAAATTAATCGAATCAGGCTTGCAGGCGCACGGCGGTATCGGCTTTACCCATGAGTACGATCTCCACCTCTACCTTCGCCGAGCACGGATGATGTCGGTTCTCTATGGCACTTCGCAGGAGCACTATCAGGTGCTTGGAGCGTCGCGGCTACGGTAACGGCAGAGAACGAATCAGGAGGCAACGCTCCGCTATCTAAATCCCCAGCAGTTTACGCTCAAGCCCCTCACAGAGAATATGGACGATGGTAATGTGTGCCTCCTGGATATGGGCAGTCACATCGGACTCAACTACCAGGGCAATTTTTGCGAGAGACTTTGCCTTCCCACCGCCCTTCCCTAAGAGGGCGATTGTAACGGCCCCCTTTTTCGCTGCGGCTTCGAGTGCAGCAAGAATGTTCCTTGAATTTCCGCTGGTGGAGAAAACTACGAGTGCATCGCGGTTCGTGACAAGAGTCTCCACCTGTCGGCTGAAAACGGAATCAAAGCTATAGTCGTTCGCCCAGCAGGTGATCGTCCCCACGTCGCAGAGATGTTGCGCAGCAATCCCAGGACGTTCCCGGTCATAACGGGCGACAAGCTCCTCAGTAAAGTGCATCGCATCGCAAGTTGAGCCGCCATTCCCAGCGGCATAAATCCTCCCACCGGCGGATACAACCGAATAAAGCGTCGTAATCATTTGTTCAAGGAGAGGTACAGAACTTAACAGGGAGAGCTTCGTTTGTGACGAGGCCCTAAGGTGTGCTTCAATCAATGTTTTCATAAAAACTCTGATTTTGAGACGAGGTCGACCGAACGGAAATTGCGAGGAGCGGACTTTGCTTCTGCAAACGAGCACCGGAGCAATGTTCCGTTCGGTCGAGATCGGCCAAAAGCAGAGTTTTTATGCGGCGCGTTTGAGCTGCGTGTCGATGACCCGGTCGACTTCTTCGATCAGCGTTCCGATGGAATAGGCCCATACGTATTGCCCAGCTCGGGAACCGGTCATCACTTCGGCAATGTCATCACGATCTGTGACGCGATGCTTTAAATAGAGTTGCTTGCCATCAGTGAGGAGAATGACGTCCTTCGGTTGGGTGTAGATCCGTGGCAGCCGCTTTCGAAGATACGCAATACCGCGCCGAAAACGGTTTACCGGCAACCCTTCACGCTTCATGCGAAAAAGCCAACTCAGTAGTACAACATCTGCGTAGGAGTAGCGCTGTCTTCCGCGCTGCTTCGATCTTCCGGTAGCGCCCACGAGATCTGTTCTTGCGTAGTAATTGAGTAGGGCGAGGCCAATCTTTTCTGTGTTTCCTGTAAGTCCGCGAAGAATACTCTGCACCTCTTTGGCGGTAAATTCACGCTCCAGTGCTCTCACGTTACTTTTTCTCTCGACCGCGTAACCTTCCACTAGATTCTTCGCCTCTGGTATGTTTGCTTGCACTTGCCTATGGTTTAACTAGGTTATACGAATTTTACACTTTGCTCAATGACCCGAACGAGTACGCGACCACGACGGTACAACCCTCAACGTCGAACAAAAGGCGCCCCCAGGTAACCTACTAATATTTCTGAGCTTCTTGGAAGATAAATAATTAGCCTTTGACCTGTCAATGGTGGTTCCATCATGTTGCCTCCGAATAAACCGGGCGGTAGTTATCACATGAGAGTCAGGCATGCGATTTCCGATCAGTCTACTGTTAAAGGCGAGGGTCCCCTTACTCCTCGCCCTCATGCTCTGTGGGCAAGGGTGTTTCTTGGACAAGTCAAAAGATCCAGACCCGAATCATCCTGGAAGCGAAGGTGATATTGAGTCATTTGGTCCGTACGCGAGCGAAGGGCTCGATCGCGCGACCCTTACCGATGAACGGGTCATTCGCGCGATGTCACAAGTCCCGCGCCATCGCTTCGTCCCTGTGGACGAAGCTTCCGATGCTTATGAAGATCGAGCATTGCCGATCGGGTTTCAGCAGACGATCTCTCAACCGTACATCGTTGCCCTAATGACCCAAGAATCGCTCGCTGGGCCGGGATCGAAAGTGCTTGAGATCGGTACCGGGAGCGGCTACCAAGCGGCGGTATTGGCTCAACTCGGAGCCGACGTCTTCACCATCGAGATTATTCCTGAGCTTGCTGAGCGTGCAAGGAGCACACTCTCCGAATTAGGATTTGAGAAGGTGTCGGTAAAAACCGGCGATGGTTGGGAAGGCTGGGCCGAGCACGCACCATTTGATGCAATTCTCGTCACGGCTGCTGCTCCTGAGCCACCACCGAAGCTTCTCTCGCAACTCGCCAACCGTGGACGGATGGTTATTCCGATTGAAAAAGCGGCCGATGATGGTGAGGTGCTCATGGTCATTGAACGACGCGACCGCGACTATGTTACACGTCGCCTCGGAGCCGTGCGCTTTGTTCCGTTAATGGGAGAAGGTCGAAAATTGAAAGGTGCGAGTGATACAGAAACTAATGGATAAACGCAGAGGATTTTCAGAGTCCCCCTCTGCTGCTCTGGTGCTCCGTTGCTCTGTTCACAAAATGAAGCGCTGGAAGCACTGCATAAGTTTTTTATTTTGCACAGAGCAACAGAGCAGTAGAGAAAATTAAAAAATTCTCTACCCCATCAAGATTCGTTTTCCAGTCGGAATAAACGTCTTCCGATCGTTCGGCGCGACAATGAGCTCGCTCTCGTTCCCCCAAGCATGAGGAACTGGGCCTGAGTTAAACGGGAAGCGCCCTTCGTCATTTGGGTCGTAGGTTCGGCTGGTAATATAAAAGAGATGTGCAAAATCAGATAGAACTTTGCAACCATGGATGACGCCCTGCGGAATCTTCACTACTACTGAGCGAGCATCTTTTCCGCTTTCCGCATCGCCCAAGAAGAACTCCATTTTCTGCTGATACGTAGGACTCTCCTCTCGATTGTCATAGAGGACAGTTTGGACGAGGCCGAACGGCACGTACCACCAATCAACCTGGAGGTGATGGAAATGCCAAGCCTTGACTGTGTTCTTTCCCATCTTGCTGTGGCTCCACTGAGCAAATCCTTCGCTAAAAAAAGGATCGGTCACACGAATCAACTCACGAAAAAATCCGCGGTCATCAGGAAAGGTTTTTAACTCTTTGATGCTCACTCCGTGTATCGATTGGCTCAGAAACTGAGGCGTGCTCACTGCATTCATTGGATGATATCCCAAAAAGCGCTGACTATTGTTAGGAACATGTACTGCGCGTCCAGCCTAGAGTCAAATATGCGCCATTCGCAAAGGCTTTTGTAACGCGATATAGTGGAAACGCAGGAAGTTGAGCAATGAAGCACACTAAAAAGCAACAATCCCTCTTTGGCTTGCAGGCAGCGAATCGTATCCAATCTGAGCCGCTAGCGGAACGGATGCGACCGCGTAGTCTGGATGAGATTGTAGGCCAGGACGAAGTCATCGGCCCAAACTCCGCCTTCGGGCGGATCTTACGGATGAAAGGGGTGCCGATCCCTTCGGTTGTCCTCTGGGGCCCACCAGGAGTAGGGAAGACCACCATCGCGCGGGTGATTGCAGAAACTGGTAATTACCGCTTCGTTCGGCTCTCCGGTGTTCTCGATGGGGTAACTGAACTCCGTCAAGTTGTCGATGCAGCAACGCAAACGCTTTCGGAGGATGGTCGGCCAACTCTAGCGCTTGTCGATGAAATTCATCGATTCAATCGCGCACAGCAGGATGCCTTTCTCCCTCATATTGAATCTGGCCTGCTTACTATCATTGGTCAGACGACGGAAAATGTAAGTTTCCGCCTGCGGAGTTCGCTGCTCAGCAGACTTCGCATTATTCAGATGAATTCCCTTCAACCCGAGCACATCATTGAACTGATCGATCGTGCACTTGTGGATCGAGAACGGGGACTCGGTGCGCTTCAACTGGAGGTTACGCCTGAGGCAAAATCATTCCTTGCTCATATTGGAATGGGTGACGCGCGTCGTTCACTCACTGCCCTTGAATGGGCAGCGCTTGATGCAAGCGCCGCAAAGGAACAGGTCATTACCAAGGAGCTCGTCGAACGCGCGTATGGTTCGCAGCCGCATTATTTTGACCAGGCTGGAGATTACCATTACGACACTATCTCAGCATTCATCAAATCAATGCGCGGATCTGATCCGGATGCTGCGCTCTACTACATGGCGCGAGCCTTAGCCGGTGGAGAGGATCCGCTCTTTCTCACACGGCGGATGATTATTTTTGCTTCGGAGGACGCCGGGTGTGATCCACGCGCACTTGAGGTAGCACTCAATGTCGACCGCGCTGTCGAACGGCTGGGCCTTCCCGAAGCAAAAATTCCACTCGCCCAAGGGGTGGTGTATCTCGCAAGCTGTGCAAAGTCGAATGCCTCGTATCTCGCGCTACACGAAGCGGAGAAGTTGGTCGAAGAGTATCCTGACACAGAGATTCCGAAGCGACTTCGAAATGCACCAACGGAGCTTATGCGTGAGCTAGGAAACAGCCTTGGGTACCGCTATCCGCATGATTTTGACGGTGCATTTGTTCCGGAACGTTATTTACCGGAACCGATCGCAGATGTCGTTTTCTATCACCCCACGGAGCGTGGGATTGAAGCTCAGATTCGTGAACGACTCGAACGCTATCGAGCGTTGATAGAACCTAAAAAGCCCTCATCTTAATCCTCCTCCTCATCCTGCACCTGCACCAAATCTCTTTCTTTTTCTTGAAAAGGAGAAGGTTCTGGTGCAGGTGCAAGAGCAGGATTAAGATGAGGATGAGGATGAGGATGAAAATTCGCGTCTTAGGGTTGATAGCGTCGAAGTATCTCCTCAGCCCCAGGAACATCTGCACGAAGCCATTCTTCGACAAGGACTCGTTGCTCCTCGGAGCTCAACGTCTCAATTCGACGGTTGAGAGTTGTCCGCGCAAATGTTGAACAGAACATACAAATCGCTGTTGCAACCGACACGTTGAGGCTTTCGACAAAGCCAAGCATCGGGATGTATGCCGAATACGATGCCGCCAACCGAAACGTATCACTCAGTCCGCGAACCTCGTTACCGAAGACGAGCGCAAGTCGCTCTTCAAATGGAAGCTCAAGCACTGAGAGCTGTGGCGTCGCAATTTCGCGAGTCGACGAAGGGGGCTCGAGTATTACAATTCGGTAATTTGCTTCCCGTAGTTGTGCAACAGCTTCGCCTGGTGTCCGATGACGAATTATTTTTACCCACTTATCAGCCCCAATCGTGACACCCTTATTCTGCGCAAAATGTGAACCGATAAAATGTAGTTCGGCGAGACCAAACGCATCAGCGCTGCGAATTACTGCTGAGATATTATGTGGATGCTGGAGCTCGTCAAAAACGAAAGTGAGTGTGCGTGAGCGGCTTGCCGCAACCGATTGAAAGCGTGCGAGTCGCTCGGGGAAGACGAATTCACGTAGTGGCGATTCGTTCTCGTTTGGCTTTTTCATTTTGCGTTTGCTATTCCCTGCCGCTTCGCTCGGCGATCGCTTCGGCAAGGGAGAGCGTTGTTCCTGAGCCTCCGAGGTCTGGCGTAAGCAGTCGCTTTTCGCGGCAAACAGCAAACGTCGCGCGCTCGATTTGGCCAGCTATTTCTCGTTCACCGATGTGGCGGAGCATCTGTGTTGCGGACAGCAGAAGGGCAATGGGGTTCGCTATCCCTCGTCCAGCGATATCGGGGGCGGTGCCGTGAACTGCCTCGAAAACTGCCACCGCCGCGCCAAAATTGGCACTTGGAGCAAGTCCAAGCCCGCCGATGAGGCCGGCGCCTAGATCCGAGAGGATATCACCATAGAGATTCTCCATCAGGAGGATATCAAACCGCTCGGGCCTACGGACAAGCTCCATCGCAACAGCGTCTACAATTTTTTCCTCATACTCGATATTCGGATAACGGTTTGCAACCTCACGGTAGCACACGAGCGCTAGCCCATCGGAGAGCTTGAGAATGTTAGCCTTATGCACCGCAGTGATTTTCTTCCGTCCGCTACTTTCGGCGTAGCGAAACGCAAATTCGGCGATTCTAGTGCATGCAGTCCGGGTGGAAACTTTCAAACTCGTAACCACTCCGGGAACGATCTCATGCTCGAGGCCAGAGTACAGCCCCTCCGTATTCTCGCGAATAAAAACCAAATCAATATCCTGATATCGTGACTCGATTCCAGGAATGGATTTCACCGGGCGAAGATTTGCGTAAAGCTCGAGCTTCTGTCGAAGGGAAACATTGACACTACGAAATCCTTGTCCAATCGGCGTTTCTACCGGGCCTTTGAGTGCGATGCCAGAACTCCGAACCAGTTCAATGGTATCGTCCGGCATTGGTGAGCCCGTTTCCCGAATTGCTCGTGCACCGATCAGTGCTTCCTGAAAGTGGAGAGGTACTTTACATCGATCGAAGATCAATCGAACGGCTGCAACGATCTCTGGTCCGATCCCATCGCCTGGAAGTAAAACGACTCGGGGTGGATCTTTGCGCGTGGCTGTCATCTTTTCGGCTCGGCTGTCACTCGTCGTTTCACCACTAGCGCGACTGGAATTTCATCACCACCGGACACATGGAGCTCTGCATCTTGGCCTCGCGGGGAGATGTAAAGCTGAGAAGACCCACCACCATCAAGGTTAAGCGCATCTGCTACCGAGAGCTCTGGCCGGAGTAACATCGTCTGAATTTGACGCAAGCTCACACCGGGGAAGCGGAGCGTCGTCACATAGAGTAAAACGTCGCCCTGAGTTGTAATTGCCACACCGGAGCGACGGCTGAGGCTGCGGGGGGTAGAGAGTTCGGTCGCCTTCCCATCAATGATCAACCGCGGGCCAGCTTGAAACGCCTCGACAACATTCATCGCTTTAAAATCAGCTCGATGCTCGACCATAGGTTGTTGATTCCGCACAGCGAACACACCGGTGAGTAAGTTTCCACCGCGATGGAGCTCCTGCAGTTTCTTATTTCCCGAGATTACTAAACCGAGCGGTCGTCCTTCGGGGTCAAAAAAATTCGCATTAATCCCTACAATCGCTTCACTCTGAACCGTTAAGTTTTTAACGAACGTTCGGTTGGCAGAAACATCTGCAGCTGTGACGACGCGAAAGAGGAACCGCTTCGGAGAGAAACGAAGAACCAAGACTTCCGGTGAGATCATCTGGTAGTCATCTACCGGCACCGGGTAGCGAAGCTTCGAAAAGCCCGGTTCTATATCCTCCCACACAAGCTTGCGACTCATATGGGTCGTCATAACAACTGAAGTTCGCTCCTCGGCTACGGTTGCTTGCGGGTGAGACGCAAAATCGACGCCGAGGATAACAATGAGGGCGAGTTTCACGGGCAACAATCGGTTCATCTGATCAATATACTGAGCGCACTATAAACTTCGTTTTTTTAAATACCTTTGTTGCGTGCAGTATATTGTTTTGCCGGAGGCAAAACCAGCAACAGATATGCCCCGAACCAGAAAAGCTGCGGCGCGTTTACGCGCCGACCACACAGAGTGCTATTTTCTATTACTCCAACCCCACCCCTGCGCTCAGTATATTTCTTGCTGGTCGCGCCTCCGGCGCTCCATGCCCCAAAATAAAATCCGCCTAACGCCGAATTTTATTTCGTTAGGGGCATATACCGAAGGTGGAAGAGAGATTCGTAAGACTGGGTATTAGCGCGCACCAGCTCCGGTGAGCATTACTTTAAGAGTTTTCCAGGCAATCTCCAAGTCGAGAGCGAGCGAGCGATTTTCGACATATTCAATATCAAAAGCGAGCTTTGTTCGGTAGGAGCCGATTGAAGCGGCGTAGCCGGAAGCAACTTGTGCGAGTCCAGTAATCCCAGCTTTCACTTCAATTCGCCGGCCGAAGAGTGGAATCTCTTGCTCTAATTGCCGCGCGAGCTCGGGACGCTCTGGCCTCGGCCCGATGAGACTCATATCGCCGACAAGGACATTGAAGAGCTGGGGTAGTTCGTCCAAGCGAGAGAGCCGAAGAAATCGACCAACTCGGGTTACCCGTGGATCCGCGTCGCTCGCCCAGACCGCTCCCATACCTGCCTCGGCATCAAGGCGCATCGTTCGGAATTTGTACATTGTAAATTCCTCTCCGCCGCGCGTCAGTCGTTGTTGCCGGAATATGATTGGACCACGCGATGTAGCTCCGACTAAAACGGCAGAGATTCCCATCACTGGGGCGAACACGATAATAAGCGCGAGCGAGCCGAAAATATCGAAAGCACGCTTTACGTTCTCGTAAGCGAATATCCGTGCGAGGTGAATTTCAAGGCGAGTAGGCGCGGTTTCGCCGACAGCGAGACTCTGTCGTCGCGCAAACAGAGAAAAGCTCGAAGCGATGCTCTTTGAAACCAACATCAGAAATACCGCATGAGTCGCTGCTACGTTACCTAAAGAACCAGCGTTAAAATACTATGTTTCTAAAGAAATGCAAGGGAGGCAAAATGGCGTAGCGGATAAGAGAAATCGTAACCGTTCAGAATTC
>FKKE01014162.1_pt1 | contig 10797 bp, 7 predicted proteins | sample 1106331 | NCBI WGS metagenome assembly FKKE01 (sample SAMEA3931202, study PRJEB13176) | freshwater metagenome | biome: Drinking water system; feature: drinking water; material: freshwater | place: China | collected 2013-02-06 | reverse complement strand
AGAAAAATGGATACTCACTCCTGTAAAAGGACTAAAGAAAGGGATGGGCAGGCTAAACCTGGATTTTCCTGAAGGTGTTTATTGGAGCGTTAATATTTTTACAGCTCAAAATAAATTCCTTATCAACAGGAGTATTGAAGGAAAACACAAATCATACGAGTTGGCCCCCGGTAATTATCATTTCATGTTAAATCCAGTTATGGTCGAAAATGTTCCCATAGAAGAAGGAAAAGAAACAAAATTAAAATTTGGGGTGCTTGAAATAAATTCTAATGATTGGGAATTAAGAAGCGAAGACGGAAAAGAATTTTTAACATCAGGAAACAAGATAACAAAAATTGCAATGCCGGTTGGCAAATACCAGCTAATAGATGGAAAAAACGCAGCACGAATTGCAGAGGTCTCAGAACTTGTAATTAAATCACCAGAACAAACACAAAATCCTGTTTCTGACAAATGGGTTATTTATTCAGTACCTGAGTACGAACTGCCCGATAATAAAGGTTCCCTGAACTTGCAATTTCCGCAAGCTCAATTTGCTTTTAATTCCTACTGGATCATCAGGGTCTATAATAAGAATAATTCTATGGTACATAAAGGAGAGCCTAATGACAATGGAAATTTTATAAATAAGATATTGGATACCGGCTGGTATAGAGTAATAATAAATGGGATTCCTGTTATGAATGTACCTATTCTCGGTGGAAAAGAAACCCGTATTAAAAAAGGAGGGATCGGTCTGAGTGGTTTTCCCAATGGGAAATGGGAACTGCGTGAAAAGAACCTGAATTCTTATGCAGTTAATAATTTAGTTCAGGATGCCATTGGAGGTACTTTAACTTTTACACAATATCAACAAGTGGATGTGCCTGTGAGTGATTATATAGTATCATTCAAGCCGGAACACAACTCTGAATATCCTGTTTATTATGCAATAAAGATCTCTGATAGTTCATGGACAGACCTGGCCACTTTCGTTAGCCAGCATCAGCCTTTTGGATCAACCTATTGGTCAATGCGAAGATTACCAGATTACCCGGAAAACAAAGGCCGGTTATTTTCCGATTATTCCGGCGATGTTCCCTGGGTAATAAAAGTTTATCATCAAAATGATTCAAATGCTACGGCGACTTATCAGTCATCTGCTAAAAAATCACAAACCGGCGGATTCAAATTTATTAGTCTTTCGCCGGGCACTTATGATATCAGTATAAATAATTGCCGTATCAATGGAGTAATGATAAGTCGTGGTTATGAAACAAAATTCAAGACAGGGATCGTATCAATGGAATCAGCAGGTAACTGGTCAATAGTACGCCATTATAAAACATGGTATGGAAGTACAATAAACCAGCCGGTAGCATCTGGTAATAAAGCAGGGAAAATTTTATTGCCAGTTGGAGAATATACTGTGAACATAAACAATACTCCTAAATATCATGAAGTAAAAGAAGGCAGCTTGTCGAAGTTCTGATCAATAACTTAGGAGTTTCAAAATGGTTTCATGGAGTCTTGCTTGTGCCAAAAAATTTTTCTCCAACTCAATATTAAATGGAACAGGTGTATCCAAAGAAGCGCAACGCATCACCGGTGCATCGAGCATACCAAAACAATTCTCTCCGATCCATGCGGCGATCTCCCCCCCAATACCCCCGATCAATGTGTCTTCATGAAGAATTAATGCCCGGCCCGTTCTTTTTACTGCTTCACGAATAGCAAAATAATCGAGCGGTGCTAATGTTCGCAGATCTAAAATATCAATGGATATTTCAGGATGCTCAGCAGCATAATCTTCCGCCCAGTGAACACCGGCACCATAAGTGATGATAGAAATTTCATCTCCTTCTCTTACATGTCTTGCTTTACCAATTTCTATTTCATAATAATCTTCAGGCACTGGCCCGCTTACTGAACGATACAAAGCTTTATGCTCAAAGTACATCACAGGATTCGGATCATTGACAGCAGCGATCAGCAAACCTTTTGCATCGATCGGTGTAGAGGGATAAACAACTTTTAATCCGGGCACTTTTGTAAACCATGCTTCATTGCTTTGTGAATGAAATGGGCCGGCACCTACTCCAGCGCCTGTCGGCATCCGTATCACCACATCAGCATTCTGTCCCCAGCGATAATGGATCTTTGCAAGATTATTTACGATCTGGTTAAATCCAACTGAAACAAAATCGGCAAACTGCATTTCCATCATACTTTTAAAACCTTCGAGTGATAAACCAAGCGCCGCACCGATAATTGCACTTTCACATAATGGTGTGTTCCTCACTCTTTCTTTTCCGAATTCCTGTACAAAACCTTCTGTTATTTTAAATGCGCCACCATATTCTGCAATATCCTGGCCCATAAGGATGAGGTTCGGATGATGTTGCATACATTGTTTCAATCCTTCGCTTATTGCATCAATCATTCTTTTTTCGGGAGATGTGAAAGGCGAAACGTGATAATGGGCTGAGTTGTCGACAAGTTTCACGTCTGACGTTTGGCGTTTCAGTGCATAAACATCTTCCAATTCTTCTTCTGCATCAGGCACAATAACACTTGTATTAAAACCTATGGCTAATTCTTCTTCTATCTTTTCTTTGAATTCATTTCTTATTGCATGGATTTCATTCTCATTGAATATACTTATTGATTTTAAATATTCTTCATAGTTTTTAATCGGGTCTTTTAGTTCCCATATTTTAAATAATTCCGGGGGAACATATTTAGTTCCGCTGGCTTCTTCATGACCACGCATTCTGAATGTCATGCATTCTATCAAATAAGGTTTTTGATTTTTGATACAATACTCTCTTACACCTTTTATAGTATCATAAACAGAAAGCAAATTATTTCCATCAATGGAAACTCCTTCCATTCCGTATCCTTTTGCTTTATCAACAAGACTGATACAACGATATTGTTCATTGGTTGGAGTGCTTAAGCCATAACCATTATTTTCAATTATAAAAATCACAGGCAGATCCCACACAGCTGCCACGTTCAGCGCTTCATGAAAGTCGCCTTCGCTTGTTCCGCCTTCGCCTGTGAAGGCAAGGGATACTTTATTTTTCTTTTTTAATTTATATGCCAGGGCAACTCCATCTGCAATTGCTAACTGCGGTCCAAGATGTGATATCATGCCACAGATATGATGTTCTTTATTTCCAAAATGAAAACTTCTTTCTCTTCCTTTACTGTATCCTTCTTTTGCCCCCTGCCATTGCATGAATAATTTATGAAGGGGCATATTGCGGGTGGTAAAAACACCAAGATTGCGGTGAAGGGGCATGATCCATTCATCTTCCTGCAAAGCAAGCGTGGCGCCGACCGCTATCGCCTCCTGTCCTATTCCGCTAAACCATTTTGAAATTTTTCCCTGCCTTAATAACACCAGCATTTTTTCCTCGATCATGCGGGGCCAAAGCAGTGAACGATAAAATCTTACAAGCTCTTCGGTGGATAAATTCTTCCGGTCAAAAGTCATGTTGCAAACCTATAAAATAAAGGCATATCGTATTTTAAATTGTTAAAACAGCAGGAAATAAAAATTAATTGTGTGTAAACCATAAAACCACTGCATCCTACTGGAAACTTTTTACCATGAATATGCTTTTTAAACCAGCTATCGTATTTGTTTCCTCCCTGCTTTTGCTGAGCTTTTCTTCTCCCGACAAACAAGATTTGAACGAAACACCCAAAATGAAAAAAAGTAAATCAAAGATCCAGGCAGCCATCCTTCTTGATGTAAGCAACAGTATGGACGGGTTGATAGAACAGGCAAAGACCCAGTTATGGAATATGGTAAGCGTAATGGGAAAGGCAAAATGCGAAGATGGCATCCCCCAAATTGAAATAGCTCTTTATGAATATGGAAGAACCAACAATGATGTAGCAAAAGGGTATGTAAAACAAATTTCTCCTTTTACATCTGATCTTGATAAGCTTTCACAACATTTATTCTCTTTGACAACTTATGGAGGCGAAGAATATTGCGGCCAGGTAATTCATACTTCATTGAATGAACTGAGCTGGGATGCAGATCCTAATAGTTATAAAGTAATTTTTATTTCAGGTAACGAAGATTTTCTTCAGGGTAAACTTCATTATACGCAGGCATGCAATGAGGCAAAGAAAAAAGGAGTGATCGTAAATACAATTTATTGCGGCGATCGTTTACAGGGAATAAAAGAACACTGGAATCTTCTGGGTGAATGTGGCAATGGAAGTTTTACGAACATTAATTCCGATGCAAAGATCGATGACATACCTACTCCTTATGATAGTACCTTGATCACCCTGAACAATAAACTAAATGGAACTTATATTTATTATGGTGCTGACGGTGTAAAAGGTTACACATTGCAGTATAGTATGGATGTGCAGAATACTCAGCTGAGCAAGGCTGCAGGTGCAGGACGAATAGCCACAAAAGCCGATGCGAACCTTTATTCAAATGCAGGGTGGGATCTTGTAGATGCAACGAAAGATGATAAAAAAATCCTTGAAAAATTAGATTTCAAAACCCTTCCTGATTCCCTGCGTACTAAAAGCAAGAAAGAGTTGGATGTGATCATCACACAAAAGAGCACGGAAAGAGCTAAAATACAGAATGAGATAAAATCAGTGAGTGCAAAAAGAGAAGCCTTTATAGCCAAAGAAAAAGCAAATAAAGCCAGGAGCAATACCGATCAAACATTGGAATCCGAAGTGGAAAAAATGATCAGGGAGCAGGCAAAAAGATATAAAATGAGAATTGAATAATTTATCAGCTACCGTTACTTTTCCTTTGTTGAACACAAATGCCGGTGCAGGATCATCGGCATTTTAAGTATCCTTGAAATGTATACGGTAAATTATACTACCGCCAGTTCATAAAACTCTTCCGGTTTCAAATACTTTTTTGCTATTTGCTGCAGTTCTTCAGCAGAAACAGAGCGAATAGTTTCAATGGCTTTATAAAAATAATCTCCTTCAAGATCATTTAAAATATAATTCTTCCACCTGGCAATGATATGAAAAGGGCCATCAAGATCACCAAGAATGGTTCCCATCATATAATTTCTTACCAGTTGCAATTCCTTTTCGGCGATCGGCTCATCAGTAAGCCGTTTCATTTCTTTATACACTTCTTCTATTGTTGCATCAAGCACTTCTTTTCCCGCTTCTGTACTAATTACCCATGCAGACTGCTGAATATGATCCTGCATAAAACTATGAATGCCGTAGGTATATCCTTTATCTTCCCGGATATTCGACATCAGTCTTGATCCAAAATATCCACCGAAAACATTATTCAGCACCATTGCTTTTTGAAAATCGGGGTGATGACGATTGGGAAAAGGTCTTGCAATCCGGATGGCACCCTGAACGCCTGTTGGGTCATTATTGATCCTGAATTTTTCACCGGTTTTTTTTGTTGATGAAACTTCGTAAACCGGTGTTTGAAAATTATTTCCCCAAGAAAGTTTTCCGAAATGTGTATTCAATAAATGAAAAAGGTTTGCAGGAATTTTACCCGCAACAAATATCATACAGTTACCATGCCGGTAATATTTATTAAAATGCTCAATAAGCTCTTCCCGGTTTAATGCATCATAATCTTCATGCGTGGTATATTTTCCATAAGGATGTTTTTCGCCATATAAATACGAATCAATAAGGCGGCTGGCAACGAACTCACATTTCCTGAGGCTTACACTCAGTCGCTGCTTTTGATTTTGTTTAAAAATGGCCAGTTCGTCATCAGGAAAAATAGAATCAGTGATCAGTTCTTCTACAACAGGTAAAAGTTCACCCACATGTTTATTCAGGCAATGGAGAGTAAGAGTTGTCGTTTCATTATAGCAGGCACGGTTAAGAAAAGAACCATAATATTCAAAATGTTCGTTGATCTGGAATGCTTTTTTTGCTGATGTGCCATTGCGGAGTAAAAAGTTTGTTGTAGCCGCTACCAGGTTCTTTTTTTCAAAGCTATTACCGGCAAAAAATACCATTTCAACCATTAATACATCTTCTGCGCCGGTATTGATCGCATATACAGGTACTCCATTATCCAAAAAGATCTTTTCATATGGTTTTAACTCAAGATGAAAATTAACGGCATCAATGATCGGGGGAGCTATCTTCCTGTCAACGGTAAGCATTTCCATGTATCAATTCTTTGAATAATAATAAAGCGTATTGCTGTTCTCCGGTCTGAAGATGATCTTGCTTTCATTCAATACATCTTCTGCTGTAACCACATGGTATTTTTCCAGCTCATGATTCATCAGGTCAGCATCGCCAAGTAATTCATAAAAAGCAAGACTATTGGCACGGTTGGTAAGGCTCATATCTTCAAAAGTGATCAGGCTTTCTACTTTATTCTTCACTTTTTGTAATTCTATAGCCGATACTTTTTCTGTTCTCATTTTTTCCAATTCATGTTCTACCGCTTTTTCTGCATCTTCCATATTCACCCCTTTTACCAGCTTTCCTTCTATTACTAATATACCGGCGTCGAGACTTCCGCTATGGTAGCATTCAACAGCGCTGAACAATTTTTTTTCTTTTACCAGGGCATGAAACAACCTGGAAGAGCCGCCGCCGCCTAAGATCTCCGTAATAAGATCGGTAACATAATATCTTTTATCTTTTCTTGGGTAAATATGCCAGCACTTATAAAATGCATCAAGCGGTACATCTGCTTTCACGTTCATTTTCCTTGCTTCAGTTTGCTCAGGTTCCTGCGGAAGATTGCGAACATATCTTTCTCCCGGAGGAATATCGCCAAACCATTTTCCGGCTAGTTCTTTTACTCTTTCCACGGTTACATTACCGGCTACAACAAGTATGGCATTTACCGGCCTGTAATGTTTAAAGAAAAAGCTTTTTACATCTTCAAGCTTTGCATCTTCAATATGTGATAATTCTTTTCCTATTGTCATCCACCGGTAAGGATGAACTTTGTAAGAAAGCTCCCGCATTTTATGCCACACATCACCATACGGTTTATTGAGATAATGCTCCTTAAATTCTTCACTCACAACTTTGCGTTGTACTTCCAGGCTTTTTTCTTCAAATGCAAGAGACAGCATTCTGTCGCTTTCAAGCCAGAAAGCAGTTTCTAAATTTTCAGCAGGCAGTTGTATGTAATAATTGGTTACATCATTTGATGTATACGCATTATTCTCGCCACCTGCCATTTGCAAAGGCCCGTCATAACTGGGAATATTTATACTTCCACCAAACATCAGATGCTCAAACAAATGGGCAAAGCCGGTTTTGTTCGGATCCTCATCCCGGGCCCCCACATCATACATAATGTTCACCACCGCCATTGGCGTAGAACTGTCCTGGTGTACGATCACCTTTAATCCATTGGCCAAAACAAATCTTTCAAATCTTATCATAGCATTTCAATAAAAATCCCGATAACTATCGGGATAAGTAAATACCGGGTTGCAAAAATAAATCAATTGTAGCAGAAGAGCGTATCAGAATATGCTCTTTATCTTGAAATTAAATTCCATCAGCACGCCATTACGATTGACGATCATTTTTATTTTTTCCCCTTGCGCCTGCAGTGCGGTTTTATATACTTGCAGATTTTGTCCCAGCAAATTATTAATACCTATCAATTCATCCCCTTCTTTTAGCCCGGCTATTTCAGCAGGCGAACCCTTCGCCACATCTCCCAACACTATTTTACTATCGAACATATATAGCTCAACTCCCGAGTATGCATAGTCAAATCCATCCTGGTAATGTGTATTCGGGATGAAATAAAATTCCTTTTTTGTATAATTCAGGATCACATTGAATCGCCGTAAAATATCGTTTCCAATTATACCATTGAGATATGGATAGGATGTAAGATTAAAAGTATCATTGAACACAAATACCGGCACATTTCGAAAACGATAAGGACCCATTCGTACTTCTTTTATTACCGTCATATGCATGTCAATCTTACCACCCACCCCTTCCGCCTCCTTCGGATATAACACCCTTTTCTTACTCAAAAAATTACTGTCTTCAATAAATTCTTTATTCAGCATCATGCAAAGCCCGGCGCCAATATCAAATAAAAATCGTGAATTGGTAGTTACTTCATCTCTTATCCTTGCCGCCTGTACCGGTAATGTACGCAGTATCGGCTCATACAACCAACCCCCACGGGGGTATTTTAAACGGCCGTTGGAATAAATATCAATTTTTAAACTATCATAATTGATCCAAAAAATATAACGGCTTAATACAGAATAGCCGATTATACCATCAATTTTTTCACCATACACAGCCGAGAGTATATCATAATTGTTAACATGAAAATTAAGACTGTCAACTGTAAGACCCGGCAATCGTAATTTTTGATTATAAACAAAGCTCACTTTTTTCGATCCTGCAATTCCAAGAATAGTAAGATCGGACGGTGTAGGGATGATCTTAAAATAATCTACCGTAGCCGAATCAAGAGAAATTCCGCCACTGCCTGTATCAAGTATAAAATTGAGCGTGTCGGTATAATTGCTGAACTGTGCTTTAAGCAAGATCACTCCGCCAGACAATTGCCTGAACTTAATTGTGCTGAGTAATTTTGCCGGCGGCTCAACAAATTGTTCCTGGGCTGGTACCGATAGTGATACAGCAAATAAAAAGTAAAATAAAAATGATGTTACCGGTGTTCGCATTACTGTTTGAAGATCGTTCCGCCCCGGGCGAACTCTTTTATGTTTAGTAATTCTATTCAGCAAATAGACGAATAGTTCTTCTTATTTGCTGCATTACCGGCGACAAGATATTATAATAATACAATAAATATTACCGGCGGCAATTTAACCAAATGATTTTCCCTTCTTTACCTTTGTCTTTAAGCAATATGAAATTAGCAGAGCTATATCAGAAAGCGGCAAAGTTTGAATTCCTTTCAAAAGAAGAAGGGATATTTTTATTTGAAAAAGCACCGCTTACCGAGCTGATGTTCTTAGCCGATGAGCTAAGAAAAAAGCAGGTACCTCATGGAAAAGTAACCTGGCAGATCGACCGCAACGTGAACACTACCAATGTATGCATCGCCAATTGTAAGTTCTGTAATTTTTATCGCATACCCGGGCATGCTGAAGCATATATAACCGATATGCCCACTTACCGGAAAAAAATTGAAGAAACCATTCGCTGGGGAGGAGATCAGCTGTTACTGCAGGGTGGTCATCATCCTGAATTGGGTTTGGATTTTTATGTGAATACTTTCCGGCAAATAAAACATGAATTCCCCACCATCAAACTGCATACACTCGGTCCGCCAGAAGTGGCGCATATAACCAAACTGCAAAAAAGTAATCATCATGACGTATTGCTGGCATTGAAAGAAGCCGGAATGGACTCATTGCCCGGCGCCGGTGCAGAAATATTGGTTGATCGTGTTCGCCGTTTAATAAGCAAAGGAAAATGCGGTGCACAGGAATGGCTCGACATTATGCATGAAGCTCATAAATTAAATATCACAACATCGGCAACAATGATGTTTGGCCATGTGGAAACGATTGAAGAACGGTTTGAACATTTGATAAAAATAAGAGAAGTACAAAGCCGCAAGCCGGAGCATGCAAAGGGTTTTCTTGCTTTTATCCCATGGACATTCCAGGATGTGGATACATTGCTGGCAAAAATTCGCGGTGTTCATAATCTTACTACACCTGATGAATATATCCGTATGATAGCCATCAGCCGCATCATGCTACCCAATATTAAAAATATACAGGCAAGCTGGTTAACAGTTGGAAAACAGGTGGCACAACTTTGCTTGCATGCCGGCGCCAATGATTTTGGAAGCATCATGCTGGAAGAAAATGTTGTAAGTGCTGCCGGTGCTCCGCATCGGTTTACTTATAAAAGTATACAGCAAGCAATTCGTGAAGCAGGTTTTGAACCACAGTTACGTAATCAGCAATATGAATGGAGGGAATTGCCGGAGATGATAGAGGAACAGGTGATTGATTATTGAAAGTCATTGCATGGTTCATGAACGATAATTTATATGAACATTCAGTTCCTATTAAAATTTGGAAAAATTGAACATTTAAGGCAACTACTGAATTCAGGTCGTGTCTATATTAATTGTGGTAGTTTTTTTAAACAAAATATTGATCATGGAAGATTCGATAAAGCTGAGGGCCGCATTAGCCTGCAGCATTTGAAAGATTCATTTTTAGATGTAAGACCCAAAGGGGAATCCCAATGGAAAAGATTAAGTTTCCAAACTGGCAAATTTGAATACTCGTTTAAAATTTCAGAATATTTTATTTATAGCCTTTATCATTTTTCCGATGATGAAACAAGAAGCAACTCTTATTTCCAATTCCCTGAGTCAATTAAGCAAATGGGAGATTCATATTTGCTAATAAAAAATCCAAAACAGTTTATGGATAGGTTAATTAAAGGCTTGGAAAAAAATAAATTTGAATATAATTATGGAGTAGTTACATATTATGACGAAACAAAGAATCAAGATAATCTAACATTATTTCATAAACCAGTTTCTTATGCTTATCAAAAAGAATTTCGTATTCTAGTCAAGTCCCATCAAAAAGACCCCATTGAATTTAATATTGGCAGTTTAGAGGACATTGCTGAAATTCTTGGGATTAACGATTATAAAGGACTTCATTTTAAATGGGAATAGAGGCGATGTTTCAAAGAAATTCCAGTTAGAATGAAATTTAAATTTCAAAGTAATGAGAAATAGGAGTTATATTATTTTTTTGGCTTTCACAATATCATTTCAAGTTGGCAATAGTCAACAACCCTATTTCCCCG
>FKKE01013799.1_pt1 | contig 10798 bp, 12 predicted proteins | sample 1106331 | NCBI WGS metagenome assembly FKKE01 (sample SAMEA3931202, study PRJEB13176) | freshwater metagenome | biome: Drinking water system; feature: drinking water; material: freshwater | place: China | collected 2013-02-06 | reverse complement strand
CTGCCGCTGAAGAGCCGGATGGTGCGCGAGCGCGTCGGCCGTTAACGTGCGCAGATCGAGCCCAGACTTCACCGCTGCAAATTCACCCTGAATGGTAAATGGCTCGCCGAGTGTCTTGCCGGCCACCTTGTTGAGATTGGCGCGTGCAACCACTAAAGCATTGTCCGCTCGAGCCAGATCTTTGTCGGCTTTTTGCAATTCCACGGTGGCTTTGATGAGCTCGAATTTTGGCGATTCCTTCGTTTCAACCCGAGCCCGAATCAGCATGACGAAATCCTCGACGGTCCGAAGGTTCTCCTTGGCAAGCTGCGCATCCTGTTGAGCAAAGAGTACTTGGTAGAATGCCGCCTTGACCTCAGCCGTGATCGCCACCTTGGCTTCGTCGATTCCGGCAAGCGCGCTCGACAGTCCGGCGTCTGCCGCTTGTTGTCGAGCCATGCGCTTTGCCGGCCACTCCAACGGTTGTTCAATCGTGATGGTCCGTTCAACGATCACGGCACCCGTACGCGGGTCACGGATCGAACCCCGGCCGGCAGCACCGCTCACGGTTGGGTTGAGATAGGCACCGGCCGACACTTGCCGGCCTCGGCTTTCTTCCAGGGCGGCTGCCACCCCTGTCATGACTGGACTGTGCTGAAGGGCAAGGGACAGGATTTCTGGTAAGGAATAGGGAGCGGTACGTGGATCCGACGCCAACACACTGTCGTAGAAAGACCACGGACTAATGAGGAACGGCACAAAAGAAAAGAGCACAACTCTGTGCAGAATCATGAAACACTCCTCCACGAGCAGCCCAGGCAGGCACATGAAAACGATGCGCCCATCTTAGACAGCCGCAAGATTGTGACGTGTGACGGATGAGAACGGATGTTGCTTAGACGAGGAAACCGGGCGGTGCGCGGGAAGAATTGGCTCCAACGGGCGGAAGGTCTGAAGGAAATGAACTGATAGCCCGATGGATTCGAGGAGCGTACTCCGGATCAGAACCTGTTACAGAGAGAAATCCGAGTGCCTGTGTGAAGAACGGTTTGAGAGACTTGCGATCGCTTGAATCGTTCAGAAGCGAGAGGCCGATCTCAAGGTGGCTATCGGCGGAATGCGCGAATTGTGCAGGACCGCTGACGGTATCCTCATCATCTTCATGGCTGTCGACCTCGCAATCGAGGTCGGGAGACCAGACAGCATGGATCATTCCATGATGGGTGTGTCCAGTCTTTCCGTGATGATGATCCACATCGGGATGAACATGGAATAAAGGCGCTGCGAGCATCCACAAAGACGCCCAGATCAGGACAGCCACGCGAGGCCAACAAGATTGTTCGCGCTTCAATTTCATGAGGTAATAAAGGCTAGCACAGTTGTATATCCGCATCAGTTGAGTCGAGGCTGCGCAGTGTTTTCAGCCCTCTTTCTGGTGAAGCCATGTGACCCCTTCATACCATCAGCCCGTGCCAATCGGCAACCCCCAATCGGAATCTGGGTACATCGATTCATCAGCCTCTTGATGGACGTCTCATCCGAAATGGTGCTGAGCCTCTTGATTTCGTACTGAAGTACGCGTTGGCAAAACTGCTCTAGTCGCTGCTCCCAGTCCTACAGCTGTGTCGCTCGCGTCTGTACGAAAGTGGATGGCTCTGCACCGTATTTTCCCAGGACGCCTCTCCCTAGCTGTGAAGGTTCAGAGATCTCTGGGCTCTGGTGCGTTCGGATTAGGGCGTACACGAATCCTTTTCGTCACATCTGGTGCAGATGTCGGTTTCGTTCGGTAGCGCTCCTCCTGTGACTGTGTTTTGATATCGTTGCTGAAAACAGGAGATGGTTGATAACCACGTCACAACTCTCAAGACAGTCTATACGGCAGCGTCTAGGTACCACATCAAATGGTGTGTCATAGACACAGCAGAGAAAGGATGTCTCCTGATGGCAAATCCAATGAACAGCAAGAGAGTGTGCATCATGATCGTGGACCACGATTTGGAGTATGGGATCAAGCTCGCCGATTGGCTGGCTTCTCAACGTTACCATGCAGTGCTCGTTTGCTCTCTTCAGACTGCCATCGAGGAGGTCCTGGATATCCGCCCTCATGCCGTCTTGGTCGGACTCGCCCAGACTGGGTCGACGTTCCCAATCGCTCTCCAGAGACTCTTCCGTGCAATCGAGACGGCCTGCGCTCATGTTCCGGTGATCACCATGGGAAATCAGACCAGCGGGGTCCTCACAAACATCTTGTATGGCGGAGCCATTCGCCATCGTCATCTTCCAATCAAGCCCATCGAGTTCACGTACATCAGTCGATTACTCCGGTCGGAACTCAACGCGGCGACAGCCTCACCGAATTCACCGAGCACAGAGCCGGGGCCTTCCGTTAGCCGGGCAGTCGAGAACCGTGTGCGCGAGCGCACGGTCCATCATGAGGCGGCAACATGGATCGCGTGATCTGTCGGCGCTGTCATGGTCTCATGCACCCGATCGATCCACTCGATCCGCTGGATCTCATCCAAGGTGCGAAGCTGGATGATATTCGCGCGTGGCGCTGCGTGACCTGTGGTGAGCTGATTGACCCGGTGATTATGCAAAACCGGATTCGCCCTAGACACCACCGACTCCGTCGGCGAGATTCGACGCCGCGCCAACCGGTGTTCAAGGATCCGGATATGGAATGGCCGGTATGGAGATAATGTCGATGCGGCATGGGCGCGAGCCCGCACTATTCCTGAGCACTTCTACTGCAATCACCGATCCGCTTTCGCGACAACTCTCGTCGATCATTGTTCATTCCTTCGGTTCTGAGTTTCTTGTTTCTAGTTTCGAGTTTCAGGTTGTTTGAAAACTCGGAACCTGAAGCTGCCCCTGAAACTTGAAACTCAGAAGCGAATCCGATCGGCCACGACCATTTTCCGTCACATCTGTTGCATCTGTTGCGGTGATGTGTAGTCTCGTGTTTCCCCCCCCTGCTACCATTTCTCGCCCTCCAGGAATCCCCCTTGAGGCACATCGTCAAAGGAGTGTCGGTATGAAACGTATCTTGTTCTCCACCGCCGTTGTGTCGCTCATCCTCTGCAGCCAGGCCCAGGCGTTCTTCGAAGAGGAAGGCCGTTGCCAGAAACGGGACCTCAGGGGCCAATGGGTGTCGTATCAGGCGGAGGTGAAAGTAAATCCGCATACCGGCATGTGCAAATTTTCAGTCGACAATGGAAAGGTCGAAGGCACGTGCGACTTTTCACTGAAGGACCCCCAAGGCAATCTGCTGACCGGCCTGCAGTTCACCGGTGAGGCCACCGTCAAGGAAGACTGTTCTGCGGACGTGACGATGGACTTCAGGCCTTTCGGCCGTCCATTCGTCTCTACGTTCCAGCTCCAACTGCACCGGAACAAGAAGTCCTTCGTGGGCCGCTGGGAAAATACGTTCGGGGCCCTTGGTACAGCAAGCGGAGTGAAGCAGTAACTGTCATTCGATCTGCGTGAGACGCGCCGAGCAGCCACCGACAGTACAGTTCGTTGCACAGGTTTCAGGAGGCCGAGAGCGCTGGAGGATTTATGACAGGTACACGGTTATCAATCAGTCTTGGCTTCGTGTCAATGCTGTGTACATCCACTCTTTACGCATTGACCGGTGACGGCACGATTCCTCGTGTCCTGAACCCACCGTCGACGAGCGATCTCGCGAATCTACCTGGTGACCTACGCGGCGTGCCGGTGCCTGGTCCCAGCGACCAGGACCTGGCGGAATACGTCAAGGATAGGCAGGCGGCGATCGCGTTGGGGAAGGCGTTCTTCTGGGACATGCAGATCGGGAGCGACGGAGTGCAGGCCTGCGCCAGCTGCCACTTCCGGGCCGGCGCAGACCCGCGCTCGAAGAACCAGCTCTCACCAGGTCTGAAGCACGTCCCGCAGCGAGATTTGAATTTCACGATCGGAGGGCCGAACTATCAACTGACCGGCTCGGATTTTCCCCTCACCCGCCTTGCCATCGCCGGACAGCGAGGCGCGCTCGACCAAGCCTCCGATAGTAATGATGTCGTGAGTTCCCAAGGCGTCCCGTTTCTGGACCGGGGCCCAGACCTGCTGGGTTTTCAAGTCGGCCGATTCAAAACTCGTCGAGTCGAACCGAGAAACACTCCTTCCGTGATCAATGCCGTGTTCTACCACCGTCAATTCTGGGATGGCCGCGGGGAAAACCTCTTCAACGGTGTGAATCCTTTGGGTGCCCGGGACCCGGAGGCTCGTGTGATGGCGTCGGTAGGCGGCACCCTCGTCGAGGTCCCGGTGGCACTGGTCAACTCTAGTCTCGCATCGCAGGCAGTTGGTCCGATCGTCAGCGAGATTGAGATGGCTGCCCCTGGGCGCACTGCGCAGGATATCGCGCGCGATTTGCGCAAAGGCAAGCGCAGCCGACAACTCGGCAAGCGCATCCACGGCTCTCACCCGCTTCAGCAACAACTGGTCGATCCATCAGATAGTGTCTTGGGGCCGCTCAGCCGTTATCCCGAGCGAGGCCTCCGCGTGAAGTCGTACCACGAGATGATTCACGCGGCTTTCCAGGAAAAGTACTGGCAGAGCGACCAATTCATTCAGGTGGCCGAGGACGGGACTGCATCCATTGCCGATCGCCGAGACAGGAATCGAGAGACCGAAGAATATACGTTGATTGAGTACAACTTCGCGCTCTTCTTCGGGCTGGCTGTTCAGCTGTATGAAACCACGCTCGTCTCCGATGAGACCCCCTGGGACCGCTTCCGCCGCCAACATCCGAACCCCTCCGATCCGGCGCTCAATCCCTGGAACAATACCACTCCCAGTCACATCAGCCGCTTTGCGCTCTTCGGGGCCCACCTGTTCAACGACCGGACCCGTGGCCCCAATAATCTCCGTTGCAGTAACTGCCATGAAAGCGCCGAACTCACCGATGCCTCGGTTCGTCGCATCAACCTCGCCGCTAGCGGGCCGGTGCGCAACCGCGACGGGAATATCATCGACAAGGGTTTCAACAATATCGGTGTGCGACCGACGGACGACGACTTAGGCGTGGGCGCGAGCGACGCGTTCGGTCCGCTCTCGCATAGCAAGCGCCTCTTCCCCGACTCGCCCCCGGCCAGTTTCGACGGCGCAACTGTGACGAAGGGCTTCGGCCTTGAAGGTGCGTTTAAAGTCCCCTCGCTTCGCAATGTCGCGCTGACGGCTCCCTATTTTCACAATGGCGACACGCACTCGCTCCGCGCGGCGGTTCTGTTCTACAGTCGCGGAGGGAACGTCGCGCCGATCACGCAACGAGATGGCACGCCGATCGAGCCGCTCGGGATCGCCAACATGACCTCCGATGAAGTCGATGCCGTCGTAGCGTGGCTTGAAACCCTCACGGATGAGCGGGTGCGCATCGCCGCGGCGCCGTTCGACCACCCGCAACTGTTCGTGCCGAATGGGCATCCAGGTGATCACCGCCAGGTCGAACGGGGCAAACAAGGCTTTGCGAAGGACGACCTGCTGGAAATTCCGATGACCGGCGCAGCCGGTGGTCCACCGTTGCCGGGATTTCTCGAGGGAATCTTCGGTCCCTATTGAATAACACGATACAAGTCAAAGTACCGAGGCTGTCGTGACTCGCAGCGACATGAGGTAGAACGTGCACATTCACGCCGATGGGTACGCGTTGTGGCTGCTCACTTCCGCATCACAAACGAGAGTCGCTCGGCTGCGTTCTCCCTTCCCGCGAACAGTCAGTGCCCGATTGCCGAGGTTGCATATCGGGCGTGGCGATTGAATCCGGCTACCAGGGCAAGTTCATGTTTCGTGAAGGAGCTCGCCGCCTCGGATCGCCGGGATATTCTCAAACGCTTGTAGATTCGCTGGAGGCGAGTCGCGACGACCCTCGGCGCAACGTTCAGTTCCTGCGCGATCTCTTTGTTTGTCTTTCCGGCTGCAACATGGGAGAGGAGCCTCAGATCGTCCTCCGGGCAACCTTCCACCGTCGCGGGCGGTGCAGTCAGTACTCCAGCCCGAACCCACTGGATGACCTGTTTGGTCAGACGTTCATCGATCATCGCTTGTCCGGCATGAGCAGCCTCTATGCCCTTCGCGAGTACGTCGCCTGAGGCGGTCTTGATGAGGTAGCCATGCGCACCGGCAAGGATAGCGGCCTGCAGGAGGTGTGGAGTATCATGGGTGCTGAAAAACACGATCTTGATGTTCGGATGTGACTCACGGATGGTATTGGCAATGTCAATTCCGCTCGCGGGACCGACTTGAACATCCAAGACAACCACATCCGGCTGGCATGTCTGAAGGGCAGCCACCGCCTCGGCTTCCGTACCAGCCGTGGCAACCACGACGATGCGGCGGTTCTTTGCCAATACCGCTCTCACCCCATAAAGAGCAATGCTGGACCCATCAATGACCAGCACACGAATCGGTGCACGTCTTTCGGTTTGTGACCCTGGAAGAGGGTTACTCTCGTACGAATGTTCCATATGTCGCATCTGTAAGTTGTCAACCTCATCTCACTCTTGTAGCGTGGCGCCACGCTTGTCATCCGTCGCATCCTCAAGCTACACGATCTGTCACTATTTGATCAGGAGCAGCGTTCCACCAAGATCCTTGGGATGCAAATGATCTCGATAGACAAAGGTGGCCCCCGCGGCATAGAGCAGATCGCTGGTGGGAATACCGATATATTTGGTCTCTCCAGGCTTGAGCACGAGTTGCACGTTCAACACCGTCGGGGCCGCTTGGTTGGCCGCCGCCGTCATGAGAAACCCGCGCTCACCGGTGGACCGATTGGTCACCCGCACCAAGACCGGGGTGCCCGGCCTCGACTTCAGATCCAACACTGACATGGGCGGATAGAGCACCTTGAGCCCCCCAATTTCGGTGGCATGAATATCAAGATCCACCGACAATTCCTTAAAACGTTGGCCAACCACCGATCCGGTTTCCAAATCACCGGTTTCCACTCCTCCAGCCTGTAACGCCCAGGCCGTTGTGCCCATCATAAACACACTCACGGATACTGCTGTGCTGATCACACAAGACCTCATCCCCATTCGTTTCCCTCCAAGGTTACGCCGATCTACAGTGATTCTTCTCGCGGCTGTACAGACACGATACAGGGAGGGAGCCCCTGCTCCTCAAGCACCGACCCGCGGACCACGGTCTCGTCTACGACAAGAAACTTGATCTTGACGCGTCTCGTCTGGTCGAGAAACCTTCCACTCGCCACAGCCGTCACTTCATGCCCACCACCGCTGATCGTGACGTCGCGATCAATCCTCACGTGATAGGAGTCAAAGCCGTCGAACATCTTGTTGAACACCTGTGCACGCAAGAGTGTGATCAACGACGCATCTTCGGCGTGAGATTGATTTGCCGAGCACAATACCATCATCAGAATAAGTGCGATGAACAGAGGCATGATCGACTCCTTCTTGAGTAGCTCGTTCCTTGAGCTGATTTGGCTTCCGTCGATACTCTCAGCGTTCTGCGTGTCCATTGTGTCGGAAGAGCCCGGTTCGCTTGCCCCGTTATCTCGCTGCACGCTTCTCAAAATATTCATCGTAGCGAGGGACGAAGTCTTTCATGGCCAATGGTGCGTGACAGCCTCGGCACTTGCTGAAATCTTCGGCCAACGCCTTCCCGTCCGGCCCATAGGCCGCAAAGACCCAATTGCCGGTTCGGAGATGCTCCGGTACCTCCTGGCCCCAGCCTTCGCCCTTTGCCATCACAAAGACTTTTGCGAGATCGCCCTTGACGAGCTTGCCGTCCGGACCAGTTACCGGCGTTTCTCCATCCAGCTTGGCCTTATACAGCTCCATCACCATCACCGTACCATTTGGAAATGGTTGCCCTGCCTTCGTCGTAAGGCCCACGCCATTGATGAATAACTCGCGGACTTGCTTGACGTCCGGACGTTGGACTTCGGACAAAAATTTCGGCCCCTTCTGATACCCAGCCGGGAGTATGGGCTCGCCGTCTTTCAACTTTGCCGGGGCAGAGGCAGTCTCCGCCGACCCCATTTCAGCACAGCCCCATACCATGGCGGCACACAGCAGCAGTCCCCACAATCGTGTCATCATGTACACCTCTTTCTTCATAATTGATCTTACGTATACCCAGCCATGTGCTCTCTGTCTACCGACCGCTGCTCACGAAGCCGCCCGGTGCTACACATTGTTCTCGGATGCGGGCGCGATGAACGCGCTGATGGAAGAGCGGCGTACGCATGACAAGACTAGACGGACATGCAGGGCCGGTAACCGGGTAGCGGTCGTCGTGCGCATGCGGCATGGAGGAACGGCGCGGAGGGCGATTGGTAGTAAAGGCTGTACAGAAATTCAGGATGGAACAGGAAGAGGGGCGGTCTCTCTCGGAACGGCACCACGCCACAGCTCATCCCCGCGCTCTCGTGGTACCGGGATAGACATTCCTCCCGGTCTGATCGTGCAGGCAATATTATTTGATCTGCTGGGTCCGAATGGCCGAGGCTCTGGTCGCCATGAGCCCTGCATGCGACTGCTGTCCGAGATCCCGGAGGAGCGCCGCGTAACGATCGATCAACATCGCCACCATCGGATGGTCGCGTCCCAGTGTCTGCTGCTGAATCACCAACGCCCGTTCGTAGCGCATTTTTGCTTCGTCCAAGAGACCTCGCTCGTGCGTGAGCAGGGCCCAATTCCCAAGAATGCTGCCCATCAGCCCGTCCGCCGGTTCTTGTGATGCCTCATTACTGGCGAACGCCTGGCGATATCGTTGATCCGCGAGTTCAGAGAGTCCTTCTGCATGATAAAGATTCGCCAAATTGTTTAAGCAGATGGCGACCGCGGGATGGGAATCACCCAGATGCGCGCGGCGTATGGCCAGCGCCCGCTGATAGAGCGGTTCAGCCAAGACGTACAACTCCTTTTCTTTATAGAGGGATGCCAAATTGTTCAAAATCGGCGCGACATCGGTTGATGCCGTTCCATCCTGCCGCTCCAGCATGGCCAGCGCCAGATGAAACCTGGCTTCTGCTTGAACGAGATGGCCTTCCTTCCGGTAGAGCAGTCCCAATCCGTTGTGTCCGATGGCCAACTGCGGATGACCCGGTTCGAGTACGCGTTCTCCTATTGTCAGTGCCCGTAGATAATAGGCCTCCGCCTGCTCAAGTTCGCCTTCCTGCTGATAGATTTCCGCCAGGTTATGCAGTGCGGTTGCCACATCGGCATGGTCAGTGCCGAGCGCGTGCTCCCAGATCGCCAACGCTTGCTCATAATAAGACTTTGCCTGTGCGTATTGTCCCTGTTCATGAACGACCAGACCTAAATGATTCAATGTCGCCGCCAGGCGTTCATCCGTACGATCAGAGCGCTCCAACTCCTGACGCGCCTCCAGGAAGAGCTGTTCCGCTTCTTTATACCGGGCCTGTTCACGCGCAGCGATTCCAGCCTCGGTCAAGTGTTGCCAGCGATCCGTCGACTCCGCCACGACCGGATTCGGAAGGACAGCGCTTACGGTGAACAACACTACGAGAATAGCTGAAGATATCCAGCCTCGATACGTACACAGTCCTATCGACTTATGTAGCTGATTCTTCACTGGATACCCTCCACCTTAGGTTTGGGTGTACGAGTTTCGTAGCATACCGGAGACGCTGAAACCGTTGCGCATTGCGTGCGAGGAACTGCTTGGCGGCCTGCGAATATCGAGGGCAGCCTGTATCAATTTCGATGGTGTTCATCGGCGTGTGGTACCAGGCGATCAGTTTGCGCGAATTCAGACCTAGCCGGTTCATGCGCCTGCTGCGGTTGAGCGCTGAGGAGTTTCCACCCCTTCCGCTCAATACAGCGATTCATGTCGGTAAAGACGCGGCTGACATAGTCGGGGTGCGCTGTGGGATTCTGACGGTAGGCTATCGCCTCAGAACTCTGCTCGAGTTCTCCAGCACAGGCCTCTCGATCCTCAAGGAGACTATGCTGACTGCCGGCGTTTTCATACACCGGCTCACCGCAGGCGCTGAGCAACGCCAAGACGCAGAGGGTGCAGATCGTTCGTGCAAGATTGCTCACTGTAGGATTCACATAAGCGTCAGCCACACTGGGGTGGGGAGCTTCTCCTGTGTAGGTCGCGGTCTCTCCCCTCTGTGACTACGTGGACTGACTCGTAGGAACGAGTCAGTCCACGCGTCTGAGAACCATCGTCAGCTACTATTTCTTCCCGTGCTTATGATCGCGTGTCGCGTGCGGTTCGCTTCCCTTCCCGCGATTATCCCGGTTGTCACGGTAGTTGCTATTCGCTCCGAACGGGAACGGCTGCAGAATATCCCCGACGCAACTGAAACCATGATCAGAAGGAGGTTGCGCTCCGTGTCCACACACGAACTTCACATTGTTGAGCTGCACCGCCGGCGACCCTTGCTTTTGGAAGCTGCCGTTCAAAATGTATCCGTAGGCGCCGCCGACATTAGGCTTGAAGTGAATGTTGTAGCGGGTTGCGTCGAAGAAGTCCTGCTCCAGCTCACCCTTGAGCATTGCCTGCTCTCGGATCGGTGCGTTGAACTCATCGTCATTGAGATACAAGACCTTGACGTTGATATCTACCAGATCTCCGTCGCGCTTGCTCACGGGCTGCCAGTCCAGGCAGGCGTCGGGGGTATCCTGTGTGCACTTCCCGTCCCCATCGATGTCATGGATGAGGAAGAGATCGAAGGCATTCGCCTCATCTTCAAACGCGGGTTCATTCACGAATCCCACAAACATGATGTACTGCCCGCCATTGAAATTGCGCTGTTCGTGTGCGAAGGCCGATCCAGCCTGGACGCCGGCGCCCATGA
>FKKE01011560.1_pt1 | contig 10804 bp, 12 predicted proteins | sample 1106331 | NCBI WGS metagenome assembly FKKE01 (sample SAMEA3931202, study PRJEB13176) | freshwater metagenome | biome: Drinking water system; feature: drinking water; material: freshwater | place: China | collected 2013-02-06 | reverse complement strand
GGACGTTAAAAAACTTCCCGGAGTGATTTCTACGCTCGTAGAACAGATTTGGCAGGAACGTTTGAAGAGAGTGATTGCTGCAAAGAAGAATGAACTCGACATTTTAGTTGCGGCTAGGCACTCATCACCGCGTCTTTCGCGGGAACTCGCGAAAGAGTTTGAAGACTTAGAAAAGGAAACCAGAGGTTTTGTGTATGAACTAAAGCAAGATGGGCCGGGAGCATACATGGCGGTTTCATACGGGTTCAACGTTATGTATCTCTGCCACAAGTACGGCGGCGCCGGCGAGTCGGATCGTGCGGTGTTTCGTGCGCGAATTGGAGACATGATAAAGTACTTTGAGGAATGTGCAGCAACCTTCGCCCGAATTCGGTCAGAACAGTGGGATGCGTACGAGCGTGAGGCAAAGCGTATTGATATTTTTCCCAGACAAGGACTCTTAGAGTCTTCGCACAATGGTGACCGTGCTACCGATCCAAAATGTTACTACATCTATTATAATCTGGATGGCGGCTCGGTTGACATCCCGTTCAGATGGAGAGACCCGCGATACCTTTCCCTGAAACGGAGTGGAAACTGCATCAAAGATCTGAAGTGGGATCCGGCAGTGTACAAGTATTCAAATGACTATCGAATACTAGGTGTTCACGCGTCGATTAATCCGAGAATACACCGCCAGATCGCAACATTAGTGAGAGAACTAAATACGATTCGGGAAACTGCAATCAAGCATCGTCTTCAAGCAGCAGCTGCTGAAGCGAATGGAATTGCTGTCGATATCATTCTAAAGCAATTGAAGTTGGCTAAAGTATAAATGATTTTTTTGGTCTCTGTAACCCTGGGTCGCTAGTGCCGATCGCCCAACCGGCGGCTCGGTAGTTCTAGGCGATGGTTTTCTTTTCAGCGTCATCGTTTAGCTGTTCTGAATTCCATGGATGCGTGACCGAAAAAGGCCAGCCATCGGCGGTCACGCCTTTGATCGTGTTCGAGTTTCCGCTTTTCGTTTTCGTTGAATGACAGGAAGCGCAAAGACTTTGCAGATTGTCGAAGTCGCATTGCAAAGTTCTATCGCCTCTCGCGGGCTTAATGTGATCGACGTGTTCCGCTGCGACGATCCTGCCGCTGGCCTTGCAGTGCCGGCAAAGCGGTTCGCGTCGAAGCTGAGCCGGCCGAATACGATCTCGCCATTCGCGCGTCTCGCGAAACTTGCGATCGATGGCGTCCGCATTTTCGCGCGTGTAGCGGGTCAATTTGCACCCCGCTTAATATCGTCGAGGCGCTTCGCAATCTCTTCCTGCGCCATGCTGAGATGATCGAGCATCGAAGCGGGATCGAGGTTGTCGGCAAGGTGCATAACGCCTTGCCCGATCAGCGCATGGCCGATTGCTTCGGCGCGCAACCCTGAACCTTGCATTTGTTCAATCGAATAGTGGATCGGCGGGATGGCCAGATATTCAACACTCTCTTCCGACTCCAGCGGTGTCTTGTTTTGATCGGGCTCAGCCAGAACGGCGGCACTATTCAACGCACCGCGAACCTCTCGAATGTTCGAAGGCTTCCGAAGCCTAAGCGAACACTGAAAAGCCAGGAGCATCGTCGCGGATTCAGTGTCCGCGCCGAGTTCGATCAATCGCTGGATCGCGCTTTCGATTGCCGCTTTCGTTTTCTCGCTGACATCATGATCGAGCGCCATCAGGGCTACCTCCGGGCGGGGTGTCGGGAAATCGTGAGGGGTTCGGACGCCAGCCGATGGCCAAAAACGGCCGGCATAAATCGTAAAGTTCGCGGACCGAAAAAACTAAAAAAAGGGCCGTTTATGACAAGAACGAGGGGCCGTCGGGCGGCAAAAGACTGACCCAAATAATCGGCGAGGCCCGCCCCCGGGGTGCAAAGGCCCCCTTCGGTTTTCGCTTTGGCTGCGAATGCAGGGCCGCCTTCGGCTGTCAATCTGCGTGCAGGGAACTTATTGGCCACCGCCCCCATGTCAGTATCTCCCGTCGCGCGGGTTCAAACATGGTCGCCATCCTGTTTTGCAAGTCCAAGCGCTGACAGTCTCTTTGCAAAGCGCGACAACTTCCTCCGCGGTGCAGCCGGCGAGGATAGCGAGCTGGACCGTCTCGCGGATTCGATCGAGCAATTCCGGCGGCAGGGGTTCGCGCGCCTCAAGTTCGGGGAGCGTCGTCACCGGACTTTCCCGTCCTTTCCGTCGCGGCCTTTCGCTGCAAGCAAATGCCATCCATCGCCTTCGCCTGGCTTCTCGTTCACGTTGATCTTCCGGAGTGCAGTCCAGGCCGCGCCGTCGGACACTGTAACGTCGCCACGCGAGTATTGATTGCCTCGCACATATGTTCCGCAGAACTTTATGCCACTCGCTTCAAGCGCGGCTATCCGATTCTGTAGGTCGATATGCCTGCGGTACGCTGAAACCTTGCTGTTGCAGACAAACTTCATAATAACGGCAAGACAAATGTCCTTTTCGGCGATGGCTTCCATCAACGCCGCTTCGCCTTCGTGCATGACCACGAATTCGTAGTCGTCAATCGAAACTACGTCGCCGTTGCTCAGGCGCTTCAAGATTTCATCAGCGCGGAGCGTGTCACGCGCCTTACTGAAATCGCTCGCCGGTAAGCCCGTCGTTTTGTAAACCATGCGGGGAGTTTCGCTCATCGAACGGCCTCGCTCGGCGGCGTCCAGACTCCGCAAATCTCTCCAAGGCTATAATCAGCGCATTCGAATGTATCGATCAGACGGCCGCGCAAGAGTCCAAAGACGTGGCCCTCGACTTCAATCAGCGCGGTCGAAGGGATTTCAATTCCATCGATTTGGCAGTGCCGCCAGGTCCAGCCAAGAGATTCGAGAAATTGGCCATACGCCCAAAGCGCGCAACCGCCGTCCGGGGTGAAAGCTGGCCCGCCTTTATGGTTTGAGTACTTCGATATTTCGGCAACGATCTCAGCCGCCGGTCGATCCATGATCTCGGCTAGTGTGCGGACAACGCAATTGCTTTCAAAGTTCATGCTGACTTCATGCCAAAAAAGTCAGATGCCCATTGTCACGCTATGTCACGCTCGGTCGCGCTCCGCAGGATTTCGAGGGCACGGGCACGAAATTCCTCGTCTTCTCCGATCTCGTCCGCGATCTTTCCCGGAACTAATAGCAACTTGTCGCCGAGGCGCTTTCGTTCGCGTTCCCGACGCTTTCGTTCGCGAGCAAGCCTCCGCTTCCGTTCGGTTGGCGTTTCTCCAGTGACACTGATGGGGATCATTGATCGTCCCCTACGTGGTAACTTATCTGTGCACTTGTTATCGGACCGACTTCTGGATCGATTTCGGTCTTTCGGTCCTTGTTATCGGACCGAAGCGAGCAAGATTGTTTCGCTTGTACTTCTGATCGGACCGTACCGTCCGATAACGTGGACCGTCTTTTCCAGCTTCCTCGTGAATTGCGCGGCTTGGCCTCGCCTCGCCAGTGCATGAACGCTTTGCTCGCGCGTTCCTGGGTTCGGTCGCATCGGTAGAGAGTGATCCGATACTCGCTTGCTCGTTTGTCGTTTCGTTTGAATGTGCCGGCGAACGTGCGCTCAAGGAACCCTTTGTCGTCGAGATCGGTGATCGACTTACTCACCGTATCCGGCGAGCATCCGGCCCGCTTGGAAATTTCGCGAAGCGGCAGCGCGATGTAGCCGTTGTTATCGCCACGATAGAACGCCATCGCCTCGATCAGCACCGTCCTTGCGGCCGGCGAAAGCGATCGCCACGCCTGCGATTGAAGCATGTAGAACGGCAGACCAACGTAGCGGTCCACGCCTTTGCTTCTGCCAGTGTGATCGTGCTTGCGAGGCATTAGAGCAACGCCTCCAAGGTCCGAAGCAGCCGCGGCAGATGCTCGCGAGAGACGATTATCAGGCTGTCTTCGTCTTGATCCCAGTCGCGCTCGCTGCGAATGCAAATGTCGCCATCGGGATTCTGATAGACCGCTACGCGCCGGTAGTTCCCTTGCACCACGTCTTCAGCGTCCGCGATCCAGTCAAATTCGCGCGAAGGGCTATAGGCGGGTTGTTTTGGCTCTGGCGGTGCAGGCACGGGGACAAGCTCAGAAACGCCGCCGCACGTTTGCGCACGTTTGGCGCGCGCAGGTTTAGCGTCGTGATGATTGCGCCTGCATACGGGGCTGCAAAATTTTTGGGGTCTGCCGGCCGCTCGAGCCGTGAACAGTTCTCCGCAATGAGAGCAAGACCGTTGCGCTTGAGTCGATGAGCGATTAGATTCCGCTTCATCGATCAACATCGTCCCCAACGGTGGATCGTCATTCTGAGGGCCGCGCTCGGCAGGCGCGGCCTTTTGATTTGGCGGGTGCATTACGCCGCCTTGCCGTCGCGATCGGCGATCTTGGCGGCAATCCATGCTTCCACTTCGGACTCGACCCAGCCGACGCGGCCGCGAGTGATAGTCACTTGCTTTGGAAATCCGGATTTTTTTGAGAGTTCGTAGATTGTTGTCCTGCTCAATCCGGTGACGCTCTGCACCTTTTCGATCGAGAGTAGGACTATGTTCTTACTCATGGTTTCCACCTTCCTGTACGAAACAGTTCGATGGAAACGGTAGGATGACACGCAATGGGGCCGAATTGTGAATCTTATCCGAGGGAGTAAATTATCCCACAGTGGTGAGGTTCCCTCTAAGCTACCAGCGTTATGCGAGTTGCGTGTTTTCCTAGGGTGAAGCCTTCCCAATCCTTCATTAACCGACGTCGCTTCTCGAATAAGTCGCCGCGCCGGTACGCTGCTTCAACTTTGTTTTCGACAACGTGCGCAAGCGCCATCTCAACAACGTGATTTGGGTGGCTAGTTACCTCCGCCGCCCAATCGCGAAAGCTGCTTCGGAATCCGTGAACCGTCACGCCTTTGCGCATTCCGCGAAGCATCTCGAGCATGGCCTGTTGGCTCAGTCCGCGTTTGTCGATTGCGCCGGCAAAAACAAATTCTCCGGTTTGATCCTGCGACTTCAAAATTTGTAGCGCTCGATCGGTGAGGGGAACCCGGTGTTCTCTGCCGCCTTTCATTCTGTCCGCGGGAATTGTCCACACCTTCGCGGCCAAATCGAGCTCGGACCATTTGGCACCGGTGGTTTCTCCCGTTCGCGCCGCGGTCAAGATTGTGAATTCGAGCGCCTTTGCTGAAACGCTGTCGCGGTTACGCAAGTCGGCCATGAACGCAGGGATCTCAGCGAACGGCAATGCGTCATGGTGTTTTACCTTTCGGGACTTGGCAGCAACGGGCAGGGGCTTACCGGCTCTCACCCATCCGAGAATGCGTTCGATCCGCTGCTTCACGCGGGAGGCCGTCTCAGGCTTTGCACGCCAGATAGGTGCAAGGGCTTCGGTTATCAGCGCATCATCGATCGCGGAAACTGGTCGCGCGCCGATCTTAGGGAAAGCATAGTCGCGAAGCGTGTTCCGCCATTGCTGCCTGTGCTTTGGGTTCCGCCAATCTGCTTCATGCACGTCTAGGAATTCTTCGGCGGCTACCTTGAAAGTTATCAGGGCTCGCTCTGCCGCGCGGTGAGTCTCCCGCTCGGTTAATCGGTGTTCGATGGGATCTTTCCCGTCGGCAAGTAGTTTGCGCGCTTCTGCAGCCCTCTGGCGGGCTTCTGCGAGTCCGAACGTATCGAAGCTGCCGAGTCCCATTTTTCGGGCGCGGCCGGCAAGCATGAATCGAAAGAGCCAGGACTTCGATCCACTGGCGCTGATTTGCAGATAGAGCCCGTTGCCATCGTGCACGAGACCCGGTTCTTTCGCCGCCGCTACCGCCATCGCGGTCAGTCGATTGCTTTCGCGCATAGGTACAAACCTAGGTACAAATGAAATCCGGCTTGCTTCGGATTCACTTGGACGGGTTCGCACAATAAAGTCCACTGCCGCAGGGACTTTCTCAACATCTCAGGACTGATGCGGACGGCCTCGGACTGCTTCACGCGGTCTCCGTCTCCGCCAGCTGGCTGCAATCAGAAATGCTGGACGGCCCCATAAATCATAAGAATGACGCCAAGCACTGCGGCCACAACAAAAATCATAACAAAATAAGACTCGGCTTTCGTTCCGACCAGGAAATGGACCTTTCCTCCGCGCGGCAAAGACCGCCAAAACAGCAGTACAGTCGCGACGAAAATACCTGCACCTATCAAAGCAATCATTTTTTTGATCTCCCCCGTTTTCCGGGATGTTGCCCAGGTGCCGAAAAGCATCTCCTCGATGGCTAAACAATCCGCATTGCTACCGCTTCTGAAATACAGACGAGCCTCCACGCCAAACTCGTTCGGATGTTCGCGCTTGCGGCAGTGATGAGTGATGGATAAGCGCTGAGAAATTACGGCGAGCCATGTTTCGCGGCAGCAAAGCCGCTACGCCGCCGACAACTGCTTGATGCGCTGCGCGATGTCTTCGACCGAGTTCGCCATCTTCTGCGCGTTGCCGGAAATCTCCCGGGTTACCGCGGTTTGCTCTTCGATCGCCGAAGCGACGCTGGTAATGTACTGGTTCACATTGTTTGCGGAGAGCGCGATCGTCCTGATGCTTTCTTCAACCTTGACCGAAACGTTCTGCACTTCCTGAATTTGCTTTGCGATGTCTTCCGTCGCCTTGGTGGTCTGGCTCGCGAGATTCTTCACTTCCGTCGCGACCACCGCAAAACCTTTGCCCGCATCGCCGGCGCGGGCGGCTTCGATCGTGGCGTTCAACGCCAGCAGGTTGACCTGTCTTGCGATGTTGTTGATGAGCTGAACCACATTCTCCATGACCTTCATGCTGGCCCCGAGCTGCACGGCGGCCGCGCTCGAATGGGACGAGTCATCGAGAATTCCCATCGCCGCTTCTTTCGATAGCTGCATGTTTTGGCTGATTTCGCCGATCGAGGCCGTCATTTCTTCCACCGCGGCCACCACGCTTTGCGTGTTCGCGACGGTCTCTTCGGCGATACGGCCCGTCTGAATCACCTGCGTGACTTCGGTGGCATATTTGACCACTTTCAGGGGCCGGTCATTCGCATCGAAAATGGGATTGTAGGAGGCCTGAATCCAGATTTCCCGTCCACCTTTCGCGATGCGCCGATAGACGCGCGCATCGAATTCGCCGCGCGCGAGCTTCTGCCAGAATGCGGCATAGTCGGGCGAGTTCGCCTCCGACGGATCGACGAACATGCGGTGGTGCTGGCCTTTAATTTCCGGGAGCGAATACCCGAGCGCGCCCAGGAAATTCTGGTTTGCGGTGATGATCGTGCCGTCGAGATTGAACTCGATCACCGCCTGCGATTTGCCGATCGCGTCGATCTGTCCGCGCGCGTCGGCAGCCGCTAGTTTCTGCGCGGTGATGTCGGTGGCGTATTTCACGACGCCGGTGACTTTGCCCGAGCTATCGAGAACGGGATCGTAGCTTGCTTCGATCCAGATCTCCTTGCCGCCCTTGCCGAAGCGCCTGAACTGCGCGGAGAAGAATTCACCCGCCGCAAGTCTGCGCCAGAAATTCTGATACTCGGCGCTCTGCACATAGGCGGGATCGCAGAACATGCGATGGTGCTGGCCCTTGATTTCATCGAGCGTGTAACCGACAGCGCTCAGAAAGTTTTCGTTTGCCTTCAGAATTGTGCCGTCAGAGGTGAAATGAATCACCGCGTGGGAGCGCCCCAAGGCGTCGAGTTCGGCTCTTTCGGGTGTGCTTCTGCTGAAAAACATAATTCTTTCTTTGCTCAATGCCTCGATGAACGGATGTTTCAAAAATCGTCTGCAAAACTCTGCTTCGACAATAAGCGTTACGTGGTGAAAAGCGGGTGAAGTATTCCGTATAGATAGAACAACGAAACAGATTGCTGTGGTTTCGCGAGATGGGAATGGTGAGCGCAGGGAGGAAAATGTTACCTCGCGCCCCCTCACTTCCGGTTCGGGCAGGGGCACGATACAAGGCGCGATGTTGCGCAAACGCCTCATTCTGTTCGCTGCCGTTGCAATCGCGAGCTTCCAGCCGTCGTTTGCACAGAACGCCGCGCCCCAGAACTTCGGGGCCTTCCTCGCAGCACTCTGGCCCGATGCGCAGAAGCGCGGGGTGTCGCGGGAGACCTTCGACGGCGCGATCCGCGGCATTGCGCCGGATGCGGAAGTGCTCCGCCTCACGCAAAGCCAGCCCGAATATGTGCGGCCCATCGGCGACTATGTAAGAAATCGCCTGACTCCGAACCTGATCGCCACCGGCAAGCGTCACGCCGAGAAATGGGCAAAGACGCTGGACGCGGTCGAGCGGAAGTACGGCGTCGATAAAGAGATCATCGTCGCGATCTGGGGTCTCGAGACTGGCTACGGCGCATTCACCGGCGGCAAGGACGTGATCCGCTCGCTCGCGACGCTCGCACATGCGCGCTACCGCGGCGACTTCTTCCGCAACGAATTGCTCGCGGCCTTCGAAGTACTCGAAGCGGAGCACATCACGCGCGAAAAGATGCGCGGCTCCTGGGCCGGCGCCATGGGCCAGCCGCAGTTCATTCCGTCGAGCTTCCTCAAGTTCGCGGTGGATTTTTCCGGCGACGGCAGGCGCGACATCTGGAGCGACGTCCCGGATGTGTTGGCCTCGATCGGAAATTACCTGCGGCAGCACGGCTGGCAGCCGGGTCAGCCCTGGGGCTACGAAGTCGTGATCCCCAAAGGCTTCGACTACCGCATCAGCCGCGGCACCTTCGCGGAGTGGTATGCGCGCGGTGTCCGCCGCGCGGACGGCGGAAAGTTTCCGGCGGAGGGGGATGGCATTCTGTTCTTCCCGAGCAGCGCGAGCGGGCCGGGGTTCGTCGTGACCGGCAACTACGACGCGATCAAGCGCTACAACCTTTCCGACGCCTATTCGCTGACGGTCGCCGGCACCGCCGACCGCCTGCGGGACATGCCGCTCTTTCGCGGCAAATGGCCGGAGGTGATCCCGCTCGACCGCGAGAAGCGGATCCGCATGCAGACGCTCATGCAGGCCAAGGGCTATCCGGTCAGCAATGTGGCAGGCCGGATCGACTTCGACCTGCGCGACCAGATACGCATTTTGCAGGACAAGTTCGGGCTTCTGCCGGACGGGCACCCCAACGAAACCTTTCTGGCGAAACTCGAAGCGCTTTGAGTTCCGCTCTGCGGATACGGATGCTTAAGCATTTATCAATTGCAGGAGTGCACAGTTCGCCCGATTTCTGATCGAGGCGCGGCGTGGCTGGAATTCCTCCTGCATTCCAAGTCCGGCTTGGGCTCTACGGCTTTGCCGAGGAGAACGAGCACGACCGCGCGTTGCGAGCGCAGATCTGGGACCTGATGGCGCCGGTCGGCGGCAAGACCATCGATCTCATGATCGACAACGCCGAGAAGGTCACCCCGCTATACGCCCAGACGCTCAACAAGAACCGCGAGGACATCAAGCGCTTCACGCTCGACGCGGTGGAGCGGTCCTGCAAGCGGCCGTTCGACGAATCCTGGGTTGCCGACGCCTATGACCGCGCCAAGTTCGAAATCGGCATCGGTCTCGACATGCGCGCCCGCGCGACCATCATCCGCGCGCTGATGAGCGCGTTTTTCTACGTGGCCGGGAAAAAATACTTCTATTCGGGCGCGAAGGTGGCGGCGTTCGGCGACGTCATGACCCGGCTTTCCCTGCTCGACAACGCGAACGCGATCTTCTGCCACAACGAACTTGCGGTGAACGAGAGCAAGGAACGCGGCGACCGGTTGCAGGGCGCGATCGGCCGGTTCGGCACGATCATGAACGAGGTGCGCACGGCAATCGCAGGCGCGGTCAACGAATTCGGCGCGTCTTCGCAGCGGCTTTCTTCGCTGGCGCAGAACTCGAACCACCACGCCAACGTCGCGGCCGGCATCGCCGAGAGCAGCGCGAAGAACTCGAACGGCATGGCCAGTGCCGCGGAAGAGCTGTCCAGCTCGATCGGCGAAATCCGCGCGCAGTCCTCGCGCGGCGCCAGCATGGCGCTCGAAGCGGTTCAACTCGCGAACAAGGCGAACGGCATCGTGGGCTCGCTTTCCGACTCGGTCGACAAGGTCGGCTCGGTGGTCGGGCTGATCTCGCAGATCGCCTCGCAGACCAATCTGCTCGCGCTGAACGCGACCATCGAGGCGGCGCGGGCCGGCGAGGCGGGCAGGGGCTTTGCGGTGGTGGCGAGCGAGGTCAAATCGCTTTCGACCCAGACTTCCAAGGCGACCGAAGAAATCCGCGACCAGATCGCGAAGATCCAGGAAGCGACCAAGCTCTCCGTCGAGCAGATCGCGGCCTGTGGCGAGAGCATCGGCCAGATCGCGGCAACCGTTGAGGCTCTCTCGGGTTCGGTGGGTCAGCAGGCCGACGCCACGACGAGCATCGCAGAGAATTCCAGCCGCACGTCGGAAGACGCGAATTCGGTCGCGAAGGCCATGCAGACGGTCGCAGGCTCCATCGCGCAGACCGAGGCGGAAGCGCGAACCGCGCTCGAACTCGCCTCCGGTCTGAACGCCAGAGCGGCGGAACTCGACTCCGCGGTCGAGGCTTTGCTCGAAGTCGCCAAGGCCGACGGCGAGGGCGTGAAGGCCTTCGCGGATGTCGGGCGGCGGGCGACTGCCTGAGAATCGCGGGGGGCGATCCGTTGAAAAAGGCCTCGTATCGCGAATTGCATACAATGACCGGGCGGTAACAGGCCCTTTGGGAACGGATCGAGTCCTACTGCTAAGTCATTGAAATCATTACAGTTCCAGAATCGTGACCGTTGCGTTTGTGCAACACAATGGCGGAAAGCGAGTTCCGGGTG
>FKKE01005544.1_pt1 | contig 10809 bp, 9 predicted proteins | sample 1106331 | NCBI WGS metagenome assembly FKKE01 (sample SAMEA3931202, study PRJEB13176) | freshwater metagenome | biome: Drinking water system; feature: drinking water; material: freshwater | place: China | collected 2013-02-06 | reverse complement strand
GCCCCCCGATGGAAGCCAGCGGTACGAGCGGGCAGAAGGCTTCACTTAATGGCGTGCCGAATCTGAGCGTGCTTGACGGCTGGTGGAGCGAAGGATATGACGGCGGCAACGGGTGGGCCATCCCCGCCTCGACCGACCTGGCCGACCCACAAGCCCAGGACGAACACGACGCGGAGCATCTCTATCGACTGCTTGAGCAGGAGATCATCCCCCTGTACTACACGCGGGACCGTGACGAAATTCCCCGTGGGTGGATTCAGGTCGTCAAGGACGCGATTCGAACGAACGGACCCCGCTTTTCCGCCCGCCGGATGGTGAAAGAATACGTAGACGTGGCCTACGCGCCGGCGGCGACCGCCATTGTCCCCACCTGGTAGCAGACCGCGCGAATCTGCGCGCGACTCGACGGTGTGTGAGTCGCGCGCGACCGAGGCTTCCCTTGCCTTGACAAGCATCCCTCCGATGCTAAGATGCCGACTGGCGTCATCCCGTTCATCCCTGGCTCTTAGCCTGACGCACTCCCACTCCGCCGCTCATGAACTCACGACAGGGCATTCGAGTCCCGCTCTCCGGTTGTGGCATCCTTACAGGATTGCTTCTGTTCGTCGCTCACATGACCGTGGCGGCGGAGAGCGCGGGTGTCCAGTCAGACCGTGACTTGCTCCAGGCCTATCGGACGCATCGGTACGAAGAAGTCATACGCCTGCTGGAACGCGCCGCCCCCGGCGCGCGTTGGTCTTCGCAGGCTCTGAAAGCCGGCGCCGCCAGCTATCTCAAGCTGGGCAAGCCGGAGTCCGGGCTGGCTCTTTACAAGCGGCTCACGGCCTCCGGCCAGCCGGAGGACCCGGCCCTCCTCAAGGATCTCGCCTTCGGACTCGTCACCAGCTTCACGCGGGACCCCGTCGAGCACCTCCGCATCGCCGCCTACACGGGATTGGTCGACATCGGCTCCCGGGATATCGAACCCCTCTTGGATGACGGCCTGCTCGACTCCTCCGTCGTCGTGCGCGCACGCGCGGGAGAAGGCCTGGGCCGAATCGGCGGAGCTACCACCGCCAAGAATATTCGACAGGCACTCCAAGACAGTTCCCTGGCCGTTCGGATCGCCGCGCTCAATGCGATCGGCGACTCGGCGAATCCGTCACTGACGAAGCTCGTCGCGCCCATTGCCAAGTCGGCGGAGGGACCGGAGCAAGTCTTTGCCCTGGCCGCGCTGGTCAAGCTCGGCAACATCGACGCGTTGGATGAGCTGGTCGGGCTGACCACGTTGCCGGACCCGGATACGCGCATGGCAGCCCTCGGCGCGCTGGGACGGCTGAAGCGACCGTCGACCCTGAAGCGTCTCAGCCAGTCGGTGTACGATCCGGATCCGGCGGTTCGCGCCTTCGCGGCAGGGGCGCTCGGCGAGTACGGCGGTCCCGAAGTCGTATCGTTCCTGGTCCATACGTTGGACGATGAGCAGCCACGGGTCCGCAGCATCGCCGCGGCAAGTTTGGGACGCCTCCGTCTGCCACAACTCAAGACGCAGCTGTGGCAGGCCGCCAAGGACCCGACCCTGTTCGTCCGCATGGGAGGCATCGAGGGACTGTTGCGCCTCGGAGAGGCCGACGCCCTCTTGGTCGCCGCCGAGCTCACGAAGCACCCGGACCCGTCGGTCCGCAGTGCCGTTGCGCAGGCCCTGGGCGCAGGAGGCTATCCCAAGGCCGCACAGCTCCTTGAGCAATTATTGAAGGACCGGCAGCCGCAGCCCCGCCTGGCGGCGGTCCGCGCGCTGGGCAAACTCGGAGGGCGGGACGTCGTGCCGCTCCTCAAGAAGGGATTGGAGGATTCAGACCAGGCGGTCAGGATCGCCGCAGCCAGCAGTTTGGTGCAGGTCCTGGCCTCCGGCAAGAAATAGCCGTCGGAAGGACCGTCCGACGAATTCTGTCATCAATCCTGAGGTCTCGACATGTTTCGATTGATTGGCACACTCGTGGTCCTCGGCCTGACTTTTTACGTCGGCTACTATGTGGGACAGCGGTCACTGAGCGACGTCACTAAAACTCTCGGAGGCTTCTCGCGAGAGTTGATGGACAAGACGCTGGGGTTCGAGCGGATGCTGCGCCTTCGCCAGGCCGCGCTGGACGCAAAAGGGTTGGTCGTGCAGGCCAAGGGGGATGTGATTGATCGGAACTACGGCAGCGCGGCCAAAGCCTTGGCCGAGGCGGGAAACGCTCTTGAAAAGGGGCTGGGTATCGAGCGGACGGGGGAGACGGCCGCCAAACTGAAAGCCTTGCTCTCCACCGTCCACACACTTCAGCAGGAGTTGAAGGCGGGCAACGCGGTTGAGCGAGGGAAGTTGGAGGCCGTGGAGAAACGGCTCGACGAGCTGTTGGGCTCTTGACCGTGAAGAATTAGGCTGTGGCGGCGGCTTTTTTCCAGCCGGCCAGAATTCGTTCCGCCCGCATGCGGACCACCATATCGGGATCCTGCATCAGCGGCTTGATCGCGTCGCGTCCTTTCGGATCGCCGATCTTCTCCAACGCGGCGGCCGCCGTGAGCCGCGTGAACCAATCCTTATCTTGCAGCTTTTCAATCAGCGCATCGACGGCCTCCGGAGCCTTCACCCGCCCGAGAATGATCGCGGCCTGCTTCCGCACCATCTCATCCTTGTCGTTGAGCGCCGTGAGCAGCCGGGGCACCGCCGGGGCACCGACCTCGACCAGGGCTTCCGTGGCATCTTCCAAGAACTCGTCGCTGCGGAGTTGCTGGACCAGAGGATCAAGCACCCGTTCATCCTTGATCTTGCCGAGCGCCCGAATCGCCGCCTTGCGGGTATCCCAATCGCGCAGCTGCCGGAGCAATCCCTCGACTGCCGGCGATCCGATCATACCCAGCGACTCGATGACGGCTTCCCGCACCTGCCAATCGCCATCCCGCAGCGCCAGCACCAAGGGGGCCACGCACCGCTCGTCTCCCATTTCGCCCAGCGTCACGGCGGCTTCACGACGCACCACCCAATCCTGATCTTTCAGGAGATCGATTTGGATATCGATCTCATCCTTAACCTTTTCTTCCTCGAGCTCCACCTCGACCTGATTGGCCGTCTCCGAGACCGGCTCTTCAGGCATCCGGGCCGTGGCTCCCGCCAGGGACTCTGCAACCCGATCCGCCAACTCATCCGTCGGCATGTCCGTTTCCAAAGCCTTGCCCGCGTCCTCTTGTTTCCGCTCATCGCGCATGGTGGTGCTCCCGTCTCAGAATCAGAGGGTCCGCCCTTTAGGTTTTCTGTGCGCCTTCCGCCGCCTTCTTCCCCGCCGCGTGGACCTTGCGCAAGGCCAGGCGGCGACGCTTCCGCTGAACCCGCTTCAGTCGTTTTCGCAACCGCCGAAATGCCGGTCCTGCGGCCCCCTCGCCACCGGCTGACCGCTTCGTCCGGATGTCCTTCTTCAACCGAGCTTCGTCGCTTTCCGTAGCGCCCTTCTTTTTCATCAATCCTCCAGGTCTACTCCATGAAACGTCGCCCGGCATCCTTGACACCGAGCTGCTGCAATCGGGACAGTGTAGGAAACTGATGTGGAAACTGTCAACGGGCCGAGCGGGGGAAACGGCTTCCTGTGTACCCAATGCCCACCGAGAACGTGGGTTGGCCGGGGACCGGATTTTGGGATTCCTTACAACTCTGATGGGGATCTTCGCAGAAGCGGTAGAGAGGTGACGAGGGGATATCCGGCAACAAGCTAAAGCGGCCAGGGGATGATACGGGTATCCGGCATATCCGGCAGGTCATCGGGACAGGAACGGCGTTCACGCCTGATATCGGCAGTAAGAGGCTGAGAAACGGGCACGACGCGGCCGGATCGCTCCAAGGCATGGGGACGCGGACGGTGCGCGACCGAGCGGCCGGAAGACCGGGCATACCCAGGATCGGGCATCAGCAGCTCATCCATGGCGACCCCTTCTTCCCCCGGCATCCACATGGTGCGACCATCGGCCCCCAACACCTCGATCTGGATCGGGGCGATCCCCTCCCCGATCATGCCGAGCTCGCGGGCAGCCCGATAGGACAGGTCTAGGATACGGCCGCCGACGTAGGGACCTCGGTCATTGATCTTGATCTTGACCTGACGCCCGTTGGTCACGTTGGTCACCTTGACGATGGTTCCCAACGGCAGGGTCCGATGGGCACCGGTCAGGGCCTCCATGTCGAAGGTTTCTCCATTGGCGGTTTGGAGGCCGTGGAAGTCATCTCCATACCAAGAGGCGATCCCTCGCTCCTTCAGGCCTATATCGAGGTCAGCCAGCCCCTTGGTGAGGCTGGTGCAGCCGGCAACGGACAACCCAAGAGCCAGCACCCACAATGACCGCATATAGAGTCGTATCAAAAAGTTCACCATGGGCTCCCTCTTAGGTTCATTGATAGTCGTGCCTGTGAACTTGCCGCCCCCCGAACGTTCGCTGATCCGGCATACAGTCAAACCAGTCGTGTACCGACGCTGTCCACCAATTCCTTATCTCCTAATGTCGTGGGTTAGCTCAGCGATGAAGCAAGAGAGGTAGACAGAATATAACCCGAGGGACCAAATGCGTCAAGTAACGTCAATTTTTGTGCCATCCATCATGATCGTTATGGATTGACACTTTTCAATAAAAACAGATGGTTATGGTCTCATGACCGTCCATACTCGAGGAAAATTACCTGGAATCAGGCGTGAGTGAGAAGAGGACAAGGGAGCGAGAGGCGAGGAGGTAGGTATCTCCGCCCTTAAAGACGCCGTGTCCCTGATCCCCAGCAGGTTCAGCGGAGTCCAATACCCGATCCCAGCGGACAGAGGCGCGATGGGACGGGAGGACAAAGGGGACATCCTCGTGGTGGGCATTGAAAAGTAAGAGGAGTGTTTCGCCCTGGACGAGCTGGCCCTGATCGTCAGTCTCCTCGATGGCGTCTCCGGCCAATCGAAGCGCCAGACACCGGATGAAGCCAGTTCCCCACTCCTCTCGGCGCATCTCTTTGCCATCGGGTCTAAACCAAGCCAAGTCTTTGACCTCTGAGCCTCGAATCTTCTTGCCCTGGTAATAGCGACGTCGCCGCATGACCGGATGGGCTCGGCGGAGGGCAATCAGGGTCCTGGTGAACATCCAGAGGGCCCGCCCGCTATCGGATACATTCCAATCTATCCAACTCAGCTCGTTATCCTGACAATAGGCGTTGTTGTTCCCCATTTGTGTCCGTCCGAGTTCATCGCCGGCACAAAGCATGGGAATCCCTTGCGAGAAGAAAAGGGTGGCCAAAAAATTTCGCTTTTGCCGTTCACGTAGGAGGGCGATTGCCGGGTCGGCCGTCGGCCCTTCGCCCCCGCAGTTCCAACTCTCGTTGTCATCGGTTCCGTCGCGATTCCCCTCATGATTGCTTTCATTATGCTTGACGTTGTACGAGACGAGATCATGCAGGGTAAACCCGTCATGGGCCGTTACGAAATTCACACTCGCAAAGGGGGTGCGGCCGCTGGCCTGGTAGAGGTCGCTGCTCCCGGTCAGGCGGGAGGCGAACTCGGAAATCTGTCCTCCATCCCCCCGCCAGTAGCGACGGACCGTATCCCGATACCGCCCATTCCATTCGGCCCAGCCCGGCGGGAAGTTCCCAACCTGGTATCCGCCATGCCCAAGATCCCACGGTTCCGCGATCAGCTTGACCTGCGAGAGAACGGGATCCTGTTGAATGATGTCAAAAAACGCGCTGAGACGGTCGACGCCATGGCTCTCACGCGCCAAAGTCGTGGCCAGGTCGAACCGAAACCCATCTACATGCATCTCGCAGACCCAGTAGCGGAGGCTATCCATGATGAGCTGCAGGGTACGGGGATGCCGTACATTCAGACTGTTGCCACAGCCGGTAAAATCCTCATAGTAGCGCGGCTGGTTTTCAAGCAGGCGGTAATAGGCATGGTTGTCGATGCCCCGGAAGGAGAGCGTCGGACCCAGGTGGTTGCCTTCAGCCGTATGGTTGTAGACGACATCCAGGATGACTTCGATCCCCGCGCTGTGCAGCGTCTTCACCATCGTCTTGAATTCCCGGACGTGCCGGCCCGGATCTGCGGACAGGGCATAGCGGCTGTCCGGGGCGAAAAAGCCGATGGTGTTATAGCCCCAATAGTTCACCAATCCCCGATCGTGGAGATGGCGGTCCGTCACGAAGGCATGCACGGGTAAAAGTTCCACGGCGGTGACGCCCAAGGCCTGGAGATAATCGATCACGGCCGGCGACGCCAATCCTTCATAGCCCCCCCTCAGCGCTTCAGGCACATCCGGGTTCTGAATCGTGAATCCCTTCACGTGCAACTCATAGATCACCGTCTGATCCCATGGAATCTTCAGCGGGCGGTCGGGCCCCCACGTAAATGCCTGATCCACCACAACACACTTGGGGACGTCCGCAGCGCTGTCCCGCAGGTCCTTGGCGCAGTCTCCGGCAGGGTCGCCGATCCGGTACCCAAACAACCGGTCGGACCATTGCGGCTCTCCGGCCAGCGCTTTGGCATAGGGATCCAGTAAGAGCTTGTGTTGGTTGAAGCGAAGCCCTTCGTCCGGCTCATAGGGGCCATGCACCCGGTAACCATAGCGCTGGCCGGGCCGAAGTTCGGGCAGGTACACATGCCAGACGTGATCGGTCCGCTCTTCCAGGCGAACGCGCCGAGACTCGCGCGCCGGCGGCGGTCCGTCAAACAGGCAGAGTTCGACGCCAGTCGCCCGTTCGGAAAACAGAGCGAAATTTACCCCCTCGCCATCCCACGTGGCACCGAGCGGATGCGGCTTACCGGGACGGCGTCTCATCGCGTGCACAAAAGAAAAGGCGGTGGCCCTTGTTCAGGACCACCGCCCTCCTGCCTTGCGGCATGCATCATGAACCGATGCGACTACTTCTTGACCTCCAGCTTGGCGGTCGCCGTGCCGCCCTCGGCCACGTCGATGTCGACTTCAACCTTGCCGGCGAACGGATGCCAGGCGAGCAGCTTGTGCTTGCCGGCCGGCACATCCTTCAGCGTAAAGGAGCCGTCCTCACCTACCACCGCGTAATGCGCATTGGACACGGGCAGGAAGAAGGACTGCATGAACTCATGCTGGTCGCACTGCAACCGATAGGTTCCACCCTGCTTCTCCGCACCGCCGCGGAACACCACCGGCTTGTCCAGCTTGTCACCCTTCTTGGCCAAGCCGATGTTGAAACCGGTCGCGGAGGTCGAGCCCTTGACTGTGAAGCTGTGTGGGTTGTGGAGCACGCCGGCCACGGATTTGGGATCATCCGGATCCGCGTCCTTGTTCTCAACCTTGAAACTCTTGGTGTTCACCACAACGCCGCTGAACGGGAGAAACTCGCAGAACTCGGCGACGACTTCCGTGCCCTTGTAGCCGTCCATGAACGCCTTGTCTTCGACGTCTGTGATCGCTACGACGGCGCCCTTCAACCCGCCGTCCTTGCCGACCTCAATGGTCTTCAAGAACCGCTTGTCGCCATCGATCAAATCCTTGTGGGGATTCTTGGGGCAGAACTTCGGGTTCGGGAACTTGGAAAAGAGAAATTCCTTCTTGTCCGCTTTGCCGGCGAAGGTCACCTTCCCGGTCACCGTTCCCCCTGCAAACGACGTGAGCGGTGCCGCGAGGAACGCGATCGCCACCAGTCCGGCGAGTGCAAACACTACAACTTTCTTCATGTGAAGGCCTCCTTATGGAAAAAACGAGTGACGACGACAAAAACCTAAGAGATGTGGATGAATAGAACCATTGCCGCCTCTTCATCGACACAGGCACGGACAACGATTCCGTCTGATCAACCTTGGCGGGTTCACGTGAGGCTGACGGGCTACAGTATAACTAAACCAGGAACCGAGTCAAGCCTCAAAAAATCAAGGTCTGGCGGGCATTTGGGCCTTCTGTCGCGGCGTACCGGAGCCACCGGCATCATCGTGGAGAAGATGCAAAATAGCCCCGCCTGCCGTGGCTCGGACCGCGTCGTCTTGATCGGCCAAGGATCGCTTCAGCATCTTCACGCGGACGGGAACGGTCGACTCGCCTCCCTCCATCTGCCCCAACGAGCGGGCCGCCACGATACGAGGCCGCGGCAAGGTATCGTTCAAGAGGATCTGGAGGGTTTCGATCGCCGGCGACACGCCGGCGCCGCGCGCCTTCCCCAGAGCCCGCGCCGCCGCCCCCCGAAACCCAGGATCGGTATGGTTCACCAATCCGTGCACAGCTTCCGTCAAACCATCTGCTACGACACCCTGCTCCAGGAGAGCCCCGATGGCCGCGGCACGCACTGTCGGATGGGAATCGCGAAGCCCCTTCTTCAGCGCTTCAACGGAAGAGGATCCGGGAAAGGCACCAAGGCTGGCTGCGGCAGACGCCCTCACCGGTGCGACCGGATCGTCCAACAACGGAATCAGCAACGCTCCGCCCTCGCCACCTTTGAGCTCGGCAACCGCCATGGCGGCGGCGCCGCGAACCGAGGGCTGCGCCTCGCGCAGCCCTTGCTTCAAGAGCGGCAGCGCGGCGGTCCCTTCAAGTTCGGCCAGCCAACGCAGCGCCGATCCCTTCTCTTCAGGGTTTAGCGAGGCTACGCTGGCCTCCAATTTCTTGATCGCCTCTCGGCGCCCCAACATGGCTTGGACGCCCAGCGCGGCGACATGCACCATCGGTTGCTCATCGCTGACGGCTTTTTCCGCGAGCGCGAGCACGGAGGGCTCACCGCTTCGGCCGAGGGCCTTCAGCGCCGTCGCGCGCACCACAGCGGCCTGATCGTCAAGCGCTTTCCGCAGACGCGCGGATTGCCGGCCGGCCTTCAGCTTGCCGAGTCCTTCCGCCGCCAAGGCCCGGATCAGTCCTGACCCGTCGGTCAGACCATCCTCGAAATAACGAACCGTGTCTTCGGACTCCGATTCCTTCAGCGCCGTATAACCGGCTCCTCGCATCTGCTCGCGCATGTCGGTCAACAGGGGCACGATCGCCCCGAGACAGAGCTCCCGCAGAAGCGGCACGTCGTCCTTGCCCAATCCCTGCTCGATCAATTCGTACTCGAGCGCCGCGTCGCGCGGCTTCCCCAGCTTGATCAGCGTCCGCAACTTGAGCCGGCGGGCCTCGACGGACACACGGTCGCCCACGGTCAGCGGATCCAGAAGCGACAGGGCTTTGGGATACTGTTTGGCCTCGAAGGCCGCTTGGGCGTCGCGAAGTGACTCCGGAGAGCGGGGCGCAGCTTGGCCTGTCGTCACCGTCAGACCCAAGGTGAGCGCCGCGATCACGAACCCGTACCACTGACGCTTCACCAGACATCTGGTTGGATCACGAATGGGCACGCGCATGACGGGTGTCGTCGGTGGAAAAGAGATCACGGAGGAGTCTGGCTGCTATTGCTGCTTTTCGACGAGCGGGACGATCTCGATCGAATAGCCCAGCGACTCCGGGCCGAATCGCGGATTGTCCATCACCTTGTAGGCCGTGCGATTCCCCCTTGGAGCCTGAAGCGAGAGATGCTCCGTGAGAAGGCCCCCGGGCGCAATCGTGACGGTCTTCGTGAGGCCCGGCCCCGACTGGGGATGCCAGACGATCATCTGATAGGTGCCGGGCGGAATCCGGTCGATTTTGAATCGGCCGTTCTTGTCGGTCACGGCGTAGTAAGGATTGTTCACCGCCATGGCCCAGCTCTCCATGAAGGCGTGAAACCCACATTGCATGTAGAAGGTGCGACGGCCCTTGTTCAGGTAGATCGGGCCCACCAGCGACTTGCCCGGATCGTGTTCATGGGTCGCGTGCAGGTCGCCGCGCCGATGCTGATGATTCATCACGAGCGGGGTATTGAAGAGGACACGGGTCCCCGCTTCCAACGACGTTTCATAGCCCTGGATGTCATGCATCACCGGGTCCATGTTCATGACTTCGACGGCATGGCCGTTGCGCACGATCGTCACGAAGGGCGCAAACTGACAGTCACGCGCTTCGATCAGTGGCACCGACAACTCGAACGGCTTGCCGGTCGTGACCCCTTCCAGCAACACGACCGCGTCCTTTAGCCCTCCATCCGCACTCACCAGGAAATCTCGGAGGAGCCGCCACCCCTTGCCGTTTGAAATGCGTCCGCAGTAGGCCGGATCCGGAAACGTAATGAGGTTGAAGCCCTTGGGCTCGGGCACCGGGCCGCTGAGTGTCACCTGGCCCTGGATGACGCCGCCCTCGGTGACGTCGATCACGTCATAGGCATACGCCTGGACCGATAAACCAAGGAGCACGATCCCGAACCAGAGAACGCCACGGCGGTACAACGTGAACACGCGAACACCTCTTGTTCTTAGGATGACGAGACCAGCACGTTGGAGAAATCCCCACAGGGCTGCAGACGGTGCGCACCATTGCGTGAAGGCGGCTACGGACAATGCGTTCGAGAGTGTAGCAAAAACGTATCCCGTCTGCCACTTGGAGCAGGAACGGTCATAAAAAAACGGGGGGCCGTCACCGGCCCCCCGCCTTCGAGGTTTCTACGAACAGACCCCGTCTACTTATTCGATACGGGCATGACGTGCGCCGAGTCTCCGGCTTCCGCCTTCTTCACGCCCGGTGCGCTGCCCGCCAGCGGGAGTAACCGCTGATCGCCGGCCGGCATCACCCGCAGATAGCCCCACTGTCCCGACTGGGAGTAGGGCAACCGCTGGTTGCTGTAGACGTAGTCGCCCGGCAGCCGATAGACGCCTCCGGCCGAAGGGATGAACGCATCGAGCACTTCCGAACCGGAGTACTCGACCACGCTGATCTGGTCCGCGCCACGCATGAAGGGCTCGATCGGCC
>FKKE01001518.1_pt1 | contig 10829 bp, 9 predicted proteins | sample 1106331 | NCBI WGS metagenome assembly FKKE01 (sample SAMEA3931202, study PRJEB13176) | freshwater metagenome | biome: Drinking water system; feature: drinking water; material: freshwater | place: China | collected 2013-02-06 | reverse complement strand
GCTTCGCAAAGGCCTTGAGGGCATGGAGCAGGTCCCACCCATAGAGATTCAGAATGATCGCGGTCGGGTTCTTGGCCTTGGCCTCGCTCAAGGCGGGCGTGAAATCGGTCGTACCGAAGGGCGTCACCGTCTCGCCGATGAATTGCACCCCCTTGGGCTGGCCCGCCTCGACCATGGCCTGGGCTGCAGCCTTTCCGTCCATGTTGGCCGCCGTGATCATGTACCAGCGGGTCCCAGAGGCCTTCATCAAGTGGGGCACGACGACCCGCGCCATCATCCGGGCATTGGGCATGAAGACGAACGTCTGGGAGTTACATCCCGCGCCCGTCAACTCGGGAATGTGGGAGCCGGTGACCATGAACAACTTGTTCTCTTTTTGGGCCAGCGCACTGACGGCCAAGGCGCATTCGCCGTTGAAGGTGCCCATCAGANNNNTCTTCCTTGATGAACTTCGTGGCCGCCTTCACCGCTTGATCCGGGTTCGAGGCGTCGTCGGCTTCCAGAATCGTGACCGGCCGTCCCAAGACTCCGCCGCGCTTGTTGAACATATCGACGGCCACATTCGCACCGTGAACATCGTGAATGGACGAGGTCTTGTACGGGCTCGAGAGGGGATCGATGATTCCGATCTTGATCGGCTCGCCCGCATAGGCGACTCGCGTTCCGAATGGGAGCTTCGATGCGTGGCCGATCAGGTCTCCGAATACCAGTGCACTTCCGGTCAGAGCAGAGAGTCGCAAAAAGTGCCGACGTGATAGCTGTTGCATTGAAGTGGCCTCCTCTATCTTCATGTCCTCATGTCCTCGTCCCGATTGTGCCGTTTGGTTCCAACGTTCGGACGGGATCAGTTGCGCACGGTGACCTTCTTAGCAGAATTGCTCTGGGTTTGAATAGTCCGAAGTTCGGCCTCAAGCTCAGTGATTCTCGACTTCAACGGCTTGATGGACTCTTCAACCTCCTCGATCGAATACCGCGGCGTGATGTACTTCGGGCAATTCCAATCGAACGAGACGACGTCGATGAACACCAGCCGTTCCACGCTCGCCCGCATCTTCGGATCAGCCAGTTGAGCGACAAGCTGTGGGTGGGCGCGCGCATCCTCGACCCGCGCATGGCCGAGTAGTTTCAGGCGTTCACGATTCTTGTAATCCATCAAGAACAAGGCCACTCGGTCGTTCACGGAGACATTGCCGGTACTCAGCAGTTGCCGGTTCCCTTTGTAGTCGGCGAAGGCCAGGGTCGTTGGATTCACGACGCGCAAAAACCCCGGAGGCCCCCCGCGATGCTGGACGTACGGCCACCCAGTTTCGCTGATAGTCCCTAGGTAGAAGCTGTCCCGCGCGGCAATGAACTCGGCCTCCGCTTCCCCAAGTGGGTCTCGTTCAGGAGCACCTGCAACCTTGCCCGCGCTCCCGTAGTACTGCTTCTGTGCCCGGCACACAGCATCCGTCAACGTCAGATCAAGATATTTCGTCGCCATCGTGCTCCCCTTGTCCACTTTCAACTCAGTGACGGTCAGGAGATTGCCCCTGCCCGTCATAATGAGATGCGACTCAAAACACCACCGTGTTCCATCCCTCCGCCACGTATCGGCGGAGGCTCAAGAGGCCCGAGGTTCCGGCAAGGGCATGGTCTTTCTTCAAGGGCAGGCCGCAGGATTCGATGTCCTCCTTAGCGCCAAACACGTCGGCGCACCCGCACGATGCCCCTTGCACAACCTCCCGCACGGATTGGTAGAGGGCATGGGCCGGATGCGACAGCTTGCTGAGCTCCGCCGGCCAGCGGGTCCCCGCCCCATTGAAGACCACGGCGACGTCATCGCCTTTCTGCTTACATTCGGATGCGAGCGCCAGGGCGTTGAACACTCGACCGAGCGCCTCCTCGGAACCATTCTTCGGATCGGACATGATTACAATCGCGGTTTTCATACGATCTCCTTGAGCCAGAGAAGGCCCCATCTTGAGTGTCTGTTCAACGTCGGGTATGGATTACAGATCCGATGCCCGCTTCTCCTTGATCTGAGCCCAGTTCTTGTCGGCCTTGGCAATGTAGCCAGGAACGTCCATGTCCCACTTCTCTTGAATATCCTTGTCCAAATTCAGGTAAAGCTTGCCTCCCACCACTTTCCACACTTCGGGATCCGCAACGAATTTCTTCCCCAAGGCGACACCATAGGCGCAGTATCCCCCGTACATGGGCAGGTACCGCTCCGGATTCTCTTGGAACGCGGCCTTGTGCTCCTTGGTCGCAAACGCATAGGTCACGCCCAGATGCACCGCCACGTGAAACCCGCTTCCTCTGACTGCCTTCCCCTCGCTGAAGTACGCAACCGGGTCATAACCGCTCAGGCCCGGTGTGCTAATCGCGACGTCGCTGGCAAAGGCCGCCCCCAGTGATCCCACCATAAACAAGATGACTGTTTGGATTGCCTGTTTCACTCTCATGGAACCCTCCTGGTTTATTGGTTTCCTTCTTCTCTCAATACGATGGCCATCGTCCTGAGTAGTAACAGCAAGGCCGGTGCCATATGCCGGCACAAACATCGACGTGGGGGAAATCGTCGCTGGAACAAGGGGTTGCGTTGCTTCGCGAGCAAAGGGAACTTAACACCGCGGGGAAGCATGCCCACGAGACCTCGTGGGACCACGACATATCGTTGGGGCAACGCCGGGCGCTCGTCGATTAGAGCTCAGGAGGTGAGTCGAGGCTTCTTGATTCCGAGCTTCTGCATGCGGGAGCGGAGCGTGTTGGGGTGCAATCCAAGCCGGACGGCGGCGCCCTGCTTCCCTTCGACCGTCCAACCGACATCCTGAAGCGTCCGCACAATATGCGCCCGTTCCATCTCTTCGAGCGTCCCCGTCCCGCCGACTGAAGCGGAACTCGAGTGACCGAAGAACGAGTCGTCGATGTTCACGCGGGGCCCCTGCGCGAGAATCGACGCACGCTCGATGACATTCTCCAGCTCGCGGACGTTGCCGGGCCAGGCGTAGAGTTGAAGCCGCGCCATCGCCCCCTGCGACACCCCATCAAGCCGTTTACCCATTCGTGCCGAAAACTTTTTCAGAAACCCGGCAACCAGTAGAGGGATATCCGTTGGACGCGCTCGGAGGGGTGGGAGCGCAATCGGAAAGACATGCAACCGGTAGAGTAGGTCGGCGCGGAACGAGCCTGCCTTCACGGCGGCCTGCAAATCGCGGTTGGTGGCGGCAATGACGCGGACGTTCACCGCGATCACCCGGTCCCCCCCGACCCGTTCGATTTCCCGCTCCTGGAGCACCCTGAGCAACTTCGTTTGGGCCTCAAGCGGCAGTTCGCCGACTTCGTCGAGGAAGAGCGTTCCGCCGTCCGCCAGTTCAAACCGGCCGATCCGCCGCTGCATCGCCCCGGTGAAGGACCCCTTTTCATGTCCGAAGAGTTCGCTCTCGATCAGCGTGGGCGGGATGGCACCGCAATTCACCCGCACCAAGGGCCCGGCCTTGCGCGGGCTGAGATGGTGGATCGCTCGGGCGATCAGTTCCTTACCCGTCCCGGTCTCCCCTTGGATCAAGACAGTCGAGTCCGTCGGCGCCACTTGCTCGACCTGTTTCAGCACCGCGAGGAGAGCCGGACTCTGCCCGACAATCTCGTCGAAGTTGTGTTGGAGTTTGATTTCTTCCCGAAGATACAGATTTTCCGCCTGGAGTCGATTCTTGAGACGTTCGACTTCCGCGAAGAGCTGAGCGTTCTTGATGGCGATGGCGGCCTCATGTGCGAACACGGCCAGCCGGTTGAACTCAGCCTCCGTGAGAGGCCGACGCCCGAACATGGCCACGACGCCCAGCAGTTCATCGCGGAAAAGCAACGGGTAGCCCGCAAAGGATTGGAGGCGGTGCTCGCTCATCCAAGCCTTATTGGGCAGTCGCTCGTCGCCGAGCACGTCATTGGTGAAGACCGCGCCCCAGCCCTGGGCAATCTTGCCGATCTTGAGCGCGCCCAACGGGATACGGCGATACTCGCCGTTGAGGTTGGTGTAGAGGCCCGCGCTCGCGGCCAAATGCAGGCATCGACGGCGATCCGCGCAGGCCTCGGCCTTGAAACAGGATTGGCAGAGGTCGCCCGGACCGAGCAGCCAGATCCGCGCAAAGGCGGCGTCCAGTTCTTCCACGAGGCCTTGCGTGATGGTGGTCAGGACGGTCTGAAGGTCGAGACTCGACGCCATCTGAAGCGCAATGCGCTCCAGGACGTCCGAAGACTTGCTGGGGGGAAAGGAATCCGACATGGCCCGTGCTCCAGACCGGCTGTGGTTGGTCTGGAGCACGTTAGGAAACTGCCGGTGGGGTTGTCAAATCACGAACGGTCGGCCCGGATGTTGTCTTCTCGAACCCTGAACTCCTTACCACCTTGCACCTGGCCTTAACTATACTGATCCCAGGTATCGCACTGCTTGATGGCCCAGAAGACGGCTTCCTTCAGCTTCTTCAGAGCGACATTGTCGGGATCGCGCATGGCTTGTAGCTTCTTATCGAGGGCATAGAGCGGATCGATCGACCGCTTGTCCGGCATCTTGCCAAGGGCCCAGGCCACCTCCGTCAGCACGGCCCAATCGGTCTTCGGATCTTGTAACTTTTGCAACAGCGGCGGAACGATCGTCGGATCGCCATGCAAGCCACCGACCTGTCCCAGTCCCTTCGCTGCCGCCGCCTGTAACTCGATCTGATTGGAGGTCTTGAGAATGTCGATCAGCAGGGGAATGCCGTCACGCCCGATGTTGCCCAGCGCCACCGCCGCCTGCTTCGCAAGGTCCTTGTCTTGTAAGGCCTCCTTGAGTTTCGGCAGCGCCTCGTCCGACATCAGGTCGCCCAGGAGGGAGATGACTCGCAGCTTGCGGAGTTGGTTCGTCCCTTGGGTGTCCAACAACTTGAGCAGGCGGTCTGCGTGGCCCCATTCCGCCGCCAAGAGTACGGGAAAGTCATACTGTTCGAGGAGCCCGGTCAGTTGGGTCATGGCGTAGGCGCCGGGGTCATCCGTATTCGCCTTCTTGGCCGCCTCGACGGCGTCCTCGAAGGGCGTGCGCACTTCCTTTTGCCATTTGATCTTCATGCTGCCGAGTACGTAGTTCAACTGACATGCCGGCCCCTTCCAGAGCCGCGAGGGGGAATCGGGCAGATCGGCATCGCCCCCCATGGGCGTGGTGCCCTCCCATGTTTTCCGTTGTTCGCACTTGACCTTGAACACCACGTCGTGCGGCTTCGAATCCTCCGTCACGATGGCGTAGCCGAGGTCGGCGAGCCGGCCGGAAGCCAGGTCGCGGATGGGCTTCGCATCGACCGCGCCCTTATCGGTCAGCGCCACCGCATCGATCAGCACGGTTTGGATTTTCGCGAGCTGCTCCTTTTGCTGCTGGGTGAAGGACTCGCGGTAGGCCCAGCCTGAGCCGGGGGCCATCCCTATGATGCCGAGAATAAGAAGGAATAAGAATATCGTGAGACGCACCATTGGACACCTCCAGGTTGGGAGGTCCGGCTGCGCTGCAGCCAGGACAGCCCTCTCGATCCCCGCGCGAACGGGGATCAGAGAACCGAAAGAGATTGGAGCGCCCTTCTCCGGTCGGACGCTCTTTCAGTATACTGCCGTGACGGGTTGTTCGCCACCCGGGAAACCCGGCGCGGCATGCAGGGAAGGAATGTTGGTGCCGAAGGCGGGACTTGAACCCGCACGGCTTGCGCCACACGCCCCTCAAACGTGCGTGTCTGCCATTCCACCACTTCGGCAAGGAAACCGGGCGCATTATAGGAGCGACGTCGACGCCTTGTCAACGAACCGGGGCTTGACTAGAATCCCCTCTGTCCATGCGGCGCGGAGCCTCCTCGCGCCCCGACTCGGACCGGCGCGCGCGGGCATTTCGACGACCACATTCATGTGAAACTACCTATGTCTCACGCATCGAACGGAACAATCGCGGCCTTCTTCGACGTCGACAATACCTTGGTCCCCGGGTCGGCGATCGAGGTCCGGTTTTTCCGCCTCCTCTGGGCCGAGGGCCTCGTGGGACCGTTGGCCGTCGTGCGCAGCGTGGGACACGTGCTCCGCCAGGCGCCGCCGGTTTCCCTTCAACCGCTGCGCGAGCGAAAGCTGTATCTCGAAGGCTTGGCTCGATCGGTTGTGGAACCGATGGGCGAGAGCTTCGTGACCAAGGAGATCATTCCCCGTCTGTCCGGCGAAGGTCGCCGGGCGATTCAACGTCATCAGACGGCAGGACACACGGTCGTCTTTCTCACCGGCTCCCTGGATTTCTTGATGGCCCCCCTGGCCCGGCACCTCGGTGTGACGGACGTCTACGCGGCTCAGCCTGAGCACCTCGACAACCGCTATACCGGCCGGCTGCGCGCCCCCCTGCCCTACGGCACGGGGAAACAGGACGTCATCCGACGGCTCAGCCAAGAGCGCGGCGTCGATCTCTCGGCGAGCTACGCCTACGGCGACAGCCCGGGCGACGTAGAGACGTTGAAGACCGTCGGGCATCCGCACGTGGTCAATCCGATCCGGGGCATGGAACGCATCGCTCAAGATCAGGGATGGCCGGTCGCCAGATGGGAATGACTCCATTGGTTCATCGGCTCATCGGGCCATTGAGCCATTGGTACAGGCTCCTTCTCCGACAATGAAACAATGCTGAAATGACCAAATCGTCAATTCTGCGCGTCACCGAGATCTTCCACAGTATCCAGGGCGAGTCGTCCTTCGCCGGGCAACCCTGCGTGTTCGTGCGACTGACCGGCTGCCCGCTCCGTTGCACTTGGTGCGACACCGACTATGCCTTCTATGGCGGCACGGAGTTGTCTCTCGATGCGATCCTTGCGCAGGTGGCTGCGTACGGCTGTCCTTTGGTCGAAGTGACCGGCGGGGAGCCCCTGGCCCAACCCGAAGCCTTCGCCCTCATCGCCCGCCTCTGCGAACGAGGCCACACCGTCCTGGTTGAAACCAGCGGAGCCGTCGACATCGCGCCGCTCGACGCGCGCGCGCGCGTAATTTTGGATGTGAAATGCCCGGGCAGTGGTATGATGGACCGCATGCACTGGCCGAACCTGTCGGCGCTGACCCGGAAGGACGAAGCCAAATTCGTCATCAAGGATCGCGCCGACTACGAGTGGGCCCGCGGCATCGTGAAGGAGTACGGGCTGCCCGAGCGCAGTCAGGTCCTGTTCAGTCCGGTGTTCGGGGCGCTGGAGCCGCAGCCGTTGGCTGAATGGATCTTGGCCGACCGGCTTCCGGTTCGATTCCAGCTCCAACTGCACAAACTCATTTGGGATCCCGACCGCCGGGGCGTCTAACGTCGGAGATCAATCGTGACACGTAAGGAGGCGCAGGTCGCATGCAGATGACGGAAGTAACGGTGGCACAAGGGAAGGCGGACCAGGCGACCGGCGAGGTTCTGGTCCTCGGCCATTTTGAAGACGATGCCTCGCTCAAGGGCGACACGGCGACCGTCGACAAGGCCCTCGGAGGCGCCCTGCGGGCGCTTTTGAGCTGCAAGGAATTCGAAGGCAAGAATCAACAGATCACGGTCTTGCATACCCAAGGGAAAATTCCCGCGAAACGTGTGCTCCTGGTCGGCCTGGGCAAGAAGCAGGACGCACGGAAGGACACGGTGCGCCAGGCGCTGGGCTGTGTCGCCAAGCGCGTCCGCCAACTCGGCGCCGACTCGTTTGTCACGCCGCTCTTAGGCCAGGGCATTGGCGGCGTCAGCCCGCTGGAGCTCGCTCAGGCCATGGTGGAAGGGGCGCTGCTGGGGCTCTACCAGTTCACCGAATACCGGACGGAGCAGAACGGCAACGGCAAGCGCGTCTCGACCATGACCCTGATCGAGCCGCGGAAGGACCGGCTGGCGAAGCTGGCCGAAGGGGCGCGTCGCGGTCGAGCCGGCGCGGAAGCGGCGGCCTTTGTGCGCGACCTCTGCAACCATCCCTCCAACGTGATGACGCCCTCGCGCATCGCGGCGGAAGCCACCGCGATCGGCAAGGAGCGGAGCGTCAAGGTCAAGATTCTTGAGCAGAAAGACGTCGAACAGCTCGGAATGGGCGCCTTCCTGGGCGTCGCGCGCGGCAGCCATGAACCGCCGAAGTTCATCATCCTCGAGTATCGCGGGGGTGGACGGAGTGGCGGCAGCGGCAAGGCCGACAAGCCGATCGTGCTGGTGGGCAAGACGATCACCTTCGACACGGGCGGCATTTCGCTCAAGCCGGCCGAGAACATGGAACAGATGAAAGCCGACATGACCGGCGGCGCCGAGGTGCTCGCGACGGTCCGCGCCGCGGCCCGCTTGCAGCTTCCGCTGCACGTGATCGGCATCCTGCCCGCCACGGAGAACATGCCGGGCGGCCGCGCCATCAAGCCGGGCGACATCTTGAAAACCCTGTCCGGCAAGACCGTCGAGGTGCAGAACACCGACGCCGAGGGACGGTTGATTCTCGCCGACGGCCTGGCCTACGCCTGCCGCCTCAAGCCGGGGGTCGTGGTCGATATCGCCACGCTCACCGGCGCCTGCGTCGTCGCGCTGGGTCAGTTTGCGATCGGCATGTTCGGCAATCAGGAGGGACTGAAAAATAAAATCAGGGACGCTGGCTTACGGGCCGGCGAGCGGGTGTGGGAGATGCCGCTCTGGGAGGAGTATTTCGAGCAGCTCAAGAGCGACGTGGCCGACATGCGCAACATCGGCGGCCGCGGCGGGGGCATGATCACGGCCGCCTTGTTCCTCAGCAAGTTCGTTGGCGACGGCGTGCCCTGGGTGCACCTCGACATCGCCAGCACCGACTGGAGCGAGCGGGAGCGCGCCTATATTCCCAAGGGGCCGACCGGCATCGGGACCCGGCTCCTGCTGCAATTCTTGATCGATCAGGCCAAACTGTCGCACTGAGGACGGAGCGATGGAGACGACACTGCGGGATCGGATCGGCCAGCTCTTCATGCTGGGATTCACCGGCAAGACCCTGACGCCGGAGCTCACGGACTTTTTCAGCGATCTCAAGCCGGGGGGCGTCATCCTCTTTTCCCGTAACTTGGAGAGTCCGGCGCAGATCGTCGAACTGACCAACAGTCTGCAGAAGCTGGCCAAGACCGCCCCTCTGCTCATCGCGATTGATCAGGAAGGGGGACGCGTGTCCCGCTTGCCCGACAGCTTTACGATTTTTCCGCCCTGCGCCTGGTTCGGCGAATGCAATTCCGCTGAAATGGCCTATGCCGCCGCCGCGGTCACCGCCAAGGAACTGCGCGCCGTCGGCGTCAACATGAACATGGCGCCGGTGCTCGACGTGAATACCAATCCCGCCAATCCCATCATCGGCGACCGCGCCGTCAGTGGAGACCCCGCGCAGGTCGCCGAACTGGGGCTCGCCATCGTGCGCGGCCTCCAAGACCATCGTGTCGTGGCCTGCGGCAAACACTTTCCCGGCCATGGAGACACGAGCGCGGACTCGCACCTGGAATTGCCGACGGTCCAGGCGTCGGCCGAGCGGCTGCAGCAGATCGAACTGCGGCCCTTTGCCCACGTCATCCCGCACGGCCTCGCCTCGATCATGACGGCACACGTGATGTATCCCGCGCTGGATCCGCAGTCGCCCGCCACGCTCTCGTCGTCCATTCTCACGGGAATCCTGCGAACCCAATTGCAGTTCAACGGGTTGATCTGCACGGACGACCTGGAAATGCGCGCCATCGTCGATCATCACGGCATCGAGGAAGCCAGCATTCGCGCCTTGCATGCCGGCGCCGATATGCTCCTGATCTGCAAGGATCCCGTCCGCCAAGTGAGGGCGATGGAGGCGGTCCTGCACGCGGTCGAGCGCGACGAGATCTCCTCCGACCGGGTCGCCGCCTCGCTCGCCCGGCTGGCCAAGGTGAAACACAAATACGTACATCCCTACGCCCCGGCCGATGCCAGCGTCGCCCGCCTGGTCGTCGGCAGCCGTTCACACAAGGCGCTGCTGGAGAGCATTCGCCAGAGCCGCGCCCGCCGCCAGCACGTGGCGGTGTGAGCGCGCCTGCTCCCTACCCCGCCTCTCACAAAGAGCGCTGGGGCTGGTGTCTGTACGACTTCGCCAATTCCTCCTTTACCACCCTGATCGTCACCGTCGCCTATAGCGTCTACTTCGTGCAGGTGGTCGCCGGCCATTTGGGCGGAGGGCAGGCCGAGCGGGTCTGGTTTTGGGGATACGCCCTGTCGATGCTGGTCATCGCCATCCTCTCCCCGATCGTAGGAGCCGTGGCTGACAGCCATGCGATCAAGCGGCCGCTGCTGATTCTCTCCACCCTGCTCTGCGTCGGGACGACCACGTTGTTGGCGCTGGTCCAGGCCGGTGACGTGGTCCTGGGATTGCTGCTGTTTGCCGTCGCCAATATCGCCTTTGAGTTGGGGTTCATGCTCTGCAGCGCCTTTCTCGTCGAAATCGCGACGCCGGACACGATGGGGAGGTTGTCCGGCTACGGCTGGGGCCTGGGCTATGCCGGTGGGTTGGCATCGCTCGCCCTCGCCTATCCCTTTATCCATGCGGGATTTGCGCCGGAGAACCTCGGCTCCTATCGACTCAGTTTCGTGGTCACGGCCGCCTTTTTCCTCATCGCTGCGCTGCCGACCTTTCTCTGGCTTCGCGAGCGGGCCCAGCCGCACCCTCTCACCGAAGGCCTTGCCTGGTGGCGTGCTCCTTTCGCCCGGCTGGCGGACACCGCCCGCCACCTCACCCGCTATCGAGACTTGTCCCGGTACTTTGTCGCCTATCTGCTCTACACGGATGCGATCAATACCGTCATCACGGCCTCCGCCATCTTCGCGAATAAAGTCCTGGACTTTTCGCCGG
>FKKE01010859.1_pt1 | contig 10830 bp, 17 predicted proteins | sample 1106331 | NCBI WGS metagenome assembly FKKE01 (sample SAMEA3931202, study PRJEB13176) | freshwater metagenome | biome: Drinking water system; feature: drinking water; material: freshwater | place: China | collected 2013-02-06 | reverse complement strand
GTCATCGTTTGCTCCTAAAGTAAAGCCCGGCCGACTTCCGGCGCGTTACGGACGCGCGATCCGTCGTTCCGGGACAATTCATTCCAACGCACCGCACCCATCCGCTCAAGGCGATCCCCAGACCTTCACGTCGCCAGCGACTGGATGCACATTGAGCGGACTCGCGTACTTCCATACCGACACGCGCCGATCGTTTTGCGGCGTCGATTTCATCCATGCCGAGCCTTTGGCCTGCAACCGCAATGCCGCTGCGGTCGCTTCGGTCGGATCGGCATACGTTCCGTTCTCGCTCGTGTCAGTGCGCACACCACACCAACCCAGCCCGTCGTGCCATGCTTTGACATGGTACATTTCGGCCAGCGGTCGCTCACAAGCAATCGTCGCTTTCATCGTTCCCTCGTTTCCCCGCTAAGCACGGGAGGTCGCGCCCGCAGCACGGGCGCCGCCCCTCGGGCTTAGGCGGATCGTTTCCTCGCGTGAACCGATCGCATCCATTCCGACCGCCGTTTCCGCTCTGCTGGCGTCAGATTCAATTTGTGGCCGCGTTTGTACGTGCGGCCCTTGTTCGTGTGTCGCGAATGCTCGCTATGGTCGATTACTTCGAGGTTGCTCGGGCAGTTGTTCGCCTTGTTACCGTCCTTGTGATGAACATCCTCGGTTGGCAGGAGCGGCCGTCCAAGTATCACGACCTCGGCTATTAGTCGGTGCTGCTTTACACGCCTACTGCGCCCGTCGGCGGTCCACATGCGACCGTCAACGTAGCCTTTGGCGTTCTTCCACCACATGATCGGCTTCCGGTTTTGCCCGCCGTTCTTCGTCCACAAGCACGGTCGCGAACAAAATCTCGCCCCAACTCGTCGTGGTCGATACGCTTTCCCGCACGCTTCGCACTGGCGATCCGCCAGCGTCCGATTGCGGCGACCCCACGAATCAGTCAGCCCGTCAAATTGTTTGCGTGTTTTTGGCATAACGTAATCCTAATCGCTGCCGCTCGATTAGTCCAGCGTTACACCGGCAGTTGCCAGCGCTTCGCGTGCTCGCGTACATGCGGCGGCGAATTCAGCGGCCGAGTCGCCCGGCCATGTGTCGAAGCCGCATTCCTTGGCGGTCGTCAGCAAATCCTCAATGACTTCGACGAGCTTTGGACTGGCGGCGATGAGGCGGGCGTTGGCTTCGTCGCGCTTCACGGCTCGTTTGCGCGCGTGGTTGCCGATGTTCTGGTCCTCGTTGACGGCGCTGTCCTCGATTTCGCACACCTTGAATTCACCGGCCACGACTTCGGCACGGACGACGTTGCCGCTGAATGGCCCAGCATCCTGTACCGTCCACGGTCCCGGCGTAAACGCTGGCTTGGTCATGACAATCTCCCGTTGCTAGGCGTGCTATAATCAAAGCGGGCCGACGCGGTGTTGTAGCACCACGGCGACCCTAAACGCATGCAACCACTGGAGGATTGCACATGTCTGCCGTCACTGTAACCGAAACCTGGCGTTCGATTCCCGGCTACGAAGGCTACTATTCCGTCTCGGACCTTGGGCGCGTTCGCCGCGAGATGCCCGCTATGCGCACGCGGCCCGGATTCATCCTTACGCTGTACACGAAGCGAAATGGCTATCAGACGGTAAATCTGACGCGCGACACGTGCACCAAAAACCACTTGGTGCATCGGCTCGTGCTGGCCGCGTTCGCTGGCCCGTCCGCGCTCGAATGCAATCACCGAAACGGCGTCAAAGGCGACAATCGGCTGTCGAACCTTGAATACGTCACGCACGCCGAAAACGTGCGCCATGCGGTCGAGGTTTTGGGTAAGCCGATCGCCCTGCACGGCGCGTCCAATCCGGGAGCGCGATACACGACGGAGCAAGTGCGCGAAATTGTTCGCCGTAGGATTGCTGGCGAGTCGTTTGCTGCGCTGCGTCGTGATTTTGGTATCAGTAGGACGCACGTTAGTAATCTCGTCTCGGGAAAGTGGCGTAAGACTGGCTAAGCCCGTCGCTACAACGGCGGGCCGCACTGATTGACTAGCCAGGTCCGCTGCCGAGTTCGCGTTTCGCTTCGGCGTCAGCGTATCCGCGCCCGTATGCGGCCTGTTGTTCGCGGTCGAAAAACTTAGCCGCCTGAATCGCGCAATGGCTTGCGGCCTTTCGCATCTCGGCTGCCGGTAGCCGCTTGATTCCAAATAGGTATTTGGCGACCAGTTCGGCCATCGGGTGAACGATTACGGTTGGGTTTGACTTGCGCATGGTCTACACCGTCCGCCAAGCGTCGAATTGTTCGCCTCGCGCTATGCGCACCGCGCCGCAGTCACAGCAATGCTGCACGGCGTGTCCCGGCCAATCGCCCTCACAAACGTCGGCCGTTACGCGCTCCGGCTTGTGCTGGCATGGTTGTCTGCGGTCGTGTTGTTCGGCCATTGGATGCATTGTTACCGTCGGACTTGATTTAGACATGGCTTTAGCTCACTACCAATGTGCAGCCGTAGTTCGATGCGATCAAACGAATTTGCGGTACAGACGATAGCCAGTTGTCGCCAATCCACCGCTCGCAGCCGTCATGTGTTCGCATGTACCAAGCCGGGCCGTGTCGGTACGCTTCCCATCGGAATTTAGCGCCCGATTCGTGGACGGGGTAAAGGGCTATTACGTTGCTGCGCTTCGTCGCGTTCATGTTCGCACCCTCGATTCGCTTCCGCGTCCCGCCGACGGCTACAACCGGCAGTCGGGACAATGCCGCGCCCCGGAGTTGCACCGGGGTGAGCTGGGCGCGGCTAGTTGGTTAGTTCGTCAGCTCGAACGCGCGGCAGCACTGTTCGAATGCCTGCGGTTCCGCTTGCGACATCCACGCCGCGATACGCTCATCATTCACGATGACGCCAAGCGCTTGCCGCATTGACCAGGACGCCGCAAACAGGCGAGCTGTAGCCTTAGCTGGCGCTAACCCAAGGTGCGCCGCCGGTGCGAGCGCGAGTGTGTTACCGTGCGAGTCATTCACAACCAGGCCTTCCCAGCCTTCCGCCCGATACGGTCCAATCGCGTAATTCAGCTTCGGTTCGGTCGTTCCTGCTGTGTCGCTCGTGTAGTCGTTCATGTTGACATGCTCCCGATTCGCACGTTGGCAGCAACCGGCTACAACCGGCGGCCGACGATGGAATAGTTACGCTTGTGGCCCGTAGAAGCCTGAGCCGTTCGCAGCGGCTACTGCGCGTGACAGTTTACGCATAGTCGTCATTCGGACGCGACGCGGTTTACAGCTGTATGCGTTATCGCTCGCGTCTGTTACGCCAAGCGCAAGCGCCCGCAAATGGTTTTTTACGGTTTCGGGGAAATGGTCGCGCACTACTCCGGCAATCAGCGGCCCATGGTCGCCGTATTGCTGCTCGGATCGGGCCGCTAGTTCGGAATGCTTGCGACTCAGTCGGCAGGCTTCAACGAACCATTCCCGCGACGCGCTCAAGTCGTCTCGCTTCAGTATGTTCGTTGCCATTGCGAAGCCCTCGATTTGCTCCCGTCGCCACATGCAGCCTACAAACCACATGCCGACACCCAAAGCATACACGCGCTTGCGGCCAGCGTCAAGTGAATTCGGCGGAATTACGCGGAATGGGGGAAATACTTATTTGGTACATAGCTTGCCGACACACGCGAGCGGTTGTATCATCCGTCGATTCCCGCGTGCTGGCGGGTCGGCTGACCCGAAACATGCGACGTGCAGCACCACGTTGCAAATGGCCGATCCGCCAGTCTGCGGGACACGTCATTTTCAGGGTCAACCGAAGCGGATATCGCACCTGGGCGAACGGCAGAGGCGAAAGCACAGCGCCAGGACGCAGTGAGCGGAGTAACCGACGCGCAGACTCCGGGTAGCAAAGCCCGGACGCGACAAGCTGCGGTCGGCGCGACGTGCCAACGGTTGGCGCACCTTTACGTTGGACGCGAACGTCGCCAGGTCAACCGGCTTAATGACCTGACCTAACGGAAGCCGGTCCTTAAAGCGTGCTTGCGCACGCTGGCTGACACGTCGATGTAGGCGAGCAGCGAACAGCCGATGTAAGCCGACGTTGGCGACATGCCGGACACGCCGGCGTATCTAGGTGCGAGCAAGGCGACGTGGTTGTATGTTGACAACCTGTGGACGGATTTCCGTCACTGTCTCAAAAGTGTCTCACGAAAACACCCTAACAGCGTATATCCTTGGATTCGCTCGGACGTGTAGGNGTCGTTGTGTGCGAAGACGTTGCATCGTAAGGGTTCCCTAGCTAGGTCGCCGACGTTCTTGCCAGACCCCCGCCCTTGGGTCCCCCGGCGGGTAGCGTATAGCCCCTTCCGAGGTCTCATAGCAGCGTTGCGCGTCGCAGTCGGGTCTGGCGTTCCGCGGGGACGGGTCTGCGACCGCGCAGGATGCCGTATACGGCCCGCGCGGTCCATCGATCATGTCCAGGTGGCCTAGGCGCATCGAGCATTGCTAGGCGGGCTGCAATGATGCCTGGTGGCGAGGTCGATTCCCAAATCTCGCGGCGGTAGTACATCTCGGTTGCGTGGATCGCGAGCTTGCCCTTGACCAGTCGCCATCCGTACGGGATGCGGCGTGGGTCGAGCTTGGCGCGCTTGGTCTGGTAGCGGACCGAAGTGCTTCCGTCGCGCGGGTGGTCGCCGGCACCGCGGTAGTAGCCGTCAGCCCAGGCTCGGCCAGTGGTCGTGCCGGTATTCAGGTGCGGCTCGGTGGCCGAGATGAGTGGCGCGTCGTTGGCGATCAGGAATTCGGCGCAGTTGCGGAAGCTGGTCGAGGTTGCGAAGGCGTCGATGGCTGAATGGATGTATAGCGGGCAGCGCCAGACGGCGGCCTGGACGGCCAGTGCGGCGAGTTTTGGTCGGTCGTCGTAGCGCTGCGCTGCGTGCGAGTCGGACACGAGCCAGCGGTGGATGGTGTGGCCCTGGCTGGCGGCCTTGTTGGCGATAGCGGTCTTTTGCTCGTCGATGGTCGGGCCGCCGGGGTGGCTGCGGCGCACGTAGGCGCAGGCGACGGTCGGGCCGGGCGGTGGTTGCGGGTTGGCGGCCTGGGCCTTGCGGAGTTCGCGATCTAGCGTTTTGCGGTAGAGCTTCATGTGTAGACGAACTATACTTCCCGTATGGCCAAGTCGTCCAAGACACCTGAGTCTATGAACCTCAAGCGTGACGTGACGTGGGTGTACCAGCATTTCGGGCAGGAGATCGCGGTCGAGGATGCGCCGTCGCCGGGCGCGGCCGGCATGTTGGCGTGGGCCGCCGGCAATCCCGATGCGTTTTACAACCAGGTGCTGCCGAAGTTTTTCCCGTCGCGGCAGGCGATCGAGGCATTGGAGCGCGATGTGGACGAGGGCACGGAGCAGTTGGAGATGATCGCCGCGGTGCGCGGATGGAAGCGGGAGGATATACGGCAATGACGGCTGAGCATGAGCAGATTCACAAGCAGAACGCCGAAGCGTTTCCGCATTTCGATGCCGACAAGGCGAGCGTAGATGGCAAGCCGCACGTCTGGATTCAGTGGAAGGGCACGGACGTTTGCTGCGACGTGCGCTGCGTCTGCGGTCACGGCGGGCACCTCGACGTGGAGTTCATGTACTTCATCCGGTGCGCGAAGTGTGGCCGGACGTATCAGGTTGGCCAGTCGATGCCGCTGTACGAACTGACGCCTGAGCAGGCCGCGAATGACCAGCATCGCACGACTGTTAAGGACTTCGGGGGCGACACAGACGACGAATGAGCCTGTTCCCCACCACCGTCGCAGTCCGCACGATGCAGGAGGCACGCGCCGAGCTGCTGACGATCGCGTCGGAGGAACGCTACCTCACCGCGCGCACGAAGTATTACGACATCGTGCCGAAGGGCCACGAGGCCAACCTAGACTTTCGCGAATGGCTGGTCTGGTGGGCGAACAAGTCGAAGCTGCATCGCTCGGTGCTGACGTACATCTTCAAGCACGATCTGCTGGCGTTCATCAATAGCTGCTGCTGGATATTCGAGCCGCGCCCCAAGCCCGTCGATCTGCCGTTCATTACGTGGTCGTTCCAGGACCGGCTGATGCTGGAGGTCGATGCCGCGATCGGCTCGCACGACCTGGTGATCGAGAAGACGCGCGACATGGGCGCAAGCTGGTGCGCGCTGGCCGTGTTCTACTGGCGCTGGCGGTTTTGGGGGCGATACGGCTTCAAGGTGCTCAGCCGCAAGGAGGAGTACGTCGATGCGTCTGGCGACCCCGATAGCCTGTTTTGGAAGCTGGACTTCCTGCGGCTCAAGTCGCCGAAGTGGCTCCAGGCCCCGACCGATCGCACGCTCATGCACATGGAGCAGCTGCACTCGGGCGCGGTGATCGACGGCGAATCGACCAACAAGTTCGCGACGACGGGCGGCCGGCGCACGGCCATGCTGTTCGACGAGTTCAGCAAGATCGACCCGCCGATTCAGGACACGATTTTCACCGGCACGCGCGACGTGACGCCTTGCCGGCTGTTCATCTTCACGCCGCAGGGCACGGGCAACACGGCCTACGAGATCGCGCACGACACGAAGTTCCGCAAGATATCCCTGCACTGGACGGTCCATCCGCATAAGGCCAAGGGGCTGTATCTGGCCGACCAGGCCACCGGCGGCGCGTATTCGCTGTGTGGGAAGAAGCCGCGCAGCCCCTGGTACGACGAGCAGTGCAAGCGCGCCATCCATCCGCGGCAGATCGCGCAGGAGCTGGACCTCGACTACCTGGGCAGCGATTACCAGTTCTTCCAGCCGTCGGCGATCGACCGCGGCAATGCCTCGTGCTGCCCGGCGTATGCGGTGGGCGTGCTGCCGCCGGACCCACACACGGCCCGGCCCACGTCGTTCATCCAGCAGGACCGCGGGCAGTTGCAGTTGTGGGTGCTGACGCCGGAAGGCCGGCCGCCGAACGACCGCAAGTATGTGGTCGGCGTGGACATCTCCAGCGGGGCGGCGACCGATGACCGGCGTTCGGCGTCAAATAGCGTCATCTGCATCGTGGATACGCAGACGTGCGAGCAGGTGGCCGAGTTCGCGGACAACAACATGCCGCCGCACAAGCTGGCCCGGCACGCGGTCGCGATGGCCAAGTGGTTTACCGGCATCGACGGTCAGCCGGCGTTTATGATCTGGGAGGCGTCGGGTGCGGCCGGCATCACGTTCGGCCGCGAGGTGATCGAGCTGGGCTTCCGCAACTTCTTCTGGAAGCGCAACGAGGCGGCCCAGGCCGGGCGTCCGACCGACACGCCGGGGTTCTTCACGACGGTTGACACGAAAAACAGCATCCTGGCCGACTTCCATCGGGCGGTCGGTGAAGGGCTGTTCATCGTCCGCAGCAAGGCGCTGATGGAGGAGGCGCAGCAGTACATTTTCACCAAGGGCGGTAAGATCGAGCACAGTCAGCAGCTGCGGAGCGCGGACTTGTCAGTTGCAGGAAAAAACCACGGTGATAGGGTAATAGCGGCGGCTTTGTGCGTGCGCGGCATGCGCGAGCGGCCCGCGGTCGGACCGAGCGATCCGTCGAACGAGCCGAGCGTGCATTCGTACGCGGGCCGGCGCAAGGCGTACGAGGCGCGGCACTTGCGCAGGAGTGAGTGGTGATTACCAGCCCGCACGAGTGGATGACCAACCTGCCGTACGACATCGAGTTCGTCGAATTGCGCGATCCGGGCGGCATGTGCATGGTCGAATTCGTATTCCGGCACGGCGACAAGCCGGTTGTGGTTCCGCTCGAAAAGGTGCAGTTCGACTCGCCCGAGGAAATGTGCGAGGAAGCGCGCAGGCTGGTGAAAAACGCGGTGCGAATCGCGATTGGTGAATGGCAATGACCGCCAACCTCTGGGGCACGCCGGTGGAAGTGAAGGACGGGCCTATGATCGGCAGGCGACGCGACTTGTTTGAGATCACCAGCGTGGCTATGGACATCGTGATGGACTGCCCCGTCTGTGGCAAGACCGGTTCGTGCTGCTACGAGTTCGACTGCGGGCACGGCACTTCAACGGAGTGTATTTGCACCGAGTGCCCTGTGTGCATAACGCAGCAGCGAACGCCCGACGCCAACGAGCAGGCCCGCGCCGAATACGGAACCCCGGCCATGCGGAAGCGCGACATGCTGGCCGACACCGACGACTCCGAAACGACCGATTGGGTGGACCGATGAGCGAATTCGTATTCATCATCGACCACCACAACCGCGCCGCGGCTGCCAAGGTTCTGCGCGAGTGGGCCGACAGCATGGAGGGCGGGAAGCCGATCAATTACAAGCTTCGCCGTGAGCCCAGGCGCATCAAGGACAACGCGGTCTTCGTGTACGCCAAGGTGAACCCGAGCGGCGCGATTATCGCAGAGGGTTTCACGAAATGAAGTCAACCCGACGATGCTGGAGTTTCGACATGCGTAGTCGCCGCGAGTTGACGCTGAGCCGTTTTAACCTGTCGTGAATGGATTCAAATGATCAACTTCGCCCGCATGCAGAACGCTGTCCGCACAGCGCGGCACAACCAGAAGCCGTTCCGCGACAAGCGGACCGAGATGATTCAGCAGCTCGCGGGCCACCACTACGGCAAGCAGGGCGCGCCCGACCGCGTGCCCGTCAACCTGATCGAACTGACCGTCAACATCAACAAGCGCGACCTGGCCGCCCGCCGTCCGATCTTCAACGTCACCACCCCGCACTGGCAGCTCAAACCGTCCGCGTACGAACTGGAACTGGCGATCAACTTCCTGCTGGAGCAGATCAACTTTCACTCGTCGATCGAGCACCTGGTCGTGGATGCGCACTTCGGTCCCGGCATTATGAAGGTCGGCGTCTGCGGCGACAACGGCTTTTACTACGGCGGCAACCTGCACATGACCGGCGTGCCGTTCGCCGACCCCGTGAGCCTCGACGACTGGGTGCATGACCCGCGCGCCAAGCGGAAGGACTTTTTCACGTTCTGCGGCAACCGCTACACCGTCACGCGCACGAAGCTACTGAACTACGGTCTAGTGGACGAACGCGATCTGCGCCGCATGTCGCCGGTCTACGACGACAGCACCAACGAGGACGGATCGACCCGCGCGTCGTCGATCAGCCTGGCCACCGCCCCCGGCGAGGGCGAAGTCGTGGAGTCGTACGAGTTTTACGACATCTGGTCGCCCGAGGATGGTCGTATCTACACGCTGCGGCTCGACGGCAACGATTACGAGCGAGTCACCGACTGGGACGGCCCCAAGCGCGGCCCGTACCGCATGCTCGGATTCGGCATCGTGCCCGACAACGTGTTCCCGCTCGCCCCCGGCTACGGCATGCTCGACCTGCACCTGCTGGCCAACAAGCTGTATCGGAAACTGGGCCGGCAAGCTGAGCGGCAGAAGACCATCACGGCCGTGCAGGGCGGGGCGGACGAGGACGGCAATCGCATCCTGGAAGCCGCAGACGGGCAGATGATCCGCGTCGATAACCCGGAGCGCGTGAAGGAAATCATGTTCGGCGGGGCTGATCAGATCGGATTCGCGTTCGCGGTCCACGCCGTCGATCGCTACTCCTGGACGCAGGGAAACCTGGACGGGCGCGGCGGGTTGTCGCCGCAAGCCGACACGCTGGGCCAGGAAAAGCTGCTGGCCGCAGCCAACAGCAAGCTCAGCCAGGACATGCAGGACGCGCTGACGCGCTTCGTGCAGGACGTGGGCACGGACCTGGCCGAGCTGATGTGGACCGAGCGCGACTTCAAGCTGCCGCTGATCAAAAAGTCCGCCGGCCGTGAGCAGCCGTTCACCTACACGCCCGACCGCCGCCAAGGCGATTTCCTGCAATACAACTTCCAGATCGTGCCCGGCTCGATGCAGTACGTCAGCCCGTCGCAGCAGATTCAGGTGATGGACATGGCCATGCAGCGCGCGATCGCGATGGGCGACATGCTCACGGCCCAGGGCCAGATCATCGACACGAAGGCGTACTTCGACAATTTGGCCGACCTGAGCCAGACGCCCGCCGTGCGCGAGGTCGTCAAGTATATGGGGCCGGACACGATGGAGCGGATGCCGGTCAACCCCGGCGGCTCGTCGTCGGGCAAGCCGAGCGACACCAAGCGCACGTATGAGCGCGTGAATCGTTCAGGCGCGACCCGGCAGAACAAGGATCAGCAGCTGGTGGCGGACCTGATCGGCAAACCGCGGCAGCCCGCGGAGCGCGCGGTCGGGATGAGGGCGGTTGGATGACCCGGAATCGCGACGGATTCATTGAGCTGAGCGGGAGGCCGGTTGCGATCGTGCAACCAATAGCCATGCAGGCGGCCGATCCGCATATCCAGCGTGCCTTCGAGAACGTCGGCGCTCGCCGGACGCACTGGCTCCCCGAATCGCACAATCGCGGCAAGCTCATCCGTATACGCAGTCGATCAGTTGAGCCGGACATCGTGCTGGACCCGAACGACATCAACACGGTGTTTCGATACTTTGGTCAGGAGGGCGTTGACAAAATGCTGCGCGATGAGATTGAGGGTACGGTCGGATGATGGAATGCATCACCTGGCGATGTGACAATCCCGTCTCGGACGCCGATATCGCGGCCGGCTTGCGGCGCTGTCCCGAATGTCGCGCATCGGAACGACGAACCGGACGATCGCTATACCCGAAGGTCTGTGACTTCGTCGGCGTACACCCGAGCCAGATACCGCAGGCGTCGCGGTTCCTGGAGCAGCGCGGCGTCGAGCCGTCGTTCACCCCGGAAGGCGACTTCGCCCCGCAGAGCAAGCAGCACTTTAACGCCTACAACAAAGCGATGGGCTACCATGAAAAGGACACCCGGCACGGCAAGATGAGCAAGAAGGTGTAGACGCGGCGC
>FKKE01016977.1_pt2 | contig 10833 bp, 7 predicted proteins | sample 1106331 | NCBI WGS metagenome assembly FKKE01 (sample SAMEA3931202, study PRJEB13176) | freshwater metagenome | biome: Drinking water system; feature: drinking water; material: freshwater | place: China | collected 2013-02-06 | reverse complement strand
GCTCGGTCAATGCGCGCAGTAAGAGCCATCCCGACAACGTGGTCATTGGGGTGAGGAAGAAGGGGGAGTTAGGTTAAGAGGGCGTTTTATGGGTTTGAAGCCAGCTACCAATCCAGACGTTGAAGCCGCGACGATCGAGCTGACCATCGACGGCAAAACCGTCACTGCCAAGGATGGCGTCTCCCTCTACGACGTCATCTCGATGACAGGCAAGATCATTCCGGCCATGTGCTATCACTACACGTTCGACCCGTTCGGCTCCTGCGGCATGTGCCTGGTCATGCAGGAAGGGAAGAAGGCTCCAGTCCGCTCCTGCACGGCCAAAGCAGCGGCCGGGATGATTATCCGGACCGAAGGCGACGATCTCTTCCTTGCCCGCAAGAAGGCCGTTGAAAAGCATCTGTCGGTACATCCGCTTGACTGCCCGGTCTGCGATGCGGATGGGCACTGCGAGCTCCAGGACATGGCATTCCAGCATGGCGTGACTAATCTGGCCAATGCCAAACAGAAGTTCATTCCGGAGGACACTCGGAGCCCGGTCTTGGACTTCAACATGAACCGCTGTATCGCCTGCGCCGAGTGCATCAATGTCTGCAAAGATGTGCTGATGATCGACGCACTCCAGTTCATGAAAAAGGGCGGATTCAATCAGGTTGTTCCGAAGGGCGATGTCGCGCTCAATTGTGAATTCTGCGGGGATTGTCTGGCGGTCTGCCCGGTCGGCGCCATTACCAACAAGTTTTCGAAGTACCTGTACAAGCCCTGGCAGATGAAGAAGACCACCACCACCTGCAACTACTGTGGGGACGGCTGCCAGCTGTATCTGGAAACAAAGGACGAGGAAGTGATCCGGGTCACCTCGCCCCTGTCCTGGAAGAATAAGTGGGGAGACCGGTCGGAGACGGCGAAAGGGCACGGCGGCCTCTGCGTGCGTGGACGATTCGGGTTCGAGTATCTGGATAGCAAGACCCGGCTGCGACACCCCTTGGTTCGCGAACACAATCAGCTGGTGGAAAAGCCCTGGATCGACACCATGCATGCGCTCGTGGACCGATTCACGGGGATCACCCAACGGCATGGTGCGGATGCCATTGCCGGTCTGATCACCGCGCGTTGCACAAACGAGGAGCTGTATCTGTTTCAAAAACTCATGCGGACTGTGTTCGGGACCAACCATCTCGACAGCAGCGCGCGCTACGGCCACATGAATTTCGTGCATGCCTCGAAGCATGCGGTTGGCCTGGGACGGACGCACAACGATTGGGAAGACTTGACCAAGGCCAAGGCCATTCTCGTAATCGGGTCGAACATCACGGAAACCAATCCACTCACGGCCGTGCGCATCAAAGAAGCGGTCCGGGTCTACAAAGCGCAAGTGGTGACGCTCGACTCCGCTGTCACGAATATGGCCAAGCTGGCTTCTCATCCATTACTGATCAATCCTGGCACGGAGGGAGCCGTCATCGACGGATTGGTGAAGACGGTCATCGATCTGGACTTGGTCGATGAAGAAGCGGTCAAGAAACATTCGCAAGCCTTCGGCGCACTCAAGGCCGCGGTCGGAGGCTTCTCGTTGGATCAGATTTCGGCCTTCACCGGATTGTCTATCGAGACCTTCAAGGAGATCGCGGCGATCTTCGCAGAATCGCCCCGATCGATCATTCTCTGCGCGGAAGGCATCGTCAGGCGGACACAGGGCTACCAGAATGTTTTAAAGCTCATCGACTTGGCCTGGATCACCGGGAAACTCGACCGCCCCGGTTGCGGTGTCAGTACAGTGACCGAGGAGCCGAACGAGCAGGGCGCCGTTGATATGGGGGTCGCACCAGAGTTTTTGCCTGGACAAGCCCGATTCGACGATGCGTCCGCGCGCGACCGGTTTGCCAAGGCATGGGATGCCCCACTCCCGTCGGTCGGCACTGGATCGCACCTTGTGGATATTCTCAACCGTTGCCGGAGCGGTCAGATCAAGGCCCTATATATCTTGGGGGAAAATCCGCTGGGGACCTTGCCGGCTTCGATGGAGGTACGGACAGCGTTGGAGCGGCTGGAACTGCTCGTGGTCCAGGATCCTTTCTTGACTCAGACCGGACGGCAGGCGCATTTCGTCCTGCCCGCATGCACGTACGCGGAGAAAGACGGGACGTTCACGAATCTGGAGGGGCGCGTGCTCCGGGTGCGTCAAGCCATGGACCCCATTGGGGACAGTTTACCGGACTGGCATATCATGACGTCCCTGGCCAACGCGATGGGGGCGCACTGGGAGTATCTATCGGTCAACGATATCCAAGCCGAGATCATGAAACTCTTGCCTGGATACTACAACCTCGGCCAGCCGCGAAAACTTGTGCCGGCCCCTGACCAGTACTTGTCGAACGGATATGCCGCTGAGGTTGCGTCTCGCTATCGAGCCTCGGGGGCCGGTGACCAGACGCGTCCTTTTTCATTGCAGATGGGCCAAGTGCTCATGCATTCGGGGAAAATGTCGACAGAAGCTCCGGGTCTCATCAAGATTGCGCCCAATACCGGCAAGCTTCATATGAACATCCGGGATATGGAACAGTTGGGTGTGCAGGACGGAATGAAAATCTGTCTGGCCTCCGAACGGGGATCATTGCAGCTTGGGGTCCAGCCCGACCAGTCCGTCGCACCGGGGACCTGCTTCTTCCCCGAGCACTTCAACGAACCACCTGTGAAGGACTTGATGACGGTGTCGATCGACGCGGTGACGGGTGTTCCGACCTTTAAACAGTGTTGGGTCAGCATTGAACGAGCATGAGCGGGTGTGTATGCTCTCTGGCCTGTGCGTGAGGAGACGGCGATGAACGTGGGGGCCTTGACCAAGAAAGTGCTTCAGGCCGCGCTGTTCTATGAAATCTGGGACGCCATGAAGGTGACATTCCAGCATATGTTTCACCGGCCGATCACGTTTCAATATCCGAGGGAACAGCGGACGATTCCCGATACGCATCGGGGTGCCCTGGGGCTCCTTCGATACGACGACGGCCACGAACGATGTGTGGGCTGCGATCTCTGCGAAGCCGCCTGTCCTTCACGCTGTATCAAGGTGATCAGCGCGGAAGACCCGACCCGCCCACTCCAGCGGTATGCTACCGAGTTCTATATCGATATCACGAAATGTGTCTTTTGTGGCTATTGTGTTGAAGCGTGCCCGGTCAATGCGCTGGCCATGACGAAAATGTACGAATTTTCCACCCACGATAAGCGCACCCTACTCTTCGATAAGAAGCGGCTGTACGAGGTCGGGGAGCGCCACCTGGATGATGCGAAAAAATATCTGTATGCCCATAATCAGGAGAAGAATGTCGAGGAGAGCCGTGAGTATCGGTACTACTTCCCGCAGTCCGTACTCAAATCCACTCAATCGCCTCCCAAGCATCTGAGCTGAGTCACAATGATGGTTTCGATATTTTTTGCGTATTTCGCATTGGTGAGTATTGTGGCCGCTGCGTTGACGGTGGCACTGAGGCACCCCATCCACTGCGGCCTCGCGTTGTTAACGTTGCTGCTGCACGTCTCCGGCCTCTTCGTTCTGCTAAATGCCGAATTCATATGGGCGGTACAGGTTATCGTCTATGCCGGTGCAATCCTGGTGCTGTATCTCTTTGTCCTGATGCTCCTCAATCTCAAAACGGATGAGCGCTATTTCCATTCATCGTACCCGTATTTGATCGTTCCGGCCGCGTTAGGATCGGTCTATGTCCTATTTCTGTTGCTTCAGTCACCGTTTGAGGGTGTGAAGGGAACTGTGCCTGCGGCCGCCATCCTCGAAAGCGGAGACACGTATGCGGTGGGCATCAAGATGTTCAGCGATCATATTCTTCAGTTTGAAATTGTCGGCATCTTTTTGCTGGGCGCCATTATCGGCGCGATCGTCTTGGCGAAAGCGCCAAAAACGATGGGAGACGTGGGCAGTAAACGGTAAGAGGGCAGGGTGATGGTGCCTCTGAGTGCCTATGTAGCTGTCAGCGCAGTCCTGTTCATGACCGGACTGCTCGGAGTGTTACTCCGGCGCAATTTCATTATTGTGCTGATGTCGGTGGAAATCATGATGAACGCCGCCAATATCAATCTGGTCGCGTTTTCTCATTACCTGGAATCCATGTCTGGCCAGCTGGTCGCGTTGTTCAATATCGCGATTGCGGCCGGGGAAGCCGCCGTTGGCTTGGCCATCATCGTGGTCGTGTTCCGTGGAAAGATCTCGACGAACGTGGACGAAATGAACCTGTTGAAGTGGTAACGTGTCAGACTTAACAGACCTCCTTATCAAGCTGATTCCGCTCCTCCCGCTCCTTGCCGTCATCGCCAACGGGCTTCTCGGGAGCCGCTACTCGCATGAGACCGCGCACCGATTGGCCTGGGGATCGGTCGGCTTGTCGTTTCTCTGTACCATCGGTGTCTTTGCTGACATCTTGAAGACCGGGACTTCTCGCGAGGTCGTCGTCTATCAATGGATTTTTGGGGGAGACCTCTCGATCAACCTCGCGTACCTAGTCGATTCCCTGACCTGCGCGTGGCTGCTGGTCATCACGGGGGTCGGTTTTCTGATCCATGTCTACTCCGTTGGGTACATGCATGGTGAAACGGGCTTCACGCGCTTCTTCACCTATATGAACCTGTTCATGGTGTCCATGCTGTTGCTCGTCATGGGCAACAACTACGTGGTGCTGTTCATCGGCTGGGAAGGCGTCGGACTCTGTTCCTATCTCCTCATCGGCTATTACTACGATAAAGTCGCCGCCGCCAAGGCAGCATCCAAGGCCTTTGTCGTCAACCGAATCGGCGACGCCGGCTTCTTGCTGGCCATTTTCCTCGTGTTCGTCAATTTCAAGACCCTGGACTACACGAAGGTGTTCGCTCAGGTGGGCACACTCTCCCCGGAGATGGCGACCGCCATTGCCCTATGTCTTCTCATTGGGGCTGTCGGCAAATCCGCGCAGCTGCCACTCCACACGTGGCTTCCAGACGCGATGGAAGGCCCCACTCCAGTCAGCGCACTCATCCACGCCGCGACAATGGTGACGGCGGGCGTCTATATGATCGTCCGCAACCATGCGATTTTCGACGCGTCGCCCACCGCCATGGAGGTGGTGGCCATTGTCGGCGGTGGCACCGCGCTCTTTGCGGCCACGATCGGGCTGGTTCAGACTGACATCAAACGGGTGCTGGCCTATTCGACAGTCAGTCAGCTGGGCTACATGTTTCTCGGCTGCGGCATCGGTGCGTATACCGCGGCTGTGTTTCATGTCATGACCCACGCCTTTTTCAAGGCCCTCCTGTTCCTATCAGCCGGGTCCGTCATTCATGCGCTGTCCGGCGAGCAAGATATTGGAAAGATGGGCGGGCTCAGCAAGAAGATTCCGTGGACGTACCGGCTCTTCCTCATCGGGACGATCGCCATCGCGGGTATTCCGCCACTGGCTGGGTTCTGGAGCAAGGACGAGATTATGGGCCATGCCTTCGTCACCCATAACTACTTCTATTACAGCGTGGCCGCGATCGGTGCGTTCCTCACGTCGTTCTATATGTTTCGGTTGATGTATCTCACATTTTCCGGTCCGTCTCGGATGGACCACCATACAGAAGAGCATGTCCATGAGTCGCCGATGGTGATGATCGGCCCGTTGATGGTGTTGGGCGGATTATCGGTATTGGGGGGAATGGCCCTGGGATTTCCACCGGAACATGGATGGCTCCATCGCTTCTTGGGTCCGGTCGTGGGAACAGCTGGTGCGCATGAAGCCAGTACCGGCTTGATGGTCGCCCTCATGGGAGTGGCGACGGCCATTGCCTTGATGGGATGGGGACTTGCGCACTTCCTCTACCATATGGATCCGTCGGCGGCTGACACCTGGGCAGCGAAATTTTCCGGCGTCTATAGGACCTTGCTGAACAAGTACTACATCGATGAGCTCTACGATCTCCTTTTCGTCGAACCCTTGAAACGGTTGGGAGAACTGCTCAATTGGTTCGACCGCACGATCATCGACGGCATTGTCCGGGGCGTTGGGGGGCTGGCCGAGTGGAGCTCCGCGGCGTCCACCTGGATTGAAAAGCACGTGATCTATGCCGGACTCAATGTCATCGGCTACAGCAATCATCTGGCGGCACGGGAAGGCCGGAAGGTGCAGAGCGGCATGGTGCACCATTATGCCGGCCTCATCGTGGCAGGGATTTTTCTCTTGGCACTCGTGGTCCAATTCATCGTCCAACGATAGGGGCGTTCGACACGCACGGCGATTATCATGTTGGAAGAACTCTCAGCCGGCTTCCCCATCTTGTCGTGCATCCTCTTTCTGCCTATCCTCGGCGCCGTTGCGCTGTGGCTATTTGACGACACGCATCTGGTGCGGAGCTCGACTCTGACGATCACGCTGGTCGAGCTGGCGCTGTGTGTCTTCGTACTCCTCCGATTCATTCCAGAATCCGCCTCGATGCAGTTTACAGAACGGATCCAATGGATACCGGCGCTGGGGATTAGTTATCACCTGGGGGTCGACGGCATTAGTGTGTTGTTCGTCGGGTTGACCGCGTTTTTGACTGTGCTGGTCGTTGTCTATTCCTGGGACACGATTCGGCAGCAGATCAAGCTGTACATGATGTGTCTGTTGGCTTTGGAAACGACGACGATGGGCGTATTCGTCTCGTTGGATCTGATCTTGTTCTTCGTCTTCTGGGAACTCATGCTCATTCCCAGCTACTTCCTGATCAAGCTCTGGGGAGGAGGCGCCGAGCGCCAATACGCGGCCCTCAAGTTCGTTCTCTACACCCTGTTCGGCAGTGTGTTCATGCTGGTTGGGATCGCACTGCTGAATATCAATTTCAACCACTGGGCCTCCATACACCATGCCGAACACAGCTACTCGTTTGATTTGATTGAATTGCTTGCCGTCCCGATTCCCATAGATCAGCAAATCCTGATTTTTTGGCTGATGTTCATGGGCTTCGCCTTCAAAGCGCCGGTATTTCCCTTCCACACCTGGCTGCCGGACGCATTGCTGGAAGGGCCCATCGGCATGGCAGTGGTGCTGGCCGGCATCAAGCTCGGGACGTTCGGCCTGTTGCGCTTCAGTATTCCGCTCCTCCCCGATGCATCCAAGAGCGAGACCGTCATGACCGTGGTCGTGATCCTCGGACTCTGTGCCATCCTCTATGGAGCGTGGATGGCGTTAGTACAGCAGGACTTCCGGCGCTTGCTTGCCTATAGCAGCATCAGCCACCTAGGTTTTGTCGTGGTGGGACTGTTTGCGTTGAACTTTCAGGGCCTGCAAGGCAGCCTGTTGACCATGATCAACCTGGGATTCAGCACCGCCGGTCTCTTTTTTATTGCGGGGTTTCTCTATTCGCGCCAACAGACGACGCAGTTGTCGGCGTTTGGAGGTATGGCTAATCGGGTGCCCGTACTGGCCACTTTTTTTCTGCTGATCGGTTTGGCGTCGATTGGCTTACCCGGGACAAACGGTTTCGTAGGCGAGTTCCTGATTCTCTTGGGCGCCTTCAAGGCCAAGTGGTGGTTCGGCGCCGTGGCGGTACTCGGTGTGATTTTCGGCGCAGCCTATTTTCTGTGGTATTACGAGCGGTCCATGCTCGGCCCGGTCGGTAAGGCCGTGAAGCAGACGATGCTTGACTTGCAGCCGCGAGAAACCGTTATCGCGGTCTCGCTGTCGATCATGATTCTCTGGATTGGACTCTACCCATCCCCCTTCTTGCGTATTATGAACGGATCGGTCCAAGCATTGGTCGATCGGTTGAATCATGGGACGGTCGCCGCCCTCCACACCGGCCCGATGGAACGAGGACACTAGGCCTATGGGCGAATACGCACTCCTCTATATCCTCTTTGCTCCATTTTTTGGCGCGTTGGCGCTGATTCTCGTGTCGAACCGCCAACCCTTCCTTGTGCGCAGCATTGCGGCTGGGGCGTCCTTCGTATCTCTGATCGCCTCGATCTATGTCTTTTCTGCCTACGACATCGACAAAGGAGGGTTCCAGTTCGTCCAGAAATTCGAGTGGTCCCGTGAACTCGGCATCGCACTGCACCTCGGCGTCGACGGCATCGCCACTCCGCTCGTGCTGGCCTCGTCCATTTTGCTCTTCACGGGCGTGTTCGTCTCATGGCACATCAAGGATCGCACGAAAGAGTTTTACATTTGGCTACTGATCTTGGCCGCCGCCACCATCGGCGTGTTCATGTCGCTCGATCTATTCTTCCTGTATTTCTTCTACGAGATGTCCGTGATCCCCATGTATCTGCTGTTGGGCATGTGGGGCAGCCACACCAAGCAGTATTTGGAGATGACGGACCCCGAAGGGCTGAAGCTCAGGGATTCCGTCAGCTTCATTTTTAATTTCGGCTCGAACAGCAAAGAATACGCGGCGATGAAGCTGGTCCTGTTTTTGTCGGCGTTTGCCGTCGCCGCATTGATGGGCATTCTCTTGATCTACAAGTACGCTGGCCTGAATACCTTCGATATCCTCGTGCTCCGCGAGCAGGCCAAACTGATGAATATTCCCGTGCTCGGTACCACCTTGGACAAGATCATTTGGGTCTTGATCTTTTTTGGGTTTGCCTCAATTGCGCCCTTGTGGCCGTTGCACTCCTGGTCACCGGTCGGGCATGCCGCGGCTCCAGCCGCCACCAGTATGCTCCACGCCGGCGTCCTCATGAAGCTGGGGCATTTCTCGATCATCCGGGTGGCATTTGAAATTCTTCCTGACACGACCAGAGAGATGATGCCGATTGCAGCCGTGCTGTGCATCTTCAGCATCATGTACGGCGGGTTCGTCGCGTTTTATGCCAAAGACACCAAGTACGTGATCGGCTATTCCAGCTCCAGCCACATGGGCTATGTGTTCCTGGGCATGGCGGCGCTGAACTACATCAGCTTGACCGGCGCGGTCATCTATATGTTCGCCCATGCCATGGCAACGGGTATGCTCTTCGCGATGGCCGGATGGGTCTACGATCAAACCCACACGCGCGATCTCCCATCGCTGGGAGGTCTCTCGAACAAGATGCCCTTCATCTCCGCCTGTTTCGTCGTCGGCTGCATAGCCTCCATTGGAATGCCTGGCACTGTGAATTTCATCGCTGAGATCATGATCATCGTCGGGAGCTGGAACAAGTATCCCTTCCAAGTTATTGTGGCCGTGCTGGGGATCGTGCTCACCATGGCCTATCTCTTCAAGATGATGCGGAGCGTGTTTTATGGCCCGATGAGTCAGAAATACAGTCACGCGCACGATGCCGTCGGGATAGTGGACCGGTTGCCGCTGCTGGTGATGATCGCCGTCACTGTGGGATTCGGATTGTTCCCCATGCATTTGTATGACGTCGTCCGTTCAGGGGTGAACCCACTGATCGCAAGGATTACGCAGGTCGTGCCGGTCGCCCAAACCGGTGAGGGGTCAGGCGTGAGGCGTGAGGCGACGGCCTCTGGGCAGACGCATCATGCTCCACTCATAGCGAACAACCCCTTACCCCTTACCCCTCACCCCCCGCGGGGGCTCGAATGACCTTTTCCCTGACCTTGTCTCTCGCCGACCTCCTGCTGCTCCTGCCGGAGATCTTCTTGACCTGCTGGCTTTGCCTGATTCTCATTGTGGACTTTGCCTTCCCTCGTCTGTCGAAAGATCAGTTGGCATACCTCAGTGTCGGCGGCCTTGTGGCTACCTTTGCCTGTCTCACGTGGTTTGATGTGGCGCATATCTCGGGAACGTTGTTCGGCAACATGTTCGTGCTGGACCGCATGGCTATCTTTTTCAAGATGTTCGTCGTTGCCGCGACGGCCCTCGTGATCCTGGTATCGGTCCAATACGTCGATCGGTTCACGTTTTTCCGCGGCGAGTATTACGTGCTCGTTGTCATGTCGTCGCTCGGAATGATGTTCATGTCTTCGGCGAACGATCTCCTGTCGTTGTTCGTGAGCCTGGAATTTTCAACGCTCGGATTCTACGTGTTGGTGGGCTATCTTCGGGAAGATCTGGCCTCCAACGAGGCGGGACTCAAGTTCTTCATTCTTGGCGTGTTCGCCGCCGGACTGCTCGCTTACGGTATCAGCCTGGTGTATGGCGAGACAGGCAAGCTCGTCTTCTCCGATATGCATCTCACCGCCACCTCCGGAACGATCATCGGCTTTCTCCTGATCTTCACGGCGTTGGGATTCAAAATCGGCGCCGTGCCATTCCACTCCTGGATTCCCGACACGTATCATGGTGCACCAACCCCCGTGACTGCATTCTTGTCCCTCGCTCCCAAGGGTGCCGCATTGGCCATCCTCTTGCGGATTTTCTTCGTCGCGCTGGCCACCTTCAAGCCGGTCTGGGTCGTCCTGTTGGTCGCCGTGTCTATCTTGTCGATGACCTATGCCAACATCGTGGCGATCGCACAACGGAATATCAAACGCCTTCTGGCCTATTCCGGTATTGCGCAGATTGGAAACGTCCTGATTGGTCTTGCTGCCGGCACCAAGATGGGGAGCGACGCTATTTTGTTCTATCTGTTGGCCTACTTGTTCGCGAATATCGGCGCGTTTGCCGTTGTGATCGCGGTCGGCCACGCGATCGGGAGTGAGGAGATCGACGACTACAACGGCTTGAATCGACGGTCGCCGTTCTTGGCCTTTGCCATGCTGCTGTTCCTGTTATCCTTAGCCGGCGTTCCACCGCTGGCGGGCTTTATCGGCAAACTGTATATATTCGTGGCCGCCATCAAGGAAGGGCTCTATACCCTGATTACGGTTGCGCTGATCAATATCGTGATCTCGATGTACTATTATCTGGTCGTCGTGAAGAAGATGTATATCAATGAGC
>FKKE01010906.1_pt1 | contig 10836 bp, 9 predicted proteins | sample 1106331 | NCBI WGS metagenome assembly FKKE01 (sample SAMEA3931202, study PRJEB13176) | freshwater metagenome | biome: Drinking water system; feature: drinking water; material: freshwater | place: China | collected 2013-02-06 | reverse complement strand
ATAAGTCTCTCTACAAGGGCAGGGATACGTTTTTCCTTGGCCTCTCCGAAGTTCCCCGTGCGACCGTCCTCTCCGTTGAGGCCACTGGGAGGGAGGACCGCCATGTGTATTGGAATCCGCAGGGGAGCCCGGACGAGTCTATGTCCTATCAAGAGGCTGTCAACGGGATCAGAGATGGACTGGTCCGCGCCGTCGAACTACGCTTGCGAGCCGACGTGCCGCTTGCGTTTTGCATGAGCGGGGGGATTGATTCCAATTCATTAATCGGCATTGCCAAGAACCGATGCGGCTACGACGTGCACGGCTTCACCATCGTCAACACCGACGCACGCTATGAAGAGCAGGAGATGGTGGAGTACGCGGTAGGACAGTTCGGGATTCGACATTCATCGGTCGTGGTGGAGTCCCGTGACTTTCTTGAAAGACTCCGGACCCTCGTCATTCAGCATGACGCGCCGGTCTATACGATCACCTATTTCGCGCACTGGTTGCTCATGCAACGTATTGCGGAACAAGGTTATCGGATTTCGATCAGTGGTACCGGTGCGGATGAGCTCTTCACGGGCTACTACGATCATCATCTGGCGTACCTCTCTGAAGTGAAAGATGATCCCGCCCTCTATACTGTGGCAGTTGAGGCCTGGGCGCAGCGTGTCCGGCCCTTCGTTCGCAATCCCTTCCTGCAGAATCCTCGCGCCTTCATCGATCATCCCGGCATGCGCGATCATATTTTCTTGCATGCGGACGAGTTTGTGCAATATCTCCGGCAGTCTTGGAGCGAGCCGTTTACTGAGAGCCAATACGCCTCTACGCTGCTGCGCAACCGGATGCTCAATGAGATGTTTCATGAGAACGTGCCCGTCATTCTGCATGAGGACGACCACAATGCGATGTACTATTCGCTCGAGAATCGATCGCCGTATCTGGATCGACAACTCTTCGAGTTTTGTGGCCGCATCCCGACCCGGTGGTTGATCAGAGAGGGGTTGGCAAAGGTCCTCCTCCGCGATGCGATGCGAGGCATCGTGCCCGATCGCGTGTTGGATAACCCGAGAAAAGTTGGATTCAACGCCCCGATCTTGTCTTTTCTCGATGTCGGGGATCCGAGCGTGCATGATCGATTGCTGGAGGACAGCGTAATATTCGATCACGTGCACCGGCACAAGATCGAGGCACTGCTGCGGAAGGGCCATCTCCCGAACAGCGAGAGCAAGTTTCTGTTCAACTTCGTTTCGAGCAAGCTGTTTCTCGAAGCATTTGCGTCATGATGCGGTATTGCAATCGGTGCGTCACGCCCAGTACCAGGCCGAATATCCAAATCGGTCCCACAGGGATCTGCAATGCCTGCGAGGCGCACGGCACTAAAGCTCAGATCAACTGGGATGCAAGGGAGCTGGCATTTCGAGAAGTGGTGCGCCATGCAAAGAGCCGCAGCCGCGGGTACGACTGCGTGATACCGGTGAGCGGGGGAAAAGACAGCACGTGGCAGGTGGTGAAATGCCTGGAATATGGCCTGAAACCGCTGGCCGTAACCTGGAAACCTCCGGCACGGACCGAAATCGGTCGGGAGAATCTTGCCAATCTGGTCAACTTGGGCGTGGACCATATCGACTATCAAGTCAGTCCAGCGGTCGAGCGAACATTTCTCAGGCAAGCCTTGTATCGGTTCGGGGCTACGGGGATCCCCATGCATATGGCGATGTTCCATATTCCTCTCAAGATCGCCGTCGCGTTCGAGATTCCGCTTGTTATCTGGGGAGAGAACTCGGCCTTTGAGTATGGGGGAGGGCAGGACGAGCGTCAGGGTTTTCGACTGACCGATGCCTGGCTGAAGAAATATGGAGTTACACACGGAACGACTGCCGAAGATTGGGTCTCCGAAGAATTGACGCGGCAGGACCTCACACCCTATTTCGGACCGGGAGAGGACGAGCTGGCTGCGAAAGGGGTGTTGGCTATCTTTCTAGGCTACTACTTGGGTTGGGACCCTGCAGTGAGCCTCCGTGTGGCCCAAGCGAACGGATTCAGGTCTAGATTGGAAGGGCCTAAGACGGGCCACTACAACTATGCAGATATCGACGATGACTTCATCTCGATCCACCATTACTTAAAGTGGTACAAGTTTGGGTTCACCAGGTCGTTTGACAATCTGTCGCTCGAGATCCGGAACGGGCGAATGACTCGGACGGAAGCCATCGACATTCTTCGGAACCGAGGCGACGAGACGCCGCACGACGATATCGACAAGCTCTGCCAATTTCTGCGGATGTCGATTGTCGAATTTTATACCGCGATCGAAAAGTTCAGAAATACGGACATCTGGATGCAGCGCCAGGGGAAGTGGCAGATCAAGAACTTTCTGATTCCTGACTGGAAGTGGCAATGAAAGTAACCCCTACGATCCCTCCCCGGCGCTTCGCAGTGGGGAGAGGAAAGCCCATCTACATTACCGATTGTGCCCGTATTCAGTTGCATCCGGATGAGCAGGTGACCTTCGTCACGGAATCTGGTGTGGAATACGATGTCGCGCGAAAATCGTGGGGGTTTTACGCGACTCCTTCATTGAATGGACGTCTGACCAAATTTGGCCTTCGCGCCGCCCTTGTGAAGAGTCCCGACGAGAAGGTCTATGTGATGCTCGTCGAGCGAGGGAAGGAATCGGACTTCGAAGAGTATCTGGTGGTCGAACGGCAGCAGGTCGTTGCATGGCTGGATTCGGACGAGCGCTTGCGCCAACTGGAGGAGAGAGTAGGGGAAGGTTCGACGCAATGACTGCTCAGGGACCGCTGTGGAACTGCGAGTGCCGGGGAGCCCATATGGACTGCGTCGCGGTCTTTGAGGCGCCGCCGCCGGGCGAGATTCGATTTCAGTTCAGCGCCGCGGCCGCGTATCGACGGGAAATCCAGCAATGTCGGCTCTGCCGTCATTTCCTATCGACCTGTCATGCGGAGAACTCGGAACTGTACCAGGGAGACTATGTGACCTCGAACTATTCCGACGAGGCGGGTATTCGGCGGAATTTTGAGAGGATCATGAATTTGGATTCGCATAAATCCGACAACAAAGGACGCGTCGCTCGAGTCTTGGCCTTTGCATCTCAGTATTTTGAGGAATGCGAGAAGCGTCGCCCCCATTCGATATTGGACGTCGGCTCCGGGCTCTGCGTGTTCCTCGCAGAGATGAAGGCGTCAGGGTGGGACTGTACGGCGCTCGATCCGGACCCTCGGTCTATGCGTCACGCGCAACGGACGGTACAGGTCCACGCGGTTTGCGGAAATTTTATGGAGGTGCGCGACCTCGGACGCTTCGACGTGGTGACGTTCAATAAGGTGCTCGAGCATGTGCGGGATCCTCTGGCTCTTCTGGTCAAGGCCAGGACTCATCTCGCCGAGACGGGCTTTGTCTACGTGGAAGTACCTGATGGTGAGGCCGCCAGGAGGGAGGGGTTCGAGCGGGAGGAATTCTTCATCGATCACCTTCACGTGTTTAGCGGGCCTTCCTTGGCCATGCTGGCCACGCGAGCCGGATTCGTTGTCCTCGAGCTCGAACGCCTCCGAGAACCGAGTGGGAAGTACACCTTGCGGGCATTCCTGATTCCATCCCCCGACGTCAGCTAAACACCCCTTCATCCGAGGGCCAGACGATGATCTCGACGGATCTTTCGATGAAAGTGAATTGGGAGAGCTCTTTCCAAGAGCAGGTGCAGCGGCAGGCCTACAATACGGCGCCAGTCGAGGCACTGGCGCGCACGGTCTCCTACTATCTCAGGGATCGCGTTCCTCCCTTGCGCCGCAAGGCACTCCACTTTCTTGAGATGGGATGCGGGGCGGGTCCGAACTTGATCTGGTTAGCGGGGCAAGGGATGACCGTGAGCGGGGTTGATATTTCCACGTCTGCGCTGAACTTGGCTCGAGAGAGGCTGATCAATTCGGGCTTCGCCGACAGGATCGGCAGGCTTTTGGAATGTTCGGTCGCTCGAACACCCTTTGAGGATGCATCCTTTGATGGGATCGTCGAGGCCTGCGTCTTCCAACACCTCTCCCGGGCGGATCGGGAGTCGGCTTTTGCCGAGGTGCGGAGGCTCCTCAGGCCTGGTGGGGTTTTCGTAGGATACATGTTGAACCGGCAGCACACGGTTTTCAGTGAGAAGTGGAATGAGCAGCTTCCCGATGATCCTGGAACACTAGACCTTCACGATGGGAAGTCGAATTTGTATCTAACCAACCTCGGCGTCTGCCATTTTTTTGGGAAGCAGGAGCTTATCGACCTCTTGCAGAGCTTCTCGATCGTCGATCCGTGTGAACTGTTCTACTATCTTCCGAGTGAAGAGGCGGAGAAGCGAGGATATGCGACCTACCTGCAAAGCATGTGGACGGTGTATGCGGTTCGATAAGTATGCCTGAGAAGTGTCGGACAGAGGATCCCCAAGTCGTCGGAACGGCGGTGGAGGCGCAGGCGCAGGATTATGTCTATGCCGAGAAGGATAAGTTCGTCCAGTTGGTCGGCCAGGAGGACTACCACGAGCGGATTGCGCAAGTGAAAGGGGAATGTTTCAGGGAATACCGACGGCTTTGGGACCGTGCCGGTCGATTCGAAGTTGAAACACCGGTTCCCCTGCATGTGGACTTCGAGCTCAGTACCTATTGCAACTATCGGTGTCCCATGTGCCCGTTCGGTGTCCCCAAAGGCAAGCGGCCGGCGACCTTCGATCAAGTCTCGGGATGGTTCCCGTTCGATCTCTTCAGGAAAGTCATCGATGAGGGGGTCCCGCGTGGACTGAAGGCGATCGACCTCAGTTACTACAATGAGCCGTTGCTCCGCGATGACCTGATCGACTTCATTGCGTACGCGAATCATCGGGGCGTCTTGGACATTATGAGCAGCACGAACGGAGAGTTCCTGACCGAGGAGATGACCGAGGCATTGCTCGACAGCGGACTCACCCGGCTCCTGGTGTCGTTGGACGCCAATACGGAGCCGACGTTCGAAAAGATCCGCATCGGCGGCAATTTCAAGAAAGTCGTGGGCAACGTGGAGTATTTTCTTCGCCGGAAGCGAGAACGCAAGCAGACCCTTCCGATCACCCGGGTCAGTTTTGTCAAGACCAAACTCAACGAGAATGAATTGGGGGCGTTCGTCGAACATTGGAAATCGCTGGTGGACTACATCAGTATTCAAGAACTCATTGAGTTTGACGAGATGAAACTCGACTTGACGCCAGAGACTCGCATCCAGAATGAGACTTTCAGCTGCCACCAGCCGTGGCATCGGCTCACGTTGCGGGCGAACGGTGACGCTCTGCCCTGCTGCACCATCTGGGGGCAGCAATTGCCGATGGGGAATGTGCGAGAGCAGTCGCTCGAGGAAATCTGGAGAAGTCCGAAGATGATCGAGTTGCGCCGCCTGCACCGGGAGGGGCACTACTATGACAACCCGGTGTGCCGCAAATGCGCCGAGAGTAGCGTGGCGCGATAGAGCCGACGGAATGCATCCCATCATTCATCCTTCGCTGAACCCATGGGCCAATGATCAACAGCTCTTGGCGCTCTATCGACGCCGCTGTCGTCAAGAAGCCGAAGAAATGACCTGCGCGGCACAGGCCGCCGACATCATTGGGGAACGCGCGACTGTCGGTGAATCCCTGCTCGATGCCGGCTGTGGCAGCGGCTATTACTATTATTCATTCCTTAAGCGGACCGATGTTGAGTATCACGGTTTGGACTACACGCCCGAGATGATCGATTTGGCGCACAATGAACTGTGTCCGCGGACAGGCCTGCCGACCGGGCGTTTGGTGTACGGCTCGATTGAATCCCTCGATCGCGAGTTTGACAACATTGTGTGCTTCAATGTGCTGACGAACAGCCCTCACTATGCCCTCCCCCTCGGGCGCCTGCTGGAATGTACGAAGAGGAGACTTCTGCTCCGGGAAAGCCTAGGCCAGGAAAGCATGGTCAGGTATACGCCCGATCCCTATCTGGATGAGGGCAAGCGACACATCAGGGTCTATCACAATACATACAGGCTTGCTGAAGTCGTGGAATTCATCAAGATGTACGGCTTCAGCGTTTCCCAAATTGTCGATAGACGAACGAAAGACGCCGTCGAGATGGTTGTCGATATTCCCCACTCTTGGCGAATCCTGCTGGCAGAGCGGGACCTGTAGGGCGCGCACAGCACTCAAAGGAGAGAGATGTCGAGAATTGTGGGCCTGTGGTCGGGAACGCGTGAAGAAACGATCAGCGACCTCCTAAACCGCCTCCTGATTTCCTGCGCGTCACAGAAGGACTGGGAGTTTCGCAGTGAAGTGATCGGCCGACTCGGGCTTGGCTGGTGTGGGTGGACAGAGCCGAATATCGCGGCGAGGGACGGGATACTCGTGGTGATGGATGGCTGTATTTATAACCGTGCTGAGCTTGGGATAGACGAATGCGACGCCGAGTTGCTTGCGGCGCTCTACATGAAGGGCGGGCTCGACGAGGCCGTGCAGCAAGTCAATGGAGATTTCGCCGTCTGCGTCTATGATTCCCGCACCAACACGTTGCATTTAGCCCGCGACCGCTTTGGGGCCAAGCCGCTCTATTTCGTCTCCAAGCCTGGTCTATTCGCATTCGCATCACGCCCCAGAGCCCTGTTGGCGCTGCCAGGGGTCAGTCGGGACGTGAATCGCCAATTCGTCGCAGCCTATGGCGGGCTGCACTATCGCTATGTCGATAATAGGCCTGAGGAGTCTCCTTACCTCGATGTCGCGCAGCTGCCGGCAGGCCATTCGCTCCACTACAGCCATGGGGAGTTACGGATAAACACGTATTGGTCTCTGAGGGAACTTCCCGATTTCATCGAGCCGGAAGCGGAATTGGCGGCGCAGTACCGCGCGCTCTTGTCCGATGCCGTCGCCTTGCGTCTCAAGTCATCCCCCCGGCCGGTCTTCACCTTGTCCGGAGGGATGGACTCCTCGTCGGTCTTGGCATGTGCTGCCGATCTCGCGGGAACCACGCAGAGCGCCATCTCGACCGTATATGAGGACAAGACATACGACGAGTCGAACGACATCGCATCCATGCTTGACGCGACTGTGAGCCGATGGTTGACCATCTCCGTCGGAAACCTCGACATCGTCCCAGTTCTCGGGGACATGATCGCGTTGCACGATCAGCCGATCGCGACCGCGACCTGGCTCTCACATTACCTGCTTTGCCAAGAAGCCAAGACGCATGGGTTTACCTCGCTTTTCGGCGGCCTCGGGGGAGACGAGCTAAACGCCGGCGAATATGAATATTTCTTTTTCTTTTTCGCGGATCTGAAAGCGGCCGGTCGAAACGCTGAGCTTGCGTACGAGATAGAGCGATGGGTCGAACATCACGACCATCCTATCTTCAAGAAAAGCCAGAAGGTCGTCGAAGAGGCCTTGGCGCGTGTCGTGGATCTTCGACGGCCTGGGCGGTGCCTGCCCGATCGGGTGCGTCTCCACCGCTATGCGAAGGTCCTCAACCCCGACTATTTCGATTGCGATGACTTTGAGCCCGTGATGGAACATCCATTCAGCAGCTACTTGAAGAACCGAACCTACCAAGACCTCTCCAGAGAAACGATTCCCTGTTGTCTGCGTGCGGAAGATCGACAGGCGACTGCATCGGAGTTGGGGAACTGTGCGCCCTTTCTTGATCATCGGCTCGTGGAATTCATGTATCGGGTCCCCGGTTCGATGAAGATACGGGGAGGGATCACCAAAATCTTGCTCCGTGAGGCAATGCGAGGAATCTTGCCCGAAGCTACTCGGCAGCGAATCAAGAAAACGGGCTGGAATGCGCCGGCGCATCGGTGGTTTTCGGGGGCCTCGCGGGATTCTTTGTGGGATCTCATCCGTTCACGAGCCTTCCGCGAGCGCGGCATCTATGTGGTGGAGGAAGTCGAGCGGCTCGTGGCGGAGCACGAACGGATCATACGCACCGGTGCGATGGTCGATAACCACATGATGTTCCTGTGGCAGCTCGTGAATTTGGAACTGTGGCTCGCGGGTTTGGAATGCCAGCCCGCGATCGAAGTCTGAACCCGGTCGAAACCAGCGCGAATCATGAAGATCGTCTTTGTCGATGCAGAGTTTACGGGACTTCATGCCGCCACCACGCTCGTGTCGATGGGTCTCGTCACGTTTGAAGGCGCACCCCTCTACGTGTCCTTCAATGACTACAACCGGCCCCAGGTCACGGAGTGGCTCCAGGACAACGTGCTGAATTTGATCGATGAGAGGATGAGCGTCTCGACTCCGGAAGGGTTTCGACGCATTGCGGACTTTCTCGAGGGTTATGCTCAAGGCGACCCGATTACTCTGGTGTCGGCGGGAAAAGCCTTCGACCTGATTCTGTTGTTTGAGCTATGGGGGGCGCGATGCCCGAGCGGGACGGCCTTTCATTGGCATCAGTGGGTGCCTGGCTATCTTTGTCACCGAGCGCATTTGGATCTGGATACCCTGTTCGTTGCCTGTGGGATTGATCCGGATGTCGATCGAGATGTGTACGTCGGGCATGCGGTCTCCGGCACCCGGCACCATGCCCTCTATGACGCACAAGTCGTTCGAGAGTGCTTCCTCAAGCTGCTTCGAGAAGGACTTCTTCCCTCAGGCCTTCGCGCCAAGGTGTTGGGCGATGCCGTATCTGCCTATGCGGGCTAGCTCTGAACATCGAGAGCCACGGGCGACCGCTAAGCGGCTCGAGCGCTATTTTGACCAGCTCTGGCCCATCTGCCGAAGCATCACGGGCCCGGGCTTCCGCGAATCATTGGATATTCTGGCGGAGCTCATGCCTATCTGCCGGTTGCGGTTTCCGTCTGGAAGTCAGGCGTTCGATTGGACGGTTCCCCAGGAGTGGTTTCCCCGCGAGGCGTATTTTGTTGGACCTGATGGGGTCAGGCGAGCAGACTTTAAAGTCAACAATCTCCATCTGCTCGGATACTCGGCCCCGTTTGAAGGGCGGATTCCCCTCGCAGAGCTCCGTTCTCACCTGTACTCTGCGCCGGAGCGACCGAAGGCGATCCCATACTTCACATCCTACTATGTCGAGCGGTGGGGGTTCTGTCTGCCACACGACGAGCTGGCATCGCTTCCGGACGGCATGTATGACGTGCGGATAGACACGGAACTCAAAGATGGCCATCTCGACGTGGGGGAGGCGGTGCTGCCGGGGGAGACACGTCAAGAAATCTTATTTTCAACCTATCTCTGTCACCCTTCTCTCGCCAACAACGAACTCTCCGGGCCCCTCGTGATGGCTTTCCTCTATGAACGCTTGGCCGCAATGGAGCGACGGCGCTACACGTATCGGTTTGTCATCGCGCCGGAAACCATCGGAGCCATTTGCTATCTAAGCGAACGCGGGGAGCACTTACGCGCGACTCTGGCTGCAGGGTATGTGATGACATGCGTAGGAGACCGGGGGGCGTTTACCTACAGGACTTCAAAGGGTGGCCAGACTCTCGCCGACCGTGCGGCCAAGTTGGTTCTGCGGGATCACGGTCCGCATGAGATCATCCCATTTGATCCCTACGAAGGGAGCGATGAAAAGCAGTACTGTTCCCCAGGATTTGATCTACCCGTAGGGTCGCTCATGCGGACGCGGAATTATCGGTATCCTGAATATCATACGTCTGACGACAATAAGGATTTTATCAGCTTCGACGCGCTGGCTGACTCCGTCGCGATGTATGAAAGAATTGTGTCAGCATTGGAAGCCAATCATACCTGGGTGAACACGGTGCGATTCGGGGAGCCTCAGCTGGGGAAGCGAGGGCTCTATTCGACGCTCGGGGCACAACGGGACCTCAAGCAGTGGGACCGCGCGATGATGTGGATGTTAAATCTCGCTGATGGAACCCATGACCTGTTTTCAATTGCCGAACAATCGGCCATGCCGCTCGACGTGCTAGCCGTTGTAGCGGCCGAACTGGCCAAGGCCGGACTCTTGAAAACAGCGTGAAGGGGCATTGCCGCTCAGGCTGGCCCTGGCGTCTCGGGAAGGTCGCGGCGCCTCCCTCAAGGATGTGCAGATCGCGCAACCTCTCAGAACGACGCAGACATTCGAATCCAAAGGGAGCCACGAAATGAAAATCCTTTTCATCAATCCATCGGTTCGGCCAGATTCCAAACAGAGGATCCCGAACGTCGGGTTGGCCTACGTCATGAGCGCGGCGGAACGGGCAGGTTTCGACTTTCAATTGATCGATATTGACGCGCATCGATACAGCGATGCCGAGGTCGAATCGTTGATCGGAAAAGCTCAGTGTGACGTGGTCGCAACGGGGACCTTGGTAAGTTGCTATGGCCGCATGAAGCAGCTCTTCGAAACGGTCCGCTTCCATCATCCTCGCGCAATCATCGTTACGGGGAATACCTTGGGAACCTCTGTTCCTGAAATCGTGCTCAATAAGACCAAGGCCGACATCTGCGTGGTTGGGGAAGGTGACGAGACCTTTGTCGACCTGATTCATGCCCTCGACGAAGGGCGTTCGCTCAGTTCCGTGCCGGGTATCGCGTATCGCGATGACGGGAAATACGTGAGAACGCCCGAGCGGCCGGTGATCGACAACATCGATGCCATTCCCTTCCCGAATTACGACCTGTTCGACATCGAGGTGTACTTGAAGGCCAGTCCCTACATGGTCTGCAACCCGGGGGGACTGCCAATTCCATTTGAGGAACTCGTCGCGTTTCCCATCAACACGGCTCGAGGGTGCCCTTTTCGATGTAACTTTTGCTACCACGCGTTCCAAGAGCAACGATATCGATTCCGGTCCCCGGCGAGCATCATCGCGGAAATCAAACATTGGAAATCGAAATACGGG
>FKKE01041993.1_pt1 | contig 10863 bp, 7 predicted proteins | sample 1106331 | NCBI WGS metagenome assembly FKKE01 (sample SAMEA3931202, study PRJEB13176) | freshwater metagenome | biome: Drinking water system; feature: drinking water; material: freshwater | place: China | collected 2013-02-06 | reverse complement strand
GGACGTAGGGCTTCACGATCCGCTTGAGCACCCCGAAATCCACCACGAAACCGCACTCGGGATCGATCGCTCCCTCCACCGTTACCCCGATCCGGTAGTTGTGGCCGTGGAGCGACTCGCACTGGTGCCCGGCCAGGGTAATGAAGTGCGCGGCCGCAAAGCTCAAATACTCCTTCGCGACGCTGACCTTGAAGTGCATCCCTCAATATATCGTGTCCCGCTTCCCGACTGCGGCTGTCCCCGGTGGAGGACAACGGACCCCGGGGCTGAAATCAAAGAGCTTGTGTGGCAATGGGATAGAAACTGGCACGCGGCTCGCTTTTCGGCCCACTGCAACTCGCATTCTGGGAGGATCACATGCTTTCGCGAGTATGGGCCGGCGCTACCCTTCTCACGCCCCTTCTTCTCATCGGGCAGCCGGCCTCGGCACAGCGGGTCTCAGCCGACATCAGGATCGGAGGGGGACCGATTGCCGGACACATCCGGATCGGGCCCGACCATTACTACCGTTACCGCGACTATCGGCCCCGGGTGGTTCGGGTTGAGGTACTTAAGGCCAAGGACTACTACCGCCGTTCCGGCTGGCTGAAGCAGTTCCGGCGCGAATCCCGGGTCTACGTCATCTATTACGACCGCTATCGCGACTTCTACTACGACCGGTTCCGGCCCGGGCTCGTGGAAGTAAGAGTTTTCGAGCGGGGCAATCGGTACTACCGCTGGGACAGTCCCCGGTTCGATCGCTGGGTCCGCGACCGGTGGTACGACGATCGGTGGGACGATCGGTGGGACGACCGGTGGGACGACCGGTGGGACGACCGGTGGGATGACCGGTGGGATGACCGGTGGGACGACCGCTGGGATGATCGTCGGGACCGGCGCGACGATCGGTGGGACCGGCGGGACGATCGCCGCGATGGCCGGTACGACGACCGGGATCGCAGACGAGACCGGGACGACGATCGCAAGCGGGGGGGTGGCCGGGACGGCTGAACCGGTCCGGCTTGCCGAACACGGGCAGGGGCGTGAGTTTCCGGCATGCTCCTGCCCGCCCTCTTTGCCATAGGTCTGGTGCTTCCCGGCGGCTGTGCCGCCTCGGTCCGGTCCCAGACCGACAGCCTGGACCGGCTGTTTCTGCAGGGACGGCCCTTTCCCGAATTCCTCAAGGCGGTCAGATCGAGACGGGATACCTGGCTCGAGAACACCGACGCGGCCCGGGTAGACCCGGCCTTGCTGGAGCGGGCCCGGGCGGTTCCCGGCAGCTGGCGGCTCCTGGTGGTGGCGGAGGACTGGTGCGGCGATTCCGCCAACACCATCCCCTACCTGGCCCGGCTGGTTGACAGCCTGCCGGAGATTTCCCTCCGGATCGTCACCTCTGCCCAGGGAAGGTGGGTGATGGAACGATTTCGTACCACCGACGACCGCGCCGCCACTCCCACCATCGTCCTGCTGAACCAGAGCGGTGAGCCGGCCGGTTGCTTCGTAGAGCGCCCCGCCGCGCTGAGGTCGGCCCTGTCCGCGCTGGAAGGCCGCAGCAGGGAAACCGTCATCGCCGAGTGGCGCCGACAGGATGGCGGACGATCCACGATCCAGGACATCGTCGAGATGCTCGAATCGGCGGGGCAGGGCGTTTTCCGCTGTCCCGGACCTTCATGAGAAGGTCCGGGTTGATCGCGGTCCTGATTCTGCTGCCCGCCTCCCTCATGCCCCAGGACCCCCCCCGGTTCCGCAGCGGGGTAAGTGCCGCCATCACCTTTTCGAAGTTCTCGGGCGAGGCAACCGAGAATCCCCGGGTTCAGTACGGGTTCGGAGTAGGCGGCTTTCTGGGCATCGGGCTCACCCGCCACCTGGCCGTCCAGCCCGAAATCCAGTACGTGCAGAAGGGGGCGAGGTTCCGCACCGAGACCACCCGGAGCTCGCTCTCGCTGGGCTATCTCCAGCTTCCGGTGGTGGTTCAGGTGCGGATCCCGGTCAGCGGCAGAGTGACTCCGCACCTCTACGGCGGAGCCGCGGTGGCTTACCGGGTGGATTGCCGGCTCGGGGTCACCTCGGGTAACAGCTCGGTGAATCAGCCCTGCAGCAATCTGGCCGAGCCGCCCCCGCGGCGCTGGGATTCCAGCGCCGTGTTCGGTGCCGGGGCTGACCTGGGAATATTCCTTGTCGACGTCCGGTTCGATCTGGGCCTGACCCGCATCGGCACCACCGCGGGTCAGGAAGACATCAAGAACCGGACCCTCTACCTCATGGTGGGAACCGGGTTCGGAACCGCGCAATAACCGGAGACTCTCCGGCGGTTAGGTTTGGGTGAATGCACCCGCTCCGCGACCACCACCTTCCCCTCGATCCCCAGGAATACCGCCGCGCTCCCCACCCGCGAGGGCGGGTGATCGTCATTGCCCCCACCCGGGCCGCCTGTGAGACGATCGAGCTGGCGCTGGGAACCGAGGTGGAGACCCTGCTCCAGCGGAAACACGGCTCCCAGCTGGCCGAGTGGGCCGCCGCGGGAAAGCCCTTCGGGATCGTCGCGGGGACCGGAACCGGCAAGACCCTGTCCATCCGGCTGATTGCCCAGGCCATCCTTCAGGAGAGTCTCCGCTACGGGGTGGTGAACCGGGAGCGCGAAGCGACGCCCGAGACGCCGTTGTGGAATGTGGTCATAATCACCACCGGAATTGCCCGGCGCTGGTTCCAGGACGACCTGATCACCGGCCGCGACACCCTGGTGGTAGACGAAATCCACCAGACCTCCGCCGAGCTGGAACTCTGCCTGGCTCTGGGCAAGCGGACCGGGTGCCGGTTCATCTGGCTTTCCGCCACGGTGGATCCCTCTTTCTATGCTCGCTACCTCAACAGCGCCGAGGTGCTGGAGACCAGCGCCTTCGATCCCCGGCTCAGGGCGCGGGTCCAGGTGGTGGTCAAGGACGTGGAAGAGCTTTTCGACGACCGATACCTGAGGCACCTGATCAGGGAGCAGCGAGGCGTCGCGGTTTTCGTTCCGACCCGGGCCGAGGTGGAGCGGCTGGCCCGCGGGCTGGAGGAGAGGTGGTCGCGCCTTAACACGGCCTTCTACCACGGCGGCGAGCCGATCCGGGTAATCCGGCCGTTCCTGGAGGGCACCGTTTCCCGGCCGTTCCTGCTGGCCATGACGGCGGCGGGCCAGTCGGCTCTCAACATCCCCGGCCTCGACACCGTGGTTATTTACGACGCCCGCTATGGCAACGTGGTGGACCGGGGCCGCAACGTGCTGCACCGGATGTATCTCGGCGCCAATGAGATTCTCCAGATGGCCGGCCGGGTCCACGGCCGGGTGCCCAACGGCGAAGTCACCATTCTGTCGGACCGCCCCCTCGATTTCGATTCCCTCCGGCCCGGCCCGCCCGAGTTCCAGCTGGCCGGTGACGCCGAGCGGGTCGCCCTGACCTGCGCCGCGCTGGGGGTGGACGCCCGCGACCTGGACCTGCCGGTTCCCCTCGACCGGACCGCCTACACCCGGGCGGTGGACCGGCTGACCAGCCGGGGCCTGATCGCGGGCGGCCGGCTGACCGAATACGGCCGCGAGGTGGAGGCCATGCCGGTGGACCGGCCCTGGGCCGAGCTGCTGGTCCGGGCCGATCCCGAGGTGGTGCCGGTGGTGGCGGTCTGCTCCAACGTGGACTCGCTTCACCGGATGACCCGCGAAGAGCGCGACCTGCATGGAGCGGAAGTCCGCGGCAGCGATCACCTGACCGCCTACAATCTCTACGCCGAAGCGGTGAACCAGCACGGTTCCCTGGGCCAGGTTTTTGGCTTGCCCCGCCACGTGTTCGAAGCGGAGCTCGAAGAATGGGCGGAACGGCGGGGAGTTCTGGTCAAGGCCATCGAGGACATCGCAATGGGCACCGCTTCGGTGTACCGCTCGCTCGAGCTGCCGCTGCCGCGGACCTTGCCCTACGCCGGCCGGGAACTGCGGGGTCAGTTCACCGAACTGCTGGCCCAGTGGATGCCGTTCGACCTGGTGATCGATGAGCACAGTGCCGACGGCCAGGAAGTCCGGGTGGCCCGGTCATCGCTGGCGGGAAGCTGGGGAGCGGTGGCGGGAAGCATCCGCTACTTCGCGGACCGCTTCGGGGTGCCCCGGGCTTCGATCGAGGGCACCACCATCTCCTACGAGCAGGTCCGCCGCCATGCCCAGGCCGGAGTTCCCACCGTGGTGCTGACCGGTCCCCGCAAGCACCGGCAGCTATCGATTTCACGGCGACTTTCCTATTTCGGATTCGACCTGGAAACCGAAATCGAGCCGCTCCGGGGCCGCTTCCCTCCGGAGCTGGTGCGGGCGGCCCGCCAGGCCCTTGCGGCCGGCCTCCTCGAGGGAAATACCCCGCATCCCGACCAGGCCAGGATCCGGCGGGCGGCCTCCCTCTTGAGGGAGTGGTGGCGCCGATCGGGCGGAACCCTGACCCCGGCCGGAGACGACGCGCTGCAGGAGCGCCTGATAAGACAACTCGACGGAGTGTTTTCCTGGGAAGAATTCCTGGGAATCCCCTTGAGCCTCGACCCCGAGGCGATGGTTTCCGAGCCGATTCGGCGGCGGCTCGACGCCCTTCCCGGAATGGTTCGCCTGCACGGTGACGCGGCGGCCCTGGAATACGAGGTCGAGGACCGGACTGGGGCAGTCCGGCTGGTGCTCCGGGAAGGCCAGGCCCGCCGGCTCGCCCCCCGCGACCTGCCGGAGCTGGACCGCCCGCTCCGGTTCCGGGTACTCCGGAGTGGCGAGGAGCCGCTCGACGCGGAGAGTCTGGAAGAGCTGAAGGCAAAACTGCGAGAACCGCGCCGGCGAACCCGACCCCACTCGCGGGGTCCGGTGCGGCCCCGACGGGGCGGGGGCAGCAGGGGGGGATCACCGGGCGGACAAGGTGGACGGGGAGGACGGGGCCGGCGGCGATGAAAGAGCTGCCGGTTCCGATTCCCGGAGCGGCCATCGAGGCAGCACGGGGCCGAATCTTCGATTCCGCCATTCGCACCCCGCTGATTCCTTTTTTCCCCGACCCGGCTTCCGGCGGCCGGCCCAGGATCTGGCTCAAGCTGGAGAACCTCCAGCCGGTCGGCTCGTTCAAGATCCGGGGAGCCCGGAACGCGCTGGCTTCGCTCGGGCGGGAATCGCTGGGGCGCGGGGTCTACACCGCGAGTGCCGGCAACATGGCCCTCGGCCTGGCCTGGTGCTGTGCCCGGATGGAGATACCCTGCACCGTGATCGTCCCCGATACCGCGCCCCGGGCCAAGCTCGACCGGCTGGAGCAGCTCCGGGCCCGGATCATACCGGTTTCGTTCGACCGGTGGTGGCGGGTTATGCAGGACCATCAGTACGAAGGCGTGGAGGGCAGTTTCATTCATCCGGTGGCCAATCCCGATGTGATGGCGGGAAACGGCACTATCGCCGCCGAGCTGCTCGAAGACCTGCCGGAAGTGGACACCGTCCTGGTGCCGTTCGGCGGCGGCGGGCTCTCCTGCGGCATCGCGAGCGGGTTGCGCGCGCGGAGCAGCGCGGCCCGGGTGGTGGGATGCGAGGTGGAAACCGCCGCTCCATTGACCGCCGCTCTCCGGGCCGGCAAGCCGGCGCCGATCCAGCGGGTCCCGAGCTTCGTAGACGGGATCGGCGGCGCGGGAATCCTGCCCGAAATGTGGCCGCTGGTGCGGGAGCTGCTGGCCGGGGCGGCGGTGGTACCGCTTTCTGAGGTGCGGCGCGCGGTGCGGCTCCTGGCCCAAAGGGCCCGGGTAGTGGCGGAGGGAGCCGGCGCGGTGCCACTGGGTGTGGCCCTCTCGAGCCGGAGCGGCGGCGAAGCGATCTGCTGCATCGTTTCGGGCGGCAACCTCGACTCCGGCGTGTTGACCGGGATCCTGGAGGAAACCCCGGCGGCTTGACGCCGTCCCGCCCGGCCGGCATAATCACTGGCAGTGCGCCCAAGGGGGCGCCTCCGGTCCGCGGCAAGGGAGCCAGCTCCCACCCCCCGAGGTGACTTTTCCATAGCACCTTCTTCCTGCCTGTAATCAGCGGACTATAGGCGAGCACCCGGAGGAAGGTGACCCGATGTCCAGGAAACTCACGCCCGCCAGCTCCCTCGAACATCTCAAGGGAGAAGCGAAGCGCTGGCTCAAGGCCCTCCGTCAGGGGAATCCCGAGGCGATCGAGCGATTCCGGCTGAGCCACCCGCGTCCCCCCGCGGCGCCCGGCCTCCGCGATCTTCATCTGGCCCTGGCCCGGGAATACGGGTTTCCCGGGTGGGCCGCCCTCAAGGCCGAGCTGGCCCGGCGGGCTCCGGTCCCGGCCGATCCGGACTCGGCAGTCACCGAACTTCTGGCCGCCGCTTCCCGGGGCGACGCCTCCCGGGTTGAAGCGGTGCTCGCTGCTCACCCGGACATCGTGAACCGCGCCGCACGTCTCGAGGGCCATGAGGGAAGACGCACCGCGCTCCATCACGCGGTGGGGTGTGCCAGCGAAGCCGTGGTCGACGTTCTGCTGGCCCGGGGGGCCGACCCGAACATCAGGGACGAGGGCGACAATGCCTTCCCGCTGCATTTCGCCGCCGAGAAAGGGCACCTGCAACTGGTTCGAAAGCTCCTGGACCATGGGGCCGATCCGGAAGGAGCGGGCGACTTCCATGGGCTGGGTGTTCTGGGCTGGGCGGTCTGTTTCGACTATGCCCATCACCCCCAGGTGGCCGAGCTTCTGCTCGCGCGCGGGGCTCCCCACACTGTTTTCACCGCCGTCGCCCTGGGTGATCTGGCGGCTCTCCGCCGGCTGGTGGCGGCGAATCCTGGTGAGCTCAATCGGGTAATGGATGCCACCAACCGGAAGCGCCGTCCCCTCCACCTGGCCATCGTCAAGCGACAGCCCGCGGCGCTGGCCCTTCTGCTCGAGCTGGGCGCCGATCCGGAGCAGGAAGATGCCGCGGGACTGACCCCGCTCGACCTCGCCGCGCTGCGGGGAGAGCGCCCGATGGCGGAGCAGCTCCGGAAGCGGGGAGCCCGGGTGCGGCTTCCCGCCGCGGCGGGCCTCGGGCTCGAGGGCGAGCTGGAGCGGCTGGTTGCCGCGGAACCCGATGCGCTCCGGCCGGGCAATCGGTGGGACCGGCTGCTGATCCGCGCTGCCGAGCTGGCTCCCGGTCCGGTGGTGGAGCGGCTGATTCGCTCCGGCGCATCGGTCCACGTGCGGGACTCGCACGAAACCGCGATTGATGCGACCCACGGCTATACCGCGCTCCATGCCGCCGCCGCTTCGGGGAACCTCGAGGCGGCCCGGGTCCTGCTCCGCCATGGCGCCAGTCCCCAGGACCGGGAAGACAAGTACCTCGCAACCCCGGCCGGCTGGGCCGACTGGTTCGGTCACGCCGCGCTGCGTGACCTGATCCTGGAAGGGCCGATCGATCTGTTTGATGCGATAGCGTTCGACCGGGCCCACCGGATTCCCGGAATTCTGGCCCGGGATCCCGAGGCGCTGGAGCGACCCTTCCGGCAGTACGTCAGCGCCGTGAAGCCGGGAGTTGGGCAGGACCCCGACTGGACTCCGCTCGCCTGCGCCGCGGCAGCCGGCCAGGGCCTATGCGTGGAGCTGCTGCTTCAGGCCGGCGCGGATCCCCGGGTTATCGACTCTCGGGGGCGGACTCCCCTGGAGCTGGCCCGGGAGCGAGGTCACCCGGAAGTCGCGGCCCTGCTGGAAGCCCCGGGCCGGAGTCCCGGCACCGGGCGGGACCGGGAAATAATCCTGGCCGATTTCCTCCGCTGGGCCTGCCTGGACTGGAGGGTGGGGGGATCCTGGCGGGACCGCCTGGCGCGCGACGCGGGGCGACTGCTGGAAACGAATCCCTGGATCGCAACTGCCAGCTTTCTTTCCGGGGTGGTCTGCGGGGAGCTGGACCTGGTCCGGCGCCGCCTGGCCGAGCGGCCGTCGGAAGCCACGGCGATCGCGGGGCCCCGCTCCTGGCCTCCGCTGCTTTATCTCTGCAGCGCCCGGGTTGCGGTTCCCCGGGCCCAGGAGGCAGCGGTGGCGATGGCAGCGCTGCTGCTCGATCACGGCGCCGATCCCAACTCCTTCTACCTGGGCGGCAACGCCGACATTCACTACACCGCCCTGACCTGCCTGCTGGGGCGGGGCGAGGAGCTGGGCTCGATGCACCCCCGCGCCCGGGAGCTGGCTGGACTGCTGCTCGAGCGGGGAGCCGATCCTCACGACAACCAGGTTCTCTACAACGTTTTTGCCGACAACACGTCGCGCCATCTGCTCGACGACGGGATTGTCTGGCTGCTGGAGCTGATGTTCCGGCATTCCGTTCGCCGCGGCCACCGCGCCGCCTGGGAGAATCCCGAGTGGCCCATGTTCGACATGAAAGGAGCTCCCTCCCTTGGTCACCAGGACCGGCGGAAGAGCGGGGCCCGGTTTCTGCTCGAGGCGGCGGTGGATCGAAACCTGCTGGGCATGGCGGGGTGGCTGCTGAGCCACGGAGCCGGGCCCAACACCGGCGCGGGCACCGTTTGGAAGGCCGACGCGGAGTTGTCGCTGTACCAGCAGGCCCTGGCCCGGGGCCATCGGGAGATGGCGGAGCTGCTGCTTCAGGCCGGGGCGAAGCCCGTCCCGCTCGAGCCGGACCCGGAGGACCGGTTCATCGCCGCCTGCTTGGCGGTCGATCCGGTGGAAGCAGCCGGGCTGCTGGCGCGCCACCCCGGGCTCCGCCTGCGCCACCGGGCTCTCTTCACCGCGGCCTCGCGGGGCCGGAGCGATGCAGTCGCGCTGATTCTGGACCTGGGGATCCCGCCCGACGTCGAGGATCCGGCCCATCGGGGCCAGCGGGCCCTGCACCATGCCCGGACCGCGGCGGTTGCGACTCTCCTGATCGAAAGGGGAGCCGAGGTGGACCCGGTGGAATCGGAACATCAGGGCACTCCCCTCAGCTGGGCGGCGTGGTTCGGAAACCGGGAAGCGCTGGCTGCGATCGCGCCGCACAGCCGGGATGTCTGGACCCTGGTGGCCACCGGACAGGTGAGCCGGTTGCGGGAGGTGCTGGAGGAGGAGCCGGCGCTGGCCCGCTCGGCCGACCCGGAGGGGAACACTCCGCTGATGTGGCTTCCCGACGACGCGGCCGCGGCCCGGGAAGCGGCCGGGCTTCTGGTCCGGCACGGCGCCGATCCGGGGGTGAGGGACGCCCGGGGCAGGAGCGCCGCCGACCTCGCCGAGCGCCGGGAGCTCGGTGAGGTTGCCCGCTTCCTGCGGGACCGGGGCGGCTAGCGAGAACCGGGACGGGACCGGGTCAGGCCGGCCCGTCCACCAGATCGCGGGTTATGTCTGCGAGTGCCGGAGTGCCGGACAGCGCCATGGCCAGGTCGAGCTCGTTCCGGAGCAGCTCCAGAACCCGGGCGGCGCCTTCCTGCCCCGCAACCGCGAGGCCCCAGAGTACCGGGCGTCCCACCAGCACGGCCCGGGCGCCCAGGGCCAGGGCCTTGATGATATCGGTGCCCCGGCGCACCCCTCCATCCATCAGGACGACGGCCTGGCCCGCCACCGCCTGGGCGATCGCGGGGAGGGCGTCGAGCGACGCGACCGCGGTGTCCAGCTGGCGCCCTCCGTGGTTCGATACCACGATTCCGGCGGCCCCGTGTTCCACCGCCCGGCGGGCATCATCGGCCCGGAGGATCCCCTTGATGATGAGGGGCAGGCGGGACAGCGAGGCGAGCCACTCGAGATCGCGCCAGGAGAAGGAGGCGTCGCGCATTCCATGCACGAAGGCCCGGAGCCGCGAGCCCGCCTCCCCTTCCCGCATCGAATCGCTGTGGGCCGGGTCGAAATTGGCGAGCCGGAGGTCGGGCGAGAGCCGGAAAGAGTTCCGTTCGTCCCGTTCACGGCGGCCGATTTCGGCCACATCGACGGTGAGGACCAGGGCCCGGTAGCCGGCGGCTTCTGCGCGCTGCACCAGATCGCGGGTTATGGGCCGGTCCTGGTGCACGTAGAGCTGAAACCAGAGGGGTCCCGGAGCGCCCGCGGCGATTTCTTCCAGGGAGCAGGTGGAGAACGTGCTGGCCGTCATGATCAGGCCCTGGGACCCGGCCGCCCGGGCGGTTCCCAGCTCGCCGTCGGGGTGGGCCAGCCGCTGGAAGGCCATCGGTGCCACCACGATCGGTGCGGCGCTGTCCGCGCCGGGCAGGCTCACCCGCAGGTTCCGCCGGCTTACGTCGACCAGCATGCGGGGAAACAGGGCCCGCCGCTCGAAGCTGCGCCGGTTCTCGGCCAGGGTGATTTCGTCTCCGGCGCCCCCGGCGTAGTAGTCGTACACCGGCCCCGGCAGCCGCTCCCGCGCCAGGGCCTCGACCTCCAGCAGACTCAGAAAAGTCATTTCCCCCCGGGATGAAACGGAATGCCGGATCACTCCGTCGGTTACTTGCGCGCCGCTCCGGGAGAGGGGAATGTACAGCATGGACGCCGATCCGTCGCCCACGTTTCTGGCACTCCAGCAGGTGCTGGCCGGCCGCTTCGCGGTGGAGCGGGAAGTCGGCTCTGGTGGAATGGGGGTGGTGTTCCTGGCCCGGGACCTGGCGCTTGACCGGCCGGTGGCGATCAAGCTCCTGCCGCCCCGGCTGGCTCCGGTTCCCGGGTTACGGGACCGGTTTCTCCAGGAAGCGCGAACCGCGGCCCGACTCTCCCATCCTCACATCGTCCCGGTCCACACGGTAGAAGAACACGGCGAGCTGGCATTCTTCGTCATGGGGTTCGTGGAGGGCGAGACCCTGGCACAGCGGGTGGCCCGGGCCGGCCCGCTGGCCGCCCCGGAAGCGCTCCGGGTGTTCCAGGAGATTGCCTGGGCGCTGGCCTATGCCCACCGGCACGGGGTCATCCATCGCGAC
>FKKE01006700.1_pt2 | contig 10864 bp, 10 predicted proteins | sample 1106331 | NCBI WGS metagenome assembly FKKE01 (sample SAMEA3931202, study PRJEB13176) | freshwater metagenome | biome: Drinking water system; feature: drinking water; material: freshwater | place: China | collected 2013-02-06 | reverse complement strand
TTCACCGTCCCTTGCGTCGCACACTTGTACTATCTGCTCTCTATTGTGCATTGATTGAACATAGTTCATTTTAGTTTGCTTCGGCGTGCCGCCATCAGCTAACTATTCAGTGCATTCATTCCGGCTCGCCTCGCAATGACGAAAACTCTGTAAATTAACTCTCTGCCCACTCAAGGCAACTCTCGTCATTGCGAGGCTTGCAAGAGGTGTTTTCAAATTCACTTGCTGATAATTGCAAGCCGAAGCAATCTAACAATAACGTTCAATGAACTTACTTAAAGCTTATCTCACTTCCTTTTATCGTGTACTCGATCCTGCTGTTACGATATTTATCAATGATCTCCATTTTAATAACCGGATCATCCTGCCATTCTATTGTCAATAAGCCAAAATGATTATCCATTACCGGTCCTTCAATTCTGTTTTTATTCAATGTTGCAAAATCCCATGTGGAAGTAATGCCGCTTGAGGTTACATCATAAATTGGATATAATCCTTCCTCATTAAGTTTTGATATTTCCCCATAATGCACATCACCTGTAAGGAACATTACCCCATCAGCTTTTGTTTTTTTTATCAGTTCCAGCATTCTCTTTTGTTCATGAGGAAAATTAGCCCATGCTTCATAACCATTATACTCGATCCCAAATTGAGAACCGCTGCAGATCAATCGCAGGTCAGCAGGTTTATTTAATTCTCTCTCTAACCATTTCCATTGTTCTTCCCCTAATAGTGTACTATCAGTGGAAGTATTCGGAATATAATCGGGAGTATAGAAATAACTTTCACGGGGAAGCTTTGTTTTTGCTGACGTATCATACAACAACAAATTGTTTCTAAACGTACGGTTATCAAGCAATATTACTTGTATCCTTTTATCACCTGCATTTAAATATTCAGTATGATAGATCCCATCGTGTTTTCTTCTTTCACTTTCTGCCGGTTCTTTAAAGAAATCCAGAAAAATTTCTTTTGATTCTTTTTTAAAAGGATACCATTTACCTGAATCATTCCATCCATAATCATGATCATCCCATGTGGCAATGATCTTAGTGGCACTATCCAGCTTTTGGAATTCTTTCATGGCGCCCCATCTTTGATATTTTGCTTTCAGGGTATCCATATTTTCCGTATCACCATAAATGTTATCACTTAAAAAAATAAAGGCATCGGGTTTTTCTTCTGCTGCAAGAACCAATACCGGTTGCGGTTCATCCTGCCAGCCACAACTTCCAAATGCTATTTTAGTTACAGCCGACGTCTTTTTTTCATTACAGGAAAGAAGGACTGTTGAAAATATAATTATTAATATATTGAGCTTATACTTTCTCATTTTAATAAATAAGGGTGAATTTCTTTTTGCCAGATCGCATATCCTTTTGCATTCATGTGCAGGCTGTCTTCTAAAAAAATGCCAGGTATTGGTTGCCCGTTTGCAATCATCATTTTGCTAAACACATCTATGTATGCAGCGGTACGCCGGCTGTCCAATGTATGATTATGGAATTCAATATGATCTTTGATCAATTTGTTTGCTTCAATCATTTTAGAAAATAAATGCCGTCGGCTGGGGCTTGGTTTCATTGAAATGTAAGCAATAGATGACTTTGTTTCATGATCGATCATTTCAAATAATTTTTTAAATCTTTCAAAAACAAGTTGAGCGGTCACTGTATCTGATGATGCCAGGTCATTTTCTCCGCAATAAATAACAATTTGCTTTGGTTCATAGGGAAAGATAATATCGCCGGCATATCTTATTTGATCCAATAGGGTAGAACCTCCAAAACCACGATTGATTATTGTATATCCGGGAAAATACTCCTGCACATCCTTCCACATGGTAAATGAAGAGCTGCCGATAAAGAGGATCGCATTTTTTGGAGGAAAAGAAACTGAATCCTGCTTCTTGAAATTCTGTATATCATTCCAGAAAGGTGGTTGTGCAACAAGCTGTGTTTCCGGTTTTTTCTCTTTGCAGGAAAAAAGAATAAAAAGAAATATGGGCAAGCAGTACTTCATTTTACTTCGATAACTTTTGATCTTTCTGAAACGCCATTTTCATTTATAGATTCTATACAATAGTAATAAGTCTTTTGAGAATCCATTGATTTCATCCAGTATTCATTGTTGGCGTGCACCATAATGCTTGTGTACAATTTATCCGGATGAGTACCGTAATAAATATTGTAAGCAAAAGCATTATCCACCGGCTTCCATTTTATAAACGCACTGCGTTTATCTTTTTCCGTCCGCAAAACAATAAAGCCTTCAACTGCATTTGGTTTTGCACCATTAGCATTCCCAAAAACCCGTAACCCACTGATGGCAAATTTACCGGCTGGCATATGGAGGTTTTCGAGCCTGATATATCTTGCCTGTACCGGCTTTTCCAGTTCTACATAATCGTGTGGCACATCTTTTTTATTATTGCTTTTATCAACCAGCACATTCCATTTTTTTCCATCAACTGAATAGTAAAGCTTGTATTGATGATAAAGCCCAATCGTTTTTCCCAGGAAGATGGTATCCATTTCTTTTGGAAAACTTACATCCTGGTCTGCATAGTTGATTTGAACAGCATTTACAGTCGATACATTTCCAAGATCTGTTTGTATCCATTCACCGGCATTTCCCGTTGCTGCGCTCCAGTAAGTTTTTGCCAGTTCATCTACGGCATGGTTCGCAACGTAGCCACCAAGTGTTGATGATACCTGTACAGGTTTATTAAAATTCAAAAGCATCCAACCGGTGAAATATTTTGATTTTCCTTTTGTGCCATAATCAGAACCGGCGGGCACCACATGAGGTAAATAATGAGGATAATCCCCAAACGTTGTATTGCAGAACATCACATCGTCTTTATCAAAGCCTGTGGGCCAGATACCAAGTCTTCTTTCAAAAGTATTTTTTACAGAAATAACTGTTGTTGATACATGCCAGTAATTATTATACCTATCCTGGAAAGTAGCACCATGACCGGCGCCACGAACAAATCCACCTAATTTATAACTCAAAGGATCAGATTGTGCTTCAAACGGACCAAGTGGATCATCACCGGTCAATAACCCATCAGCATATCCGCTAAACTCGGTACCCGGAGCACCATATTGCAAATAATATTTGTTTTTGTATTTCGTCATGTGTGAGCCTTCAATAAAAGGATCGAGAAAAGTATTGTCCATGTGTTCGCCAAATCTCTGCCAACCGAAGCGCCAATGTTCGAGCAAATACATTTCTTTTCTTGTTCCAACAGGGTCCATTGTTTTCCGGTTTAATTCAATTCCATACATCGGGAATTTATTGCTACTGCCATTGTACATATATAATCTTCCGTCATCATCAGTAAAAAAAGAAGGATCCCACCCACCGATCTCAAATGAATCAACCAATGGTTTCCATTCATTGGCTTTTGGATTTGTACTCATCCAAATGGTGAACTTGCTGGTATAAGTGGAACCAAAAACGATCATCGTGTCGCCGATAATACCAACAGCAGGAGCACAGAGTTCATCATATACACCGGCATTCCAGGGGCGTAAAAATTTTTTTGAAATAAAATTCCAGTTCAGCATATCACTGCTCCACCAATAACCCCACTGATTGGTGCTGAATAAATAATAATCGTTTTTGTATAATACAATAACCGGGTCTGCAGTGGCCCGATGACGACCCCATTGGGAAAAGTTGGGAATGGGAGTATAGCCATAGTCGATGTTGATAGGGTTGCAGTAGGTTTTTTGTTGTGCCGGAGTATTTATAATGAAAAGTAACATGNNGTGAAATGTGAAAAGTAAAAAACACCTGCAAATTTTGCCGAATAGAAATTTTGAAGTACAGGTGTACTCACAGAGTGCTGCGAACGACGCAAGGGACGATGATAGTTGTACAAATGATGACCTCATAAAATTTTTTTCAACTATTTTTTAAAAATCAATTTATCAAGGCTAAAATTCCCGGGGCCACTGAAAATAAAAACAAATGCCAATAACACGAGTAAAAACGGGTGCTGATCTTCATACCATATTCTACCATGGCCGACAAAAAAAGTGATATAAGACATGACGATGATCATAAGGACACAAGCCACTCTTGTTAACAGTCCCAGGAACAATAACATGCCGGCTAACAATTCAATTGCTTTTCCTATGTAGATCATTGTTTTTGCAGAGGATGAATTTTTGAACATATCCCATTGCAGATAGCCATTCATTATTTTTTCATTGAATATCTCGTAGCCATGATACATCATAAAAAACCCTACGAGTAATCGTACCAAACCCAGGCCATTGCTTTGCCAGGCAGCTGAAGGGGAAAAAAATCTATTCATTACTTTAATGCTTCGTCTTTTTCTTTTTCAAGAAAGTTTGCTTTTTCATCAATAGTCTCTGCACGCCATGTTAGCAAGGCTTCATCCGGCACCACTTCAACCGGTACGGTGCTTGATTGGGAAGGTTCATTGTAAGGAATATTGGCAGCCCGGTTATAAACAGAGATCAAAGACCATCTTGGTTTATCCGAGGTATTTCCTTCGGAACGATGCAGAATATTTGAATGAAAGAACAATGCATCGCCTGCTTCGATCTCAACATAAACAAGCTCCCTTGTTTTTAAAGCAAGATCAACATAATGCTGCGATGCTCCTACTTGTTCGCCAGCAAAGCCATGTTCGATCCTTCCCATTTTATGCGTGCCTTTTATCACCTGCAAACAACCATTTGCTTTATTCGCATCGGTGATGGCAATCATTACCGACATCATTTGATCGGGAAATAAGAATTCATTTTTATACCAGTAACCATAATCCTGGTGCCACTCCCATGCGCCACCAACCTTTGGCTCTTTTTGCATCAGCTTGCTATGAAAATGACAAACAGGTGAATCGCCATCCATAAGTTTGTCCACAGATCCGATCATTCGGGTGCTTTTGGTGAGTAATCCATAGGCATCATTGCCGGGTTTATACCAAAGAGTAAGTTTTGTTTTTTTTCCTGTTTGATCATTGAGATCAAAAGCATGCTTGCGCATAACTCCATCATCGAAAGCGATGGCTTGCAGTTTTGCGATTTCCTGGTCGTGTAAAAATTTTTTGACGATCAAATACCCATCACGATGATAGCTGTTGATCTGTTCGGCAGTTAAGCTAAAGTTTGCCATAACAATTTTTTTATAATGAAAGGTAAGCAGCTCTTATATTATTGGCCACGGGAACTTACTTTTTATTTTAATTCTCATTCCCGTTTCCTGCGATTTTCTTGCTGCTTCAATGATCTCCAGCACATGCAATGCATGTTCAGCATTGATGCGTGGTTCCACTTGTTTTACCAATGCTTCACCAATTTTGGTGGCGCCTTCCTGCCACTGATAACCTTCTGCATCTTTTTGATGCAACACGGGGGGATCTGTCCACGATGTATCCAGCACAACGCCATTTGGTTCCCAATCATAACCGATCAGTCGCATATTGCCTGCATCGCCATAGATCTGGATGGAATGTAACGACTGTGCTGCTGCTTCATGTCCATGCGGATCAAAAAAATTAAAACCACACATTACATGACTGATGATGCCCTTATCATGTTCCATTAATACATGGGCATTATCTTCTGCCTGTACATTTATTTTTCCTTTGTCATCAACGGTTCTTTCCGGTTTTACAATACTAAGCATTGCCATTACTGATCGTGCAGGGCCAAGCAATCCTGTAAGTGTGGCCATATTATAAACACCAAGATCAGGCATGCTGCCGCCAAGTTTTTCATAAAAGAAAGCCGACCATGATGGCCCGGTATGTCCATATTGAGCATGAGCACTTGCAACCATTCCCAATTTTCCATTCTGTATTGCATTGTTCATAAACATGAACTGTGGGCTGTTGACAACAGCCGGTGCACCCCAAATGCGCAGCTTTTTACTTTTGGCCAGATCATACAGTGCTTTGCCTTCGGAGTAAGTATTTGCCATTGGCTTTTCGCTCCATACATGTTTGCCGGCAAGCAATGCTTTTTTATTTAATGCACCATGCACCTGCATATCAGTTAGCGTCACCAGCATATCAAAGGGCACGCCATTCAGCATTTCATCAATATTGCGGTAGGTTCTGGCATTTACATTATACTCTTCTTTGCGTTGTACGGCTCTTTCATATTTAATATCACAAAGACTTACGATCTCAATCAATGCCGAGGTTTGTAAATGCGGAATATAACGACCGCTAACACTGCCACAACCAATGATGCCTACACGAAGTTTCTTTTCATTTTTTTCGATGGCAAAGCTTTCTAAGGAAGAAAGCAACACTGCGGCACCTGCTCCCGCTGTATAATGTAAAAATTGCTGACGGTTCATTTTATCATTCATATTATTTTATTGCCGGGGATGTAAAGCCTAATTTTTTTAATCCTTCTTGAATCTCGGGGCAGCTCATAAATAATTTCCATAATAATCCGCTGCGATAATTTTCTATCATTACGGGTATTGGCCCCTGGTCGATGGCTAAATATTTTACAGGATACCAATTTTCTGTTTCACTAAATGCATCATAGAAACCGAATGGCCCCCATATTTTGTCTTTTAAATTATTGTACCAGTGTTTTAATGCCGCCATGGATTGTTCGGGTGTATAGGGAAAGGAGGAAAGAGCTGCAGTAGGAGAGATGACTCCAAGATCATTTACTGAATCCGGTGCATGCGCTGCATAAAATTTTGTTGAATAACTGGCCGTAAGCCCCCAATTGTTTTCACCATATCCTTTATATTTTTTTGGATTGTTTACACACCATGTATAATTGATCAATGTATGATTTTTGTTTTCTTCCCAATAATCAGTGTACCGGTCTTGCAATCCCCGGGGATCTAAACCCAGGTATGAATAATGCGACCAAAATAAAGGTGCTCCGTTGGGGGGATTTCCCTGGTACCGCAATTGCAATTCATATCCCAAAGCTTTATGAGGGTATCTGATCATTCCATTCTCTGCCCATCCTTCATGATATACTTCAGCCGGTACGCTATGCGTGGGAGAAGAGGCGGCCAGCACATACATGATCAGGCATTCATTGTACCCCCGAACAGGAAAGTTCATTTGCCATTCATATTCCGGGCTCCAATGCCAGTATAAAACATTTTTTCCATTGCGATACCAATCAAATTCTACTTCTCTCCAGAGTTTGTCTATCCGTTGTGCCAATGCTTTTTCTTTTTCCGTTCCATCTTTATAATATTGCCGAACACAAAGGAGGCCTTGTATCATAAAAGATGTTTCTACCAGATCGCCACCATTATCTTTTTTGCTAAACGGTTTTACTTTCCCGGTTTCCCCATTCCACCAATGCGGCCATGCACCATGAAAGCGATCGGCTGTTTCTAAAAAGTGAACGATCTTTTCCAAACGCTGTAAACCTTCTTCTCTTGAAATGAATTTTCTTTCCATCGCAACTATAAGGCACATCACACCAAAACCGGTACCGCCGCTTGTGATGATATGTTTGTCATTTTCCGGGTAAATATCATCTGTATGAAAACGTTCACGGGCCATGCCGCTAACCGGTTCTGCCCCTTCAGTAAAATATTTTATCGTTTGTTGTTGTACGAGATCTAACAAGGCTGAATCAGAAAGAACGCCTTGGTTTCCGGCAACAACTGTTTTATTGTTTTTTGGAAAACAGGAAAACAGTAAAAAAATATATGCAGCAATTGGTATCGATCTTATCATTGTTAATCGGATTATAAATAAGGCGCTGTAAAACCTAATGATAACATTCCGGTCTTTACTTCGGGGCAACTGGTAAATAAATTCCAAAGCAAACCACTCCGATAATTTTCTATCATCACAATGATGGGGCCCTGGTCTATGGCTAAATAGGAATTTGCATACCAGAGATTTTGCAAACTAAATGCATCTTTAAAACCATATTGTCCCCAGAGCTTATCACCTAATACATAATAGAAAAATTTCAATGCCTTCATACTTTCTGTGGGTGTATACGGCAATGATGAGATGGCGGCAGTCGGCGCTATTACACTTACATCATTGGTTGGTGAGCTTGCTGTATACCCATTGGGAATATCACTTGCCGTCAACCCCCAGCAACTATCGCTGTAGCCAAACCATCTTTTTGGATTGGCAACACAATAAGCATAATTGATGAGTGAATGATTTCTTGTTTGTATAACATAATTGGCATAAAAATCATTTAACCCATTTGGATTGATACCAAGAAAAGAGTAATGTTCAAAAAACAGCGGGCCACCTGATGGCGGACCTAATGGTAATTGATAACCATAGTATGAATTGTTATTTACCATAGCGCCATTTCTTGCAAAGCCGCTATCATAAACCGGTTTTGGAATAGAATGTGTTGGTGATGATGCAGCCAATACATAAGTTATCAGACATTCATTCCAGCCCTGTATGGGTACATTTACTGCAAAACCTGAATTAGGGCTCCAGTTCCAATACAAAACTTTTTTTCCATTTTGCCGGAACCAATCCCATTCCACTCCCTGCCAGAGTAAGTTGATATCGGCACGAAGATTTGTTTCAGCCACATCTGCTGTATTGAAGTATTGTCTTGCACATAATAATCCCATCATCATGTATGATGTTTCAACAAGATCGGCACCATCATCATTAGGCCCGAAAGGAACAACAGCACCGGTGGCGCCATTCATCCAGTGTGAAAATGCACCATGAAATTTTGGAACGGTATTTTTTAAAAATGAAACAATGGTTTGCATTCTTTGTAAACCCTGTGCTCTTGTTATAAAACCCCGATCCACAGCAGTTATCATTGCCATTATACCAAAACCGGTTCCGCCAGATGTAACCACATCGGGAGTTGCATTGCTTCTTTCTCTTGCCATACCACTTACAGGATGGCCAAAGTCCCAGAAGTATTTGAATGTTTGTTGTTGAATAAGATCAAGAAGGGCATTATCAGAAATAACAGGAAATTTTCTTGATGAGTCAATTTTTGTAATAAAATCTTTTATGTATTCCTGGCTAAGCGAACCATTCGTTGAAGATTTAAGACCTGTATTTATGAAAAGATTATAACGTGATAAATATTCTAAAGGAATTGCAGGCTGAACAATTAATACCGAATCATGATTTTGCAATGTTGCAGAAATGCTTGCTTCCACACCGGAAGCATTGGTGATTTTTATCGATGAAGAAATGGTAGAGGGCTTTACGGGTTCAGAAAATTCGATCCTGATCAGTGGCTGCAGCGGGGTGCCATAAATAGTAACATCAAGCGATTGGCCATTTAAAAAACTATTTTTTACAGCGATCGGTTTTACTGTTGGACCCGGTGGTGAAACAGGATTTTTATTACTACATCCTGCGAGGATAAGTAATAAAAATAAAATACAATTGATATGTAAAACAATTTTTTTCAACCTTTTATTTTATTACATACGTATTAATGGAATGTGGTAATGCGGTTGCCGTTGCTGCTTTTCCATTTATCCATAAATTGAATGGTGTATTAATGTTCTTTTCATTCATTACAACTACAACAATTGTTCCATCAGGGTTTTTAAACGCAGTAGTTAATAATTGGCTGCGGGTAGGACTACTGATGATCCTTTTTGCTCCTGGCTTGATGAACTTTGAAAAATGACCAATGTAATAGTATGAGTTCATGTAAATGAGTTGCCCGGTTTTTGTATCCGCATGAACAGGAGCATAGCAAAAATTCTGAACATGGTTCGGGCCACCTGTTTCATCCAGTAAAATATTCCAATCCGTCCAGCCGACAGCGCCGCCATTAAAATCATTGATCATGGATTTGCCATAACGTTCGCCCCATTTCCAATCGTTGATTTGCTGCATATTGAAAGGGCCATTGCAACCTTCAGTAAACAATAATGGTTTATCAGGAAAAGCATCATTTACTTTTTTTAAGTTGTTGAACATCTGTTCACCGCCGCTCCAGTCCTCATACCAATGAAACCCCATTCCCCATGCATATTTTGAAACTTCAGGATCGGTGAAGTAAGTCAATGCCCGCTGGTAAATAAGATCACGGTTATGATCCCACATGATTATTTTTTTATCAGCTAATCCTTCTTTATGCATAGCAGGGCCAAGAAAATTTTTCAGAAAATCTTTTTCTTCTTCTGCTGTGTAGATACAGCTTTCCCAACGCTGTGTGGCCATGGGTTCATTCTGAATTGATATACCCCAAACCGGAATTCCTTCTTTTTCATATGCCTTGATGAATTTTGTATAGTAGTTGGCCCAGCTTTGATAGAATTCTGGTTTCAATTTTCCTCCATGTAAAATATCATTGTTGTCTTTCATCCATGCCGGCGGGCTCCAGGGGCTACCGTATAAAGTAAGTGTTCCGGCCGTTTTTATAGCTTCTTTGATAAAGGGTATTTTGAATTGTTTATCATGCTCAATCGTGAAAGAATTTAATTCTTTATCCCCATCTTTTACATAAGTATAAGAACCGCTGCTGAAATCACAGCTATGGATATTGGTCCGGGCAATAGTGTAGGCAATGCCACTGTCTTTATCAAAATAAGCTTTCAGGAATTCCTGCTGTTTTTCTTTTGGCAGTTTTGCAAATGTTTCTGCAGATGCATCAGTAAGCGCCGCACCAATTCCTAAAAATTCCTGGTAAGTTTTTCCGGGATCAATAAAAACAGATATTTCATTTTCAAAAGGCTGGCCTTTGTCTTTGAATTCAAGTTCACCATTGGCAGTAAGCCGCATAGTAGTGCTATCGGCAGTAGTATAAACAACAACTTTTTTGCCATCTACTGTAAATGTGGTGTTTGTTGCTGATGCTGTTTCTTGTTTAACCTGCCTTGTTTCAGTGCAGGCGAACAGGCAAGCTGCGAATGCAGCATA
>FKKE01001876.1_pt3 | contig 10866 bp, 12 predicted proteins | sample 1106331 | NCBI WGS metagenome assembly FKKE01 (sample SAMEA3931202, study PRJEB13176) | freshwater metagenome | biome: Drinking water system; feature: drinking water; material: freshwater | place: China | collected 2013-02-06 | reverse complement strand
TGCGCGGAACGTGCTCGACGGGCCGCTGTCGGCGGTGAAGCATTTCCTCGATCTGCTTGCGAACGATTCCGAGAACGAGCCGCTCGCGGCGGGAGAAGTCGTCACCACCGGCACGGTGACGAAAGCCTGGCCAATTGCGCCGGGCGAGCGCTGGCACACGCAACTGCGCGGGGTCGACTTGCTGGGAGCCGAGATCAGCTTTCGTTAGCGAGCTTCCGGAGAAACGGTTTCGCCGTCTTCCTTGGTGAAACTCGTGACCGGATTTTCCAGAAGATCGAACACTTCCTCGGACGGACGGCAGAGCTTCACGCCGCGCGGTGTCACGACGATAGGCCGATTCATCAGGATCGGATGTGCGAGCATGAAATCGATCAGTTCGTCATCGCTCCACTTCGGATCGCCCAGACCCAGTTCGGCGTAAGGCGTGCCCTTCTCGCGTAATACCTCGCGCACCGGAATCCCCATCTCCGCAATCAGCGATTTCAGCGTTTGGCGACCGGGCGGATTTTTCAGGTATTCGATCACGGCCGGCTCCTCACCGCTCGCGCGGATGATGCCGAGCGTGTTGCGTGACGTGCCGCAGGACGGATTGTGATAGATCGTGACGCTCATCTTTTTCCGGCTCTCTTCTTCGCGGTCAGCAGCCAGCGCGCGAAAGCGACCGCGAGCAGCATACCTGCGAGCTGGCACAGGATGAACAGCGGCACGCTCGCAGGCGCAATTCCCGCGAAGGTATCCGACAGCGAACGGGCAATCGTGATGGCCGGATTGGCGAACGAGGTTGAGGACGTGAACCAATAAGCGGACGTGATGTAGAGGCCGACCGCCAGCGGAATCAGCGGCGCGTTCTTTTCCTTCAGTCCGAAGATCGTGAGCACAAGGCCGAAGGTTGCCACCGCTTCGCCGAGCGCCATTCCGGGCGCGGCGCGGACGGTTTTCGAAACCTGCGCGACGGGCAGATCGAACATCAGATGCGCGAGCCAGGCGCCAAGAAGCATGCCGGCGATTTGCGCGACGATATATAGCGCGCAAAGCCGCCACGGCAGTTCGCGGTTCAGCGCGAATGCCAGACTCACCGCCGGGTTGAAATGCGCGCCGGAGAGCGGCGCAAAAACCGAAATGATCACGTACAGGATGCAGCCAGTCGCGATTGCGTTTGCGAGCAGCGCAACTGCGATGTTCCCGCCGGAGAGATTGAGTGCAGCAATTCCCGAGCCGATCACGGTCGCGGCAAGAAAGGCGCTGCCCGCGAATTCGGCAGCCAGGGGGCGCGCCGTCACGACGCACTCATCGCTTTTTCGGTGGCGCCTTCCTCTCGGCCGATCTCGCGCAGCCTTGCCTTCAGGGTCATGGTGTCGAGACCGCTGATCGGAAGTGCCGCGAACAGCTCGATCCGGCGATAGAGTAGCCGATAGGCTTCCTGAAACGCACGCGCGACTTCAAGCTCGCTGCCTTTCGCCGCCGAAGGATCGGCGACGCCCCAGTGCGCGGTCAGCGGCTTGCCGGGCCACACCGGACAGACTTCGCCGGCCGCGTCGTCGCAGACCGTGAAAATAAAATCGATCTCGGGTGCTCCGGGCTTCGCAAACTCGTCCCACGATTTTGAACGGAAGCCGGAAGTGTCGTAGCCGAGCCCGTTCAGAAGCTTCAGCGAATTTGGGTTGACCGCACCGCGCGGCTGGCTGCCCGCGCTGTAGGCGACGAATTTTCCCGCGCCGATCCGGTTCATGATCGCTTCGGCCAGAACCGAACGCGCGGAATTGTGCGTGCAGAGAAACAGCACGTTGTAGGGTTTATCCACGATGACGCTCCGATGGTTTTCTTGGCTGCGGCACGCAGGATGCGCCGCCGAAAACCTGCCCGCAGATTTCCGGCCTGCCGCCGCAGCAGTCCTTTGCGAGAAAATCGACCAGACCGCGCAAGCCGCCGATGTCGGCGGAATAGATGACCTCGCGGCCCTGTTTTTCGGAATCGATCAGTCCCGCGCGCTCCAGAATCGCAAGATGCGTGGACATGGTGTTGTGCGGCACCTTGCAGCGCCGCGCGACCTCGCCCGCATTCTTGCCCTCGGGGCAACAGGAAACGAGATAGCGAAAGGCGGCGAGGCGCGTTTCCTGCGCCAGCGCGGAGAGGCTTTCGATCGCGGCTTTTTTGTCCATCTGTCTCGACCTATAGAAATTTAATGACAGGCGCGTGACGGTCCCGCACTATTGCGAAACCTGCGCGACTCGCCTTGCGACCTGCACCGCACTTTCCTTGCGCTCGCTGTAGCGGTCCAAAAGGTAATCGTTCCGGTCGCGCGTCAGCCAGACGAACTTCACGAGTTCCTCCATCACATCCACGACGCGATCGTAGTACGAGGACGGCTTCATGCGGCCGTCCTCGCCAAACTCCATAAACGCCTTCGGCACCGAGGATTGATTTGGAATCGTCAGCATCCGCATCCAGCGGCCGAGCACTCGAAGCTGGTTGACCGCGTTGAAGGACTGCGAGCCGCCGCTGACCTGCATCACGGCGAGCACCTTGCCCTGCGTCGGACGGATGCCGCCAAGCGCAAGAGGGATCCAGTCGATCTGGGTCTTCATGATGCCCGTCATGGCGCCGTGACGCTCCGGCGAGCACCAGACCATGCCTTCGGCCCAGTTCGCGAGATCGCGCAGCTCTGCGACCTTCTCATGTGTCGCGGGCGCGTCATCGGGGAGCGGAAGACCGGACGGATTGAAGCTCCGCGTTTCGGCACCGAGCGCCCAAAGAATCCGCGCCGCTTCCTCCGTCAAAAGTCTGCTGAACGAGCGTTTCCGCAACGACCCGTAAAGCAGAAGGATGCGCGGAGCGCGCGTGGTGCTTTCTCCGCCGGACAGGCGTTGCTGGGAGAATTTCTGGAATAGATCGGCGCGGATATTCGGCAGCGAACCCGCGTGAATGTCGTCGGCTGAACCTGTCATGATGCTCTGGCTAGCAGCCTCTGGATTATTTGTCTACATGTCTCGACATATCGAAACTTTATGACAACCGCGCGACGGCGGCAAATCCTGTAGCTTCGCTAGAAATCCTTCACGAGCAGCAGGCCGGCCTCGTTCTCGGTATCCCAGTCGTCGATCACCATCTTGCGCGTGGCGCGCTCCGTATAGCCGTGAAGCGCATAGAGCCGCCTTGCGCCGATATTCTTGTCCGCGACGACCAAGCTCATGCCGCGCTTGCCAGCTTTTCGCCCGGTATCTTCGGCGAGCGCTATCAACTTCGCGCCGAGACCCCGATTTCGAAACTTCGGCTGCACTGCGAGCACATTGATGTACCAGGTGCCCGGGGCGAGATTTTCCAGTTCCTGAAACGGCACGAAGATCGGCGGCATGTCGGGTGAGATCGGCTTCGGCGTATCTGCGATTTCGTATCCGATCAGGCAACCCGCGCATTCGCCGTCTGCTTCGATCACAGTCGCGTTGCGGTAGGAGAACGCGCCCTCCTCGCGTTGGGCACGCGCGCGCCCGACGGCCCATGGATCTTCGCCTTCTTTCGCGAGCTTGGTCCAGAGATAGAGCGGCAGACCTTCGCCCGCGTAGTTCACGAGTTCGGCAAGTGCGGGAGCGTCCGCCTTGGTTGCAGGACGAAACGTCATTTCTCGATCATCGCTCCGATTTCCTCGCGCGAAAGGAATCTCCCGTCCCGCTCGATCCGTTTGACGGCCTCGACGATCGCGCGGTTGATCGGGGTGGCGAAGCCGATCTTTTCGCCGAGACGCACGAACTCGCCGTTGAGATAGTCGATCTCGGTCGGCTGCTTGCGCAGCAGGCTTTGCAGGGTCGAAGTCACAATCGATGCCTGTTCGCCGCCGCCGAGATTTTTCCGAAGGATCGCTTTGCCCACGAATGCGGGCAACATCAGCGCGCGCGAGAACAGTTTCATCGGCGCACCGGGGATGTTGACCAGCGGAATCCCCGTAGCGTGCACCACGCCGAACGACTCTTTGAGTTGCGCGACCGCAAAATCAGAAATCAGCGGGTCGCGCACGCATTCGTTGAGCGGCATGCTGGTCAGCGCTTGCAGGCTGTTCGTCATCGCATTGATGACGAGCTTCGACCACATCGCGCCTTCGATCTCGTTCGTCACGTAGACCGGAGCCACAAGCGCGAAGAGTCCCTCGAGCACCGGAAGCACGTTTTGCATCGAAGGATCGGTCAGGCCGAGTACGGTTACGCCGGCACGGTTGTAGCGAACCTCTCCCGGCGCAAGCGACGAAGAATTCAGCAGAAGAATTGCGGAGAACGGTGAGACGCCAAGCTCGTCGTTCACGATGTCGGGCGCGCGTACGCCGTTCTGCGTGGCGACGAAAACGGCATCGCCGAGATGCGCCTTCTGCGCGCGGCAGGACTCGGCGAGATCCTGCGACTTCATGGTGAAGACGGCGATGTCGGTTCCGGCGGGAATCTCAGCCGCGACTTTCGGTGCGGCGTGAAAATCGCCTGCAATCCCGCTCGCCCGCAAACCGGAAGTACGGAGCGCCTCGACGCGGGCCGGACGCACCACGAGCGTTACGTCTTCGCCAGCACGGCTCCAGGCCGCGGCGAGCAGATTTCCGATCGCGCCAGCGCCCACGACGGCTATTTTCGGCTTCAGGTTCATTGAGGTCCAAACACAGGCGGTAAGGAGAATGGTAAGGCGAAGGTAAGGAAAACGGCGGCATAGGCCACAGGAAGTTTCGGCTGTTCACCGCGCGGCAGGAGATTTCGCAAGACCTCGCGCCATCGGCTTGACCCCGCAGGAAGCTTCTGTAAGTAGAAAAACATAAGAAGGTTCAACAGGTTAGAAGATTTCTAATCTGGCAAAGCCGGGGAAGTTTGTGTGATCGTCTGCTCCTGCAACTGCCTGACCGACGCACAGGTCCGCGAATCCTGCACGCGGGCCGAGGGCGCCGCGCGTTCGACCTTCGAAGTCTACAAGTGCCTGGGTTGCAGCCCGAAATGCGGCACCTGCGCCCGCACGATCCGCAAGATCATGGACGAAACGCTTGGCCGCGGCGCCGCTGCTGCGGCCTGCGGCGCATGCCCCGTCGCGGCGAACAGCCAGTGCGGAGCGGCGAAAATCGCCGACGCGCTAAACAGCGTGATCGAGCCCCTGCCCGCCGGAACGGCGCTTACACCGGCAGAATAAGTTCCCGCTGGAACTTCCGGGACTGAATTTGCGTTCTCTTTAGAGCCATTCTAAATTAAGACATCACATTAATTTTGCAGGAGCAGACGCCATGAAGGGCGATCCCAAAGTCATCGAGTATCTCAACAAGGGTCTTCGCTCGGAACTCACTGCGATCAACCAGTACTGGCTGCATTTCCGGATGCTCGACAACTGGGGCTTCAAGGATCTCGCCAAGAAATGGCGCGAGGAGTCGATCGAGGAAATGCACCATGCCGACCGCTTCGTGGACCGCATTCTGTTCCTCGAAGGTCTGCCGAACCTGCAAACGCTGGACCCGCTCAAGATCGGCCAGAACGTCAAGGAAGTGATGGAGTGCGATCTTGCGGCCGAGCATGAAGCGCGGCTGCTCTATCAGGAAGCTGCGACCTACTGCCATTCGGTCAAGGACTATCCTTCCCGCGAACTCTTCGAAGCGCTGATGAAGGACGAGGAAGGCCACATCGACTTCCTCGAAACGCAGCTCGAACTGATCAAGAGCGTGGGCCTCGAGCTCTACTCGCAGAAATATATGGGCGGATTGGGCGACTGAACGCAGTCAAGCACGAGACGGAAAATGCAAAGGCCGAAGCGCTCGCTTCGGCCTTTCCTGTTTGATGATCGCCGCAGCTAGTTGCCGACGCAGATGCCGCGGACGCAGATGGTTCCACGCGGCGTGAATGCCGGTTGCTGCTGTTGCTGCGGCGGCGGCTGTTGCGGCCTTTGCACCTGCTTCGGCACGGCGACGCAGGCATTATTGCGGACGACAAACCCCGGCTTGCAGGTCAGCGGACAAACGCGGCCGCTGCGCTGCTTCAGCGCGTTCAGCATTTCCTCGTTCGGTTCGCCGTCGAACTTCGTGCTGGCGTGCCGGTTGTATAGGGCGAGCGAACTGCGCGCGGCATCGTTCCACTCGCCCTCGTTGTCTTCAGGCCCGCAGCCCGCGCCCTGCAACTCCGCGACTACGTTATAGACGAGCTGCTTGCGAATACGGAGCTGCTCCTCTTTCACGCGCTGCTCTTCGATCATGGCGAGCTTGGTCTTCTGCGCGCGGGCGAGCGTCGAATAGAACCCTTCCGGATGGCGCGTGAGGAAAAGGTCGTAGGCCTCCATGGTGTCGACCTTCTGCGCCAGTTCGAAATCGCGGCGCGCCTCGGCCTGCGGGTCCGGCGGCGGCACCTGCACGGCAGGAACTTCGGTCTTCGGCTGTACCTTCGCCTTTGGCTGCTCGACGGAAACGACCTGCTGCTTTGCAGAGGGCATCACGTTCGCGGCCTGCGGCTCGGTGGCGCGAAACGACATCATCGCATAAGCGGAACCGACCACGAGGAGAACGAGTGCCGCCGCGATTGCGGCCCAGCGTGCGCCGGCAGGACGCTTTCCGGTCTGGCTTGCCGCAGAAATATAGGAAGGATTCGGCGGCGTGATCGCGCTGCGAATGACGGGGCGGGTCGGCGCGCTTGCGGCCGCCGTGCCTTTCCAGCCGACGGACGCGCGAAACTCCTCGATCGAGCCCTGACGCTCGCTTGCCCGGAAGGAAAGCGCCCGCTCGATCGCCTTCGCGAGATCCGGCCGCACATGCGGCGCTGCCTGCGCAAGCGGCGCAAGCGGATCGCCTTCGCCGAACGCAATCCTGCGCGCACGCTCCTCGGTGTCAGCTGGTGGCGTGCCGGTAAAGGCGCGGTAGAGCACCGCGCCCAGCGAATAGATGTCGACACGGGCGTCGAGCACTTCGCCTTCGCGGGTCTGCTCCGGCGGCGAGTAGTGCTGCTTGCCGACCATGAACGAATGCACGGTTTTCGCCTGGAGCAGCGTACGGTTCTCGATCAGCTTGATCGCGCCGAAGTCGATGATCACCGGACGGCCGTCCGCCGTGATCATGATGTTGTCCGGCGCGATGTCGCGATGGATGAAGTTCATGCTGTGCAGATAGTCGAGCGCGTCGATCACCGGCTCGATGAGCGGACGCAGTTCGTCTTCGGAAGGCAGGTTGGGCCGGTCGCGCAGCCACTGCTCCACCGTCGTGCCTTCGACGTAGTCCATAAACATGTAGCCGGTGTCGTTTTCCGCGAGATAGTGAAACACCTCGACGATGTTCGGATGCTTCAGCCGGCACTGCTCGGTGGTCGAGCTTTCGAAGCGCTTGAGCGCCCAGCTTACCAGTTCGGTGTCGCGCTCTGCATAGATGATTTCGGTCGCGCCTTTGCGGGACGCGATACCTCGCGGGAAAAATTCCTTGATGGCGACGCGGCGTCCGGTGACCGGGCTTTCGCCTTCATAGGTAATGCCGAAGCCGCCCGCGCCGAGGACGCGGACGATGCGATAGCCGGCGATGACCGTCCCGGCAGGTAGCGCGTGCGGATCGTTATTCATCTCAAGTCCGTCTGATTGCGCGAATGCTAACGAATAGGCCGCCTTGTGCAACGCACGAGTCCTTCACTCCTTGGCACAAGCCCGTGATCGCATGAAAGCCGTTCTTTGGAATTAGTCTAAACTATTGATTTTGTTTGCTTTTTCTTTCCATGCGCGCTTCTGTTACCGGGAAGTTCCACGAAATTTACGGCCCAATCAGAGCCGGAACGCCGCCAGGAGGACCCCATGAATCGTCTGTTGCCCAGCCTCGCGTTCGTAGCTGCCGTTACGGCAGGCACGATCGCTCCCCTTCCCGCGCAAGCGCAGGGCGAGGTGAACGTCTACACGACCCGCGAACCGAAGCTGATCCAGCCGCTGTTCGACCTCTTCACCAAGAACACCGGCATCAAGGTCAACTCGATCTTCATCGAAAAGGGCATGGCCGAGCGTGTCGCCGCCGAAGGCGCGAACTCGCCCGCGGACATCATGATGGCAGTCGATATCGGCAACGTGCTCGACGGCGTGGCCCGCGGCGTCACGCAAGGCGTTCAATCCGAAGCGCTCGCTTCCGCGATTCCGGCGAACCTGCGCGACAAGGACGGCCACTGGTTCGCCCTCTCGCTGCGTGCGCGTCTGTATTACGTCTCGAAAGATCGCGTGAAGGATAAGGCGCTCACTTACGCCGATCTCGCCAATCCGAAGTGGAAGGGCAAGGTCTGCATCCGCTCCGGACTGCATCCGTACAACACCGCGCTGATCGCGGCCTACATCAATCACTACGGCGCGGAGAAGGCCGAGGCATGGTTGAAGGGCGTCAAGGCGAACCTCGCGCGCAAGCCTGCCGGCGGAGACCGCGAAGTCGCGAAGGACATTCTCGGCGGCGTCTGCGATATCGGAATCGCCAACTCTTATTATGTCGGCCTGATGCGCGGCGGCAGCAACGAAGACCAGAAGAAGTGGGGCGCTGCGATCAACACGATCATGCCGACCTTCCCGGGCGGCGGAACGCACGTGAACATCTCCGGCGCTTCGGTCGCCAAGAACGCGCCGAACAAGGCGAACGCGATCAAGCTGCTCGAATACCTCGTATCCAACGAGGCGCAGGCCGCTTACGCAAAGGTGAACTACGAATACCCGGTGCGTCCGGGCGCTGCGATCGACCCGATTATCGCCTCGCTCGGCACGCTCAAGACGGATCAGATCGATCTCACGGCGATCGCGAAGAACCGCAAGCAGGCGGCCGACCTCGTGGAAAAGGTCGGATTCAACAACTAAGCGCGTTACGTGAGTAGCATCGCATTCCGGGCGTTTCGCGAAAGCGGAACGCCCGGCTGGACTCTTGCGGCGCTCGCCGTTGCGGCGATCGTGGCGTCGCCCATCGCGGCGCTGATCGTCATTGCAAGCGCGGGCTCGGGCGATCTGTGGGCGCAACTCGTTTCCTATGTGCTGCCGCAGGCCGCGATCAACACCGCAATTCTGCTTGCCGGCGTCGGACTGCTCACTTGCCTGCTCGGCGCCGGCACGGCGTGGCTGGTTGCGACGGCGAATTTTCCCGGGCGGCGCTTTTTCGATTGGGCGCTGTTGTTGCCGCTCGCAATCCCGACCTACATACTCGCCTATGCCTATCTCGACATCGTGCATCCGCTCGGGCCGGTTCTAACCGCGCTGCGCGCGATCCTCGGTTTGAGCGACCCCCGATCGCTCTGGTTTCCCGAGATCCGCTCGATGGGCGGCGCGATCTTTCTGCTCGGCTTCGTGCTTTATCCCTACGTCTATCTCGCCGCCCGCTCGTCGTTTCTCATGCAAAGCGCTTCCGCGCTGGAGGCCGCGCGCATGCTCGGGGCCGGACGCTTTGAAACGCTTTTCCGCGTGGCATTGCCGCTTGCCCGTCCTGCGATTGCGGTTGGCGTCACGCTCGCGCTTCTCGAAGCGTTGAACGACATCGGCGCAACCGAATTCCTCGGCGTGCGGACACTGACCATCGCGATCTATTCGACCTGGCTCAACCGCTCTTCGCTGCCCGGCGCCGCGCAGATTTCGCTCTTCATGCTCGCGCTGGTAACGGCACTGTTTCTGCTGGAGCGGTGGGCGAGGCGCAATCAACGCTTCTCGGGAGGCGGGAAACGCACCCAGCCGCCCGCGCCCGTAGAATTGCACGGCATCAAGGCGCTTCTCGCTTTCGCCGCCTGTGCGGCGCCCTTCGCCATCGGTTTCCTCGTGCCGTTCTGCTATCTCGCCGATCAGGCCGTGAGAAAGATCGCATCCGGCGGTTTCCCGCTGATGGTCTGGCGCGAGACCCTCAACACCATGCTTTACGCCGGTGCCGCGACACTCGTGACCATCGCGATCGGCCTTGCGCTCGCCTTCGCGCTTCGCACCGACAGAAGCGGCCTCACCGGCCCGGCAAGCCGCGTGGCCAGCGTCGGTTACGCCATACCCGGCACCGTGCTCGCAGTCGGTCTGTTGTGGCCGCTCGCCGCCTTCGACAACTCGATCGACGCCGCCATGCGCGAATGGTTCGGATTCTCTACCGGCCTTCTGCTTTCGGGTTCCGGCGCAGCGCTCGTGCTCGCCTATACGATCCGTTTCCTTGCCATGTCGATCAACGGCGTGGAGGCAGGCTACGCAAAGATTTCGGGGAACGTGGATCATGCCGCGCGTAGCCTCGGCGAAAGCGCCTTCGGCACGCTCAGGAAAATTCACCTGCCGATGCTGCGGCCCGCGCTTGGAGCCGCCGCCATTCTGGTCTTCGTCGACTGCATGAAGGAACTGCCGGCAACCCTCATGCTGCGGCCATTCGGCGTCGAGACGCTCGCAACGCACATTTATGCCGAAGCCGTGCGCGGCACCTACGAAGACGGTTCCGTCGCCGCGATCCTGATCGTGCTCGCAGGCCTGGTCCCGGTCATCATGCTCGCGCGGGTGAGCAAACCCGCGGTCACACCGAGCACGATCTCCGTCTAGCTCTGAAGCGCCGGAAGATCGCGATAGAGATCGAGCGCCTCGGGATTGGCGAGCGCTTCGGTGTNNCGTGCACGACGTCGCGCACCGCAAGCTCGGTGATCTTTCCGGAGCGCGTGCGCGGAATATCGGCGATCTGCACGATCTTCGCGGGCACATGGCGGGGGCTCGCGCCAACGCGGATCTGCTGTTTGATCTTCGACATTAGCGTCTCGTCGAGCGAAATGCCGTCGCGAAGACGCACGAACAGCACGATGCGCGTGTCGCCATCCCACTCCTGTCCGATCGCGATCGATTCCACGACTTCCGGAATCTGCTCGACCTGCGCGTAAATCTCGGCCGTACCGATACGGACGCCCTGCGGATTGAGCGTCGCATCCGAGCGGC
>FKKE01000042.1_pt1 | contig 10867 bp, 14 predicted proteins | sample 1106331 | NCBI WGS metagenome assembly FKKE01 (sample SAMEA3931202, study PRJEB13176) | freshwater metagenome | biome: Drinking water system; feature: drinking water; material: freshwater | place: China | collected 2013-02-06 | reverse complement strand
TGGAAGGAGTACTCCGATGGGTGAAACGCATTCCTTACGTAAGTGAAGGTGCACTAGGTACGACCCGTTGACTGTCTTACGTCTCGGCATGATTCTACGACTTCCTGCTCCTGCACACGGTCTGAGATTCACACGAACTCTTCACGGCTCAGCCAGAGCACGCGAATTTCTTCCTCTTGAGACCGATCATAATTTCGGACCTACTGAATCGTATGACGTCCTTCAAATAGATCGGTTTGGGATGTCCTCGAGACATCCTGGATGATCGTAATTCCACTGTCCGCAACATTCACAAACGCTCGTACAATTTCAAGACTGGGTTGGCCATCCGTGTCTTCAAACAGCTTGATTTCACCCATCCTCCATCGGGAATCGGCGTAGGTTCCTGTTTCGTGTTGTCGGTCTCGCAGAATAAAAGGTCACTCTAAGGAAAGGTCCCTTCCAGAAGGGGTTCTCCCAGAAAGGTCTTGGTGCGCCCGTCTTCATTCCCACGTCCAGACAGGATGAATTCGGCTTTGGATGTGCACGCGGTGTACGGGCCCAAAGTAGCGGGCATCAAAGGAACGGCTGTTCGTGTCCGACATCAGCAAAAGTTCCGAGGCGGCCAGCACATAATCGGTCACACGGAACCGTGGCAGCGGTCGCCCCATCGAATCCGCCTCACTGGGCTGGCTCGCTGGTATGAGCGTCCCGTTAATCATGACCCCTTCCTCCGTCACGCTCACGACATCATGATCTGACGCCACGACCTTTTTCATCATGTAGCCGTATCCGCCTGGACAGTATCCCGCCCCGATGTAGCCCCGCTCTTTCGCCAAGTCAAACTCCTGGCGTTCCGGGGGACACCACAACACGTACGCCCCCTTCACAATCGGATCGGTCGACATCCGATAGAGCCCAAGCGGAATACTGTGTGTCGTGTTCACACGAAGACCAGCTTGATGAGCCAGAATGAGTCCAACTGCGAGACAGACACCCATGATCACAATGGTGTGACGCAAGCGGCTCCGACAGGTCGCCATAGGAGACACCTCAAGAACGGAATTCGTCATCCGCTAGCCACCGGCAAGCCTGCATCCAGGGGTTCTGAGAGGACGGACGTGCCTGTTCAAGACTCGCGTCTCGATGCGCCAGGGATAATCGCCGGTGAAGGATGATTGTACCTTCGTACGGGATCATCCCAACGCGCTCAAGACATCCCCCGTTCCAAGATATTCGACCAAACCGAATACATGATGGACTTGCTCCTGCTCTGGCAGTAAACTCTGCGTCATGTCTCGCTTCACGCGGAGTGCGGTGATTCTTTCGCTGCTGATCCTCACGGTGGGCTGCGATCAAATGACGAAAGATGCGGCCCAGCAGTACCTGGCTTTTGAGCCTCCACAGTCGTGGTTCTATGACACGGTCCGTTTAGAATATGCCGAGAACACAGGCGCCTTCTTGAGTCTGGGTGGTGGCCTCTCCAAAGAACTCCGAATTCTCCTGTTTCAGGTGTTCCCGGCCATCTCGCTTGTGGCGCTGACGTTGTATCTCCTGTTCAGCAAGACTCCCTCGATGCTTTTCATCGTGGCGTGGGGCCTTATCGTCAGTGGTGGTTTGGGAAATCTCATGGATCGTGTGTTGCACGACGGTCGTGTCATCGACTTCATGAATCTTGGTATCGGCAGCCTGCGAACCGGCATTTTCAATGTGGCCGATGTCTGCATCACGATCGGTGTCTCATTGCTCTTACTCTATTCTGGCCAGCGACCGAGTTGGCCTGCGCAGCGATAGACCCGCGTACGATTCTTGAGCTGTCCCCTCATAACTCAATCTTCACGGCGGGTGGAACGTACGGCTCACACAACGTGTCGCTGACGGCTGGCGGTGGAATCGCCGCGCGAGCCGCAAAAGTCGGATCGTGAAAAAAGAGCGGCTGCCGGCCGTAGATCGCCGGACACCCCGCGACGTAGATCACCATATCCCCGGCTTCAAGGATCTGCCCTTGCGCGTCTTTCTTCGGCCCCGGCATGCGGAGACATTCATCGGGCGTGAGCAGCGGCCGTTGCACCTCGTGGTGCGTGCGGGATTCCTGCGCCTGGATGGCGCTCATACGGCGTCGGCTGACCGTCAGTTTTTCGTGAACAACAGTCGTCTGTCCCGTCAGACGGGACAGATGTTCCGCCGTTTCGAGGCGATTCGGCGGAAACGCATTTTGGATATGGCAGTTGGAGCTAATGGCTTCATCCGCACCGTACCCGGATTCACGGCTCCGCAGTTGGTTGATGTCCTGACAGATCAAATAGAACTTCAGCCCGTAGCCCGCCATGAACGCGAGGGATTCTTGAAAGATCTCGAGTTTCCCCAGACTCGGAAACTCATCCAGCATGCCCAGCAAGCGATGGCGATAGGCGGCCTTGGTCGTGAGCGGTGGTGATACGGATCGGACCCCGAGGCGTTCAAGCAGGCCCATGAATCCGGATGGTGGAACCGTCTCCCGATGAACGGCAATCGTATCGGTGAGCAAGCGCAGCGCCATGGCCACGAACACGCGAATCAGCGGGCGCAACCGGGCCTTATCGTTCGGCTTGGTGACGAGGTACAGACTCACCGGATTTGGATGGTGCATGAGGTCTCGAATCTTGAATTCTGAGGCACTGACGTTGTGGGCGACGAGGGGATCGCGATAGAGCGCGAGGTAGGATTTCGCAGACGAGAGGACCGAGCCTGCTTCCTCCTCCGGTCGATCCAGCATGTCTCGAGCGGCGGCTCCCACCACCGGATGCACCTGCCCATTTACATGGCCGTAGGTCGTCATCTCCTTCCATAGCTCGGCGATAGGTCTCTGTGGATCGGCCAACATCCGATCCACGGCGGGTAAGGAGGTGGTCGTGCCGTCGTGCCGAGCTCTGTACAGCGCGTGCAACATGACGCCGACCAGCAACGCTTGGCTCGTCTTCTGCCAATGAGATTCCAGCCCACGTCCATCTGGATCGACGAGGATCGTGGCCAGATTCTGGACGTCGGCCACTTCATGTTCGGTGCCGAGTCGGACTTCATCCAGCGGATTCCACCGCACCGAGCCCTGGGCGGCGGCCGGTTCAAAGCGCAACACCTGATTCTTCGCATGGTGCTGTCGCCATCCAGCGGTAAGTTCCCACAACTCCCCTTTCAAATCGGCAATGAGGGCGCTATGCGGCCAGGACAACAGCGTCGGAATGACCAAGCCCACTCCTTTGCCGGATCGAGTCGGCGCATAGGTCAACACATGCTCCGGCCCACTGTGGCGCAAGTAGTGCAGCGTGCCGTTCCCATCCACCCACCCGCCCACATACACGCCATCGCTTGACGGGCTCGGCGTGCCCTTGAACCAATCCATGATCGTGCGTGTGCGAGGCAGCAACGTGGCGGCTTCGAGGTCGTCTCGGTTGGCCCATCGTGCCGAGCCGTGCAGGAATGGATTCGGTCGAGGCCGTGACGCCTGGACGGTGCGCGCGATGGCGAGACACAGGAGTCCACTCGCTGCCACGATCATGCCGAATCCTCCGGCCTGCCGGAGCTGCAACGGATAGTCGCGCATCCAACGGGAGGCCCATTCAAGAATGGCCCAGGGCTGATACAGGCCACCGACATGGTCGCCTAACACGTCCTGATAGTTGAAGGTAGCGGCAAAGAACTGTGTGGCCGACTGTAAGCCAACGACGAGGGAGGCACAGGCCAACAAGGGAATCACCAGGCCTGGTTTGGGGTGGGGAGCTCGAACTTGGGGACCGACCGCATTGTTGTAGGTGCTGCTCATCGCCTGCGTCCTCTCCCCAGCCTGATCGCGCCTGAGGCATTCAGATGAAGCGTGCGCCCTCGTGTGAACGATTGAAGTCGTTCGTAAGTGGTTTCATCAACGGGAAGCACCAAGGTCTCGTCCTGCCGATGAACGAGGGCGAAATGTCTGCCATCGATCTGCTTCACTGCCCCGAACTGCACCATCCCCTGGTCTCGTGCCTCGAACCGTCTGACGGTCGGGGTCTGAATGACCTGTACCCGTTGTCGTTCCTGTTCCGCAAGATGCCGAAGCACGGCATCACTCGGCGGGGGGAGTGACGGTGCGGCCTGCGTGGAACGTGACGCCTCCGCTGACTGGTGCGCATGGAAGGGAACGTCTCGACGCAGATTCCGCTGAATCAGTGTCGTCAACGGGGCCAGGTCTCCAGAGAACGACCGCCGCGACGCCTCCAGCATCTCCGCTTGGGTCATATGCTTCCAGACAATGGTATAGCCACTGTCGTGCGCCACCTGGCTGAACAAGGCCCGGAGCGCTCGTCCATTCCCGTCCCGGAAGGGATGCAGCGCATTCAACTCGGCCAGATAGTGCGCCGCACGCCGACTAAACTCTGCTGGCTCAAGGCCGCGTAAATAGTGCTCCTGCGCCAGTTCCCGAAAGATCGGCGCGGCGGCACGTTCAAGATGAGCATGATGCGCAAACCGGTTCGTGTCCTTGGTGAGATCCACCGTCCGTAATTGTCCAGCCCAGTCGTAGAGATCGCCGAACAGATGACGATGAATCGCTTGCAGATGGGGAAGATCGAACGTGCCCGGAATGGGCTGGTGCGTCAGTTCACGCGCGCGTTCGGCGACGAACTGCGCCTCGGTCTGTGCTAACGTGGGTGCGTCGCTAATGCCCAAGCGGTTCTTGAGCACCCCCGTTGCCGGATCGACTGAGTCATCGTGGCTGGAATATCGGGACATTCGGGAAACGGTTGTAGAGTTTCCTGATCAGATCGTCGCTGGACATTTCACCACGTGCGATCTTGCGCATGTCCTCGACCGTCTCGGCGGGAACCGTCAATCCTTCGAGCGCCTGCTGCGCCACGGCATCGTCAACCGCATCGAGATTGCGCTGGATGTCGGCTTCGGTCAGCATAGAAGTACCTTACCCCAAATGCCCCTTCACAACAAGGTGAACGTATTCAACCGGCGCAAACCCAACACCTGAGACGGGGCCTCGGCCACATCCTCCGCGCAAGCCTCTTGCGTGGTGCTCATCGCCGGCGTCCCCTCCCAAGCTTGATCGCGCCTGATGCATTCAGATGAAGCGTATGCCCTCGTGCGAACGAGGTGAGTTGTCTGTAGGTGGCCTCATCGATGGAGAGCACTAAGAGTTCGTCCTGTCGATGGACCAACGCGAAAGACCTGCCCTCGATCTTCTGCACCGCCCCGAACTGCACCATCCCCTGGTCTCGTGCCTCGAAGCGTCTGAGGGTCGGCGTCCGAATGATCTGTAACCGTTTTCGTTCCTGTTCCGCAAGATGGCGAAGCACGGCATCACTCGGCGGGGTCAGTGGTACCGGCGCGGTCTGCGTCGGACCGGTGGCCGAGGGGGTCTCCGGCGTGGGTGGGCGTCGGGATTCTCGAGTGAGACGTTGGCGCTGGTACTCCAGTGTCGGGTCATCGAAGCGAATGGTGAGACGAGAACGAGCGGCCACTTCTATCACGCGAGTTTTGAAGGCATCGGACCCAGACACCGCAATCGTGGTGCCGTATTTCTGGATCGCGAGCCGGAGCGCGGCATCAATCCCGTCGTTCGTGACTTCACGCGACACCTGCAAGCGGGTGCCGTCGTCACGGACGGCCGAGAGCCCAACACGATAAATGATCGTGCCCTGTTTTGTAATATGGTCCTGATTCGCGCCCACAACTGCATTCACGAGTCTGGTTCCAACCGCCGCGATCGTGTCGCCGGTCAGACCTCGGGATGCGTCTCGAGCACGTAACGCACGCAGCGCCTCCTGGTCTCCGGCGAGCGCCTGCTGGCGCAACCAATCAGCCCAGGTCAGTCTGGTGTCACGTGCCGTGATGGCGGCACAGTCCCGTCGATGGCGATCGACAATCTGACGGAGATCGGATCGAAGCGTCTGCGACACCTTCGCGTAGAGCAGTTTCTTCGTGATCCGTCCACTCATGGTCAGTTTGATCGTGTCCCGTTTGATCTGTCCGGCTCGCTTCACCGCATCAATAGAGTGCGCTTTGCGAGTCCGCGCCTCCTGCATTGCGACCGCTCGTGCTTGAGTGCGGGCGAGCCGGTCTTGCTGATACCGCTCATAGAGCGCCGTCGTATCCATGCGGCTCTGAACCGGTTTCGCTTCGTACCGACGTGTGGGCTTGGTGGTCTGGACGGGATCGGGAGGCTGAAACCGGCCGAGACGACGCTCGAGGGATTGTTTTGAGAGATCCCGCGCCACCGAGCTGGCCCGAACAAAGGTCCCCTGCCCGTCCGTGATGACGAGCCCTTGTCCGCGTGGTTGGATCGCGAGCCCATGGTGATGGAGCACCTGATGTAGTTCAGACCAGGTGTGTGCCGACCGAAGTTCGTCAAGACACTCCCGTTGCATCCAGCCGATCAGGCTTTCGGTGCCCGCCTGCCGCTCCATATCGGACGCCCGATTCTCCCCGCCGGTTTTCCGGACCTGATGATTGTCTTGCTCGAGACGAAGCACCTCCTCCAAGCTGTCGCACAGTTCTCCGAAGGCCCGATAGGCCTTGTAGGGCTCATGCAGGGTGTAGCGGGTCGGATGGATTTTATTGATCGCCAGATGCAGATGCACATTGTTAGTGTCATGGTGCAACACGCTCACCCGCTGATGTTCTCCGAATCCCAATCGGTGACAGACTCTGGTTTCGATCGCGCGCAGGGTCGCCGCCGAGGGCCGCTCACCGGGCCGGAAACTGATGATGAGATGATAGGTCTTATCCGACTGAGCTCTGGTGTTGAGCGATTGGGTATTCAACATTTCGAGTGACGCGGCTTCGTGCCGGTCGCTGTGACAGTTCGTCAGCGTGATCTCCCCGACCCGTTCCTGTCTGCCTTGGGTGTTCGTCAGATAGTCCACGAGGGACACGACATTGCTCTTCCGCAGTGATCGCATCGGCACATGTTTGATAATCATGTGCCGTCGTCCTTCTCTGACCTTGTCCCTGAACTCGTCATGGGCTCGGTCTGTGGGCGAAGCACCCTGCTCATGAGATTCAGCATGTGATCTTGAGTGCGGTCGATTTTCTTTAACGTCTCGCGGATGGTCCGGGCATCGATCCCCCCTACGGAATTCTCATTCGAGAGCCACAATTTTAAGAGTCCGCCGAGTCGCCCAAGATCGCCATTGATTTTGACCAACTCCTCTACTTGATGGTGGTCCACGATGCTGCGGATGGGATAGCCCATGCCGACGCGCAGCAGATAGGACGACTTGCTCAGTCCGGTTGAGCGGGCTTGCTGCTCGATGGTCTCCCGCTCGTCCGGGAAACAATAGACTTTGATCGGCTGGTAGTCTTTGCGATTCTTGGGATCTCGCTTATTCATCCATCTCCGCTGCCTCCTCCGCAGGATAGCCCCCGTTGAGCGCGCAGGCGCGAAGAAGGGGCCTGTGAAGGGTGGCGCACCAGTGTCACTGGTGGGCCCCCTTCACCTATCCTGCCCCGCATTCTACGCTGAATCCTCCGATGAGTCTATCTGTCTGGAGGCAGAATTCTCTCTGTACTGTGTCGCTCGAGTTCGGGTATTCTGGGGACAGGAACCATTGAGTGAACGGCATGAGGGTGAAGAAAAGTCTCTCGGTTCGAGTGCAAGAACGAGCGCAACGGGTCTTGCCGGCCGCACGCAATCGAGCCCAGGTGGTCGCCCTTCGGAAGGAGATTGAGCAAGCCATCACTGACGGCTGCACGCTCGCCATGATTTGGAACACCCTGCATGAGGAAGGAACAATTGTATTCGGCTATGAGACATTTCGTGCGCATGTCCGTAAACTGATCCGGCCTCACCCGGAGGCCCGTCCCGCTTCCCATCCGGCAAGGACAACGTCACGACTGCTCAAGGACACGACGAAGCCAGCATCCTCAGAAACCGAGAAGAACAGTGGCTTCGTCTTCAACCCCATCCCAAATGAGGAGGAGCTGTATTAATGGCCACGATTCATCTGATCCTGCAAGGCAAAGGCGGCGTCGGGAAGTCCATGATTGCGGCCTTCATCGCGCAGTACCAACTGACCAAAGGCAAACTTCCTCTCTGTATCGATACGGACCCTGTGAATGCGTCGTTCCAGGCGTATAAGAGCTTGAACGTGCATCGTCTCACTATCATGCAAGATGAGGAGATCGATCCACGTAGTTTTGATCAGCTGGTGGAACTGATCTCGCACGCGAAGGGCGATGTGGTGATCGACAATGGGGCCAGCTCCTTCGTGCCGCTCTCGGCCTATCTGATCACGAATCAGGTTCCAGCCTTACTGCACGACATGAAACATCAGCTGGTCGTGCATACGGTGATTACCGGCGGGCAAGCTCAGTCGGATACCCTGCATGGATTGACACAACTCGTGAAGCAATTTCCTGCGGACGTGTCGTTTGTTGTTTGGCTCAATCCCTATTGGGGTCCGATCGAGCGTGACGGAAAACCATTTGAGCAGATGAAAGCCTACACCGCGCACAAGGATCGAGTCTCGGCTATTATCCGGCTGCCGGATCTCAAGAAAGAAACGTTCGGACGTGATCTCAGCGACATGCTGCAAGCCCATCTTACCTTTGAGGAGGCTGTGGCCCTCCCCTCGCTCACGATCATGACACGGCAACGGTTGTCGATCATCAAGAAGCAGCTCTTTGAACAGTTCGCCGCGGTGCCGGTGTTGTGATGGGCGACGATTCTACCGACGACTTACTCAAGGAAATTGCGTCGAAGCATGGCGTGGCCTTGGACCGAGAAGATCCGATTTTGATGGTGCAGACCCTGCACGCGCGGTTATTGGCCGACAGCCGGTCCGCGCAACAGGCGATGCTTGAGGAGTATCGCGCGACGCTCGAAGGGATGTTGGACCGATGGAGCGCGGAGACGACAGCGAAAGCGGAACGGATCGTCACGGCGTCGCTCACGGCTACCACGGAGACCATGAAGGCTCAGATGGCGACCCACACCACGGACCTGGCCAGCGCCATCCGCAAAGAAGTCACCGGTGTGATGGAAGAAACAGAGACGAAGACGCGCAGGGCCACCACCCTGGGGTACTTGAATCTCCTCGCAGCACTCGTGACCTTTCTCTCAGCCGTCGTGGTCTATTGGACGCTCAGACCGTAACTCGCGAGACCACCCCAACAGGTAGGGACAGTGGGGCGGGAAACGCGATCAAACGAAGGAGAGGGAGTCGTGATTCTCTCCCCTCCCCCTTTTGCTGTCCCATCGAACCAGCTTCATCCCTCCTCAGTCTTTCGGCGCGGGCAACTCATCAGGATAGTACTTGGCGATGATCCGATTGAGTCGCGTCACTAGATCAGGACGCTTGAAGGTCACATGCCCGTTCTGATTTTTAAACAGCCGAATGGAGACGTAGTCATTCTCGGCGAGCTTGGGCCATAATGAGGTCAGCTGCATCGCATCCGCAATGAGCCGATAGGCTCCCGTCCGGTGATCGGCTTCCGGCTTGCCATCACAGAGATGAAAGACGCGGAGGAGATCGTCCAGATGATCGGTCTGCCGCATATTGGCGCTTCCGTAGGAAGTCAAATAGGTCATCACGATGCGCTGCTTCCCAAATTTCTGTGGGAGATTTGTTTTGTAATCCCACGAGAGACGGCGAAAGCACTCAATCACCCCCTGCTCGAACATGTCCACCCGTGAGTCATGGAGCGTGGCAAAGGTGGCGCGAATCGCCTCGCGCGTGAGTTCCGGCACCTTCTCTGCTCCGATTTGCTCATCCACCTCCTTTCGCTTCGACGCGCACATGATCGAGCGCATACCGGATTCGTTGAGCAGCGTCGTCCATCCTCCAGCATCCACACAGGCTTGAAACGTCTCCAACAGCGTGGTTCTGTGAGCATCATCACCTGTCATGCGGAAACTGTTCCCTCGCCATCCACGGGCTAACGAAAGATCAGGGAATCCGAGCCGGGCCGCGTTCGCCAGGGTGTGCGCCTGCTCCAATTTGTCGAGCGCCTCTTGAAACAAGGTCATGACCGCATTCCGTTGTTGCAACAGATTGGCAATGCTGAGGCTTGGAATCAACTCATGCTCTGGTCCTGCGTCACCGTCAGGCGTTACAAAGATCGTCTCCGCTTGGTTCGTCATGATGGCGTCCTTTCTCTGTCCGGTCACCGGGCAATCGTATGGAATCTGAAAGGGGCCGACCCACGCGCCTGGTTGAGCCTTTGCGGTGAGATCGGCCAAGATCCAGTCTTGCAACGCTGGATCAACCCCTTGCTTGGTCCAGTATTCACATGCTTGTCGTTCCGCTTCGTCCATGCTTGTCTCCTCTCTCCTCTTACAAACCCCTCGTGATCGTGAGGTGGTTGCGGTAGTCACGCGCCCGTTGTCCAACAAGTACCCGATGTGCTCGGGAGCGCTGCGCTTTGTCCGCGATGTATTCACGTAACTCGATGCCGTCCCATGAGGGAGGAATACGGTCCTGCTTGATGGCGGCATGGATGTCATGACGGATGCTTCTCAGCAGATCGCTCACAAAACGCCGTTGGTCTCGTTTTGTCATGAGTCACCCTTCTGCCTGGCGAAAAGAAGACACGGGTGCCTGTCGCTGGCAGTCTCGGCACCTCGCAAACACCTGGTCGTCGTAGTTCGTGGGGCCGTCGTCTTCAAGGAAGAACGTCCCGTCCTCGCCGAGCATCACGCGCCTGGTCATGTCAATCGTGAACGGTCCCCAGCTCTGGCAATCTGGACAGTGCCAGCCCTCGCCACCATTCGTATTCGCTGATTCATCAATCATGTCTAGAGTCATTGCGTTGTCCTTTCTTCTTCGTCCAAGTCTGTTATCCTGACCTTTTCCGTTCGTTTCATCCGTCATCAGTACTTCGACCTGACGTCTCACCCCTCCCCGTCCAGCCAGCCTTCATCGGCGAA
>FKKE01003785.1_pt2 | contig 10878 bp, 11 predicted proteins | sample 1106331 | NCBI WGS metagenome assembly FKKE01 (sample SAMEA3931202, study PRJEB13176) | freshwater metagenome | biome: Drinking water system; feature: drinking water; material: freshwater | place: China | collected 2013-02-06 | reverse complement strand
ACGACATCCTGGACTTCTCGAAAGTCGAAGCGGGGAGGCTCGAGTTAGAATCGATCCCCTTCGACTTACGAGCCACATTGGACCAAGTGCTCGACCTCATGTCAAAACAGGCCGAGAAGAAAGGGTTGGAATTAACCGGATGTGCCACCGCGGATGTCCCAGGTTTATTGGTCGGAGATCCGGGACGGGTACGGCAAATCCTGATCAATCTTGTAGGCAATGCGATCAAATTCACGGCACAGGGTGAAGTCCGTGTGATGATTTCTGTTCCAGCCATCGTTAATGGCTCCACCACGATCCGCGTGGAAGTCACCGACACCGGCATCGGCCTGAGCGACACCGCCAAGGGCAGACTCTTTCAGGCATTTTCCCAGGCAGACTCCTCCACCACTCGTCGTTTCGGGGGAACAGGGCTTGGACTAGCAATCTGCAAACGACTGGTCGAATTGATGCAGGGCACAATCGATGTAGACACCACCGAGGGACATGGCAGTCGCTTCTGGTTTACCTTCCAGGCAGGCATTTCTGCCAACGCCTCTGAGACTCAAGCGGCCCTTCCAACCCTCAAGAATCGCCATCTCTGTATCGTCAACAATCATCCACTGACCCGGTCAATCCTCGAGCAATATGCCACCACCTGGGGGATGAGAATCGCTAGTGTAGGATCAGGTGGAGAATTGATCCAGCTCCTTCGAGACCAGGCGGCGGCCGGACAACCCGCCGACCTTGCCATTCTTGACCAACAGCTGCCCGACATGGATGGGCTGGCAGTAGCCCATCACATTAAGGGCGACCCAACGATTGCTGCCACTCGGCTCATATTGCTCACCTCAATTGGCCAGCGCGGCGACGGCAAGGCGGCTCAAGATGCGGGTATATCAGCCTATCTCTCCAAACCTGTTCGCCACCATCAGCTACAAGAGTGTTTGCGCACGGTGCTTGTGGCACCCCCAGCCGGCCCAACGACCCCACTGATCACACGCCACACCTTGGCTGAATCTCGCTCGCGAGCGCGAGCCCATGTCCTCGTCGTTGATGACAATCCCGTCAACCAGAAGGTTGCAGCAAAAATGTTAGAGAAGCTCGGCTTCGTCGTAGATCTTGCGGGAAACGGGAAGGAAGCTCTCGAGGCTCTGACCCACCATGCGTACAATGTCATTTTCATGGACTGCCAGATGCCAGAAATGGACGGGTTTGAGGCCACAGCCGAGATTCGTAAACGCGAGGCCAACGGTGAGAAGCATGTCCCTATTATTGCCATGACGGCGAACGCAATGACAGGCGACAAAGAGCACTGTCTAGAAGCCGGCATGGACGATTTTGTTAGCAAGCCGGTCACGATGGACACGCTGAGGACAACCCTCAACCGTTGGTTGGGCACAAACTTGCACGGTGATCACGGCACACCATCCTCCGATAGGCAGATCGCTGCCTGATCAGTACTCTGCGAGAATCATGCTCCAAAACCATCTCCCCCACCCGAGACCTCACCACTTGCAACGCCGTACATCCTGAATCCCAAGGGAGACGGGAAGGAGGCCACCTGTCGACAGGCTCTTGCGCTTAGCCTTGATGCGATATATGGTCCAGATCCGGAATTGGCGACGTCAGGGTTTGGACGACTCAACACACGGGAACATCCACAGAGTTCTTAGCATGCATTCCACGCACACTCCGCATAGACGTTCACAAAGCCCCGGCGCTTGAATCATGTCCACCTACGCCATCGGCGACATTCAAGGGTGTTTCAAGTCTCTCCATAATCTGCTCGACCGCATCGCTTTCCAATCCCGTACCGATCGACTGTGGTTCGTCGGCGATCTCGTGAACCGAGGCCCCGATTCGCTGAGCGTGCTTCGGCACATCAAGAATCTAGGCAATCGAGCGGTCGTCGTGCTCGGGAATCACGACCTGTTTCTGCTGGCTGTTGCAGAACACATCGTGACGTTGCGACCGAAGGATACGATCCAAGATGTGCTGGTGGGTCCTGACCGAAACGACTTATTGACGTGGCTCCGACAACAGCCGCTGCATCACTATGAAAATGGGTTCCTGATGGTCCACGCTGGATTGTTGCCGCAGTGGACTGTTGAGGAAGGAGTCGGCTTCGCACGAGAAGTGGAAGACATATTACGCGGGCCAGACTACCGACGTTTTCTCGAGGCGCTCTTTCACAGTCCGGCGTCGCAGTGGACCCCTTCCCTCACAGGGATGGACCGGCTGGTGAGCATCACCCGCGTGTTGACAAGACTGAGGACCTGCACGCCGACGGGAGAGATGTCGAATTTTTCTGGAGCACCAGGAAACACCCCGGATGGATTCACACCCTGGTTTCGTATCCCCGACAGGCGTAGCGCCGGCACGACGATCGTCACCGGCCATTGGGCCGCGCTGGGTCTTCATCTGGAGCCCGACCACCTCGCCATCGACAGCGGCTGCGTCTGGGGGAGACAGCTGACCGCCGTGAGGCTCGAAGACCGGAAGGTGTTTCAGGTGGACTACTCAGACAGGCAACATTGAGCGATTGCGGGTCACCCGGTTCGTAGAGATCAGTGATAGGACTCTGCTTCAGATGGGAACTTCCCCTGTTCGACTTCTTCTCTGTACCGCCGCAAGGCCTGCAGCGCGTCAGCTTTCAGATGCGCATAGGGTTTGACGAACTTGGGAACAAAGTCGTCGAAGAGACCCAGCAAGTCGTAGATCACCAATACCTGGCCATCACAGTGCGGACCGGCGCCGATCCCGATAGTCGGTATCATCAGTTGTTCCGTGATGGTACGAGCCAGTTTGGCCGGCATCGCCTCGAGCACGATGGCAACGGCTCCGGCTGCCTGCAACGCCTTTGCATCCGCAACCAACAGCTTTGCCTGGTTCTGTCCCTTCCCTTGCACCTTGTATCCACCGTATTGATTGATAGACTGGGGTGTCATGCCGAGATGCCCTACAACGGGAATGCCCACCTGTGTCATCGCCTCGACACGATCCAGCATCGCTGCGCCGCCTTCGATTTTGACGGCATGGGCGCCGGCCTGAAGAAACCGTCCCGCATTCCGTAGCGCCTCTTCCTTGCCGGCCTGATAGGACATGAATGGCATGTCGCCGACGACCAGCGATTTCTGCGCCACACCGGCCACCAGCTTGGTGTGGTAGAGCATGTCCTCCATCGTGACCGTCAAGGTGTTCCGCTTTCCTTGGACCACCATACCCAGGGAATCTCCTACCAAAATCGCTTCGATACCGGCCTGCTCCACGATGCGCGTGAACAGCGCATCGTAGGCGGTCACCACGATCACCTTCTTCTTCTCGCGCTTATACCGCTCAAGATCTGGGACGGTCATCATCCGAGTTCGGCCTTTGTGATAATCTCCTCAAGACGATGGATCCCCTTGATGGCCATGATGTGGACCCCGTCACAATGGGGGCGCACAGCCTTGATCGTGCGGACCGCGATATCAACACCGGCATCTTCCGCCTTGTCGCCGGCGGCGCGCAGCTCGTCGAGCATCTCCTGCGGCACTGCCATCCCGGGAATGTTGGCGTTCATGAACTCCGCCATCTTGACGTTGCGTAACAAGAGAATACCGGCCAGCACTTTTACTTTGAAGGGTCGCACGGCTTTCATGAAGCTGGCGAAGAGCTCGGGGTTGTAGATCGCCTGCGTTTGGAAAAACTTGGCCCCGGCCTTGACCTTGACTTCGAATTTCGCCAACACCGGCCCGACCAGATCCGCCTCCGGCGTCGCAGCGGCGGCAATCGTGAAATCCGTCGCGCCATCCAACTTATTGCCTGCCAGATCCCGGCCGTTATTCAACCCCCAGACTAGCTGCATGACCTGCACGGAATCGAGATCATAGACCGGCTTGGCTTCTTTGTGGTCGCCGACGGTCGGATAATCGCCGGTCAGGCATAGAATATTGCGAATCCCCAACATATGGGCGCCCATCAGGTCGGACTGCATGGCGATACGGTTCCGATCACGGCAGGTGAGCTGCATCACCGGATCGTGGCCCATCTCATAGAGCAACCGGCACACCGGCAACGAACCAGCTCTAACCACCGCCGCTGTATTGTCGGTCACGTTCACGCCATGGACACGGCCAATGAGCCGCTTCGCGTTATCCAGAATGCCGGCGATGTTCGTACCTTTCGGCGGGTTGTACTCGATCGTCACGGCAAACTTGCCCTGATCGAGCGCGTCCTTCAGTCGTTTCGGCTCCCTACTCATTCAGACCCTCTACTGTTCCCCCAGCTTCTCCAGAATGGCACCCGTGATTGGCTCCCCTGCGCACATTGAGAGAGCACCGCCTTCATTCTGAAGCTTCGATAATTCTTGCGTGCGCACTCAGTAAGCAAGGAGCGAATACGGGTACCATTCAACCTATCCCCGTTTCATCCCTGCCTGTCTCATAGCAGACTCCACGGTGTTGTCCAGCAACATCGCGATCGTCATCGGCCCGACCCCTCCCGGCACGGGGCTGATCCACCCTGCTTTCTGGCTCACCGGCTCGAAATCGACGTCGCCGCAAAGTTTGCCGTCCGGCAGTTTGTTCGTCCCCACATCGATCACCATGGCTCCCTCTTTCACCATATCGGCCGTGACGAACTTGGCTTTTCCGATCGCCACCAGCAGCAAATCCGCCTCGCGGCAGACGGCAGGGAGATCCTTCGTCTTCGAATGGCAAATCGTCACCGTCGCATTGCGCTGGAGCAGCATGAGCGCCAACGGCTTGCCCACGATGTTGCTGCGTCCCAATACGACGGCGCGCTTGCCCTCGATCGTGACGCCGGCCGATTCGATCATCTTGATCACGCCCTTCGGCGTACAGGCTTCAAACACGGGATGGCCCTCGACCAGCCGACCGAAGTTGTACGGATGAAATCCGTCCGCGTCTTTGTTGGGCGACACCGCTTCGAGAATTACCCGGCTGTCGATCTGCTTCGGCAGAGGGAGCTGAACCAGAATGCCATGAATCTTCGGATCGGCATTTTTCTTTTCGATCAGGGCCAGCAGCTCGGACTGGGTAGTCGATGCCGGCAACTTGTGGTCATCGACGTAGATGCCAGCCAGTTCACACGCCTTCTGCTTATTTTTCACGTACACATGCGAGGCAGGATCGTCGCCCACCAGGATCGTCGCCAGCCCCGGCTTGACGCCGGCCTTCGCGAGTACCGCCGCGGAATCTACCGCCAACCGCTCCCTGACTTGTTGAGCCAATGCTTTCCCATCGATTAGATTCGCCGCCACGTTTCCCTCCTGAATGACAACGGTTAAGGCTCAGGTTGAGGCTGAGCGAGCGACCCCTCAAACACGGTCACTCAACCTTGGCATCAACCCTACGCTGTGTTCGGAGCCGGCACCTTAGCAGGGCGATTTTATCCAAGTCAACGCTACAACTAACCGTTTCTTGATACCAGCTTTCCTTGACACTCTCTTTCTCCGTTGGCTACGATGCAGCACCATCATCGACAGCCACCAACATTGATTACCCCATCATCCCGCTTGAAGCATCTTCTCTTCTGGAGCCTCGTGCCCGCGGTCGTTGTGCTTAGTCTCGCCCTGCCCGGGGGCGCCGCCCAGATCACGGGCTTGGAGTCGCCGAACAGTTTCGTCGGAGACCCATCCGGAAAAGAATATTTCATTTCCAACATCAATGGAGATCGGGAAGCCAGGGACAACAACGGCTTCATTACGAAGTTGGATCCCAACGGAAAGATCACGAACCTCAAATTCATCCAAGGCGGTGTGGCGGACATCCTCCTGCATGCGCCCAAGGGGTTGGCACTGGTCGGACAGATCCTCTATGTGGCGGACCTCGACCAACTCAAAGGGTTCGACAAAACCACGGGGAAATTGCTCGTTACGGTGTCATTCCCTGCTGCCTCGTCCCAACACGTCGTCTCGTTGACCGACGTGACCGCTGAACCGACCGGACTCCTGTACGTCTCGGACCAAAGCGGCAATGCGATCTACAAGATCGACCCTTCCGCTCACCATCAGGTGGCCCTCCTCATTCATGATGACCGGCTCGCCGGGCCCTCCGGAATCGCCGTGCATCCCAAGACCGGCCATCTCATTGCCGTCAGTTGGGACAAGGGGAAAATCCTCGAAGTGACACCGGAAGGGCAGCTCACGGAACTGGAATCGAACGGATTTTTCACCGGCCGTTTCCAGAACTTGAGCGGTGTTGACTTCGACCGCTGGGGGAATATGTACCTGTCGGATCTAACGAAAGGAAAGATTTGGCGGATGACCAGAGACCGTCGCTTTCAAGTCATCGCCGAGTATCTGCTGGCTCCCGCTGATATCAGCATCGATCGCGCGAATAATCTCATTCTTGTCCCCTATCACTATGCCCATGCCGCGGAGATGAACGGGCTTGAAGCGCCGTCTGAAGGTAAACGCAGGGACGAAAAACGAACCCTGGCGGACTATGGCTTCATCCCCCCACCATCCAAGTCCGCTCCGGAAGGATCGACTAAGAAATGAGCGCGTGTCCTTATTGCACATCCCGCAAAGGCAAACGCCCCTGTCCTGCCTTGAATGGGTTGATTTGCAGTTCTTGTTGTGGAGAGCACCGGCTCACCCGCATCCACTGTCCCGACAGCTGTGTCTATATGGACAGCGGAAGCGAGTACCAACAAAAGCGTCTGGCGGAACTCTTCATGCCTACCCGACGGGACTTCTATCGGGACTTGAGCGAACTTGGCGGCGACAAAGCCGTGGCGCTGTTCAATCTGATCGAAGTCGTCACCTTCCGCTACTTTTCTGGCCGCCACGACGGACAAGATGCGGAAGTCGTGGCGGCCATTCAGGCACTGCGCCGTGCCCTCAGTCCTTTACATATCCCTTCCGCGCCCATACCAGTGTTTGCCGAGCACTTGAAAAAAGAATATGAGGCCTTCCATAAGGAGAACCCCCAGCAGATTGCCAGCGTCTCGGATGCACCCGAGATCCTTGATCGTACCGTAACATTTGTCTCGGAGTTTTCAGGCAAAGACTTCCAATCGAGGCGGTTCTTGAGCGGGCTCATCGGCTACGTGAAAACCTACCATCCGCAGATCGCCGACCATCTGCGCAAGAAACACGAACAAGGCCACATCATCCTCCCCGGCCAATCCTTCATGCCGCCGCCGGCTCCCGAGCCACACGTCCATGGACCCGGCTGCGAGCATCATCACTAGCCTATCGCCCCAATAGCTCCTGCTGCCACCGACTCACACGCACCCTGAGCTGGCGAAGGGCTCGCGACGAATATCACGCATGTATTTTTAGGACGCTAGATAGCTGAGGAATGCACAATCTGACCGGATCCGACTTGTTCGGGGACATACACTGGCAGAACATGTGCCATCGCGTGCTGCAGCTGATGCTCAACATGGCGCGCAAGCCGTAGGTCTGAATCGTTCGTGAGCGCGATGATCTGCACGCCGAATTCACGCTCCGTCTTCCACCGCACCACCGCCTGACTAATCTCGATACTGCCCCCTCCATTCGGAAGCCAGACCCGAATACTGACAATCATGCCATTCAGCAGGTCGGCCCGCCCCTCGACCCGAAACCCGTTGAGCGAAAGATCCCGCACAATTACTGGCCGAATCGTGCGAGCTATTCCATACCAACCGAGATAATCCGTTGTGACTCTTCGGTACATACGCCGCGTGGAAGACAGACGCACTGGGCTGCTCCTTGGGTGAGAAGTAATGCGCCAAGGATAGCCGCGAGGGGGTTTTGAGGAAATCCTCCTAAAGACGCCCCTCGAAAGGTGGGGTCAACCAATTATATGTGATTTCGACGAGATGGAAGCAGATCTACTCCACGATTGTGACCGTCATCTCGACCCGATCGATGGGGTTATCGCATGGCCCTTTGTCTGCTGGCGTCGCAACAATTTCTCCCTTGGACCCATTAATACACTGCACCCTGGGTTGATTAACGATCTTATCGGCCACCCCGATTCCCTTCGTTACTTCACCAAACGCTGTGTATTTGGAGTCGAGGAACTGCGAATGTTCCACCACGATGAAAAACTGTGAACCGGCAGTATCGGGATCCTGCGCCCGCGCCATCGAAAGAGTCCCACGTTTGTGCGGGATGTCGTTGAATTCCGCCTTGATCGTATACCCAGGCCCACCTTGCCCATACGTCTCTTTCTTGAGTGGGCTCTTCGTGTTGGGATCCCCCCCTTGAATCATGAACCCTGGGATCACACGGTGAAAAATGGTTCCATTGTAAAATCCCGACTTGGCCAATTGGACAAAGTTCTCGACATGCTTTGGTGCAAGGTCCGGATAGAACCTGATATGGATGTCGCCGAACTTGGTTTTGATGATGGCCTTGGGTCCTGACTCAGGCGAAAGATCCGCCTGCGGTTGGATTTCCTTCCCACCGCAGGCAACCAATAGCACCAGCGTGGTCGCCGCCATTGCGCCAATCCATCCATTCTTGATCATCTGTTTTCCCACTGACGTATGCGCGCCTACTCAGCCACTACCGTCATTTCAACCCGCTCGCGAGGCAGGTCCCGCTCGTTTCTCGGGAGACTGACAATCTTATCCGCGACTTCGATCCCCTTCACCACTTCGCCAAACACGGTGTATTGGCCGTCCAGGAAATTGGAGTCTTTCACGACAATGAAGAACTGCGACCCGGCGCTGTTCGGATCGTTCGTTCGTGCCATTGAAAGGATTCCCCGCCGGTGAGGAATATCGTTGAATTCCGCCTTCAGGCGCTCAGCTGGCCCACCCATGCCGTAGGTTTCTGGCTTGTTCGGATCTTTCGTGTTCGGGTCGCCCCCCTGGATCATGAACCCGGGAATCACGCGATGGAAGATTGTTTTGTCATAAAAACCTGACTTGGCCAACTTCACAAAGTTTTGCACGTGGTTTGGGGCTTTGTCGGGAAACAACTTGACTTCCATGTCACCGAATTTGGTCTTGATCACGGCCTTCGGCTGTTCCGTTTTCGCCGACGCCTTGTCCGCGGCCTCCACAAGCCCCACACTCGCAAGCAGACTCATCCCGACCACAACCCCTATCATCCCTCCCAGCATTGTCATCCTCCTTCACTCCATCGGTCCATGCATCGCCCGTGCATCTTACCATGATCAAAAATGATTACGGCATCTTTCGCTTCAGTGCTTCTTTGGCTGCTGCTTGCTCCGCTTCCTTTTTCGTTTTGCCAGATCCACGTCCCGCGAACTCACGATTCATCGTGACTTCAACTTCGAACTGCTTGTCATGATCCGGGCCCGATTCCTTGACGACGGCATACTCTGGCAACACCTCGTGCCGCTTTTGGCACCATTCCTGAAATTGCGTCTTGTAGTCATCTCCGCCCGGAACATGTTGCGGAGCCAGCACGGAGGTGAATTCCTGTTCGTACAACTTGGCCACCACCGCGCGGCCCGCATCAAGCCCCCCATCGAGATAGACCGCCGCAATGACAGCCTCGAGCGTATCAGCCAGCAGGGAGTCTTTTTCTCGTCCTCCTGACCGCTCCTCTCCGCGCCCCAACCGCAGCCACTGCCCAAGTTGTAACCGCCTGGCGACCGCACAGAGCACCGGTTCGCTGACCAAGCGGGCTTTGAGCTTGGATAGGGCACCTTCTGATGTACCCGGCATCGAATAGGACAGTTGCTCGCTCACCAATAATGACAACACCGCGTCGCCGAGAAACTCCAACCGTTCATTGTGTGCGGCAAAACCTTTCCGTTGCTCATTCACATAGGACTTGTGCGTGAGCGCTTCATCGAGGAGGGCCATTCGCTTGAAACGGTACCCAAGTATGGATTGCAGTGAATCGGCTGATGTGGCCGACGTCATAGGTCAGATCGATTCGGTGAAATCGTGATCAGAGTTGCGGCTTCTTGAAGAGGAGACAGGCATTGACCCCGCCGAACCCGAACGAGTTGGACAATGCCACGGTAAGCGCCGCAGGCCTTGCCTTGTGTGGCACGTAGTCCAGATCACAGGCCGGGTCCGGATTGTCCAGATTAATCGTAGGCGGCAGCAGACCGTGATGAATGGCCAAGATGCTAAACACCGCTTCGATCCCTCCGGCCGCCCCGAGCAAGTGGCCCGTCATCGACTTCGTGGAACTGACTGGGATCTTGTAGGCCTGCTCGCCGAAGACGGTCTTGATCGCTTTGGTTTCAATCGCATCCGCCATTGTCGAAGTGCCGTGAGCGTTGATATACCCAACCTGATCCTTAGTAATCCCGGCATCCTTCAGCGCCAGCTCCATGCATCGGACAGCGCCCTCGCCCTCTTCAGGCGGAGCCGTAATGTGGTAGGCGTCGCTGTTCATTCCATACCCAATCACTTCAGCGTAGATCCTGGCACCACGGCGGCGGGCATGCTCCAGCTCTTCGATCACGACCACCCCGGCCCCTTCACCGAGCACGAATCCGTCACGGTCTTTATCGAACGGGCGGCTCGCCTTCGTCGGCTCATCGTTCCTGAACGACAGCGCTTTGGCCGCTGCGAATCCCGCGACACCCAACGGAGTGATCGCGGCTTCGGCGCCGCCTGCGACCATCACATCCGCCTCGCCACGCTGGATTAGGCGGTAGGCATCCCCGATACAATGATTGCCGGTGGCGCAGGCCGTCACGGCGCAGGAGTTCGGCCCCTTGGCACCGATTCGAATCGCCACCTGGCCTGACGCCAGATTGATGATCGTCATCGGAATGAAGAACGGGGATACGCGCCCCGGCCCCTTCTCTCTGATCACATCATGATAGTGCTCAATCGACCCGAGTCCACCGATCCCGGATCCGATGTAGACCCCGACTTTGGTAGCTTCTTCAGGAGCGACTTTCAAGCCCGCATCATCCACTGCCAGTTGGGCAGCCCCCACGGCGTAATGGATGAAGGTAT
>FKKE01007324.1_pt2 | contig 10884 bp, 12 predicted proteins | sample 1106331 | NCBI WGS metagenome assembly FKKE01 (sample SAMEA3931202, study PRJEB13176) | freshwater metagenome | biome: Drinking water system; feature: drinking water; material: freshwater | place: China | collected 2013-02-06 | reverse complement strand
ACTTTAAACTCTTAGCCCATTACCTTTGCGCCATGCGAAAATTAAGCATGGAAGAGTTGGGTCGGAAATCAGTTGATGAGTTCAAGCGATCTGATAAATTTCCCATTATTGTTGTGTTGGAAAATATCCGCAGCGCTTATAATGTTGGCTCGGTATTTCGTACCTGTGATGCATTTTTGATCGAGGCTATCTATATCATAGGATATTCTGCAAAACCGCCGCATAAAGAGATCAAAAAGACTGCTCTTGGTGCTGAAGAAACTGTTTCATGGAAATATTTTAAATCTACTGCAGAAGCAATTGAGTTAATAAAAGCTAAAAAGTATAAGGTATATGCTGTTGAGCAAGCAGAGGGAAGCTTTAAATTGCATGCAGCAGGATTCAGGCAAAATGAAAAGATCGCTGTGATCTTTGGCAATGAAGTAAGTGGCTTAGAGCAGGCAACAATTGATCTTTGTGATGGTTGTATTGAGATACCCCAGTTAGGAATGAAACATTCACTCAATATCGCAACAGCTGCAGGTGTGGTATTATGGGAATTGATCCGGACAAAATTATCTCCCACGGTAAAGGGACGGACAGAACATTGAACCATGCTCCGGAAGATGAAAGGATATATGATGAAATAAAAATAAATGAGTAAAGTAAAAAGTTATTTAAGTCTTATAAAATTTTCGCATACCATTTTTGCAATGCCCTTTGCATTGATTGGGTTTGTATTGGGACTAAATTCTGGTTATACAGATTTTGGAGTTGGTGCTTGGATAATAAATAGGAATGAAAATTATAGTTTTGAATTACAAAGGAAATTGGATGGGGCACTTTTGCAACAAATTGGAATAAGATTTTTGTTAGTTATTCTCTGCATGGTCTTTGCCCGCAGTGCAGCTATGGCTTTTAATCGTTATCTTGACAGAAGTTTTGATGCAAAGAATCCAAGAACTGCTATAAGAGAAATTCCTGCCGGTGTGATAAAAGCAAATAGTGCTTTGTTATTTACAATAGTTAGTAGTTTATTGTTTGTAGTTTGTAGTTATTTCATCAATCAACTTTGCTTTTACTTATCGCCGGTTGCATTGCTTGTTGTGCTTGGTTATAGTTATACAAAACGATTTACTCCACTTTGTCATTTGATACTTGGTTTAGGGTTAAGTCTGGCCCCCATTGGGGCTTATTTAGCAGTGACAGGAAGATTTGATCTTTTGCCAATTCTTTTTTCATTAACTGTTTTATTTTGGGTAAGTGGTTTCGATATAATCTATGCATTGCAGGATGAAGAGTTTGACAAAGCAAATAAATTATATTCAATTCCTGCATGGTTGGGAAAGCCAAAAGCATTAAGAGTGTCTGAGGTTTTACATGTAGTAAGTGCTGCCTATGTTTTATATGCTGGCTGGTTGGGGAATTTTGAATGGCTTTACTGGATCGGTGCGGCAATTTTTATCGGCATGCTTATTTATCAGCATTCAATTGTAAAACCAAATGATTTGCGAAGAGTGAATCTTGCATTTATGACAGCAAATGGAATTGCCAGTGTAGTGTTTGCGATATTTGTGATCGCTGATCTTTTTATCAATTATTAATTTTTAATTGTTAATTATTAATTGCCCAGGATACTTTCTATAGATTATGGTTTAAAGAGGACTGGTTTAGCAGTAACTGACCCCTTAAAAATTATTGCAACCGGGCTCACAACCGTAGAATCAAAACAGCTGATCTCTTTTTTAAAAGATTATTTTTCAAAAGAAGAAGTAGAGCTCATAATCATTGGCGAGCCAAAGAATTGGGATGATACCGATACACATGCCACCCTGCTGGTTGAAAAATGTATAAAAGATCTTCAGAAAAATTTCCCTGAAGTTCCCATTAAGAAAGTGGATGAACGTTACACATCTAAAATGGCAAAAGATGCAATGCTTGAAATGGGATTGAAAAAACATCAGCGAAGGAATAAAAAACTTGTAGATGAAATAGCGGCAACGATCATGTTACAGGAATATCTCCGAAACCCCTGATCCCTTAAAGGGGAATTATGAACAACATGAATTAAATTTGCATTTCATTATTATAAAATATTCAATACACTCCCTTTAGAGAACCGCAGAGTTTATGATTTTACCTATTGTAGCATATGGACATCCTGTATTAAGAAAGGTGGCGCATGATATAGATCCGGGTTACCCGGGGCTGTTAAAATTGATAGATGATATGTGGGAAACACTATATAACAGTTCAGGAGTTGGTTTGGCGGCGCCCCAGGTTAATAAGGATATCCGTCTTTTTGTTGTCGATTCAGAGCAGATATTCAATCAAATGAAGGAAGACAAAGAACAGCATAGCTATCCTGATGCTCCGGGCATCAAACAGGTTTTTATCAATGCACATATCAAAGAACTGGATGGCTTTGAATGGAGCTATAACGAGGGATGTTTAAGCATTCCAAAGATCCGGGAGGATATAAAACGCCAGTCCGTTGTTACCATTGAATTTGTAGATGAGAATTTTCAGCATCATATGCGTACTTACCAGGGATTGACAGCACGTATTATTTTACATGAATATGATCATATAGAGGGCAAACTTTTCATTGATCATATCACCCCATTGAAAAGAAAACTAATGAAAGGAAAACTAAATGATATTTCAAAAGGCAAAATAAAAGTTGATTATAAAATGATGTTTCCTGCCTGATCGCTGATCATCGTATGAAAAAATATCTTGTCCTTGTATGCATATTCTTTTCCCGGTTTGCATTTTCACAAAATGAAGATTCATTAGATAATGCCCGACTTTCACAAATGATACAACTTTCTGAAGTTGTTGTAAGAAATAATCTGGATGTAAATGCTTTTATCAAAAGGGTAAAAAACGATACCACATTTTATAAAGCCTTCAGGAATTTAAGAGTGCTGAATTTTACTTCGCTGAATGATATCAGGATGAAGGATAAAAAGGATAAAGTAATAGCCAGCCTGCAAAGCAAAACAAGGCAACTTATAACAAAGGGTTGCCGTACTATGCAAGTAGTGAATGAAACAACCACTGGAAATTTTTATGAAAAGAATGGCGATTATAACTATTATACTGCGGAATTATATGCCAGCCTTTTTTTTACAAAAGGAGCGGTTTGCGGTGAAACAAATATTGTAGCAGGGCATGATCGTAAAGTAAGATCAAAAAGCGGTATTGAGAAACATAAAGAGCAACTTAAAATGTTGTTCTTTGATCCGGGTAAAAAAATTCCAGGTATCCCTTTGATGGGAGATAAGACTGCCATTTTTGATAAGGAGCATATTGACCGTTATGATTTTTCAATAGACTATGTTGATTATAACGGGCAGAGTTGTTATGTGTTTACAATTAAAGCCAAAAGCGGTAGCGGTGTTGTTATCGATAATATGATAACATGGTTCAACAGTAATACCATGGAAATTGTTGCCCGCAGCTATGATCTCAGCTTTAATGCCGGGATATATGATTTTAATGTTCATATGGAAGTACAAATGACACAATTCGGTAACCTTACAGTTCCTTCCACGCTTCGCTATTATGGCACATGGGATGTAGCATTCAAAAAAAGAGAAAGAGGAGTTTTCACTGCCACACTTTTTGATTTTAGTCGTTGAGATCGTTTAAAGGTTTGAAAAAATAGTTAAGTGGCTTTTAACCTCTGAAACCATGAAACGATAAAACTACGATGTGCTTTTATTAGCGACATAACTTCTCCATTTCTCAATAACCTGGCTCATATCATCTGGTAGTTCGGTTTCAAAGTGCATCTCTTGTTTTGTAGTGGGATGAATAAATCCAAGTGTTTTTGCATGCAGTGCCTGTCTTGCACAAATAGCAAAACAATTATCAACAAATTGGCGGTATTTTGCAAACACAGTTCCCTTTACTATTTTATCTCCGCCATACGTATCATCATTGAATAATGGATGCCCGATATGTTTCATATGTACTCTTATCTGGTGTGTACGTCCGGTTTCAAGCACACATTCTACCAGTGTCACATAATTAAATCTTTCAAGAACCGTGAAGTGAGTGATCGCTTCTTTGCCATGATCACCTTCCGGGTAGGCTTCAAATAATTTTCTGTAACGAAGATTACGGCCAACATGCGCCACAATAGTTCCTTCTTTATCTTTTATATCACCCCACACCAGGGCAATATATTTTCTTTTTACACTATGATCATAGAATTGTTTAGCCAGGGCAGTCATTGCTTTGCTGTTCTTCGCCATCAGCAAAAGGCCACTGGTATTTTTATCAATGCGATGAACAAGCCCATATCTTGGCAGCACGGTTTCATTAATACCCGGATCTTTTTGCTGAAAATACCAGGCTACACCATTTAATAAAGTCCCTGTATAATTGCCGCTTCCCGGGTGTACCACAAGACCCGCAGGTTTATTGATCACCATCACATCATCATCTTCATAAATGATATCAAGATTTATCTTCTCAGGAACTACTTCTGTTTCTTCAGGACTCATATCACTGTACAGAATGATCTCATCAAGGCCTTTTACTTTATAATTCTGTTTCACCGTATTCTTATTTACTGTTACCATTCCTGCATTGATGGCCTGCTGAATTTTATTTCTCGTAGCATTCTCAATTCGCTGCATCAGGTATTTGTCAATGCGAAGCGGCTCCTGGCCTTTGTCAATTTTAATAACAAGCCTTTCATACAGTTCATCACTGCCATTCTGTTGTTCATCTTTTACCAGTTCGTCTGTCATAATTTTTAGTTTGCCAACTTTGGTTCGCTGGTTTATCGTCCCTTGCCTGCCGGCAGGCAGGCTTGCAACAGTCTATCCCGATTTCTATCGGAACTCCGTTTATCTGCAGTAACTCCGGTTTTAATAAAGACAAAGATGCAAAAGTAATTTACATTTGCCATTTACATGGAAAAGCAAAAGGTCATATTCAGGGATCTGGGTAAAATGGAATATAAACAGGCGTGGGATTACCAGGAAAAATTGTTGCAGGAAAATGCGAGAAGAAAGTCAATAGTTCATAGTCGGGAGTCAGTAGTCATTAACGATTCCGAACCCGATAGCACCGAACTCCGAACTCCAAACTCCAAACTCCAAACTGAACACTATCTCCTCTTCGTCGAGCATCCACCCGTTTACACTCTGGGCAAAAGCGGAAGTATTGAAAATGTATTGATGAGTGAAGAGCAATTAGAGCAAAACGGTATTCAATTCTTCAGAACAAATCGCGGTGGTGATATTACTTTTCATGGCGATCAGCAGATCGTAGGTTACCCGATACTTGACCTGGAAAAATTTTATACGGATATCGGAAAATATTTGCGTAACCTGGAAGCAGTGATCATTGAAACACTTACTGATTATGGTTTACATGGCGCAAGATCAAAAGGTGAAACCGGTGTTTGGCTTGATCCCGATATTCCGGGCAAAGAAAGAAAGATATGTGCAATGGGAGTACGAACCAGCCGCTGGATCACCATGCATGGTTTTGCATTTAATGTAAACACCGATCTTTCTTATTTCAACAATATCATTCCCTGCGGCATCCAAAACAAACAGGTCACCTCGTTGGAAAAAGAATTAGGAAGAAAAATTGATTTTGAAGAAGCAAAAGAAAAAGTGAAAAAGAATTTTGAAAAAGTATTTGAAGTAGAATTGGTGAATAGTGAATTGTAAATGGTCAATTTTGCTGTAGTTATTCACTATGGTTTCTTGACCATTCAGGATCAAAAGTCTTTCGGTATATAAAACCTGTTCTTTTCTATCAATTTCCCGTCATCATATAATTCAGATCTGAACCAGCCGGAGTGATAAAAATTGGATTTCTCCAGCATTAGTGAAGGTTCTTTTATGTTTTTCAGCTCAAAAAGAAAAGTATCGTCATCTTCAAAGAACCTGATACTGTATTTCCTGTTTTCAAAATCTGCAAGCATAATTCTTACCAGTCCATCTTTGTTTGCCACAACCCGGTACATGGGAACATTTACATCCGGCTTGGCTTTATTTTTAAGTTCACCATTCATTTTTTTTGCGTCAGCATCGGAGTATAGATCAAGTTTTCCTTCCCTGAATTTTTTTAAAATAACAAGTTCTTCACTAGTTAAAGCACTGTCTGGTAAATTTTGTTCAATGATCTTTTGCACAACTTTTAAATAACTGCTGTCAGTGATCTTTTTATTAGCCGAATCGGCAAGCAATGCGGTGCGGATGCTGTCATTTGCCGGCCGTTTTGATTTGGTAACAATAAAATTGGCGCCATCAACGTGGATATACAATCGGTAAAACATATTATCGCCGGGAGCTTTCGCATCCAGGTAACCATTTTCCCTGTTATTCGGATCGGGAACAGTGATCAGGCTTTTGAAATTAGCAAGACTATCGGCTGATCGCTGAATACTTATCTGTTTTACCTGCTTGTACCGATTATTCCAACTTATAACGATCCGGTTATTTCCTTTATTTACTACTGAAAAAGATGGCAAAGAATCCTGTGCATATACAAATGCAGAAATACAGGTAAAAAGGGACAGGATGATCTTTCTCATGGATATAGAACGTTGAAACGAAAAAATTCTTTTGCCTTACCGGACAAAGATAAGGAGGCATGCTCCAAAACCTAAAAGATTAACACAGCTTTTTGCAATGATGCATTTCCCTGTAAACCGCCACTGTGTATCATTAATATTTCAGCACCCGGCGGGAATTGATCTTTTTCGATTTGATCAAAAATTGCAAAAGCTAATTTGCCGGTATACACGATATCCGTTGGAATCTTTGTGGACTTATAAAATTCATTCATGAAAAAAAGTAATTCACTGCTATATTTGGCATAACCCCCAAAATGATAATTCAGTAAAAGTTTTGAATTGTTATTTTCCATTTCTTCTTTTTCTATAGAAGGTCTTTCAGTCCAGCCTTTTAAAACAATGACCCCATATAATTGCTGCTCCCGGGAAATGGAATGATAAATGCCATTGAACATGGTGCCCGTGCCAACGGCACATACGATATGAGTATAATTCTTCCCATCTGCATACTGAAGAATCTCACTGGCTCCTTTTTCGCCGGCTTCGCCTGCACCTCCTTCGGGAATAATATAATGATCTTTAAATTCCGCTATATCGTTTTCCCCTTTGTTCCTGAATTTTTCTCTTGAAATAAATTTCAATTCCATACCAAAGTTTTCCGCTTCACGTAAAGTAGATGAAAGCCGGGCGGGTCTTTCACCCCGGATTATTCCCACACAGTTTATTTTTTGCTGATGACACATACAGGCTGTGGCTACAATGTGATTGGACCATGCTCCGCCAAAACTGACAATCCCTCTATAGTTCCCGGCATTAAAATTGACGAAGTGATATTTTAATTTAAACCATTTGTTACCTGATATTACCGGGTGAATCTTATCCAAACGAAGCACATCAAGACCAACATTTTTATTTTTCAATAAAGGATGATTGACCTTGTCAGTCGTTATTTTATTAAGATCCGGTATTTGCATGTAATAGATGAAATGTGAGTAGCTAAATTATTTATTTTCGCAACTCCGTTTTAAAAACAAACAGACAAGATGAAACCAGCATTGGTGATATTGGCAGCCGGCATGGCATCACGTTATGGAAGCATGAAACAGGTAGAAGGATTTGGTCCTTCTGCTGAAACGATCATGGATTATTCTATTTATGATGCTATAAGAGCCGGGTTTGGAAAAGTAGTTTTTATTATCCGCAAAGAGTTTGAAAAGAATTTCCGTGAGATTGTTGGAAAAAAGATAGAGAATAAGATTAAGGTTGAGTATGTATTCCAGGAATTAAACAGGTATTCTGAAGGATTTGAGGTGCCAAAAGAAAGAACCAAGCCGTGGGGCACTGCTCATGCTGTGCTTTGTGCAGAGGAAAAAGTAAAAGAACCCTTTGCCGTGATAAATGCCGATGATTTTTATGGTAAAGATAGTTTTGAGAAAGCCTGTAAGTTTCTTAGTAATGATTGCGATCCGCAAACGCATGCTATTATTGGCTACGAATTGCTGAATACACTGTCAGAACATGGTACGGTGAACCGGGGTGTATGTGAGGTGGATGATAAAGGAAATCTTGTTTCCGTTGTGGAAAGATTGAATGTATTGAGAAAAGGTGATAAAGTGGTTTGCAATGATGAGCATTTCCCGAAAGAACTTCCATTAGATACACCTGTTTCTATGAATTTCTGGTGTTTTGATCCCTCTATGTTTGACCATACAAAAAAAACATTCAAAGAATTTCTTTCGCAAAATGCCGCTAACCCCAAAGCGGAGTTTTTTATACCGATCGTTGCGGATAAATATATTAAAGAAGGAGTGGGGGTAATTAAAGTGATACCCACCTCGGCAAAATGGTTTGGCGTAACGTATAAAGAAGATGCACCAATGGTTAAAGAAAGTTTGAGAAAGCTTGTTGAGGCCGGTGATTATCCTGAAAAACTTTGGGAAAAATAAAAGCTGCCGTGGGCAGCTTTAAAATTAAGTTCAGGATTTGATCAGTTTACTTTTATCATGAAAATATAATCCCCGATCTTTTTAACCTGTTGCGATCTTTCCAAACCTTTCAAGGTTGAATTGGTCGGAACCTTTACTCTTGAATAAATTGTATCTTCTTTTTTCAGATCTTCTAACAAATTGTATATATATTTTGATTGTATAGCATATACAACTCCTTCTGCAGATGTAAGCCGGGTACTAAGTATGCCTATCACTTCCCCGTTATGATTCAGAACAGGGCCGCCGCTGTTGCCGGGATTAGCTGCTATTGCAAGCTGGCAACTAAGCGTATCGCCATTATTACCGGTTTTTGCACTTAAGTAACCCTGGCCATAAACCATTTCATCATTTCTTGGGTAACCGAGAGTGAAAATTGATTCTGCCAGGTCGCCGGAGACTTTACTTATGCTGTACGGAATGTGGAGCTGGCTTTTATAGGATTTATCTTCTATTTTAAGGATCACAAGATCTTTTGCTATGTCGGTGAAGATAACTTTTGCATTAAAATTGTCGCCTTTGTTATTTTGTACTATAACTGTTTTTGAATTTTTAACGACATGTGCATTGGTAACAAGATATCCTTTGCCATCTAATAGAAAACCGGTGCCATTAAAACGATAGGATGGATTTACTATCGTTTCCTTGTCGGTTGAAGTATCAAAGGTTTTGATCTTTTCATCAAGTTTCCTGTTCTGAATTTTTAAATCTTTCACTTCATTTACCAATTGGGTCACTTTCGGATCTTCAATTTTTGGAGAAAAAGACCAAACCAGTAAGCTTATTGTAATTGTTGTGATGCCTGCGATCGTAGCAGCAATTGAGGCCACTCTTCTGTACCGCTTCCATAGGTATATGATCTTGGCTTTTCCGCTTAACCTGTCTGAATGAATGATCCCTTTTTCTGCAAGATCAATGTGTATCTCATTCAATGTGGATTTGAAATTACGTACTTCACCGATCTCATTCATTTGATGAATGAACAAAGTATGCTCAACAACAAGCTGATCAACTTCAGGATTTGTTTTTCTGAGTTGTTCAAAATACACTCTTTCGTCCGGTTTCATTTCACCGCGAATGTATCGTTCAACAGCTTCGAGTAATTGAATATCATCCATCACTTACCATTTTTAATTTGAGCAAAAAATAATTTCTTCAACCTCATCAGGCATTTGTACTTCTGGTTCTTGGCATTGTCTGCATTTGTATATCCAAACTGGGTGGCAATATCCTGCATTTTCCTCTTCTGAATATAAAACGCCTCGATCAGGCTTTTACAGGGTTCGCCAAGATTAGCGATCGCTTTTTCCATCATCACAAATTCCTGATCTCTTTTTTCATATTCTTCCACATCCTCATCTACAGGCACAGTTCCAAGCATTCCCTCCACTTCATTTGAATACCGGTTATACTGTTGCAGCTTTTTTAACCAGATCCGCCTGCTCACCGAATAAACGTATGTTTTAATCTGGCAGTTGAGCTCAAAGACCCCTGACCGGGCTTTTTCCAATAAAACGATCATTGCTTCCTGGAAAATATCTTTAGCCTCCTGCGCAGAACCATTGTTGTTGATAACCAGGCTTTGAACCATATTAAAATTCTCCTTATAAATGGTCTCTATTGCCTTTTTATCCCCCGTTGCCAAACCTTTCAGTAGCTCTTGTTCTTTTAGATCAGCGTTCACTCTGCAAATTTTAATACTATAATTAAGAAATAGTAACCCAAAGAAAATTAAAAAAATCCTTTTTAGGCGGGTTACCTTTTTAAAAATGAGGTATAAATGCCAAATTAATTTGTTTAAACAAAATCTAAAAAACAGAAAACATGAAAAAGCTTTTTTTTGTATTCGCAATCGCAGCTTTAGCAACAGCTTGTAACAGTGACAAGACTGATTCAACTGAAAATTCAGCTACAACTGAGTCAACTACAACTACTGAAGCTACTCCAATGACCGAGAGCACTACTACTACTGCTACTACAGCTACAACTGATGCAGCTGCTACAACAGCTAGTAAGTAAGAGTTTTTCATATGGCAAGCACCGAAGGGATTCCTTCGGAACAATCGTTAGAGGCCATTCCGACCCGAAGTCGATTCGGGATTTCGGGGTGGCTTTTTACTAACAGTTGTTTAGTTCCAAAGATTTTGCCTAAATGATTTGCTTGTTAAACATGATTGTTTATTTTTGATTAATGACACTCACAAAAGCATACCGTTGGTTTTATTTTTATTATTTCTTTAGCCAGAAGCCGGGATTGCTTTTGTTGAAAACTTATTGACTAAAAAAAATCAACATAAAAAAGTCCCGGTAAATAAGCCGGGATTTTTTTTTACCCCAAATCTTTAAAGGAATTAAAGAACAGGCTATGAT